>Ga0208151_100090_pt1 | contig 46838 bp, 36 predicted proteins | sample ECH_Bhost_MetaG_FD_187130 | JGI IMG/M metagenome (GOLD analysis project Ga0208151, IMG submission 187130) | Hot spring microbial mat communities from Yellowstone National Park, Wyoming, USA - ECH_B host_MetaG (SPAdes) (version 2) | ecosystem: Environmental > Aquatic > Thermal springs > Hot... | reverse complement strand
TTCACCACCTCCCTGGTTAACGTCCCTGAAGTCGAACTACTTCCAAATACCAAGAAGGCAGTGGCCCTCGATGTGGGTGTAGAGAAACTCCTCGTTACAAGCGACACCGAGTACTTCCCCAACGCCGTGATCCTTGGGAAACTAAGGGACCTAATCAAGTACCAGGTCCAGAAATACAGCAAGAGGTTCCTCTTGGTGAACCCAGCAAACACCTCCAAGACCTGTGCCAAATGCGGTCACGTAAGGGAAGACCTAACGTTAACGGGTCTTGTGTCTACCTATCCCGAATGCGGTTCGACAGCAGAACGTGACTACAACGCTTCCCCGAAAGTCCTCAAGAGATCAGGGATGGAGAGGCCCGTAGAGCCTGTGGAGCCTACCCTCCACCCTTGGCCAAGGGGCGAGGTGGGGCCTTGAAGCGGGAAGCTCCCTCCTTCAGGAGGTGATAGCTCGCAAGTCTCCAAAAGAGAAGTCGAGGTGGGGATGAAGATTTTGCCGAGTACCGAAGAGATGAGGAGAAATTAGATCTGACCCGTTTGTCCCTACACTCTCATTTTCCGATCATTTTGCATCCACTAATGATCGGGCGTAGGGATTATCCCCTCGACCACCCGCGATGAGTGGGTTATGGGACTCCTTGGGACTGCAAGGGACTCACGTCCTCCGACCTCAATCGTCCTTTCGGGTAGAGCTCACATCGAGTGAGAAGCCGTAGTGAGCGGTTTCAGTTAAGCCGTGAAATTATATATTGAACGCACTGAGTTTTCTGAGTCCCGCATCGGGATCGACCGAAGAGGTCTCAGGCTCGGGGTGTGCTGGTTCTCCTCTCAAAGGGAGCGGGTTGGGTTTACCCGAGGGCGGAGAGGAAGAATGGACCAACCCGACTCCGTGAAGCCCAAGGGCTGAGATTCGAACGCATCCGTGAGACTTCGATGAAGCCTAAAACCCCCCATCCTTTTCGATTCTCAAGAGATCTGGACAAAGTCAATACAAAATCACTATCAACATGAGAAAGGATTAACCATAGGACTAAATAGGACTAAAAGGAGAAAGAGCTATGTTAACTAATATCACCTTAAAAGGAACACGGGCAGGTTAAAAGTAGGAAAGGGAGGGCCTCGAAATCGGCGCTAGTCCTTCCCGTGTGGAGCTCCATGGTTCTTAAACGAACTTCCTCATTACATACTGCAGTATTCCCCCGCTCCTTACATACTCAGCTTCTACCCTAGTCTCCACTCTCACTATTCCGGTGAAGGCCTTCCTGTCCTCACCCACTACCTCAACCTCCACCTTCTTCCTCGGCTCTAGGTCCTTAAGTCCTCTTATATTCACCACCTCATCACCCTTAATTCCGATCTCCCTCCAATCGGGGCCCTCTATGGGAAGTACGCCCATTGCTACCAAGTTGCTCCTGTGGATCCTCTCAAAGCTTGGCGCTATTACAGCCCTAACGCCCAGAAGGGAGGTCACCTTGGCCGCCCAATCCCTGGAACTCCCTGTTCCATATTGCTTCCCAGCGAATATCACAAGCGGAATCCCTTTCGCTATATACTCCATGGCAGCTTCGTAGATGGTCTTCTCCTCGCCATCGAGGAATGACTTAGTGAAGCCTCCCTCCCTCTTCGCTAAGAAATTCTTGAGCTTAGGGTTAGTGAAGCCTCCCCTTATCATGACCTCATGGTTACCCCTTCTGGCGCCATAAGTGTTCAAGTCCTTGTCGCCCAGGGAAGTCAGGTACTTCCCGGCTGGTGAGTCTCTGAGTATGGGACCTGCAGGGGATATGTGGTCTGTAGTCACTCTATCTCCCAACAGGGCTAAGATCCTAGCGTTGATCACGTCATCCAGTGCTCGGGGTTGAGAAGTGAACCAGGGCGGCTCCCTTATGTATGTGGACCTCTCGTTCCAATTGAAAGTGGGCTCCTCACTGATCTCTAATCCGTCCCAGTTCTCATCGCCATTGAAGACGTCCCTATACTTGGCCCTGTAGAGCTCAGGGTTCATGGCTAACTTAAGGTAGTCCCTGATCTCCCTCATGGAAGGCCAAAGGTCCCTGAGGTAAACAGGATTACCATTTGGATCCAAGGCTATTGGCTCCTTGGTCAAGTCTATATCCAGCCTGCCTGCTAGCGCGTAAGCCACCACTAACGGCGGGGAAGCCAAGAAGGCTCCGGTGAGAAGAGGATGTATTCTGCCCTCGAAGTTCCTGTTCCCGCTGAGCACTGCGAAGGTCCTGGTCCCCCTTTCTCTCACGTCTTTCTCTACTTGGGGAATCAGTGGACCCGCATTGCCTATACAGGTAGTGCAGCCAAAGCCCACCACGTGAAATCCAAGTCCCTCCAGGTAGGGGAGCAGATCAGCCTCCTTTAGGTACTCCACTACAACTGCAGATCCCGGGGCCATACTCGTCTTGACGTAAGGTCTCCTAGTTAGTCCCCTAAGTATGGCTTTCTTGGCTAGGAGGCCTGCCCCCAGCATAACCGTAGGGTTGGACGTATTGGTGCAACTGGTTATGGCGGATATAACCACTGCCCCGTTAGGAGTGAAAGTCCCATCGGCTCCTCCGCTCATTAGGGTGGAGGCAGTCTCCTTGACCTTAGTCAATGGGATCCTCTCCTCAGGGTTCTTAGGCCCCGCTATAGCCGGTTCTATCTTGGATAGATCCACCTCTACGACTTCACTGTACTTGGGTTCCTCCTGGAAGAACAAGCCCTCCTCTTTGGCGTAGCGATCCACTAAATCGACTCGCCACTCCTCACGGCCTGTCCCCCTCAAGTAGTATAGGGTCTCCTGGTCAATGGGGAAGAAGCCCACAGTAGCTCCGTATTCCGGAGCCATGTTGGCAATGGTCGCTCTGTCCTGAACTGTCAGCTTAGAGAGCGAGGGGCCGAAGAACTCCACGAATTTGTTTACCACTCCCTTCTTCCTGAGCGTCTCGGTCACGTAGAGGACTATGTCCGTGGGAGTGACACCCTCCTGAGGTTCGCCCACTAACCTAACTCCTATCACCTCAGGGATCACGACGTAATATGGCTCGCCCAACATACTTGCCTCGGCTTCAAGCCCTCCCACTCCCCAACCCAGTACTCCCAAGCCGTTTATCATGGTGGTGTGGGAGTCCGTGCCCACGAGGGTGTCTGGGAAAGCGGTGAGCCTACCCCTGTGTTCCCTCAATTCCACCACAGATGCTAAGTACTCTAGGTTGACTTGATGGCAGATTCCGTGTCCGGGAGGGACGACCCTGAGGTTCTTGAACGACTTCTGGGCCCACTTAAGGAATTGGTAGCGTTCTCTGTTCCTCTCGAATTCCCTCCTCTTATTGAGGTCTAAGGAATAGTTGGTTCCGAAATAGTCCACCTGCACCGAGTGGTCTATGACCAGGTCCGCAGGGACTATGGGGTTAACCAAAGAGGGATCCTTACCGATCCTCTTAAGGTGGGAACGCATGGAGGCTAGGTCCACCAGGAGGGGGACTCCAGTGTAGTCTTGCATTAGAACCCTAGAGGGCATGAAGGGTATTTCCTTTCCCACACGCCATCCAGCTGCATTCTCAACGTCCTCTTCGGTAATCACCCTGCCGTCGTAGTTCCTCAGCACATTCTCCACTAAAACCCTTATGGAGTATGGGAGCTCAGATACCTTGAAGCCCCTTTCCTGTAGCTGCGATATGGGGAAGAACTCTGCCTCCCCCGCGAAGGTCTTGATCCTCTTGGTCTCTATTTTCATTGGTCTCACGGAACATGGCATTTCGTAACAAAAAAACATTAGTCCGAAAGGTCCCGAGTATTAATTGTCATTAGTGGAGCTAATGATGCTCCTCCCCACCTCGATTTGGACAATGGGGCTGGGGGAAGCGTTAGCCCCTCGCTTTATCCTAGTGATCCCGCTAGCCTCGAGATCTGGATTCAAGTGGGAGTTATCCCCTGATCCTCTCGTGCTCATCAAGTGAGAGGTGTAACCCCTAAATCTCAAGTGAGAGGTGTAACCCCTGAATCTACGGTGGGAACCATCAACTGCCCTGAGGGATTCCCTCAAGAACTTAGAAGTCGAATTTAGGGGTCAGGAATGATGAAAGGGGTATGTCGACCACGTTACTCCATTATCTCCTCAGCTCCAGCTCTCCACAGTGGTCCCTCGCCCAGTATCGTAGAACAGCTCTCCTCGCTCGGCCACTCTCTCCATCTCCTTGCTCACCTCCTCCGCAGTCAGTTCACCACTCAAGGACTGTTCGATCAATTCCCTGAAATTGTGATGCACTTGGTCCATTCTCACCTGAGTTCTGTGAAAGGCCCTCATCACCTGTTCCCTCTTCCTCGGATCTACTACTGCGCTCTCGATCTCATCCTCAAGCCACTGGGGTAAGGGATAGGTCCCAGTCAGTGCTACATAAACGGATACTCCCAGAGAATAAACGTCCATCATGGGTTCTGCTTTAGAGCCGAAGCGATGAAGGGGATGGGCATAGTAGGGGGTATACTGGGTGGGGAAATCCCCCACCTTTACTGCTGAGCCTAGGTCAGAGAGTTTAGGGATTGAGGAGGATCTCCTCAATGAGTTGAATGCCTGATCCCCATAACGCGGGAGAGGGGAGGTGAAGAGCACGTTAGAGGGCTTCACATCGCAGTGGACGTAGCCCTGCCTGTGAATGTAAGCCAAGGCCTTAGCTATCCTGGAGAAGATCAAGGCAACTACGTCAGGCCACCTAGAGGAGTGTCTCAGTGAGGAGTAGTCCTCTGAGGTGAGGATCGCCTTCAGATCCCCTCCTGCCATGAAGTCCATGACGAGAGCCTGTGGGTTCCTCAAAGGGTCTCTGTAGTTCACGTCCAAGTAGGTCCCATACGTCCTTACCACGTAGTCGTTATCCGATAGCTCCTGCATCTTGGAGGCTTCCCTCAGCATCTCCCCTAACCTTACGTCACTCCTGAACACCTTCATGGCGAAGTCCTTCCCCTCCTTTGACACCTTGAGCACGAAACCAGTTCCTCCCGTGCCTATGACCTGTTGCACATCATAGCCGTATATCCTCATGCCCACCCATAGGTTTGGATCCAGGTATCTCTCTTGGTTCAATCTCCTGGGATCTACTTTGGCGCAGGCCTCGAAGACCCCCTCACTACAGGCTAGGGCGAACTCCCTTTCGGCCATGGAAGAGGCATTGAGTCCTTGGAGGCAGATCCCCTTGAGGTGAGCCGAGATCCCGTTCCTATGGAATTTCTCGGCCTCTGATACAGCCTCGAAGGCCCCCTTGAAGTCTCCCTCCTCTATTAGGAGCTTAGCCTTCATGATGAGTGAAGGGAAGGACTTATATCTACTGATCGACTCCTCTAGGTACCTCTTGGATTCAGAGAATTTACGTTTGAAGTAGTAGTGTATGGCCAGTTTGAACAAAGGAACGTGGTACTCGGGGTGAGTGGATGTAGCCTCCATGAGGGCCTTCAAGTCACCGTTGAGATCGGACACCCTCACTAACTCATCAGCTTTAGCCCTGAGCTTCTCCTCCACCCTCCAGTAGTCCTCCTCTGATATGCCCCTGTATGCCCTCAGCGCGCCCAATAGGTCGCCTTTCCTCTCCATGCACTGCCCTGCTAGGAGGGACTGCTCCGGTCTTGGTTCCCTCAATAGGGAATAGTAAGAGAGGACGTCATCACAAGACCCCAGTTTGAACGCGATCCCGATAGCGGCCTTGAGCACTTCCTCATCCCTAAACTCTCGAACTGTGTACCTCACGAACTCTATCCCTTCCTTCTCCATGACCTTTAGTGCCCACTCCCTATCCCCCTGGAGGATGGGAGTTCCTGAGATCACGTCGTAACGCCCTGAGATCTCGGCTCTCTCCAAGTCCCCGAAGTAGAGGTAGAGAGATCCGTCCTCTCCCTTGAAGAGATAAGCGTTAAGCTCGTGTAAGAAGTCCTCGAGTTTAAGCGACCTGGCTTCCCTTACCTTAGTGACATCGAATACCTTCCTCTTTGTCTGCTTAATCCTGCCGTCCTCTATTACCACTGCTCGCCCTATTTCAGGAGGAGGGAAGGAGGAATCGCTTCTGACTTCCCTCAGGCTCCATCCATCCCAAAGCAGCGGCCTCTCCTTAACGATCAGAATCCCCTCTCCCTTGGTCATGTTAATTAAGGTAGACTGGAACATTTATTACCAGTGAGGCGGTAGTACAGCATTGGAGAGACCGAGAGGGATCAACGGGTATTAAGGGGGAGTATGCTTTTTAGCTTTGATTGAATTTTTGGGCAGCGTGGACTACTACTTCGGGAACAAAGATCAGGTTAAGCAGGAGGAAGTCAAAGTGAAGGGCTCTAAAGGAGCCTACATTCAGTGGTTGGTGACTAAGGACGTAGGATCCTCTAGGTACGCTGTTAGACGGTTCACAGTGAAACCAGGAGGACTCATAGCGCACCACATCCACAAATACGAGGAGGCTGTATACATAATCTCAGGATCCACGGAGGTGTGCGTGGGAAGGGAGAAAAGGAGTATGAAGAGGGGGGATTTCGTGTTCATAAAGGGTGATGTCCCCCACTCCTTCATGAATAGGGGAGAGGAGGATCTAGAGTTCATATGCGTGATTCCCTACATCGAGGATATGAGCATAACCCCCCTCGATTGGCAGTGCTGATCTCCTCAAAGGCCGCTTTACCCTCTGTTATGGAATCTGGCTATGGGTTGATGTCTACCCGTGGCATAACTTCTCGCTATGTTTGGTTACTTTTAACTGATCCCAGTCCTCATTCACCCTGTCAGGCCATACTGTGAACTCGGGGAGCGGTGTGAGGAGGACAGTTTCCATGAAACTTCCACGTCCTCATAGGGAGCTCCCATAGATGGCACGATGGCTATCTTCTAATGATAACGTCAGCTGTAAAGTCCATAGTTTTCAGTCGGTGAAGTTGAACGATATCAAACAACAAAAACTTCACGACCTATCTGAAACTGTTGACTACGGCTCCTCTGCAGGAGCCAAGTAAACGAAGACGAAGTATAGGGCGAAACCTACGATCGCGGCTAAGGTGAAAGGCAGGACGTAGTTCGTGGCAGCCTTGTGTAAGGTCACGTCCACGATCTCCCAAAGTAGGAGAGCCAACGCTAGGAGATACCCTATTCCCATGACCTTAAAGAGGCTATACTGCGCCATCTCATCCACCCTCTACCATTATGATCCCCCATGCACCTGTCACTAAACCAAAGTCCTCTCCAATTACAGGCGACGACGTATTCCCAGGGCTGTAGTTAGTGTGGATTGGGTAGTAGATCCCATAAACGTATGCGGGGTAAACTGCGGTGAAGTTGAGGATTATGGGTACGCCGTAGCGTAACTCCACGGAGGCTACTTGCTTCAGAGTTCCTCCGGAAACGCCGTAAATTCCCAAAGTGGCGTTATTGACAACCTCTGGTCTACCGTTGACATATGTCCTCAAGTAGTTGGAGTCCGAGGTGGGGAAGGGGAAGAACAGGACGAGGCTCACGTTGGCCCCTTCCTTCACTACTAAGGTGGGCGCGGGGACAGTGAAGTTGAGGATCCCATACTGGTCAGCAGACAGGTAGATCCTGGGCTCGAAAGTGGAGTTACAGAGGATTACTGGCGGGTTATACGGATCTCCAACTAGTGCCCCGGCTCTGGCCTGCTGCGTCTGCTCGTAGTATCGGGAGACGTCACTCAGCGTGAAGTAACCGGAGGAGGGCAACTCCAGTATTACAGCGACCTGATACGGGAACCATGGGCCATCGTACTCCCCGTTAAGGAAGACATAGGGACCTGGGACAGAGGGGGGAAGGATCACGGCGTAGGCTTGAGTTCCAGGGACTATCTGGACGTCGATCACTTGGCCACTGTAGTAGGGGAAGTAGAGGTTTCCTGTGACGTCTATTGACGTCGCGGTCAAGTTCAGGAGGTAACTCGGGTAGGTCAAAATGAGGTTGTAGTAGCTTGAGTTCCCTTTGGGTCCCTCTTCCTCCACTTGGAAGACATACTGTCTTTGGATCAGGTGGACCTGTATTACCGGGGCATCGTTAGTTAGATGGGGGGCTGGCACTCCTCCGACCTGGAATATGTAGGGGAAAGTAGTGGCAGCGACTAATGCGAGTAAGATGATCGCAGAAAGGGTAAAGCCCCACTCCCACTTCTCCTTGGAGTTCACCCTTCACACCCCCTTAGAGTCCCTGAGTATGGGAAGAGCCATTAGGAATACGCCCGTAATGAAGAGGAGGAGCCAGATCCATATGAAATCCCCATATCCGTCACCCATTTTCGCTAGGAAGAAGAAACTGAGGGCCGCTATCAAGGCCCCCAGCACTCCCATGCCATAGCCCCTGCTGATAGCCCTCCTGAGTACAGGGGAAGTCAATGTGGGTAAAGCGCCCGAGAGCGAGACCCCGATCACTTGGATTGTCTGTCCCAGGTCCAGTGGGGCTAACTCAATTCTGCGCCCCTTCACCAATGTGGACAGTAAGTTGAGGAGCCAAGCCAAAGTAGCGGCCTGGGCCAAGAGCATGCCTACGGTTACCTCCACCTCGGCGGAAACGAAGTAATATGTCCTTGGGAAGATCTCAGATCTCCTCAGGAGTCCGCCTAGGCCGAGCTGGTCCATGCCTACTACCAAGATCACTGAACCAAGAAGGTAGCCCCAGAAGTGGAACCAGGCAGCTCCCTTGGAATACCAATTCCTTCCAGTCAGCATGGGGATCATGAAGTAGACCACAGCCATGGCTGCCGGGACTATGGAGAGCAGGATCATGGCGTGGAAGTGCCCCACGACCCACATGGTGTTGTGGACTATGGCATCGAAGGATATGGTGGCGTTAGAGATACCCGTGACTCCAGCTGCTATGGCCCCAGCGAACGCTGTAACAGTGAAAGCCGAGACCACGTTCCACGAGAACTTAGCCTCCTTCGCTGTGGCCCAGAGGTTGAAGAAGGTCATCATTGAGGGGATCACTACTCCGTAAGTCAAGATCTCTTGGACGAACTTCATGTATACCGGGAGGTTGACCATGTAGAGGTGGTGTATGGGCACTACATTGGAGAAAACAAGGTAGAGAAGGGCCGAAATCCTGCCCAGCTTGTCACTGTAGAGGGGCTTGCCAGCTAATGTGGGGATGAGGAGGTAAAGTGCACCCACTGCGGGTAACCAGAGCATGTAAACCACTGCGTGGCCGAAGATCCAGAAGGCCACTTGATTGGCCAAGGCGTCGACCCCAGTGATCCCGTAGAAAGCCAACAAGTCCCACACGTCCGCTGCTGTGACGCCTGAATAGCCTATCATGAAGAGGAGTGTATCCATGAGGAAGAACACCAGGGCCACAGGTAACCTTTCTCTCATCCTCCTGGTTGCTAAGTAATAGTGGTAAACTATCCAGCCTCCTGCTAAATACGTGAAAGCATCGAGCATTACCCAACCCCAGAAGAAGAGGGGGGACACCACATAGCTGCTGTGCCCAGGCAGACCTAAAGGAGAGAGGTAGTACCAACCTGTGGCCGGGAAGTAATTATCGTTGAAGATAGGGTAGACGAGGATAGGCCCCTCCATGAACATCATGGACATGTTAATCAGAATGAAGGAGACGTTGAGCACCCACTTAGCTCTAGGCTCTAACTTGAGTAACCTAATAGTGAAGAAGATGAAGATCGCGTAGATTACCTGCTGTGTAAAGCCGAATAGAGCTCTCTCAGCGTGAAGCGTTATGCCAGCGTAGTACTCCTGAGGGGTGAAGGGCATTGACCCTGTTACACCCCAACCTGTTTCCTGGACCCTGATCATGAGGGAGTCCACCATTCCCAGTAGCCCCCACAGGACTCCCATGATCAACATGGCCATTACTATCCTACTTGTCCAGTCCTTGTCCAGCTGGAAGAGTGTCCCTACGAGTTCGGAAACCTTCATCCAACTGATCTTTGAACTTTCGACTTTATTTCTTTTTCAATAAGAGGTTAGGGGAAATACATTAACACTGTTAAATCTTAGTAAAATTCACAAATTTGTCTAGTTTATTCTAAATTAAAATGATAAAACAGGAGAGATAACTTACGCTTTTTCAGCAGTTTGCGGAAAACTCGAACCTAGCTATATAGAATCATAGGTGATGCAGATCGGGGGTTCGGACTCCATCGAGTTTCGGAGAGACTTTATCCAACCTCAGTCCTTGGGCTTCACTGGAGTCGTAAAGTAGTATCCCCGTTCACCCTCCTCTGCCCCCTTTGCGGGCCCACCTGTTGGAGTTTCCCGTTCCAACAGGGGAACAAGAACACCTATAATCTGCAGCCTCTTCGGAATACAAACTGCAGCCGCTACGAGACTCATCAGAATTGATACACAGGGTGTTCGATTTAGTAGATTAACTGAAACTGTTCACAACAGCTTGAAGGTCTAGTATGTTTTGGAGCTGCGAATTGGGTTGTGTATAGGGTTAGGACCCAGGGAGCGAATTGGGGATGTATCAGATCGCGTGAACTAGATCTACTGGGGCCCTTGTGAAGCTCTCGCTTCACAGTTTGACCCACTACTTCTTTCCCAAGTGAAGATCGAACCACTCCAGTTTTCTCTTCAGCCTGTCCCTAACGTTCTCCGGCCTTCCCCTCCTTGCGTGTTCATGACCATCCCCTTGGTATCTGATCAGCCTAGTTGGTACGCCATTCATCTTAAGGGCAGTGTAGAACTGTTCTGCCTGCTCTATGGGACACCTATAGTCCTCTTCCCCGTGTATGAGCATAACGGGGGTCCTAACCCTCTTGACGTGGTATATGGGTGAACTCCTCATGAGCCTATCAATGGACTCTGGGCTCCAGGGATCCTGAATTCCTGCCTCCACCGCGTTGAACCAGAACCCTATATCGCTGGTGCCACACATGCTCACTAGGTTCGAGATCCCCCTCTCGCTCACAGCAGCGGAGAAGAGATCAGTCTGAGTCACCATCCAGTTTGTCAGGAATCCACCGTATGACCCACCAGTGATCCCAAGCTTCCCCTTCAGGCCAAACTGGGTTATTGCGTCCCTGGTGAACTGAAGTATGTCCTGCATGTCACCTCCGCCCCAGTCTCCCACACAGGCCTCGGCGAAGTCCTCACCGTAGCCCTGACTACCCCTCGGATTGCAGAAAATCACGTTATAGCCATTCTTAACGAAGAATTGAAACTCTATGTAGTAAGCGTTACCGTAGGCCATGTGAGGTCCTCCGTGAACGAAGAGGATAGTGGGGGCCTCCCTGTCGATTATCAACCCCCACCCTTGGACTCCACTGTGTACCCGTGCAGGCGTTATTCCGTTGACCTGAGGATTGGGATCGTATGTACGTCCCTTGTATTGAAGCAATGACGGTTTCTCCGGCGCGGTGTAGAAGTAAGCCAACTCTCCATTGTAGTCGAATCCCCTCACTACGAGCTCACCCCTAGTCAGGTCCTCGCTCTTACCATCAGACAATAGGTATACATTAACCGATCCCCCTTCCTGACCCAATGAGAGTAGCTGATCCCCCTTGAAAATTAGCCTCTCCGTGACGCTATCGAAGAGATCGGTGATCACTGAACTTCCACATGTCTTCCCACATTGGTACTCCCTCTCCTCGTCGATCAGGAAGACATGCCTGACGGCCCATGGTGTTTTCCCCCTTCTGTGCCCCAGGAATGCGACCTCACCCTCCTCGTTGACAGCCACCGCAGATATGCTGTTCTCCCCTTTCGTGAGTCTCTTGAGCTCGCCCGTGTCTACGTCGACTTCGTAGACGTTGGACAGACCGTAATCATCCCCATCAACGGTGGAAGTTATGACTACCCTGTTCCCGTTGCTGGCTACGTCTGTCACATCGAAGTCCCCTGAGACTAACTTCCTCAGCTCACCGTCGTATAGGTAAAGTGACTGTCTGGTCCTAAGCAGACCTCTACCATCGAATCTATACTTCAGCCTCTCCGTGATCATTGGCTTCATCCTGTCCGCTACCTCCTCCCCCACTATCAGTATACCCTTCCTATGGAGGGCGAACTTCTTTATCTTCCCCAGACTCAGGAGTTCAGCTGGCTCCCCAAAGTTCTCCTGCATCACTAGGTGTGACTTCTCCCTTTCCGATCTAACATAGTAGAGCTTACCTTGAAGGTATAGAGGGCCCCACTCATTGAGACCTCGAGTTATCTTCCTCCCGTTAAGGAAGAGAGCTGAGGCGTAATCATCCCTATTCATCCAAGTTTCAACGTGAATTAGCCCTATCTCCGTGACCCTTACGTCGGTTATGAGCCTTAAGGAATAGGCCTCCTCCGGTGTCACAGCCTTAACTCCCTAAACAGGGTAATAAATATAGTAAAAAGGATTTCGTAGCAACATATTTTTACTCAGGGGGTTACTCGATCTAGTTGATTGCAGTCTCAGCTGAGGGATTGAGGAAGGTCTACAAGGGAAGAGTAGAAGCGCTTAAGGGGATCGACCTCAAGGTGAACAAGGGAGAGATCTTCTCCCTCCTAGGTCCTAACGGGGCCGGGAAGACTACTACCATTGGGATACTGTCGTGCGTCCTGAAACCCACCGCAGGAAAGGTACAGGTGCTGGGACTTCAAGTGCCGAGGCAGTGCGCTAAGGTAAGGGAGATAATAGGTGTAGTGCCTCAGAAGTTCATGGGTTTCTCGGACCTAACTGTGAGGGAGAACGTGGAGTACTTCGTCAGAATTTATGGTGGCAAAAGGGAGCAAGTGGACGAGATCCTGAGTTCTCTGTCCCTAGAGAGATACTCGCAGGTTAGATACAAGAGGCTGTCCGGCGGTTTGATCAGGAGGGTCGCCATAGCTTGTGCCTTGGCCGGGGACCCTGAAGTGCTCTTCATGGATGAGCCAAGTGTTGGATTGGATCCCAAGAGCAGGAGGGAACTGTGGAAGATCGTTAAGGATGTGAAAGGAGAAGGCAGGACTGTGCTGATGACCACCCACTACATGGAGGAAGCCGAGTTTCTGTCCGATAGGGTGGCCATACTCCATCAAGGGAAGATAGTGGCTGAGGGGAAACCAGCGGAGATCGTGGCCGACCTCAAGAAGGGAAGCTTGGAGGAGGCCTACCTCAGCCTCACGGAGAATGCCGAGGAGTGAGTCCTCAGCTAGGGCTCGGGTTGAGTATTGGAAATACTTAAACGTCTACTCTCACTATATTACTGCATGCCCGGAGTCCACGAGCAGTCCCTCAGGTTATCTAAGGACTTGGAATCACTAGAGAAGGTCTCACTCTCCATGCCTGAGAAGGATGTGCTGAGGTTTATAAGAAGGGAGCTCGGTAGGATAATCGAGATATCCGCGTCCATTGACAGCGAGTTGGAGTCCAAGAACTGGGTGGGAGCTACGAAGGACTTCGTAAAGTTAGCTGAGAGAGCGAACCTCCTTTTAGCGGCCATGACGCAGCCAGCCATTGCCCCCACGCTGATCTCCGGTAACTTAAGCGAGAAAATGGACAATATAATGGACTTCCTGGTCTCAGCTATTACGGAGTACCTCTTCGCCATTAAGTCGAATATGAAGGAAGTGGGAATAGAGTCCATAACCGCCAACCTCTCTGCCTCTCCGCCCGCAATTAACATATCCATGGTGATCAAGTCTGCTCAGTGATTACGAACACTGGGAGGACCTCTTCGAGGAGGCCCTTAAATTCAGCGTTCCCGAGCTCAAGAACAACGAGAAGGTCTTCGTCCTGGGGTTAGGAGGGAGTGGAATAGCGGGCGACATGGTATACCCTCTCGATCCCCCATTCGCCTATGAAGTGGTGAGGGACGGTGATCTGCCCAAGCGGGTGGACTCTAGATCCACGGTTATAGCTGTGAGCCACTCTGGTAACACCTCTGAGACCCTGAACGCTTTCCTCAGGGCCGTAGAGAGGGGAGCTTCAACTTACGCTGTCACCTCAGGTGGTAAGCTTCTGGACTACTGTAAAGAGAAGGGTGTCCCCTATGTCAAGATCCCTGAAGGCGGTCAGCCCAGGGCTATGTTCCCCTACCTTGTCACTCCTCTCATGAGGATGATAGTGGAGTCCTTTAGTCTAGGCTACTCCGTCCAAGACTTATACCAAGGGGTAGTGGAGTCCAAGGAATTTCTAGGAGGGAAGCCTAAGGAGCTAGCTCAGAGAGTATTAGGTAAGTTACCAGTGGTTTACTCCTCGAAGTACTTTCCAATAGCTGAGAGAATGAAGCAACAGTTCAATGAGAACTCCAAATACCCCGCGTTCTACAACAGGGTGCCGGAGATCCACCATAACGAAATAGAGGGCTACAGGAGATCTAAGGACCTCTTCCCCATCCTCATAGCCTCTGAGAGGATCGATGAGGTAACAGGGGAACTCCTCTCCCCCTACGTGATCAGGCCTAAATTCACCTCCACACTCAAGAACTTGGCCAGCCTCACCTACTTCGTGGACTTGACCTCCATATACTTAGCGTCACTCCTTGGGGAAGATCCCTATAAGTTGTACGTTATACCTAAGGCCAGGGAGATCACGCGAAAGGTGTGGGTCAATTGATCCGTGTCTTTAACACGCTGGGCCGAAGACTGGAGAATTTCGAGACCGTGGAAGAAGGAATAGCTAAGATATACGTCTGCGGTCCTACGGTGCAGGACTATATACACATAGGTCACGGTAGGACCTTCGTGGCCTTCGATGCTATAGCCAGGTACCTGAAGCTCAGGGGTTACACGGTGATAAGAGTGCAGAACATAACGGACGTTGACGACAAGATAATAAACAAGGCCAAGGAGACGGGCAAGAGGTGGGATGAGGTGGCTCAGTTCTACGCCAGGGACTACATAGAGGCCATGTCTAAACTCAAGGTGGAGATTCATGCTCACCCCAAGGTGACGGAACATGTGAAGGAGATAATAGACTTCGTGCAGAAGCTGATCGATAGGGGCCATGCTTACGCCACCCAGAGTGGGAGCGTTTACTTCGATGTGGACACCTTCCCTGAATATGGGAAACTTTCCAACGCGGTCAGAGAGGAGTGGAATCAGGAGACCGAGTTCCTAAAGGAAAAGAGGCATCCATACGATTTCGCGTTATGGAAGGCGGCGCAGCCTGGAGAGCCTTACTGGGAATCACCTTGGGGCAGGGGGAGGCCAGGGTGGCATATAGAGTGCTCCACCATGTCTACCAGATACTTAGGGGAGAGGTTTGACATCCACGGCGGCGGCTCAGACCTCATCTTCCCCCATCACGAGAACGAAATAGCACAGAGTGAGGCTCTCTTGGGCCACAGGTGGGTTTCTTACTGGCTCCACGTTGCTTTCCTAACGATCAGGAAGGAGAAGATGTCTAAATCCCTAGGTAACATAATACCACTCAACGAAGCCATATCCAAATACGGCACTGACGTGCTGAGGTATTGGTTCCTGAGCAGCAGCTATAGGTCCGAGCTGGACTTCAGTGAGGAGAGCTTAAGCAATGCCTCTGCCTCGCTGAGGAGACTCAAGGATGCCTTAGCCTTAATAAGGCAGGTCATTTCTGAGGGGGTTAAACACAGGTCCTCAGACGAGGATGTGAGGACTCATCGGGACGTCCTCGAACTACTCAAGCGTTTCCACAGAAGGATGTCGGAGGACTTTGACACGGCAGGCGCTCTAGCTTCAATTCACGAGATCGCTACTCTGGTTTTCACTAAAGTCAAGCACACTGAGGACTTCACCACTGCTTTACTTGCCCTAGAAGCTATGAGGCAGTTCAACGAGGTCTTCAGGGTAGTGGACGAGGAGTTCTACGCTTCCTTGGATAGGTTATCTAAAGTGCTGGACTCTGTATTGGAGATCAGGAATGAGTTGAGAGCTAGGCGTATGTATGACCTTTCGGACTCGATTAGAGCCAGTTTAGAGAGAGCAGGTGTAAAGGTAATGGATTCCAAAGACAAATCGACTTGGAGACTTGACTAGACGTGACCCCTTAAGATTAGCGTTTCTCTGTCCTACGAAGCACTAGCACCCCAAGGACCGTTCTAACCCTGCGATCTCCTTCTCCTCCTAAGAGGCTTCCTCTCATGCATCGTCCATGGTCTTCCTACCCTGCGTAGGGTCACGAATTTCCCCACACGCTTACTCAGTGCACTCAGCATTGGATAACTCCTAAAGCAGACCCTAAGGATGTTTTAGGGTGTTGATTAGTAAACTATCCCGCCCTTACGGACGGTCACTCGCGGCCGGGGTTTCCTGCTCCACCGAGTGACAGATCCACCCGCAGCTAGGTTCCACGGGCTGTACTGCGCAGCGCGGGTTGCGGACGGTTTGCCCCCCATAGGCCCAGCTCTTCCGGCCCTCTCGTTGACTTCCAGAACGAAAACCCTCCCAGGGCTGCTCATCCCCCTAGGGAGGGTCTTCCGCCCCCCAAACCCCCTATTGAGTCATGTGAGCTACCTCCTCCTGAAGGAGGGAGCTTCCCGCTTCAAGGCCCATCTCGCCCCTTGGTCAAGAGTAGGGGGCGGGGCTCCACAGGTCCCTACGGGCGCTCCCACTCTGATACGGGCATGATAGTGCCTGTATAGGTCGTTGATGGGGCAGAGGTTAACCTCACTAACCCTCGCTTCAACCGGGGCACCTCGGTGAAGCTTACTCCGTCCGTGACTGTCATTAATGCACGCTCTCCCAGAACGAATGTTTAAATTGGGATTATCCGTCTCCGTCCGTGGGGTTTTACGTCCCCAAATCCCCAACTGTATAAGGATGAAGTTCAGAGGGGTGTCTCATCGCTACGCAAGAGGGAACTTGTAAGATCGCCTGCGGAATGAAACCAGCCAAGAAAATCACTTATTTTTGGCCTTCAAGAATTTTAGATCGTGAAGCTGGTCCTATTCTCTTCAAGTAGAGAAGCCGAAATGGAGGAACCAGTAGTTTGTGACAGGGATAGCGTGAGAGTGGACATGAGTAAATGCAAGGGTAAGAGCTTAGGTGTGGCCACCCATGTAGCCCACTTCGCTAAGGACTTGGGATTTAAGGTGACAGTGGTGGATCCTTTCTACGAGGAAGGCGCTTATGAGGCAGACGAGGTAATAGCCGGCTCGGCCTTCACTGTCCCCGATGACGTGGTTAAGGACTCCTACTCAGTCGTAGCCACAAGACACGTCTATGATACTTGGGCAATAATGAAGTCACTCACAGGAGGAGCCAAACATACGTGGGTAGTAATGAGCCTCAGGAGAGCCAAGGTCATAATGGGGAGGCTTCTACAAGCCGGGATAACTAAGGATCAACTAAGGGAGCTAAGGATACCCGCTGGCCTAGATCTGGGCGCATCAACAGAGAGGGAGATAGCTTTCAGTATAATAGCGGAGGTATTAATGGTCGATAGGTCAGCGACAGGACTCCCTTTGAGTCAGACCAAGAGTTTTGCGGAAATGGTGGACAAACTTTGAGGATCAAGTACTACGAGTGGAACAGACATGGTCTAACCGAACCTCTATTAACAGTGAACCTATTCAAGAAGGTTGAAGACGGCAAGGTGGTTGCTTGCTTTAGGTTTATGTACTACCTCAATGCGATCCTCGTGGTATACGAAGACGATAGATACAGAGGTGGTGAGCTAATGGAGATCGTTCCCTCCAATGTGGAGAATCTCAAGAAGGTTTTGAGTAAGTACTATGATGATAGGGACGACCTGATCATAATAGGTGAGAGGAGCGTAGGGGAAAAGCTCCTAGAGGCCATAGAGCAGGGTTAGGGTTGAGGAAGACATCCGACTCTCGGAGGCCATTAAGGAATCATTAGAGAAGGGGGCCACGGGGGACGGAAAGCCTCGCCAAGGGAATGGACAGCCCCTAATTTGGACACTCCCCAGCCCGATCTAGGGCAATGGAAGTGTAGGAGGAGATACGCAATATCGTTCCTCTCTCCTTCACATGAAGGATCCCTTTCTCTTCTTTCTGGATCGGACTCAAGTGGTGGTCCTCTGATCCACTCGATTGCCCCCGGATGAGGGCTGAATCCTTTTTCGTGTTAATAGAAATCTTTTTATAGCTGTTTGTGACAAACTTTTGTTGATAAATAATGATCTCTCACACCGATGTGGGCTATGCCCAAAAGGGTGGGAGTGATTACGGAGATGTGAGCCCCGTGCCGTTGGGCTCTAAGGAGTCCCATGACCCACAGTGGTTGAGGGCTAAGTCCCTACACTCGATCATGATTGAAGATAAAATGATTGAAATGAAAGTATAGGGACAAACGGTGTAACCCCTCATCGTGGGAACTATGAACCTCCGGAACCCTTCCAGGGCGTGAAGGTGGTCAGAGGTCGTAAGCCTCGAAAGAGTACTCGGCTCATGCTAACTCCCTTTAGATTTACTGAAAAAAGTTTTATACCAAATCCTCACTCAGTCGTCGATGAAACTCGCATTAACGTTGTTGATCTTGGCTTTGCTTCCCCTACCGTTTCCTGGGAACCAGCCCGTAAGTCACCTACAGTTGAACGACTTCCCCTCAAGCGCTAGCTATGTAGTCTCAGTGTCTAATTCCACAGGAAATATCACCGTCAAGCATACATACACCCTCAATTACACCCTCATCGCAGTGAACCAGAATGGTGAGGCCACAGTTCACATAAAGACGAACGCGGTAGGAATAGCGCTGGGCCCGTTCAACTTCACTGTCGCCAAGCCGGGCAATGTGACTTTTAACCTCATTGGAACCGACCTTAACCTGAACAGGTACCCTATGCTCTTTCCACTTCTGCTCCTGAACTCCTCCTACCTTAGTCGAATAGGCACCTACTCCGTAGTAGTCTCAGGAACCTATGTTACTCTGTCAGGTGGCAAGGCAGTGAACGTTACAGTCATGGGTAGGAACTATAACGCTTACTCCTACTCAGGTACCATTTTTTATGGCGTGAACTCCTACAAAGGCACGATCCAGGTCCTACAGAACGGCCTCCTATATAAGTTGAGCTCTACGGTGTTTGATTTCCCAGTTAACATTACCCTCTCCAACTTCTCCACAACTCAGATTCTCCTAAACCCCGCAGGCTTTACCTTCCAAGAGAACCCCTCACTCTACTACATTTACCTGCAAAAGGTCAATGAGTCACCCTATAACTCTTTAGTCCCGCAGGGGTACATTCAGCTGCACATTCCTCTAGTCTTCGCTAATGGAATAACGGTAGTGGAGGAGGAACACATACTCCTTCAGGCCTCAGGATCATTGATCGCCCCTTCCTCTAACGGTGCCGAAGTGACTTTCTTCGTAGGGAATTACAGTAGTTTAGTGACCCCAGTATATCCGACGCCCATTCCCTCAGGGCAGATCGACTTCAACGGCCTCTCCCTTAACTTCTCGGGCACATCGCAAATCACCACTCCATCAGGATCCTATGAGACGAACGTCTACGTCAGGACGACCAACACCACCACAGGTAATATCACAGTGACCTCGAAGCTCCTAGTTTACCTAGAACCCAACGGGACCCTAGTGAAGCTCTCCACGTATACAGGGGATTACGAGTCCTCTGAGTTGCAACTGGTAAGTGTAGGAACCTTCCACTACAACTTTAACTCCACCTCTCCCAACCTCACTTCCTATACGAACACAGTGCTACCGTTCCAAGCGGTGAACCCGGACCTGGCTTTAACACTTTCAATCGCGATCCCCGTGACCATTATATTCATAGTCCTATTATTCTACAGGAGAGTATAATTTTCTCCGTGAGGTTTGATCAATAATAGATCCCCTTAAATCTACAGCTGAGGATAAACTAATGAGATCATGAGCGAGGTACAGGAAGTCCTCTCAAGTAGTCTCTACACCCAACAGCTTAAGAAGCTGGCTAAAGTGGGTCAAATCCTAGGTCTCCCTCAGGATGTTTTGGACAGCCTCTCCGTCCCGGAGAGGGTGATCCAGGTGAAGGTGGCTATCAAGGGAGAGGACGGTAGGATAAAGACTTTCAGCGGATGGAGATCTCAACACAACAGTGCCCTAGGCCCCTACAAAGGGGGAGTTAGGTATCATCCTAATGTGACTCAGGACGAGGTAATAGCGCTTTCCATGATAATGACTTGGAAGAACTCCCTACTTCAACTTCCCTACGGAGGAGCCAAGGGGGGAATAAGAGTGGATCCGAAGACCCTCACCTTAAGGGAACTGGAGGAACTCTCCAGGGGATATATAGAGAGTATAAGCAAATACGTGGGTAGTGACATTGACGTGCCTGCGCCTGACGTTAATACAGATTCCCAGGTCATGGCATGGTTCATAGACCAATACATCAAGACCACGGGGAAGATCGACTACGGCGCTGTCACAGGCAAACCCGTGGAGTTAGGGGGGCTCGCCGTTAGGGAATACAGCACTGGGCTAGGTGTAGCCACTGTAACTAGGATAGCAGCCAAGAAGTTCCTAGGGGAATTCGAGGGAAAGCGAGTGATAATCCAGGGATTCGGGAACCTAGGTTATTACGCAGCCAAGTTCCTCCAGGACATGGGGGCGATAATAGTGGGTTTGAGCGACTCAAGGGGAGGCGTAATAAATCAAAAGGGGATCGATGTGGTCAAGGTCAAGGAGGTTAAGGACAGGACCGGCTCAGTGATCAACTACCCTGAAGGTAGGAAAGTGCCCAATGATGAACTACTACTCTCAACCTGCGACATACTCATCCCAGGCGCTCTCGAGAACGTGATCAATAAGTACAACGCGCCCAAGATCAACACTAAACTGATCGTGGAAGGGGCTAATGGCCCAGTGACCGCTGATGCCGATGAGATCCTACTGAAGAGGGAGATTCCCGTAGTACCTGACATCCTGGCCAACGCTGGAGGAGTGGTGGGTAGTTACATAGAGTGGGCTAATAACAGAATGGGGCAAATAATGGACGAAGAGCAGGCCAGGAAGCTCATAGTGGACAAGATGGAGAAGGCTTTCTCAGAGATGTATAAGGAATACGAGAAGTTCAAGGGCTACGATATGAGGACAGCAGCCATGGCGATAGCGGTGGAGAGAGTTGTGAAGGCTATGAAGCAGAGAGGCTCACTCTAACCTTTTTCACGCTATGGCCTCTGATGCCTTCATCTTGTTTGCCAAGACCTCTATTTCCCTAGGGACTTCCACCGAACTCTTGGAGGCCACGAGCTTACCTATCTGCTCCCTCAAGGAGACGTAGTCGAAACCTCTCCTCTTCATAACGTTGGAGATCCACCTGGTTAGCTCATCCCTTCCCAGCTCTCTCAGTTCCCTCTCGTCAGGGTTTATTCCCATTTCCTTGAGGACCGAAAGGACGATGTTCCTATCATAGAAGGACTCAGCTTCCTTTCCCAGGCTTACACATGAGTCCTTTAACCCATCCTGTAACTTGTCGCACGAGCCTAGGACGAATAGTTTCAAGTTCAACTTCTCCTTTATCCTCTGCCACAACTGCAGATCCAGTTCAGTCCTCAACTTGAGGATCCTTATCCCCGCCTCATCGGGATCCACCCCTACTCGCATCATCCATGCCTTAACCACTGGGATCTCTACGTTATCCCCGATCAATACTACGCTCCTACTGAAAACTAAATCACTTATGTCAACTGAAAGGAGGGAGAGAGTCAACCTCATCTCGTCGTCTAGGTCTATGGGCAAAGCCTCTGAGGATGCTCCCCTCCTCCTCATTACGATGAACTTCCTCCCCCCATCTGAGGAAGCGAAGAATGGGGAGTGGGTGGATAGGAAGACCTGGAAGAAATCCTCACTGGACCACTTCCTTATCAGCTTTAGCACCTTCACCTGGAGCAAGGGGTGCATGTTCACCTCAGGCTCCTCTATCAGGAGCACCTTCCCCGCGCTGAGCCAAAGTATGAAGAGCATTAATATCACCTTCTGGAATCCGCTGGCAGCCACATCTATGTAAATTGGAGTATTATACACGTTTAGTACCAGCTTCTTGAACTCCCAGAACTCCAACCCCTTGATCTCCGGGATAACTTTCCCGGTGAGGTTTACGAAGTCGTACCAATACTTCCTCAGGTTTATGGGAGATCTGTTTAGCTCCGCCATCCTCCTTAAAACCTGGTCGAAGTAGTTCTGGTCGAATATCGGGATATACTCTATTTGCCCCTCAGCATGACTGAATATCTTCCTGATCCTCTCTAACCCCTCTCCGCTTGGAGGCTTTCCGTTGAGGTTGAGTTCAACTGTCTCCCAAGAGACCACGTTCCTCGAATAGAATATCCTGTTAGTGACCTCTACATTCACCTCCTCAGCCCTGTCCAAGACCTTCTCGGCCTCTGCCCTGGATAGGGCGATCTTGCCTGACATTATTATGGGCTTGGAGATATCATAATCCTTCCAAAGGAGTATGTATTCCTGGTTATTATCGTCGAAGCTCTTCCTCTCCAACCCCGACTCCAGGTTCTTGAAGAACATGTATATTGCGGAGAGTAAGTTGGTCTTACCGTAACCGTTGTAACCGACTACTACGTTTAACCCATTTAAGGCATCCAACTTAACCTCCCTAAGCCCCTTGAAGTTGCTGACGTAGAAGTTTATCAACTTCAATAAGTATTCCCTGAGTTAGTTGTGGTCTCCAACGTAATAAAACGGTGAGCGTCCTCAGCTGTCGACGTTCCTTGATTTAGAGAAACAGGGGGTATTACGGGGGCAAAGGCCTTTATATGACCTCCCTTAGGAAGGGATGAAGTGAGTCCTTCACGCAAAGGCCCGATTATAGCAGTAGGGGCTGTAATACTAGATCGTGAAGGTAAGATCCTGTTAGTTAAGAGGAGGAATCCGCCTAACGCCGGGAAGTGGGCAGTGCCTGGCGGGAAGGTGGAACTAGGAGAGACGCTGGAGGAGGCGGTGATCAGAGAGACGCTGGAGGAGACCTCACTTGAGGTGAAACCAACGATCCTGCTTTCAGTAGTGGAAGTCGTAGGACCAGTTTACCATTACGTGATCTTGGATTATCAATGCGATGTTATAGGAGGTGAACTGGAACCTGGTTCTGACGCCTTAGAAGCCAATTACTTCGAAATCAGTGACGCCTTAAGGACGGACGTTCCAGATAGCATGAGGTTGCTACTGGAGGAACTAGCAAAGGGGGTAGAGCGACTCCCAATTCATATAGCTGCGAAGTTGACTTCCTTAACCTAAGGCCTTATCTCAACGGGGTTTGAGCGGGCTTAAGTCCCTCCCTAGGGGGATGAGCAGCCCTGGGAGGGTTTTCGTTCTGGAAGTCAACGAGAGGGCCGGAAGAGCTGGGCCTATGGGGGGCAAACCGTCCGCAACCCGCGCTGCGCAGTACAGCCCGTGGAACCTAGCTGCGGGTGATCGGTGCCCTGAGAAGAAGTAAACCCCGGCCGCGAGTGGCCTTCCGCGAGGGCGGAGTTCACTGATTAGACGCCTCGGAAGACCCCAGGTCCTCTTCGATCCCTTAACCCTGTAGGGCCTCAAGTCTTTACCAACTTTTTTAAGTGTTGACGCAATTAAAGTGACATGGACATAGCTGCCTCTTTAGCACTCACCACTTCACTATTAGCTGGTCTGACCATCTTCCTGGGAGGAATAGTTGAGGGATACGGTTATGGGCTATCCTTAGGGACCAAGTGGCCCTACACGAGGGACATCCATAGGATCGCAATAAGGGGAGACCCAGAAGCTGTTCACAGGATTACAGCTACTTTGACAGGAGTCCTCTCGTTGGGAGTCCTGGCTCTAAAGCCAAACTCTCTCTCAGTCTTTGGGTTTGTTGCGGTGGGCTTGACAGCTTTACTGGGTATGGCCACTCTTTACGTGTTAGCGGGTAGGCTCCCCTCCTTTCTCCAAGGATTTCACGATATCACGGCTTACACCACTTTCTTGCTATACTTCCTCATCTTCGAAGGCTATATGGGGAATTTATCTCACTTCTTCTCAAATCCGCTACTCCTTGAGTTCTATGTGGTGATATTCCTAGGGGGGACAGTGAGTGGAACCAGGAGAATGAGCAAGAGTATAGGATATTTCCTGATACCAACGAACAGGCAACAGCTAACTTGGTCTCTCCACGGTTTAGCCGTACTATCCCTAGTGATCTCCAGCCTATTCTTGGGGAATTACTTCGCCTTCGTGGTCACGCTCCTCGACGCTGCCGTGGGTGGGTTCCTATTCACTAGGATAAACGAGAGGCCAGGAAAACCTGGGATCTTGGTAGGCGTGCATCAGGTCCTGACTCTAGTCACTATCATAGCTATAGCCTTCCCCATGATCTCCATAGCGAACCCCATAGTTCCTTGAGCCGGAACCCCACATGAAGACGTGGAAGTCTCATTTCTCACGACCCCTCAGTTCACTCGCTCCTTTCAGCTTGTGGGTTTAAACCCTTCCCCCTTAGTTCCTATTCGCTTCAGCTAACCTTAGTATAAGCGAACATAGGAAAGTTTAAATATAAGGTCATTGAGTATAAATATGAGGTTGAGTATAATGAACACCGCAATACAGAGGGTTGAGAGGAAGGTCAGGGAGGAGAGGGGAGGAGAGGAGATCGGTTTGACCGACCTCCCTGAGGAGTACCTGAGGTTCGAGTTCCCCCAGGACTGGAAGTACCTTAGGGAGCTGGAGAGGAGGAATATTTGGTCGATTTTAGCATAATCTTTTGAAGTTATCAGGTTATTCGTTGTCCTTAGTCTTTTTGGCATGTCTAAAAGTAGGCGTCGCCAATGTATCATACAGATGATTGAAAGTCTAAGCCCCTTCTAGGGGTGGGGGATTACGATTTTAAATACTCTTTCTCAAAAATTCAATTGATGGCCAGGAGGAACGCGATCAGAGCCACAGTTCCAATGACAATTGCTCTCTCAGGCTTCCTCCTGGCCTCAACCAACAACCACGTGAGAGCACTCTGTTTCGTTTTATCTTATCGGAGTTTAAGGGGGCGTAAGATCCCTTCCCTAGGGGATGGACAGCCCCTTCATTTAAATATCAATTTGTAGTCACTCTCTTGGTGATAGTCACGACGGAGTGAGCGTCCTGAGGGACCTCAGTTGAAGCGAGGGTTCGTAAGGCACGCCTCTGCCCCATGGACCTGTGTGGGTAAGATTCAATGTGAGGGGTGGGGAACCACCCTGAGAGCCTGTGGAGCCCTCCACCCTTGGGCAAGGTGGGACCTTGAAGCGGGAACCCGTCCGCAAGGGCAGGGTAGTTCACTAGTTGAGTAGGTCCCTGCGTTCCGTGCCCAAAAATGTGAGTAAAAGATGGTTGAAATCAACCAGGTGGTTCAGGTGCACCTGCGGTTACGAGAACGACCGCAACGTAATTGTTATCATGAACCTTAACTAGAAGGGTTATCTGACCCCCTCGACTGTCCCTCAGGGATGTAAATATAAATCATAGAATAGATTGAAACATGGATCGGCACCGCAAATTTCTAATAGGTAGAGAACAAGATTAGTGAGAGCGTATGGCTTTCGCCTTAACACTCTCGGATATAGGTTCTGTATTAATAGCCCTTGTTATTGGACTTTTAATAGGTGTTTTACTTAAGAAGTTTTTGGAAATCGGAGTTATCTTGGTAGTTATAGTGTTGGTGCTTTTAGCTATAGGAGCTATAAGTCCTGCCACTGTAGAGTCCTTCCTCAAGGACATAGGAGTGTATGCCACACAGGCTTACCATTACTCTCAAAGGTTCGCCGGGCTAGTGCCCTATAACTCCATATTCTTCATTATAGGCCTCATAATAGGTCTGTGGAAGGGATGACTCGCTAGACTTCTCGGCAGCGACTTTCTATTCCCTTTTCCTTAACCCATCCAGATTAGGTTAGTTAATCAGGCGCAAGACCTCTGTTCCATTGCTGAAATCGTGAAACTGCTATAATCAGTCCTTTCCTTCCCATACTCCTCTAATAACCTCATCACGTGCGGACACTCAGTCAAGTTCTCTTGGTGGATTCCATGATCCACACATGTGGCTGAGAAGGGCTCAAGTCCCACTAATAGGACTTCCGCGGCATCGTTTTGAATTATGGTGAACAGTGAACCCCTGAAAATCACTCTCATTTTCCTTACACTTATCAAACATTATAGTTTTACCGTAATATAGTTTGTGCTTCCGAGCGAAAAGGCGATATAGATGCTTTCTATCATTACCTTATATCTATATAACATGACAAATTATTGCAAATTAATTCTGTATAGGCAGACTCCTAGTCAGAAGTTTCAGTTGAGCTGAGAAATTATATTGAACACACTGTTGATCAGTCGCGCACCTAGGTCGACCGAAGAGGTCTCAGGCTCGGGATGTGCGGGTTCTTCTCTCAAAGGGAGTGGGTTGGGTTTACCCTGGAGGCGGAGAGGAAGAATGGACCAACCCGACTCCGTGAAGCCCAAGGGCTGAGATTCGAACGCATCCGTGAGACTTCGATGAAGCCTAAAAACCCCCAGAGCCCATTCCTGTGGGGGTCGTTCCCCATGGAGTTTTTAACTTAAGGGGTTTGGGGAGCGGAAGTCCCTCCCTAGGGGGATGAGCAGCCCTGGGAGGGTTTTCGTTCTGGAAGTCAACGAGAGGGCCGGAAGAGCTGGGCCTATGGGGGGCAAACCGTCCGCAACCCGCGCTGCGCAGTACAGCCCGTGGAACCTAGCTGCGGGTGATCGGTGCCCTGAGAAGAAGTAAACCCCGGCCGCGAGTGGCCTTCCGCGAGGGCGGGGTATTTCACTATCTCGTTTCTCAGTGGCACTAGCGGCTCTCTTCCTCAGCTCGATTCAGGGTGGGAAACTGTGGATATTGTAGATTTTCCGTTCAAGATCAGGCCGTGGGTGAAGTTTCTGTGGAGGGAAAGATCTGACCCTCACTGACAGGTGAGTCAAGAATTATTTCCCAGAGATCTAGATTCGAGACGTGGGATACGCCTTACTCAAGGAGGAGATCAGGTCCAGGATTTGGAAACTAATGGAAGAGGCCAATATAGCCTCTTTCCCACGACCGGTTTACGGTAGGATACCCAACTTCAAGGGAGCTGAGGCAGCTGCCATTAACCTGTCTAGGACTCACGAGTTCATACAGGCTAAGACGATCAAGGTCAACCCTGATTCGCCGCAGAGGAAAGTCAGGGAGATAGCCTTAACCCAGGGGAAGATAGTCCTAGTCCCTACACCGAGGTTGAGGGGCGAATTTCATCTCCTCGATCCGGTTAAGATCCCTGATCACAGGACAGCCTCAACGATCTCCGGTGCCATGAGGCTGGGAAGGACAGTCAGATCAGAGGAAATACCAGAAGTGGACCTAATCGTGGTTGGTTCAGTGGCTGTCACGGAGAGTGGAGATAGGGTAGGTAAGGGGGAGGGCTACAGCGAACTGGAGTATGCAATCCTCAGGGAACTGGGGAAGGTGAAGGAGACCACACCCGTGGCGACCACAGTTCACAGCTCCCAAATAGTCGATCGTATTCCCGTTGAACCATTCGATGTGTCAGTGGACATCGTATCCACCGAGGCTAGGGTGATCTACACCCATAGGACTAGACGTAACCCTGAGGGGATATACGTTAACTTCTTGACGCCACATAAAATAGAGTCCACCCCTTACCTTAAGGCCTATTTAGCCAAGAGAGGCAATGTCAGAGGTTCTTTATGACTTCCCTTAGGGTGGAACAGAGCTCCTCTGCTCTCCCCATCATGTGGGACTTAACTGCATCCTTATTGACTTTGTATATATACCTAGGTCTTCCACCCGTGGTGCTGCCCTGCTTTGTCTTCTCCAGTAAACCTACGTCGCTAAGCTTCTTCAGTATTAGGCTCACCCTGCTCTTGCTTATCTTTACCTCCTGGGCTAGCTTTTCAACGTCGGTCGACGTTAACTGGGAAACCTTCATGAATACGTCAATATCCCCCTCAGATAGACCATAAGCTACCATGAGGAACCTCCTGAAGACTAAAGCCTTTTCCTGAGATTCGATCGACATTGTCATTTTTACTTCACCAAAAGAAAGTAGCACTTTTTTAATTTAAGCTTTTCTCTTATGACGTTCTTGATTTATATATGTATCTTAAAAACGTTTATACTTCATATTATCGTGAGTAGGTCCAGCTCTCCGCTAAAATGCGTAAGGTCTGGACATAAATGGGTAATACTGCACAGTATTTCAAAGCCTTCTCACCGAGGATCAAGCCTTATATGACTTGCCCTTCGAAAGGGCCGAAAGATATTAAGGGTTTACCCTTGAGTAGTCCCTATGGTAAGTAGTATAGGGATCGTTGAGAACATAATAATAGCGATCTTAGAGATAGTAGTGGGTGTAGTCTTCGCTCTCCTTTCCATAACTCTCTCCCTCAACCTGTTGGACAGGTTGAATAGGGAACTCGACATAGTCATGGAGATAAAGGAGGGCAATCTAGCCACCGCGGTTTATGTCGCAGGAATACTAATCGCGGTAGCTAATGTGATCGGCCAGGCCGCTGCCGGAATATCCAGGGCGGTGCTTGGAGGACAGCAGGGGCTCATAGATCTAGTTGCCGGTTTAGTTCAACTTTTCATAGGTATACCATTAGCGGTCGTTGCCATATTCATAACACAGAACACCATATACGGTTTCCTTGTGAGGAAGATACAGGATAGAGTCAAGGACTTCGAGGCCTTTACCATAGCCTCTGAGCTTAAGAGGAGGAACATCTCCGTCGCTGTAACACTCTTCGGTTCCTTTTTCGCTATTTCCACCGTCATAAGCCAGGCAATTAGTTACCTATCTGTCCCCATAGTTCAGGCTTTCCTCGGTATCTTGTAGGCTATCACCACAGCTATAATAGCTGCGACGACCACGGGTGCCGCGATCCACACAGGGATGGGACTTTTATTCACCGTTATTTCTTGGTGACTGATCAAGTAGCTCTGAACGGGAACGGCGTTAGCGAAGGTGATTACTACCTCACCTCCGCGAGGAAAGGAGATTACCGCGAAACCTTGGAAGGTCTGAGCCATGAATGGATTGGAGTAGTTGAAGTATTGAACTCCCTGAGGTGAGACGTCTAGGAAGTAGGTTTGACCGTCGTAATCCAACCTCGCTATTCCAAGCATCGAGTTCAGAGTCTGAGAGGGAATCAGGACAGACAAGAAGGAGTTGGAGGTAATCCATATGGATGAGAACCTCCCTGGAGTGACGTTTAAGGAGAGTGGGGTGGGACTGTATAAGAAGAGTTCCACGCTGAGAGGGGGAACTGTGAGGTTGACCTCATACTTCAGCAATGAGGACGACGCGGTGAACGTGACGTTCTCCCCGTTCAACCGGAAGTCCTCCTCCACCTTCCCCTGTGAGGTGGAGTAGGTTAAGTGACCCATGAGAGGAACTGCGGCGTATTGAAGGGATAAGGCCACTGAGTTGTCACCGTCTCTCAGCTGGTAAGCGGGAAGGGTCCTGCCCTGCAAATTCAGGAAAGTGATCTGGGGAGGACCTGGTGAGAAGGGTACGGTGATCAGCTGATCCGCTATAGCATTAGCGGTGAAGGACCTGTTAAAGTTGAGTGTCTGCCCACTGAGAGTCTCTTGGCCTCTTAAGTAAACTGAGAACTGTTGTCCGTTCCACGTGAAGTCCTCTTGAACCTTGAATGACGGACCATAGGTGGACATTATATTCTCAGCATAATGGAAAGTCCAAAGCACTAGCATCAAAACCAGGATCTTCACGTAGGGGAGACGGACAGGCTGGATTTAAATGCTTCGTTGTATTCTCTCAATCAGGGATTTCCTTCGATGCTTTCCAAATGCAGAAACCCTCTCAGGCTCCCTATTACTGAAGGTTCTTCATTACCTCCTCTAAGCTACTTAAGACACTGGCGAACCTAATGGTCATCTCGGGTGGCATAGGTTTCTTGGGCTTTATGGAGTTCAGGATCTCTGAAGCTCTCCTCACATTGTCCCTAATCTCCCCCTTGGACTTGCTGTAGTCCCTATCGAAACTCTTGGCGTAAGCCCTATTTATTAGCCTCACCGCTTCCTTCCACTTCCTGTAGTCCTCCTCATCCATTATTCCCTCCCTTGTCAGAAAGGTCGCAATGTCAGTGTCCACAAGGGGTACTAATAGATCGACCACTTTCCATAGGGATTCTCTAATCTTAACCTCAGCTGTCTCATTCATTCCTTATCCTTCTACCTAAGGAAATTTATAACGTTATCTGGGGGGCTTCTGAAGATACCTTCACTTCCAGGCAAACCTTTGAAGTTTTCAAGGAGGCTCTGGATCCATCCACAATGGTTTCTGATCCGAAAATACGATCTCTTAGTTCGGCTGAGGCCTTGGTGAAACCGATCAGTCGTGCTATCTTCTATTGCCCTGTTTTCACTGACGCGTAGCCCTTAAACAGTTGAGTGGACTGAGAGTGTGGACACTAAATTACGAAATTTTCTTTCATATAACGAAAATTGTTCATAAAGGGTGAATAACGCCATACTCTCAAGGGGAACGGCCCCAACCCTATGATTTGTAGCTTAATGTCAACACTATCAGTGAACTTACCCCACCCTTACGGAAGGGATCCTCCCCCAACCCCCAGGAAGATAAAACCTGAAGAAAGGTTAACCTTAAATTGATAATGGAAGACTCATAGACCCATGAAAGTGGTGAAGTACTCCGTGAAGTTAGAGGAGGGATCTGAGGTGACCTTCAGACACCTTGCATCAGTTAGACGCTACCTCAGGAGCCTCGGATACCTGTGTAGACAGATCGAAGGTAAAGACGACTCCATTTACTTGGAGTGTATGAAGGGAAACAACAAGGTGCCCCTGCAGGTGAATAGGAGGAGGATTAGGAGACAAAAGAAGAGGAGAGAGGAGAGGAAGGAAGGGACAGAGAAGGAGAGCGTGACTGAAAGCGAGAAAGGGACTAAGCAGGAGAGTCAGGAGAAGGGAGACTGAAAGTATTTACTCGACGTAACTTCTTCACTCTTAATCATTTCTGGTCCGACATGAAAACCTCTTGAGGGGTCATATATGGTCTCCCTCAACTCATCGGTCTGGGGAAAACCTCTGCCTTCCCATCCCCCTTAACCCATTTCGTTGAGCGGCCATCGGGGTTAGGGTTCACATATTCACAGTTACGGATACTTCTAAGCAGGGATTGCAATGGTTAGGAGATTCAGGGCGTAAAGCCCCGCCAGGAGGATATAGACCTCTTCCTTCCCATTTAAATACTCCCTGCTTAACTCCTCAGTGACGCCAATGACATCCTTCCCCAGCCAGATCAGGGGCAGTGGGACTGCGGGAGGAGAGTCTTTATACCCATCTTCCCAACTCCGCTTCGCATGACGGATCCCCCACTTCACCCCTCGGGATCTGGGCCCAGCCGGTGATCCTCTGCGCCGCTGCCCACCGGGTGAGGAGCATGGATCAGAATCCATGGTGGCAACAATGGACCGCCCCGGAACCCTTCAGGGCGGGAGGAAGCCAGAAACTCGATGAGGGCTTTCCCGATCTCACTTTCACTGTCAGTTCCTGAAGAGTGCTGCTAACATGCTCACCCCAGTCCAGGGTACGGAGTAACCTAAGATCTCGGCCTTAGGATCTCGCACTGCCCCTAGGATTACGTAAAGCGGCTTTAAGTCTCCTTCAGGCTGGGCCTCTAACCACGTTGGGGATCTCGGCAAATCGAGGATCTCCTCTTTTCTCCCCTCCCTGAGCATGTCGATCAGTTTCTGGTCAAACCTGGACGGTTTGGGCGTAGTCCTTAGGCTGAAAAGGTCAAGCCTATGAGTTGGAGAGCCGGTGCCCAATAGGATCACGTTCTTCCCTGCACAGGCTTCATCTATTACCTCGCCCAGTCTCAGGTGATCTGAGGGGGGTCCTTGGCTTATGGATATGGAAACGGCTTTGCTCCCAGGGAACATGAAACTAAGGGGTATCCAGGCCCCGTGATCCAGGCCCCACATATCGTCCTTCACGATCTTCACACCCCTAGATTCAGACCTCCTCACTATTTCCTCCACGAGTTGTAGGTCGTTCTGGGCTGAATAACAGAACTTATAGAGCTCGTCGGGGAAGCCATAGTAATCCTGAATACACTCTAATTCCGGGCTCACCTCTATTAGGAACTCGTCCTTCCAGGAGATGAAGTGAGGACTGATCGTGACCACCGTCTCTGGCTTACCTACTAATCGACCTATTTCACTCATCAACTTCTTCCAGGGGTTATCCTCAACCAGGATCGTTGGAGAGCCATGGGATACGAATAGGGCTTTCACGGAGTAGTAACCTTTTCCTCGTTAAAAACTCTTACAGAAAATGGGGTTTAAGGGCCCTAAGCCTCACGGGGGAGAACGCCACCCCAGTCTGAACGCCCTTTCGTCAAATACCTCTTCAGCGAAGCTGGGGGGCGATCCTCCCCGGCTCGATCCGGGGCGAGGGGATTGGGGCATCCATCATCCCTTTTCCACGCCGATCCCCTGTTCGCGTTCCAGATGGAGGGCACCTGACTCTCCACTGCCAACCAAGCGAGGATCTAGTCACTAACACAGGACGGGAACCACGAACCGCCCTGGAACCCTCAGGGCGGGAAGGATGCCAGTCCGATCAACGTCGATTGGAGTTCCCTTGACGATGTCCTCAGCGTTAAGCCATTGAATCTGATTTTCGTAGCGTCTACATGAAAGGCATCTACACCTCCGCCACATTCCTTTTTGACTGGGAAGATCGGGGGATAGTATAGATCCGAGCGAGAACTCCCCACTCTACTTTACCCGCAGTGGGTTCTGCGCTCTGATATCTAACCCAGGGCTAGCGAAAAGTCAGCTTTGTTCGGCTAAATCTTTCAGGATCTTTTTGAATTTCTTCCTATCATCAGGACCCATGGAGTTCAATTTCCTAAGCATAGCTTCCAAAGCCCTTCCTAAGTCCTGGTCTTCGGTAAGCAAGCTGATGGCTTGTCCTATGATCCCCTCATCAAGGTAAATCATTTTCACTGTCATTCCACCGTCTATTGTGAAATTGACTCCGGTTATCCATGAAGCTTCCTCGGAGGCTAAGAATGAAACTAGGGAGGCTATGTCCTCTGGTCTGCCCACTTTACCTGCTGGGTGCTGCAGGTTATCCAGCCTGGTGAGTGAAGGGGGTCTGGGGGGTATTTGCCATTGGCTCGTGTCAACCCAGCCTGGGGAGATCGATACCACCCTTATTCCATACCTAGCTAAGCTCACCGCAAGTGAATGGGTCAAAGCCACTATACCTCCTTTGGAGGCCGAATAGGGTTCGGTGTTGGGTTCAGACTGAAAAGCCCTGGTAGAGGCTATATTCACTATGACGCCGCCCTTATCCTTCATGTGCGGGACTGCATATTTGGAGCAAAGCCAGGTGCCTGTGAGGTTAACGTTTATTACTCTTTGCCACTCCTGGAGGGTTTGTTCCTCTATGGGCTTGCCAGGTGAACCTATACCCGCGTTATTCACTAAGACGTCAATGCCCCCGAAGATCTCCGCAGTCTTCGACATTAGTTCCTTTACTTGTGGTTCTGAGGACACATCTGCCCTGAGGAACTTCACCTGGATTCCCTCGTTACTCAGCTGCCTCTCCCTCCATTTACCTCCTTCCTCGTCAACGTCAGCTATGACTACGTTTTGCCCTGATTTACCCAGTCTGTAGGCGATCGCCGCTCCTATACCCCTAGCCCCTCCGGTAATGAGGCAAGTCTTGGGCGTTCTGGACATGAGATCACTTATCCATCGAACCGGCTAAAATGACTCTCGCTCTCCGCTTGAAGGCTCTAAAAGGGACACTTTAAAACCCTAACTCATGATCCTTGGAGACGTGAGGCAGAGTTAAGCCTGGAGGAGTGCAGCTGAGCTTCGTGTTCAACAGCCCTATTGTTTCTAGACTTTTAACGTCGAGATGATAGTAAATCACATGCAGGAAGTAAGGACTTTCATGATCAAAGATCCTGTTATATTAGACGAGTCCGATTCCATCAAGGAAGCTTTCCTCAGGATAAGTAACAGGGGTATAGGAAGGGTTATAGTGGGAAAGAACCCCATCACTGGCATAGTCTCCACAAGAGATCTGATAGCCTATACACTGAAGTCGTGCGGGAAATGCTCTCAGCTCGACATGATCTCCATGCTGAGCCGCAGTGTGGACGAAATCATGACTAGGAATCCAGTAACCGTAATGGACGATGAAGACCTAATGGACGCTCTGGTCATCATGGTCACTAGGAACTTCGGCTCCCTCCCTGTCGTGGATTACGCTAGAAGGCCTGTGGGGATGATAGTGGAGAGGGATCTGCTCATAGCTTTCCAGGAAATGGAGAGGATACTGCCTGTTAGTCAATTCATGACGAAGTCCGTCACCACCATAGGGGAGCACGAGATGCTGATCTCCGCTGCGGAGAAGATGGTGAGAAGGGGATTCAGGAGACTCCCAGTAGTTGATTCCACGGGTAAGGTCGTGGGCATAGTTACCGCTTATGACGTCCTCAGGACGGTAGTCAGGTCCATCCTTAAGGCAGATCCGCAACTCTTCCTAAGCTCTTCAGCCAAGGACGTAATGACTAAGGAGATAGAGGTAGTGGATCCGGAGGCCTCAGTTAATGAGGCAGCCGCTAAGCTCCTCCTGAAGAGGATAGGTTCACTCCTAGTCCTGGATTCTGAGTCCAAACCTTTAGGCATAGTAACTGAGAGGGATCTGCTCATAGCTCTTTACCACCAGATCAACCTCAAGGCTATGAGAAAGGAATAGGACTTCCCTAAGGAAAGCTTGGGCCGCCCCATGGTACGCGTAGACCCTTGAAGTTCTAAATTAGGTTGATTACAGTACGTAATGTTTTACAGAAGGAGGGATTAAAGGCGTAAAGCCCCGCCCTTCCAGGGCCGGGATGAATAACCTCCTTATAGATTTAAATACCTCAAAAATTTTCAGTGGAGCTAAGGATGCTCCTTCCCAGCTCCACTGGGGGAATGGGACTGAAGGAGGGGAAACCAGTCACTTCTCTACCCCCATCACACGACGGATCCCCTTCCTTTGGGATCCGGACTCGAGTGGGAGTGGGCCTCTATCCATCCTACTGTCCACCGAATGGGGGATGTAACCCCCCCATGGTGGGAAATGAACCCTTGAGAGGAAACCCTAGCCCTTCACGGTGGACCCAAAAACTCCTGTACTTAAGTGCAATCGATTACGCTGAACTACGGGAATTTTGGGTCCACCGTTCGGGGGTGGAGTCTGACCAGTGAGTCCCTATGCTAGATCGCGATGTAATGAAAGGATTGAGGTGAAGGTGTGGGGGGTCGGACTTTCGTATGGTTTCGTGATTTCATATCGACCCTCGTCCTCACACCCCCGGCTCCCCGTGCCTAGGTTGGGGAGTGTGGACTCCCAGCCACGACACAGGGAGCCTCCATGGAATCCTTCCTCCTCCCATTGGTCCTGGGGTTCACTGTAGGGTTCCCTTCTGCACTATCGTAGAACTTCAAAGCTCATACATTTGCGGTTGCTCGTGTTATATGGAACAGATTGCTAAATAATATTAAAACGTAAATTTTACGGTTTATCGGAAACGTTGGCGACGGCAAAAAGGAAAGGGTTTTCCGCATTAACTCTGCTCCGCTAAGTCCGTATTGACCTTCTCCTTTGGAACACGGAATAAGGCTGACAGTAAAGCAGGGAAGTAGATCGGTCTTATAACGAAGGTGTCCAATAGCAGGGAGATTATGAACACTACTCCCAACTCCCTCAGGAAGGCTATAGGCAACAGTGACAGGGAGCCTAAAGAGAAGGCCAGTATTATGCCCAAGGAGCTAACCACATTTCCGGAAAGTGAGAACGCCTCAGACATTGAGTCAACGCTCCTCTCCTGCTCCAGCGCCTCCTTAACCCTGCTGAGCACGAAGGTGGAGAAGTCGTTGCCCAGGGACATCAATATCACGTAGAGTATTACCGGGATGAGGTATATCAGGTCTAAGTGGAAGATAGTCTTGAAGACTAGGTATGAGAGGAAGGAACTGACAGTGACACTTATGAACACTCCGCTCAACGAGGCTATGGAGTACCTAAGGTCCCTCAATCCGATCCCTAATACCGCTAATATGACCAACGCTATGGCTACTTCGACTTCGGCATAGGCTCTCCCCAGCGCCTCCTGCTGGTCGATTATGGAGGAAGTGAGCCCACCCACAATGAAGCTTGAGTTCCCTCTCAGCTCCTTGGTTAAGGCTATGGTGTCTTGGGAGTATGGAGAGTAATTGTAGTAAACGGTGAAGTAGGCGTTACGCTCCGAGTTAACCAGGAACTGAGGGTAGAAATTCCCTTTGTTGTCCACAGGTCCTATGACCTTGCTCACTCCGTGAAGGGAGGTCAGGAAACTGAGAACTCCCTTCAGGTAAGAGAGGCCTTGACTAGTCAGATTACCACCTATTACCTGCGTACCCTGAGTGAGGTTCACGATAACGTATGAGGGGTAAAGCGCGCTGTAACCGAAAGCGGACTGGAGAGAGTTGAGGGCTTGAACACTCTCCAAGGATTTAGGCAACCCCTGATTAAAGTTATAGGTGGTTGGCAAGTGGAACCAGAAGTAAATGGAGGCAGAGGCGATCACTAGGAAAACCAGGAGGACTGGCCATCTTCTGGTTGACGAGAATTCCGCTGCCCTGTAAAAGGGGTTCCTGCCCTCTTCCTTTTTCCTCACTCCTCGGAAAACCCTGTTTCCCAAGACGCCCAAGATCGAAGGTAGTAGGCTGATCTCGGAGAAGGCTGTGAGAAGGACTGCTATTAGCAGCACTGGTCCCCACGACCTAAGGGAGGGAACCAGAGACAAAGAGGCCAAGGCCAGAGCTATGGTTAAGGAGCTCACCACAACGACTTTACTCCCTCTATTCGTGGCATTCACCAGCGCCTCCGTCCTGTTCATGCCCTTCCTCAAGTTCTCCTTATACAAAGAGAGTATGAATACCAAGTAGTCCACTGCGACACCCAATATTGCAGCGTTCAAGGTGTAAGTAACTACGTAGTCCACCCTCTTGATTAGAACGCCCGTTGCGAAGATCGCTACGTAGCCTAACAACGTTCCGATGGAGGAGAACACCAAGGCCAGGAGGGGAGAGATGAAGGACCTGAGGGTGATGCCCACAGTCACCGCGAGGACTATGAAGAGCGCAGCGAAGAGTGGACCTGAAGATGAGGTAGCACGCTGCAGGTCGTAACTCACAGCTCCATTCCCCGTCACTTGGGCTTCGCTCCCGAAAATCGAGGAGACCATATGTCTCAGGGTAGGGGTGAGCAATTGGGCAGGGTAAAGGCCGTTACTTCCCCTGTAGTCGTCCGAGACGTTAAGGTAGATGAAAACCAGGGATACGTTACTGGAGTTCGATGAGAATCGCTGGAGGAGGAACTTGGGTATTTCGCTTGCCTTACCCTCACGAATGAGGTTGAAGCCTGGATTTCCACCTTTGACTACGGCCTCAACCAGAGCTGGGGGCAAACGGATCCCCGCTGCCTGGAAGGCGGAGGAGGTCGCATTTATTAGAGACTCTGGGTTCGAGTAGTTAGTCGCGTTCAGGTACTTCAAGCAGATCGCCACATACTCATTCACTCCGAAGTAACGGGGCGCCACGGCCTCCACAGCTCTCTGCACCAGTTCCGCGGCGTCCTGAGCTGGCACTGTATCATTGACCGATCGGTTGAGGTAGCTGTAGATCAAATAGGCGTAACTACCCTCTTGGCTGTGGTTGAGGGAGTAAGTTATGTAGTGTTTAGAGAAATCGTTCTCGCTCCAATTGCCCACTATAGCGTTTGGGACGCTGTAGATCCTAGATGACCAACTACTCAGATTCCAGTAGAAGCCTTTTATCGTGGCAGAGTAGTTGCCCAGAGTAACATTAATGAACGAGGCGTAGGAGGTGGGGAGGGAGGAGATGGACGAGAAATAGGGGAGGTTGGAGGTCTTTATGACCTCGATCAGGTCGAGAGTTTTATTTAGTATCTGTGGCGATGTGGAGTTGCCGTAGATCACAACTATGAGGGTGGAGTTGGACGGCGCGGCGATTAACTTCAATGCCCTCTCTGACTCTGAGTTTGACTGGGAACCACTCTGAATGTTGTAGTTAATGAAGTGCTGGTAATTTAATATGGCGGGTGTAGCTATCAAAATGCCTATGATCCACGCCGCCAGTATGGCCTTCTTGTGTGACTGAACCCAGGAACCGTAGTCCATTACACTTCGTTATCTTAAACTCTTGATCGTCATAAAAGACCTCCCTAACCCGCAGTTAGGATTTGGACACTTCCTCGTCCTTCCTCCAGTTCCAGGGGAGGATAGGGCGTGGACAGCTAAACCGAGTCCTGATCTCCTCTCCGCCCTCGAGGGTTCCAGGGCAGTTCGTGGTTCCAGTTGTGGATGTGGTTCACACCCCTCGCTTAGTGAGGAGAGTCAGGTGCCCTCCATCTGGAACGCGAACAGGGGATCGGCGTGGAAAAGGGATGATGGATGCCCCAATCCCCTCGCCCCGGATCGAGCCGGGGAGGATCGCCCCCCAGCTTCGCTGAAGAGGTATTTGACGAAAGGGCGTTCAGACTGGGGTGGCGTTCTCCCCCGTGAGGCTTAGGGCCCTTAAACCCCCAAATTCCGGAACTCTCACGAATATACTCAAGAGACCGTGTAGAGACTTTGCGCGGACCTACTTCCCTATCTCTCTAAGTCCACCTGTCTTACCGCCTTTTCTCCTATTATCACCTCCGTGAACCTATCCATTCCCTTCACTCGGACCTCACTACCCTCTGCCTTCGCCCTGGAGATTCTTCCTGAGACTAGGATCAACTTGTCCACCTTGATGGATGCAGAAGCCCTCACGCTTGAGCCGTCGTAGCTGATGGTTACTCCGTCCCTGAGCTTTACCTCCCCGGATCCCCCGTAGAGTAGTATCTGAAGTGAACCTCGATCAGACTTCATGGGTATTACCGAGTTCTCCCTCAAGTATATTGGTAGATCAGAGGTTGACTCTACCCATTTCCGTCCCTCGTTCTCTCTTCCCGTCCAGAAGTCGGTCCACTTCCCTCTCGGTAAGTAGACTTCTCTATTTTTCCTCCCCTTTTCCACAATAGGTGCGTGAAGTATGGATCCCCCTACCATCAATTCGTCGTAGATCCTGTAAACATTCTCGTCGTCTTGGAAGTGGTAGGCTAAGGGTCTCAGTATCGGGTGTCCGGTCTCATGAGCCTCCAGTGCCAAGGCGGAGAGGTAGGGGAGTAACCTATACCTGAGCTTCACCACTTCCCTCACCTTCTCCTTCCACATCTCAGGTAACATGTATGGCTCTTGATCCACTCCTCCCTTCGCCTTATGGTTCCTAAAGAGTGGGAAGAAGAGCGCCATTTGGAAATACCTCACCAATAACTCCGGGTCCGAGTCGGTAGCTACTCCCTGAAATCTGCCCGAGAATCCCCCCACGTCGCATCCCACGTATGGGAATCCGCTCACGGAGAGACTCAGCACTAAGCTCAGTTGGAGTTTCAAGTCCTCCCACGAGGATACATTATCCCCGGTCCAAACCGCTGCGTACTTCTGGGACCCCGCGAAGGCAGCCCTGGTGAGCACAAAAGGTTCCAATCCTGCCTCTTTGAGGGCCTCGAAAGTGGCTTGTGCCTGGTAGTAAGCGTAGACGTTGTGAGCTGAGGAATGGGGGACTCGCTCGCCTTTGCCTAACGAGTGTAAGCTGTCCTCATCGAGAGTCCTAGAGTCCTTCCATAGGACTGCTGGTTCGTTCATATCCAGCCAAACTCCGTCGATCCCGTTGGAAATCCACTCCTTCACTCTGCTCTTCCACCACTCCCTCGCCTTGGGGTTGAGGAAATCGATCCAAGCGCACAGGCCCGGCCACATCCTGTCCGTGTATATTTCCCCGGTGGACCTCTCCATCAACAACCCCAGGGCCTCCCTGAAAGGGGTGTAACTCTGTTCCAACTTGAGGCAGGGGCTCATTATGGTGATCAGTTTAGCGCCCATTGAGTGGAGATCCTCCGAGAGTCCCTTGGGGTCTGGAAACCTCCTGTTATCCCAAGTGAACATCCTGTAGCCGTCCATATAGTCTATGTCCAAGTATACCGCAGCCACTGGGAACCCCTCTTTTAAATGCTCCCTGACCAGTTGGAGTAAGAGGTCTTGTGGGTAGTAAGAGTATCTGCTTATTTGGTAACCCAATGCCCACTCTGGGATCAGGAAGGGCCTCCCTGTGACTGCGGTGTAGTCCTCTAACACCCCCTCGACAGTCCTTCCGTCGAAAACATAGAACTCCATTGACCTCTCAGGCGCGAAGACCGTTATCTTATCGTAGATCAGGTTACCAACGTCTACTATTAAACGGGAACCTGTATTGAATAGGTAGCCCAGAGCCTTTTCTCCCTTAATGCAGATGAAGAAGTTAATGGACTTATACATGGGATCCGTGAACCAAGAGTACTTGCCTCCCACGTCAGTATTCCACATCTGCACAGTCACTCTCCTCCTGTCCAGCTCGAAGGCCTTTTCCCCAAGGCCTAGGACGTGCTCCTTCAGCCCTAACCCCTTCTGTACTGCGATCCCTTGGATTCCCCTCATGGTCTGGATTTCCTGGAATGGGATAGATCCCTCCAGGATCTTGAACTCCTCTGGCAGATCACTCTGGTCCACTTTCTCCCCCATGAAGTGGAATGGGACCAGGGGATCAGGATCATTGACCCTGATTCTGTAAACACGTCCCGATCTCTCCACCTGGACTTTAGCCACAGTTCCTCGGGGGAGTTCAGGTTAATAAATCACGCCTTTCACGATCCTCGAGTTCAGCGTTGGACCTCGATATTGACTCCTTCACAGCACTCTGATTGACCCTAGTCTCTCCTGGGAACATGACCATATACTCCTCAAGGGACGTGAAGGACTCCACACTCCTCACATCCCTCTCCACTTCGGCGAAGTTCCTTCTACAGACAGCAGCTATCATCCTCTTTGACTCAAAGGGCACCAACCAGATCACAGGACTTATGGAGTTAAGGATCTCCGCCATTTCCTCTCCCCTCTCCAAGTTCACGAATATGTAGTAGGGTATACACCCTGATATTCTGTTGAGTTGGAGGAGGCAGCTGAACCTCACCAGTCCCTGGCTCACCATCCTCTCCAACACCCTATTCAGCCTCCTCGTCTTCACTCCGATTCGCCTAGCTAGAGAGGCGATCCTAGCCCTCGGCTCGTCTATTAGGGAGAGTAGCAGGGTGATCTGAATGGGCGTTAGCTTAACCTCAGCCCTCGGGTTCGAGTAGAAGTACCTGTAGAGTTCGTAGTCCCCTAAGGCCCTCCTGAGTTGCTCCACCTGCTCTTCCGCTTCACTGGGAGTCCTAGTCAATGTGCCTAGGAAAAGTGCGCCATCGAGCGAGTTAACGGAGAAGTAGAGGAAGGGGAAGTTAGGCACTTCGGGGGAAACTCTCCTCCTCTTAGGCCTGAAATAGGACAGGACCACTGAGAGCCCCATGGAGCTGAAATGGAGCTGAAGTTGGGGAAGGTCAGGAAACTCTCCAGTATTCCAGCTCTCCTCATGCCCTCTATCCTCTTGGCTACACCGTTCCCCGTTAAGCCCACGACTTCAGCTATGGACTCGTTGCTCAACCTGGAGTTCCTTGAGAGCAGTGACAGGATCTTCACGTCTAACTCGTCCATTTCCAGATCCCAAGTGGGCAGAGGTTTTTTACCTTAATTGGGGTTAAGGGCGTAAAGCCCTCCCCTAAGAGGGAGGAGGTCAACTTGTCTCAAAAATCCTATACGCTTTGGAGGTCCTCCTATTTTGCCAGATCCCTCCAACGCGATCACGGGGGGATAGCGGCCTGGATTGAGTCCTCAATGCCACTCTGGGTTACCTAGGCCTCTCCACACGACTTATAAGAATCGATCACAGCCCTTAAGTCCCTCAGGGCCAACTCAGGCGGCATTGGCACCTCCCCTCCCCTCTCCACAGCGTCCAGGAAACCCCTAATCCCTACTTCAACTGAATTAACGTTATCCACCTTTATCCTCTCCTCCTTACCATTCACCTTCGCCACGATTCCACCATAGGGCTTCCCCTGGGTCCTCGTATTGTGGTCCTCGATCACGCTCCCCTTCTCGCCGTAGATCTCGAACATTGGGTACCTCTCCAAGGGTTGAACTGACCAACTATAGATCAGCAACCCTGTGGCTCCGCTCCTGAACTTAAATATTGAAACCGAGGTATCCTCTCCCTCTATTTCAGAGAAGTAGTTAGCGCACATGGAGACCACCCTCTCATATTCTCCTCCTATATTCAGGAGGGTGTCAATGAAGTGTACCCCACCGTCTATGAGTGCCCCCCCTCCCATTTTCTCCTTCACCGCCCTCCATCCTCCTGGCTTGTAGAGGTGGTTGCTCCTGACCACGATCAGGGAGAGCCTACCTAATCGCGACGCTAACTCCTTGGCCTTCCATACCGAAGGGTCGAAATAGAAGTTCTCCATGACCATGAACTTTACTTCCCTTTCCTTAGCCCTCCTTATTAATCTCTCTCCCTCCTCCACAGTCCTGGCTATGGGCTTTATGAGGAGCAAATTCTTCCCTGCGTCTAGGGCCTTTAATCCCATGGGCAGGTGAGACTGATGGTCCACTATTAGGTCCACTACATCGGCGTCAGACCTTAGCACCTCCTCGAAGGAGGTGAAGTAACCTAAGGCTCCATACTCCTTCGCGCATTCCCTCGCAGCCGTTTCGTCTCTGCTGAACACATAGACTGGCACCTTGAGCGAAGAGTAAACCGAGAGGTGTACCCTCCCATATCCTCTACATCCTACTACAGCTACTTTCATGCCTCTCTTGAAGTTCCTTCATCCTAAAAAATTCGTATGACTTGGTTTATGGAATAAGTGAAAGTCCGTTGAGAGGGGTAGTGTTTCAAGGGAACCCGTGGATCAGCTCATTCGGATGAGGGCTTCATCTCGTGTCCAATTGGAATCGAACGTAGGGGCTCGACCCTTACCCGGCCTCAGGATGGGCAGAACACGGAACCTGCCAAGGGCTGGGGCTCACGTCCCTCAAGGTCCTTTTCAGCAGGGCCCACACGGGGTGTAGCCTTCCCTTCAGGGGCCTGGAAATAGTATAAGGACTGTTGACCTGGGAAAGGACCCGATCTGTGACGACGATCTAATCGATTTTAAAAGACAGTCCAAGTTTAACTCCACATGGTCTCCTTGGTTACAGGTGCGACAGGATTCATGGGGAAGTTCCTCGTGGAAAGGTTAGTGGAGGAAGGAGAGGACGTCATAGCGACGGGTAGGGCATCCACTTCTCCCTTCAAGCCGAACCCTAGGGTCAAATACATGGAGATGGACGTGTCAGATCCCTTAGCCGTAGATAGGGTACTGAGTAGGCACAGGCCAGAAGTGGTTTACCATTTAGCCGCCCTAGTGGCTGACGTATGCGAAGTGGATCCCTCATCATGTTCCAGGGTCAACATCCGTGGCACTCAGAACCTAATAGAGCTCAGCGCTAACCACGGCGTGAATAAGTTCGTCTTCATGAGTTCCCAATCGGTCTATGACCCCTCTGCCCCAGAGCCTGTTAGGGAGGAGGCAGCGGGTCATCCCGTTCTCTTCTATGGAATAACTAAGTATTCTGGGGAGATGATGGGGCTCTGGTACTCTCGCAAGGGGATCATGGACTTCCGGGCCCTCAGGCCCAGCGTCGTCTTTGGGCCCACGAGATTCAGGGGCCCCTCGGCCCAATTCTCAAGCCACATAGTGGAGAAAGCCCTCAGGGGAGAGGAGGTCTTGATCAGGAACCCAAACGATAGGGTGAACTACCTATATGTCAGAGACGCAGTTGAGGCTACGTTCAGGCTGGGAAAGGCCAAGTCAGCGCCCTCAAGGATCTACAACGCAGGGGGATTCACCATGACTGTACTGGAGTTCGCTGAGATGGTCAGAACTCTCATCCCTGGACTGAGGTATAAGGTGGAAGCGATAGAGACCGTCAGATATCCCGCGGTCATAGACAACGAAAGGGCTGAAAGGGAGCTAGGATGGACTCCGCGTTACCTAAAGGAGGAATCCATAAGGGACTACCTCGAGACCCTTAGGAGGGGTTCAGCTATTTTCAATTTATAGGTGGCTAATTTATAGCTTCCTCCCACCCTGAAAGGATTTCAGGGGTCAGAATTCTCACCACGAGGGATCATCCCCTCATCTAGGGACACCCTAGGGACAGAGGATTGTTTGAGAGATCTTCGGTCCCATGAACGAGCGTAATTAACCTCCACATCCCGTGTAGCTGAGTTCCTCCCCAGCCTTAAGGGTTCCCTTCAGGGATTTATGATCCACACCATGGAGGTTACACCTGGCGGGCAGTAGGCTAGAGGACTACCTCCACATAAGTGGGGAAACTTCATCCATAACCCCTAGTTCCATGAGAGGAGATTGAAGGTACTGATGCCGCTCCCATAATCCCATCACGTCCTCAGTCAAGCTGGGGAAGGGAGTCGCTAGCTTCACTGAAAAGGTAAGTTAAATGAGGGGTCTATCCATCCCCTTGGCGGGCTTTACGCCCTTTAACCCCTATGATTGTAAGGAACGTTATCGAGAGCTGTTCTCAGATCCCTTTTACCCAAAGTCGGACCGAGAAGCGGAGTTGATGATTTCAAAAATAATCTAAGAGAAGCATTTAAATCTCCTACGGAGTCTATCTCCCCGCGGGTTGGGGGGCGGAAGACCTTTCCGTGAGGGAGGGGATGCCCCCCAAATTCAAATATTCGTTCCAGGTAGGGTGTATATGAATGACAGTCGCCGACGGTAAGCATCACTGAGGCGCCTGAGCGAATGAGATACGCCTATGTCCCATGGACGGCGGACCTAGCCCTCAGAGCTGGGACTCTCCACGATCTCCCAACAGATGACAGGCTCCGCCCACGGGAGGGACGAGGCGGATGGGAGGGTAAAGGTGTCCCCCCCCACTAGCCCCAATGATTTGAGGGTGACCCCCGCGTGATCCCTCAGGAGACCGTGGCGTATTGGAAGTGGGTAAAAGTAAGGGGAAGTTACACCACGAGTAAACGCTTATGGTAAATATCTATAACAAATATCTATAAAGAAACTTATTCAAGGCCGAATAACGAACGCTTACTTCCCAGCTGGAGTGGCCTGAGCAGTTACGGATGGAGAGATGATCACTCCCTGCGGCGAGACTGAAATATGGGGGAAATCGATCACCACTTGGCTGCTCCCTGCGGGGGACACTATTAAGTCATCGTCTCCTACGAAGTGGACCTTAAGGACGTGACTTGGTAGTATAACCCCCAAACCTGAGATACTAAGGGTGACGTTGGAGATGTGGAGGAAGATCTCGTTATACTTGCCCACGGGGATCCTAGCTGAGATCAGGTGAGTGATGTTAGAGGAGAGCTCAAAGGTTATGGTTGAGTTGGAAACGGTAATCCAGCTACCATTGACCCTATGCAACATTATGGAGTCCACAGTTAAGTAGACCTTGAGGGGTGAAGGGTCGTCTTGCACATAAACTGTTACCTCTCCGGTGCTCAGGAAGTAATAGCCTACATAAGCTACCACTGCGATCACAATGAGGGCAGCGGCGATCAACCAAGACCGCATATGGAGAAAGAGAAGGGGAGGGTAAAAAATTATGAGTATCCTTTAGGGCTTCGCAGATTACCTGGGGACTCACTGCTCTCGAGTCTCTGACGCTACTAAGTAGAGGAGCTGTCCCCTATGTTATACTGTCCTAGAGTTAGGGACCCTGATCCAGTTGAGAGAGGAAACGGACCTGCCAATTTTATTACTTCTGGGGGATTACTTAAATTCTGGGGGAGAAGTTGTTATTCGACGAGAGACCAAAGGAGAGAAGAGATGATCTCTTCGATAGATCTAAGGAGGTCCAAGAGATATTAACGAACCTGCGTAGGGGTTCGGGCTTCATAGGATTTCATAATATTTCATATCAATTCTCAGCCCTTGGGCTTCACCAGAGTCACGGGGAAACCCGTTCACACCCCTCCGCCCCCTTAGCGGGGTAACCCCAACCCACACCCGTGGAATATCACGGATGTGGGGGAACCCACACATCTTGAGGTAGATATTCAATGACGCGTTCAATTGCCTATCTAGGGTGAACCCGCACCTCTCACACCTGAAAGTCCTGCCGACCTTTCGGGAAATCCATCCACACCTGGGGCAGGACTTGGAAGTGAGGTACGGGTTAACCTCCTTAACAAAAGAACCATATAAGGGAGCTTTGTACTTTAGAACGCGGTGAATACTCCTCCATACAGTCTTGGAAATCTTCTTAGAAAGTGAATCATTAGCATTTTCAAACATCTCCTGCTTATTCAGTTTTTCAACAGCAAAAATCGTCAGGGGATACATTTCCAGCAACTTATTCACGAACTTGTGAACATAATCCAGTACACGGTTCCTCTCTCTATGAGAGTACTTCCTCATCAGCACTTTCCCCTTCCTACTGTGCTTTGAAGCAAAGGACTGTATTCTCCCTCTCTTCAACTCCATACCGAACTTAAGACTGTACAACTTCTTCAAGGAGAAAGTGATGAACTTCTCTCTATCATAAGCGTCTAGAGTATAAAGGTTACTATCAATTGAGAGAAAGTTTAGGGGAGTAAACCAAGGTAATTTATAACGAAATGGTAAATACACTTTATCCTCCTTAATTATGGGCTCACCCAATTCTAACCCTTTAACCCTTCTAGAGAACCATTTGTGAGACCAGGAGAAGGTAATATACTCATGAGGTCTTACAGTAATCCTTACACTCTCACCCTCAACCTTCCTAAGAGTAGACTTTACCCTAACGTAAACCTTCCTCAGTGTTGGTTTCCTCAACGACGCTTTTCCCTTCTCAGCCCTCCTCCTCCAACTCCCCAATATTGAGTGAGCGTCGCTTATAGCCTTGTCAACGTAGTGGGAGGCTAGAACATTAACCTCCTCAAGCTCGTCCCTCAACTTCTTGTAAA
>Ga0208151_100077_pt1 | contig 53171 bp, 42 predicted proteins | sample ECH_Bhost_MetaG_FD_187130 | JGI IMG/M metagenome (GOLD analysis project Ga0208151, IMG submission 187130) | Hot spring microbial mat communities from Yellowstone National Park, Wyoming, USA - ECH_B host_MetaG (SPAdes) (version 2) | ecosystem: Environmental > Aquatic > Thermal springs > Hot... | reverse complement strand
AGGGTTCGCAATTTTTCCTTGTAATGCTACTTTAACCTCTGCTTTCAGGGAACATCCCAAATATTCTTATACCTCGATTCATATTTATAGTTAGCTACCACGCCCTTACGGACGGGGTCTCTGGTGTGAAAAGATGAAATCGGAAAGAGGAGGCCCACGGTAACCCCAGCTACTTGAGTAAAAAGAAGGGTTGTCTACACCAATTCTTTTTCCAGAAAGTCCTAACTCTTCAAGCCAGCGCGCAAAAAGCTTCATCGGATGGATTTCACCGGGATAGTCTTGGTACGTGAAAATTTTCGAAATGAGCTTTGTTTGATATGGTATGTGCTCTTTCTCGATCAAAGGTCCTAGAAACACTGTGTCACGCTTACGCGTGACCACAACCGCGGCTGGTCTTTCTGTTGGCAAATAGTATAGCCTTACAAAATACTTGAGGTTGGTGCTACCACTCATGTAAACCGCATCAAGCCTTTGCTTTTCCATAAAATTATCCAACTTGCTCAAACTCCGAGTCAGGTAGTTTGTGCATCAATCGCAGTTTGCACGCTTTGATTAAAGCGTTTCCGAATTGCAAACGCTTAATACAAAGCGCGCGTTTTGTGTTTGTTAAGTTTGCAACAGTTTGAAGATTTTGGGCTTGATAAGTCAGTTTTAAGAGGAATTTTTCGCGCGGGTTACGTTCGACCAACGCAGGTTCAGAGCCGTGTAATACCACTTTTACTAAAAGGAAAAAGCGTGCTCGTTCAGTCAAAAACAGGAACTGGAAAGACCGCGGCTTTTGCCATCCCAATTCTTGAGTGGATTTCCGAAAACAGCTTTCCACACTTGGTGCTTGCTCCAACAAGAGAACTTGCCGAACAGGTTTCACAGGAGTTCGAAAGGCTTGGTCAAGTGAAAGTTGCAACTATAATTGGTGGCGTGCCCATCACACCTCAATTTAGCACTTTAAAAAACCACATTGTTGTAGGAACACCTGGTAGAACGCTGGATCACGTAAGAAGGGGTAAACTAAAACTTGAGTCTTTCAAAACGGTGATCATAGACGAAGTGGACAGATTGCTAGACATGGGATTTGTTGAGGACGTGGAAAAAGTGATCAAAGGCGCAAAAAACGCGAGCGTTTTAGGCTTCTTTTCGGCCACCGTTACAAAAGAAGTCGAAGCGCTTGTAAAAAGCTACGTTAAAAGTTTTGAAACAATCAAGCTGGAAAAAGACGAATATAACGTTGACACCATTGCCCACTATTCGCTCAACGTTCAACACAACACGAAAGACAAACTATTGGTGAATCTGCTAAAATCCAAAAACGGAAAGGCGCTAGTTTTTACCTCAACAAAAAGAGGTTGCGAAAGATTGGGTAGAAAGCTTGGAAGCGAAGGATTTAGGGTTGGATGGATCAACGGTGATCTACCGCAAACAAAAAGAGAGTGGGTGCTTTCGCTCTTTAAAAGAGAGAAAATCAACGTGCTCGTCGCAACGGACGTTGCGTCCCGTGGCCTTGACATCGACTCGATTAAACTCGTTGTGAACTACGACGTTCCGCGTGAACCTCTCACTTATGTTCACAGAAGTGGTAGAACGGGAAGGATGGGAAAAAGCGGGATGGTCGTAAGTCTTGTTTTGCCGCACGAAAGGCATAGCATTTCAAAAATAGAAAACATACTCAAAAGAAAAATTCAACAGATAAAACCGTAAAAGCTTTAACGCTGAAAATTCTTGTGTGCTAGGTCTTACGTTTTCTAAATAAAAGTAGTGCTAAAACGATCAAAAGAGCAAGAAGAAGGTAATTTGGTGCACCCTTCTTAGTGTTTACTTGAGTTTGCACACGCGCGATAAAACCGTAGTGCACAGGGTACTGCAAAGGAATGGGATAGTTCCAGTTGTGAATCACTATTGGGTTTCTTGGCGGCTCTGAAAACTCAAAAGCCGCAAGAAGCCCTTTTAGATCGCTGTTTTTCACCCAAGGTGTAAGAGGTGGAAGGTGCCAGTTGTACTCGATAAAGGAAATCAAAGAGTAAGCGCTTAAGCTGTAGTTGTCCACCCATCCTTCTTTTGCGTAGGGGGAAATCACAAGTAGAGGAATTCTTTGTCCAAGCGTGTACCCGTCTAACGTTGGTGGGCTCACATGGTCGAAATACCCTCCGCCTTCATCAAACGTTACAAAAATCACGCAAGAGTTTGCGTATTTGCTTTTCATCACCGCGTTGATCACGTTCACAAGCGTGATGACACCTTGCGTCACGTTGTACGGAGGGTGCAAGTCGTACTCGTTTGTGCTACCTCCAAGAAACATCACCCAGCTTACTTGTGGAAGGCTGCCGTTTAGCTCTTTATAGAAATCCGCTAATGAGTGAAAGTTTTTTTCGTAGTTTTGTGCACCTTGAAATGCGGTGAGAGGCCAAGGAACACCTCCTTGATAACCGTAAACGTAATAACCCCAGCTTATGTTGTTCTGTGAAAGTTGGTACATTATCGTTTTATTGAACGGAATCACGTTTGTTTCGTAGTTGTCCTGAAAGCTTGGCGGAAAGCCTGTGAGATAAGCCACCCTGTTTGGTTCTGTTAGCCCCAAAACTGGTGCAAAATAGTTGTCCGCTAAAACGTATTCTTCGGCATAATCCCATAGTGGTGCGAGCTGTTGGTAGGAAAAGTAAGCCAAAGATTGGATCCCCGAGTAGTAAACAAAGCCCTGTGACGAGTAATCGGCGTGGTAAACGCTCCATCCTTCCACTGGGTCTTGTGTCGATGAGGCGTTTGCGTAATAAGGATGAGAATAACCGTGCGTTGGGTCAGCAGGAACGTTTGGAATTGAAATCCAGTAAAGCTCACCGTTTTTTGAAAACTTAAGTTGTGTGTAATTTTGGTAAAGCCCGTCTGGCCACATCACAGACAAAGTGGTGTTCGTGATTATCGGAGGCCAGCCAAAGGGGTAAGTGCCGAAAAGGTTGTCAAAAGAGTGATTCTCTTCGATGATTATGATAACGTGGTCTATTGGTGTTGCTTGTTGCGGGAAGCCAAAAGAAAACACGAGCAAAACGACCAACAAAAGCCTTGGGAGCATCCTTTTTGTAAACTCAAAGAGACACAAAACTTTTACTTCGATTCTGAATGGAAATCGTTCATATTCAAAAAATTGAAAAGTGCGTGTCAAACCACGCTTTATCACGCTTAAAAGCTTTTTTAGTTTACACTTCACATCTTCTCCACTTACGTCTATTCGTTGTTTGTAAACTTTTTTAACCTCAAAATCGTTTTAAAATAAGCTTGCGATTTCTAAGAGCTTAAGCTCGTCAAATTTGTCCGCGATAAGCTGAACACCAACTGGTAAACCTTCCACTTTTAGCGTAGGAATGCTCAGTGCTGGAACGCCAATATAAGAAGCGTAAACTGTGTTGTGCGTCAACACGCTTCTCACGTCGCCATCTTCATTTCCCAAAACTTCTTCGATCTTTGGTGCTGGAATGCTCACAGTAGGAGTTGCCAAGACATCAAACTGCGTTATCACTCTTTTAAATTCGGAGTAAACTCTTTTTCTTGCAAAAAGAGCGTCCAAGTATTCGGTTGCGAGAACGGTTAATCCACGCTCCAAAAGTCTTCTTACATCGGGAAAGCACTCAGACCACCTTTGTTTTCGTTCAAGGTGAACGTGCGTGGCCTCTGCGTATCTGATTGCGCCAAATCTACTCCACACAAGCGCCTCTGCAAGTGGCATTTCCACCTTTGACCACTCGATAGAACGCGCGTCTAGTAGCTTTTCAAAGCTTAAAACAACTTCTTCAACAGTTTTGGAATAGCTTGCGGGCGCTTTGTCCCACCAGTAAACCCAGCTAGGAACGGCAATTTTCGGTTTTCTAGGCGTTGAAGAGAGTTTGGAAAAAGCGGGAAGTAGCTTCTTAAGCCTTTTTAGCCAGTTTAAATCAGAAGAAATGAAGCCTACGGTGTCAAACGTTGGCGCAAGCGGAAACACTCCTTTGTTACTGAGTAAACCGTTTGTCGGCTTAAGACCGTAAACACCACACAAAGCCGCTGGGATTCTTACGGAACCCGCAGTGTCAGTTCCCAAAGCGAATTCGACAATCCCTGAAGAAACTGCCGCTGCAGAACCCCCGCTACTTCCACCCGCAATCCTTGAAGCGTCCAAAGGGTTTTTCGTTGGGCCAAAGATCGAAGAAGTTGTGGTCGCGCCCGACGCAAGTTCGTGCGTGTTGGTTTTGCCGATTAAAACTCCACCTGCGCGCTTAAGAGTCGCGACAACTGTTGCGTCAAAGCTCGGAACAAAATCTTGAAAAAGCCTTGAGCCCATGGTTGTTCGTATTCCTTTCGTGTAAATCACGTCCTTTACCGCAAAAGGAAAGGGCTCTACACCCTTTGAAGAAAGCTCCTGTGCTTGCTTTTGGGCAAACTCGTTTATCGTCACAACCGCGTTGAACTCATCTTTGTGCGCTCTTTCTAAGCTTTCTTGTACGAGCATTTCCGCTTTAAACGCAAAACCGAGTATTAAATCTTAGTAAAAGCTTAAAGCTTCTTAAAGCGATGTTAAACCCGTCTGGATGAAGAAAACTTGGCTCTCTGAGCTGTGATGAGGTTATCCCCGGCTGACAGCTCACTTCCTCCCCGTCTCTAAAACTCGAGGCTTTTTCACGTAAAAGTTGATATACCGCTATATCATACTAAATAAGGGAAAAAAATGCAGGTTTTACAAGAGAGAATAGGCCTACCCAAAAACTACTACCATGACGATCAAATCTTTGAAAAAGAAAAAGAGTTGTTCTTCAAAAAAATGTGGTTACTTTGTGCGAGAGAAGAAGAGCTCGCCAATACCGGCGATTACATCGTGAGAAACATCGCTGGAGAATCTTTCTTTCTTGTTCGCACGCGTGATGGAAGAATAAAGGCGTTTCACAACGTTTGCCGCCACCGCGGCTCACAGTTACTTGAAGGAAGTGGTTCTGTGGGTAGCGTGATTCAGTGTCCTTACCACGCATGGAGCTACGATTTGGATGGCAGACTTGTGGGTGTACCAGAAAGCCACAAGTTTGAAAGGCTTGACAAAGATTCGCTCGGGCTTTTTGAGCTTGCGGTTGACACTTGGCAAGGATTCGTTTTTGTGAACATAGACAGATTCGCAAAGCGATTCACGCAAGTGTTTTCAGAGTTTGTAAACATGTGGACTCACCTTGATTTCAAACAGCTTAGGCGCGCAAAAAGGATCGTTTACGATGTAAAGGCAAACTGGAAAATCGTGGTCGAAAACTATTCAGAGTGCTACCACTGTCCTCCTGTTCACCCCAAACTAAACAAAATCACACCCTTTACTGGCTCTAGTAGAACCGAATACCTAAGCTGGGCGGAAAAAAGGCTGTTTTCCGGTGGCTTTATGATTTTTGCCGATGGTTACACTTCAATGACTGTCACAGGCACAACAAAAAGAAAACCGCTTAAGGGAACAAGAAAAGAAGATTTAAAAAGAATTTACTACTACTTGCTTGTTCCAAACGTTTTCTTTAGCCTTCACCCTGACTATCTTATGATTCACACGCTTTGGCCGAAAAACAAAGACGAAACGATCGTTGAGTGCGACTTTTACTTTGACAAAGAGGAAATGTCAAAGCCCGATTTTACTCCTGACGACGCCATTCAAATTTGGGATGAAATCAACCAGCAAGACTGGCGGGTGTGCGAGCTCACACACAGAGGCACAGATTCAAGCTTTTACGTTCCAGGACCTATGCCAGAAAACGAAGACCAAGTTTGGAACTTTGACGAGTTTATTAGAGACGCGCTCGCGTAAAGAGTTTTTCCGACTTTTACTCAACTGGTATCCCTTTTTCCTCTATTTCTGCGATTTCTTGTGTCCTATACCCTAGTAAAACCGCAAGCGCGTAAATCGGCGCGTTCAACACAATAAAAATCAAGTAGTCATACGGAAATGTAATAGCACCAATTCCGAGTGAACCGTAATACGAAATCACACCCACTATAATATTGTAGGCCACGATCCAAGACGCGGCCTTAATCTCCGAAAGTTTTGTTTTAGAATAAAGGAAGTAGGTTGAGAGTATTAGCAAAAGAGAGTAAGCTGCCCAGTAATAGGGGAAAGGTGCCAAGTTCAAGAAGTCAAAAACACCAATTATCGCTATCGAAACCCAGTAAGCCGCAACAAAAGCGACAAGCGTTGAGCGCTTAAGCGAAAGCTTTGAATTGTACCCAACGACAAAAAGGGGAAGCGCCGCGGCAACTGTCACAAACATCGGGTTTACGATCGACCAGCCAGACCAGTAAATTATGAGCGAACCCACAAGAAAACCGATAAAGTAAAGCGGAAGGCGAAGCTTTGGGTCAAACGGCCTTTTGAGGTTTGGCGCAACACGCCTAAACACGTGGTTGGTGATTCCCGCCGCAAGATAGTTGTAAACCGTAAACGATGCGGAAATTCCGACAAGCGAATACCAGCTTGGGAAAGGTATGAGAAAAATCGCCCCTATTATGAACGTGAGAATCAGCGAAAACGTGGGCGTTTGAAAGCGAGGATTGAGATTTCCGAAAATTTTGGGAAAGTACTTGAGCCTTGAAAATCCGTAAAGGCTTCGCGCGGTTGTGCCAACGTACACACCAAGTGTGGCTGCAGGCGAAACAGCTGCATCAATAAGAATTACTATCGCAAAAGCCGAAAGAACTGGGTTTGCGTAAGAAATGAGCGCGTGGTAAAACGGTGAAGCCGCCCAAGAAGAGTTACTGAGATTTCCCCAATCACCAGGGGTAAGCTTGAGATTACTCCAGTTTAGCGCGCCAATCATCGATATTTGTAAAACAATATAAAGCGCGATTACCACGATCATGGCCATCACAAGACCCAAAGGCACATCTCTTTGTGGGTTTCTGGTTTCACCAGAATACTCCAAACCTTGTCTAAATCCTTCGACTGCAAACGCAATTCCGCTCGGAACAAGTGCCACAAAGATTGAGGCAGGACCAAAAGGCAAGAAACCCCCTTTAAGCGAAAAGTTTGAAGGATGAAAAGTGAAAAGCAGAAGCAAAATGGCGGTCAAAATAGGGATGATAAGCTTCCAAGCAGTGACGACTGTGTTAACCGTTCCGTACACGTTTACACCGATATACTGAATCACTGTAAACACCGCCATCAAAGCAAGAGCCAAAACAATACCAAGAGGTGTTAGAACACCCGTCGTAGCGTTGTAAACGCCTGGAATATAAGAATGCGCATACGTGAGAATCGCTTCCGCCTCAAGCGGGGGTGTTGTCGCAGCGGCTATAATATAAGCCCAGCCCAAAAGAAAATTGCTGAGCGCACCGTGCGAGTAGTGGTTATAGCGGACAAGAGAGCCTGTAAACGGAAGAATTCCGCCAAGCTCTGCAAAGCACAAGCCTATCACAAAGAAGAAAACGCCAGCGACCACCCAAGAAAGAATCGACGCAGGGCCCGCATAAGGCAAAGAGCCAAACTCCGCAAAAAGCCAGCCTGAGCCAACCATCCCCGTTACGCTCAAAAAGAAAACGTCGTATGAGCGAAGAGCTTTTCTTAGCCTGACCTCCCCTGTAGTAGAGGTCTTTGACATACCTAGTGAATGTTACAACTTGTATATTAACTTTTTTAGACTAATAACCAAAAAGAGTAGAAAATCTTTTATCTCTTTTTGCAAATTCTACAAATGTTTTAAGCCATCCTTCAAGTGTGCCGGTGTCATACCTTTTTCCTTGAAACTTGTACGCCAAAACGGTTTCGTCTTTACACTGTAGCGCAAGCGCATCCGTGAGCTGATACTCGCCACCTGCGCCAGGCGAGATTCTTTCAATGTATCTAAAGATTTTCGGTGTAAGTATGTAAGCGCCGGTTATCGCCAAGTTTGAAGGAGCGTCTTCACGTCTTGGTTTTTCCACCATGTGCTCCACTTTCCAAAGGTTTTCTCGTAACTTCTTACCCTTGATCACGCCGTAGCGCGAAACCTCTTCCCACTCCACTTCTTCGACCATCACAAGCGTTGAACGCATTTCTTCGTAAACTCTGAGAAGCTGAGACACAACGTTTTCTCCTTCAGACACATAAAGCGTATCACCCAAAAGAAGAACAAACGGTTCATTTCCGACAAATCCTTCGGCGTACCTCACCGCATCCGCAAGCCCTTTAAGCTCTTTTTGCCTTACAAAGTAAATGTCTGGAAAAGCCTTTAGTTCGTTATCTTCAAACTTTTCGTCGAGCTTGCTTTTGTCAAAGTAGTCGATGATCGCGTTTTTTGTCGCACCAACAATCATTAGAATCTGGTCAAGCCCAGCGTCAACCGCAAGCTTTACCACGTAGTGAATCACAGGTCTATCCACTATGGGTAGCATTTCTTTGGGTTGCACGCGCGTAAGCGGGTAAAGCCTTGTGCCCAAACCCGCCGCAGGAATTACCGCTTTTCTTATTCTTGCCATCTTCCGATCGCCCGTACGTTGTGCCTAGTAGGCTCGATGACTCTTCTTGCGTCTATCACAAGCTTTTCGGGTAACTCAAGCTTTGAAAACTCCTCCCACTCTGTAGCGATCACGATCACTTCACACTCTTCTACACAATCTTTAATAGAAGCGCAAAGCACACCAGCTGGTAAAACGCTTGGCGCGCTTTTAATGGCCGGGTCGTAGACTCTCACTTTGAAGTCTTCTTCTATAAGACGCGCCACTAGCTTGAGCGACTGTGACTCCCTCAAATCGTCGGTGTTCTGCTTAAAAGCAAGCCCCAAAACGCACACGCTCTTTTTTTGAAGCTTTTTGAGTAAGCAAAGCACGTGCTCTATCCTTTCCCTGTTTGTCTCAACAGCGGCTCTCAAAACTTTGAGTTCCACACCCAAAGAGCTTGCAAAGCTCAAAAGCGCCGATGTGTCTTTCGGAAGACAAGAGCCGCCCCATCCCAAACCCGCTTTAAGGTATTCGCTACCTATTCTTTTGTCAAGCCCCATTCCGCGTGCGACGACGTCAACGTCTGCCGTAGGGATTTTTTCGCAGAGATTCGCAATTTCGTTGATAAACGAAAGCTTGACCGCAAGAAAAGCGTTGCTTGCGTACTTTATTAGCTCCGCGTTTTCGTAAGTTGTTTGGATTATGGGCGCGCGAACAAAGCTCCAAACCTTGTGAAGAAGATCAAGCTCCGCTTTTTCTTCGTAACCTATCACAACCCTGTCTGGAAAAAGAGTGTCTTTTACCGCACTACCTTCTCGTGTAAACTCCGGGTTTGAGGCGACTTTTAAGCCAGTGAGCTTCTTAAGCCTTCTTGCGGTTCCAGGAATCACCGTGCTTTTTATCGCAAGAACACACTCTCGCGTGACCTTTGCCACGCTTTGTGCTGCATCAAAAACGTAGTTTAAATTGATCTCTGAGTTCACAGTGGGTGTTGGCACAGCAAGAAACACAACCTCACATCCACGAAGAACATCGTATGAAGTGGAAAAGCTAAGACGGGACAAGTTTTCGCTAAGAAGCTCGTCTAGCCCTGGCTCAAACAGCGGCGAGCGGCCTTGAGAAAAGGCGTGGACTTTTGACTTGTCAACGTCAACTCCAAATACTTCGTGTCCTTGAGACGCAAGAACAGCGGCCAAAACCGAACCAACATAACCCAATCCTACAACGCCAATTTTCAACTTGCTCTACTAAGCCATTCCGCGGTTGTTTTTAACCCTTCCTCTAGACTTGTGCGTGGCTCCCAAGAAAGAAGTGAGCGCGCCCGCGTGATGTCCGCGGCCCTTCTTCTTGGGTCTTCAGGTCGTGGAGGAAGAAACACTATTTTTGATGAGCTTTTTGTGACTTTTATCACAAGTTTTGCGAGCTCTAAAATTTTCACTTCGTTTGGACTGCCTATGTTTACCACTTGCGCTGAAAGGCCTGGTTTTGTAAGAAGTGTCCAAGTGGCCTCAAGCCAGTCGTGTACAAACAAAAAGGAGCGCGTTTGGTTTCCGTCACCGTGCACCGTGAGTTCTTTTCCAGCTAGCGCTTGCGAAAGAAAACGAGGAATTACGCGACCGTAAACACCATCTGCCCTCATTCTTGGACCGTAAACGTTAAACGGCCTTTCAATTCTCACGTCCAAACCAAACTGTCTGTGGTACGCCATACAAAGCGCTTCAGAAAAACGCTTCCCTTCGTCGTAGCAAGAGCGCACGCCCACCGGATTCACATAACCAAAGTAATCTTCAGGAGTGGGTATCACGCTCGCATCTCCGTACACCTCTGAACTAGAAGCGTAGAGGTAAACTGCGTTCGAGCGTTTCGCTATCTCCAAAGTTCGAAGCGTTCCCAAAGAGTTAGAAAGCATCGTTTCGACTGGGTGTTTCATGTAATCTTCTGGTGAAGGTCTTGCTGCAAAATGCGCAACGAAGTCGTATCGCGTGTCATCCGAAAACTCTTCAACTTTGCATCTTACGAATTTGGCATCCTTAGGCACGTTTATACAGCTTGAAGTGGACAAGTCGTCGACAACGACCACCTCAAAACCTTGGTTAAGAGCCTTTTCAACAAGATAAGAGCCGAGAAAACCGTTACCGCCTGTGACGAGAAGCCTTTCAACCATAATTTTGAAATGCGAAAGCGCTTAAAGGGTTAACGACTCGGTGCAACAAGCTTGGCGGTATTGCGATGATGTTTTTCCACGTTTGGAGATCACACCAATACCTAATACATCACGAGTTGCGCAAACCCTTTGTGAGCAAAAGCTCACCACTTCTTTTTTTGCGCAAAATAAGCAAAGAGAGCGCCGATCACAAGCGCTATAAAAGCTTCGATATCGCTAATTGGTGCGTCGCTCACCGTGTACACCGCTGTTATCACAATGGGTTTTGTCACGACTATCTTTAAGCTCCTGCTTGTTGATTCAAAAGTGCCAGTCCATCCCTGAAAAACGTTGGGGTGTAAGAACGTGCCACCAAGCGTAGAAGGTGCGGTGTAGCTTATCACAGAGCCATTAGGGTAGTAATCGTTTATCACGACGCTATTTGGGAGCGCTATGTACACTTTGTACTGAGTTTGGTAAATCGCGCTCACGTTTAGCGGAGCATTAACGGTGATTGTGGTGTTACCCCTATCACCGTTACTCCAACCCACAAACACCTCTCTTACAAGATTCGCGTTGACATAAACGTAAAGCGGAGCTCGTAGCGTCACATTGCCACCAGGTTTTACCCACATAGACACGCTACCTGTGTAAGGGTTGTTTATAGTGACCAGATAAGTGAGCGCGTATAGCGCTGTAATTTGTTGCACAGAATTAAGGCTTAGACTCGTAGAGGTTGAAAGCAAACCGTGTGAGCTGTACCACCCAACAAAGCTATAGCTTTCACTCGAATTTCTTTCTAAAAACTCTGGCACGCTCAAAACAACACCTTGCGGAGGGACAAGAATGAAAAGTTTTTTACCCAAGTAAACTTGGCTTGTGCCAGAGCCTGTTGGTGTTGTAAGAGTCAAGTTTAACGGAACGCTCACATTACCTTCTACCTCAAAGGAAAGCGATGACACACGTAACAAAGAGGTGATTGTGGCGTTTCTGATCACGAACGAAGTGGGGTAGCTCACCTTTACTACGTACACACCTTCTGAAGCCGGATAAAATTGAAAGCTTGTAAAACCCTGAGTTAGTGGTAGTCGCATCACCGTTTCGTTCACTGTGACGTTCACCAAGGAATTGGGAAGAGGCGTGTAGTTTGCGCTTTTCAAATCGAAATAAAGAAGTGTGATTTCCACTTGAATAGGCGAAAGCGCGCTACTTTGATACGCTTGCACCTCCCCAGAAATTTGCACTGGCCATAGCATTGCTTGCACAAGAGAGCCTTGAGAAAGTTCCACTTGTGGATTTTCCAAGTTAGAGATGTTCGCGTAAGATGAAACGTTTTCAGAGCCAGCAAGCGAATCAAGAGAATAGCTGAGCGCAACCGCTGGTTTGACGTAGCTTGCTCCTTCTAGATAGGCGAGGGAAATCTGTGCGTTTATCTGGTTTACCACCACAGTTTCACCCGCATCTGGTGCGCAAAGCACAAGCTCAAGGTCTTTGCTAAAGCCTAACGGGGTGTATCCACCAACCACAAAAGACGAGCTCACAGGAGAACGCCCCGGATAAATCGTCACAAGGTCATTCACGTTAAAGCCGCCGTTCACTCTGTACGCAAAGAGTAAAGAGAGTGCACCGCTTTTTGCTTGCGTCACATTTATTTCGAGTGTGACGTTGATAGGAAGCGTAAAGGGAATAATGGAAGAAGAATACTGGTAATGAGTCCCAAAACACCCTGGAAATGAAGTGACCACAGAACCTTTGCCTTGAACGCTCGTCAAATAGTCTAGCGCGCCCGGTCCACTGCAATCTGAAGTTTCGTTCCAAACAGAGTCAACGAAACTCAAAGCGCTTTGATCGAAAACGGCGTCAAAAACCGCCCAAAAAACTCCAACGGGTGACGTCAAAACCGCTGAAAGCTGAAGCGCTACTGCTTTTCCCTGTGCCACGCTACCATTGGTGTACCAAAGAGTAGAAGAAACCGAAAGATTCTTGATGAACGCCGAGCCAACAACGCTTTGCGTGTAAACGTGTGCGCTTGTAAGATAAAAGCTTTCTCCAGCGGCAACCCTTGAAACGCTTGAAGCGCTTGTGGGTTTGGCGACAGAAACGAGTGTAAGTGTGAGGATGATAAGAAGCAAAACGAGTGTAACTTTTCGCTCCATTACTTTGCCACTTACTTTATACAAAAAATAAGCTTTTTTACTGGGCGCGCATCAAGAATTTGCGATTTGTCTTAAAAATGTTACGCGCGTTTACAAAAAAGCTTATTAACTTTCCGCACGAAAAGCAACCAAAGCGTGCGCTTAAAGGGCGAGCCTGCGTTGAAAAGTGTGACACCAGAGTTTTCCATTGTTTTTCCTGTTGGAAGGGAAGACCCCGGTTTTACACAAAGACTTTGTAAATTTATGACAGAACTTCAGAGGTTATTACCACACGATAAAATCGAGTTTGTTGCGGCAACCGATGTTTGCGAAACAATTGATGCGCTTCGCACGCTAATTCCATATGGCTTTAGATGCTTTCAATTGACAACGTGGCTTGGAAAGGGTGGAACGCTCAAGTCCGTTCTTCCGCTTACAAATGGAAGGTTTTCTTGCCTTTTAGACGCTGACACCCCAATTTCCCCAAAAGACGTCGCGAACGCGCTTGTGAGTGCGCGCTCTCACAAAGCGGATGTTTTGTTTTGCGTAAGAAGCAAAAGGCAACACGGAGCGCTGAGAATCGCTCTTTCCACCGCGTACAACGCGCTTGTCAACCTGATGTTTCACACACATGTAAGAGACCACCAAGCTGGTTTCAAAGTTCTTTCAAGACGCGCGATAAACACCATTCTTCCGCTTATTCGAACAGACGGCTTCGGGTTTGACACGGAGCTATTGGTTTGGGCAAAAAAACTCGGATTCGTGTTAAGCGTGTTTTACGCAGAGTGGAACGAAAAAAGAAGTGACTCGACAATCCCTCCTCTGCGAACTGCGCTTACGATGCTTGCCGACTTACTCGCACTACGCTACTCCACGCTAAAAGGCACGCCGCCTTTAAAAAGGGTGACCGTGGGCAAAGTTTTGGAGCTTTCCCCTTGTGAAAAGCTTGACAAAGAAGTTGGAAAAGAGTACATGACGACTTTCAACTGGAACGGAAAAGCCCCAGAAAGGCTTCTTAGGACGGCGTACTTTAGGCTACTAAAAGCTCACTCGTGAACGTACGTTCTTGCTTGCTCCCTTAAGTAGTTGAGTAAGTAGTAAGGACCACCCACGCCTCTTCCTGTAGCCCCACTAGCCTTCCATCCCACAAACGTTTGAGCACCGGGCCAAGCGCCCGTGGTCGCCCCACCTCTTCTATTTGCGTAAACCACGCCAAACTGTATATTTTCCATGAACTGCCGAACTTCTTCTGGGTCTTCAGACATTATTCCCGCGGTAAGTCCGTACTCGGTGTCGTTCGCCTTGTTTATCGCTTCATCAAGCGTTTCAAAACCCGCAACAAGTAGAATTGGCAGGAAAAGCTCCTTCTTAAAGAGGTAGTGTTGTTCAGGCAATCCTTCAACTATCGTGGGCTCAACGTAGTAACCCCTTTCGAGTTGTTTCAAAACCTTTCCACCGATTAGTATTTTTCCAGCGTTTGCGGCGTCAGACACATACTTTTCGTAGTTTTCAAGCGCGTTTCTGTTTATCACAGGACCCATGAAGGTTTCTCTCTTTCTCGGGTCTCCTACCACCAAAGAGGACGTCCTTTTCACGAGCGCGTCCACAAACTCCTTCCTTATTTCGTTTTGCACGTAAACGCGCGAAGTAGCGGAGCACTTTTGACCAGAATACCCAAAAGCAGCTCTTACAACACCTTCGACCGCTTTGTCAATCTTCGCGTTTTTTGTGACGATCACAGGATTCTTGCTTCCCATTTCAAGAACAATGGGTTTGGGGTAAGGAGAGAGAGTCGCAAGCTTTCGATAAAGATTCATTCCGACGTCTTTAGATCCCGTGAACGCTATTCCGTCAGCGCCTTTCACAAACACCTCTTCAAAGGCTTCTCCAGGTCCTGTGACCACGTTGAGCACTCCGTCTGGCAAACCGGCTTCGCTGTAAATTTTGTAAGCCTCTAACGCGGTGAGCGGCGCTTCGCTAGTAGGCTTCCACACAACTGTGTTACCCGTGATCAGCGCACCCTGCGCCATTCCGTTACCGAGCATCAACGGAAAGTTGAACGGAGAAATGACCGCCCAAACCCCGTAAGGTCTTGCGACGCTGTACGTTTCTTCGCCTGGCGCACCTGGGCTCATCCTTTTTACGTATCCCTCCTCTTTTTCTATTAGATTCGCGTAGTAGCGCATTGCCTCTATCGCTTCGTAAACTTCCGCCAAAGCTTCAAGTCTGTTCTTTCCAGCCTCAAGCGTTATGATCGCGGAAAGTCTGAACCTGTTTTGCTCAAGCTTGTCCGCAACTTTCCTCATTATTTTTGCTCTTTCTTTGTAGTCTAGCGCGCCCCACTCTTTGAAAGCGCTTTTTGCGACGTTTAGCGCTTGCAAGGCGTGCTCCGCTCCTCCTTTTTGAAACTTTCCTATCACAATAGATGTGTCGATAGGGCTTGTTTTTGTAAACGTTGCGCTCGCGTTCACCTCTTTTCCTCCTATGTACATCGGGTGTGTTTGGCCTATCTCCCTTTCAACCTCAGAAAGCGCTTTTTCGTAGCTTGGGTGTATGGATTCGTCCGCAAAAAGCGTGACGTAGGTTATCTTTGAGCTCATTGCGTTTTCGAAAGCGCCTTAAATAATATATTGTTTACTAAACGCTCCAAACGGTTGAGGGGATTGAAAGCAAGTGGTCTAAGGAGAACACACCAGGACCTGTGAACACAAAAAGAATCGCGCTTGCTAAATAGAAGAGCTCGAAGTCAAAACCAGGTTGTGTGAGTGTGAGAAAGGGCTTTTTGAATTTCGCTCGTGCGATTATCGTGACGCCTATTCCGAAAATCACAAGAATCCAGCTTGCGACGATCCAGAGAAAGCCTAGAAGAATTGCGATGCCACCGAGCGTTTCCACTAAGCCTCCAATGTCGAGCAAAGCGCCCAAACCCATTTGCGACATCGCTTGCTTCAACTGCGACCTACTCTTACTTGAAAACTTTGGAATTGCGTGCGGTATGAGCAAAGCCGCAAAAAACACGCGATAAATCAGTAATCCGAGTGATGTTACGTCCATTTTGTTTCGAATATGATAGAAAATTTAAATCGAAAAGTTTTTTGCTATTTAGTGGTAAATATACCACTAGATGCAAAGTGGCCACAAAAAGCGTTAAAGAAGAAGTGTGTCCCATAGTCAATTCGATAGAGCTCATAGGTAGCAAGTGGAAGCTCATCGTGATTAGGTACCTTTCTGAGTCGCCAATGGGGTTTAACGAGCTACTAAAAAGAATTAGAAGCAGCAACTCGAAAGAGCTTTCGCTCACGCTAAAACAGCTACAGGATGTGGGAATTGTGGAAAGAAGAATAGTGAGCTACCAGCCTTTTCGAGTTCAGTATGCGCTCACTCAAAAAGGTGAGGAGTTAAAGCCAGTGCTTGAGGAGTTGAGAAAATGGGGTGAAAAATGGGCGCTTCCGAACAATCAAAGCGAAAACAAAAGTAAAGAAAGCGAAAACGAAGGTAAAGAGTGAAAGCATCTCCCATGGTAAAAGCGGATTTGCAAAAGACACCGAAAGGGTGAGGTTTCCTTTGGAGTCGATAAACCAACCGTTAAACGAGCCCAAAACCGCAAAGTGCGAATCATCGAGTTTTCCGTTGACACGTAAGCGCGCGTTTTCAGAGTAAGCGGTGTACCACACGAAAACAAAGGGTTGTGTCGCTTGAAGCTTTACGGTGCAGCTAAGCGCACCGCATATCCAGCTTCGCACCTTTGGTAACACGATTGTGTTCACTGAAATGTTTCCCGTAGCGTAAAGAGGTGCGTCAACAAAGCTTGAAGGCAAAAGTAGCTGTGTGGGAAAGGCTGCATACGAAATATATAGCCAGTCGACACGCGCAAGAGTGGTGGTTTGCTCAGAAAGGTTTATCGGATAAGCGATCACCGAAACATACTTGTAAAAACCTGGGGCGAATTGAAAAACTTGAAAGCCTGAACCAGTAACGCTTCCTCCAAGCGACGAGTGAGCGCCTGAAACCAAAATCCCACTTGCTTCCGTTTTATTTTCCAAAGAAACCGCAAGCTCCGCACCAGGGGTGACCGTGTAGCCAAAAGAAAGGTAAAAAGGCTCACTAAAAGTTTTGTTAAGAGGAATTAAACACATTGTGGTGTTCGCTTTGCCGAAATAAGATTGGGAAAAAAGCGTTAAACCGCCATCGCTAAGAGCGCAACCGCTTCCTTGAACGCTTTGCGATGACAAATTGAACTCCACCATAAAGGGCGACCAAGGTGCTGGGTTTTTACCCTTTACAAAACCAGAAAGCGCAAACCCATAACCGTAAGGTTTTGAGGGCCAGTATATACCGCTTGAAGCGTTGCCAGAGTCCCAAGATACGCTGTAAACATAGTAAGGTGAGAACACCGCAAGTAGGCTGACACCTTGAGTCTTGTTGAGCTTGCTCAAAATCTGCTTTAAGTCAAAAGGCGGTTGTGGTGTGTAACTAGGAGCGGAAGACGCATCTCCTTCAACGATTATGTATCCCACACCCATAAGCGCCAAAAGACGCGTGATGTTGAGCGTGTAACCTTGTTCCCAACCCGTCAAAAGATTTATCAGCGCAGACGTTTGTTGCGTTGAAACGTAACCACCACCCACCACAGGCTTGTTCAGCACCGAGGAAAGGGCGTCGACAGAAATGTACCAGTATGTCGTCCTGAAATTGCCCGCAATCGGAAGAAGAAGCACCGCGCCTTTTTGAGGAAGCGAGTTCACGTACTCCACCATTTGGTAAAAAGACTGCGGAATGTGAACCCTTGCGCTCACGCTGTAAACGCTTTCGACAAAACTAGGAGGGGGTGACGCGACAACGCGCGTTATGGGTAGAGGCGTTCCTAGCGCAAAAGGCGCGCTTAGCGCTGCAACGCACACCAAGAAAACAAGCGCTAGCGCTGTTTTCAATGGTTTTTTTACGCTCAAACTTGCCAAAGAGAAACCCAAAATGAGTGAAATGCAAAGCTGTATCACAAAATCAAGCGACGTGAAAAGCTCTGTCACAGCGCGCACAGGCCAAAATCTTAGGTAAAAGAATTTCAAAACTGCGCCAAAGGGGGGATTAAGCCCAGCGCCAATCGCTACGTACAAAAGCAAAACGAATACAAACGGAAAAATCGGCTTTAACACTTCTTTTCGGCTGATGAGAACCAAAAAGCTAGCGGAAAAAAGCGAAGCGCCCCATAGAGCATTTGTGAGTGAGCTAGGCACACCAAAACTGTTCACTGTGAGAGCGGCGGGTGCAGGCCAGTAGTTCATCGTAAGCTCTTTCACATAATTTAGCTCTTTTGAATCTTTCAAAAGACCGAAGAGAAGGGAGGGAAGACCAGAGCTCGCTTGCGCAAGCGTAGGACCACTCGATACGTCGTTCACCAAAATGTACGATATGCTACTCAAAAACACAAAAAAACCGACAAAAAATTTGAGGACACCTAAAAGCTTTTGCGTAAAACCCTTTACCATAAAAACCGACCAAAGCACCACAGCGACAATTATCGAAGCAAAGCCTGTGATCAAGTAGTAATAGGTGAAAGCAGGTGCCGAAGGTATTCCGCACACAAGAAAACCCAAAAGAGCGCTTGCGTACTCAACGCGATCACGCGCCTCAAGAAGTCTTATCGAGAAGTAAACAAGCCAAGGGTAGCACGCGTAAAAACCCAACACCGCAAAAGCGCCATCTCCAATCACAAACTCGTAAAAAGGACCGTAAAAGTACAAAAAGGATGAAAGAACGCCTACCCAAGAAGGTAGATGCGAAATCTTTGAAAAAACGAAACGAACAAGACGAAAAACGCCAAAAAGCGCGATCACGGCGCACACGTAGACGTAAATCCACTGCGAAAACCAAAGCGGAAACACGGTGTGGGAAAGGTTCACGATAGCGCTTTGAAAAAGAGATGTGGGTGTTTGCGGTTCGCCAGGGTAAACGTTTGGATAAAAACCGCTTATCTCGAAAACCAGGCTTTGCCAAACATAGCTTAACGAGGTTTTGGAGAGAGTTGTGCCAAGCGTCATGTCTCTGTCGATTATTGGAGTGAACCTAAACCAGCTTAGAGTGAACAACCCCAAAACGCACAAAACAAAGTTGTAAAACCAAGATTTTCGATTCTCTTGACTCATTCGTCCACTTTTTTAATTTCCGAATCTTTTAAGTCTTAACGCGATACTTTCGTACTAACAAAATTGTGAGCAAAATAGCTATCACTACCGCGACGGGTATCACCAAATCGCCAATAATGAAGCTACTTGAAACATTTGCAGTTTGTGTAGTAGGGCTCGTTTGTGTGCTAGAGTAGCTTTGAGTTGGAGTTAGCGTCACAAAGGTTATCCAATTATTGTCGCTAAACGGACCACCAGTCATGTTTGTCACATACCCTTTGAAAGCTGCTGAATTGTAGGCTTGAACGGCATCGACATAGTATAAATCGATATAAGGAATTTGTTGGTAAAGTATTTCTTGGAGTTTGTAAGCATCTTCTGTAAGCTGAGTTTGATTCGTCGTGGTCACCATTTGGTTGTAAATTTCATCATAGGTTGAATTGGAAAAGCCACTATCGGAAGCTTCTGTTTGTATAGCTTGTGTTGTCATTACTTGTAAAAGTGTAGGAAGAGCTGGAGAAGTGTATATCCAGTCCCAAAGGTCGAAGTCCTGAGTGAAGTTTGGCCAGATTATACTCGCAAGCGTTCCAGTGTCAACCGCTTCAACTTTGGCTTGAACTCCGATTTGGCTCCACCAGTTTGCAATGAGTTGTGCCGCTCTTATTTCTTCTGGTGCATAGCTCACAACGTAAAGCGTGTAAGAGAGGGGTGTGCCGTTAGGGCTCACACGAACCCCGTTTGCTCCCATTTTGTAACCCGCTTCGTTCAAAATTTGATTTGCGAGTGTGAGGTTAAAGGTGTACGGTTTGAGGTTCGGGTCGTAATACTTCCACCCTTTGGGTATAAGACCAGCGGCGGGTGTTGCAAAGTTACCCCAGATAAGCTGGGTAAGCTCTGTGTAGTTGATTGCGTGCGCGAGCGCTTCTCTCACCCTTAGATCTCTGAGCGTTGGGTTGCCGTGACCATTTGGATTCACATTTATTCCTATGTACCAAATCTGTAGACCTGGCCCATTAAACACGGTGATATCAGGATAGCTTTTTAGCGCTTCCGCTTGAACTGGTGTAATATACGGGGCGGCGGCGTCGATTTGACCGGCTTCGAGCGCTGCGACCATGCTATTCGCATCTTTAAAGAACTGTATTATTATGTGTTGAACGTGTGGTATCCTGGATTTGTAGAAGTAGTGAGTGTTTGCTGTGAGCTCTATGTACTGCCCCTGAACGTAGTTTGTCACTTCGAAAGGTCCGCTTGACACAACAGGGTAGTCCTGGTAGTTTGTGAGTTGAGTTGCGTTAGAAGGATTTGGCACGTACTTCTCCCAAACGTGCTTTGGCACGATTGGAATAACTGCGGCAGCCTCTGCCAAAAAAAGAAGCGTTGGTTTATAATGAAACACAACCGTGTAATTTCCAATCGCTTGAACAGACGTAATTCCAGCTACATTTGGTTCATAAGTTGACGCGCTGTTGTTTGCGACTTCAAAGCTGTAAACCACGTCTTGCGCGGTCACAGGATAGCCGTCCGACCAGGTTGCGTTTTTCACCAAATAGAATACTGCCGCAGAGTTGTTCGGGTAAACGTACCACTTGTACGCGAGGTCTGGGACGACTGGGTCGTAGTTTGAGTCGTAATGAATCAACGTGTCGTATATCGCAAGAGCGATCATAGGCGATGGTCCTAAAGGGTTATTAAATTGGTTAAAAGTGTTAAAGCTTGTGCCTGCGTACCCCAAAATAAATGTGCTACCCACATTTTGAGCATTAACATTAACACCCTTAAAAGAAATGAGAACAAATACGCACAAAATGAAGATGGTAAAGATTTTTCTATGCATTTTCAACGAACAACTTAACGCATTATTTAAACTTTACCAAAATTACTGAATGATTTTTGAATGTTTTTAAAATAATTAAATCATAACCAATTGTTGTGCCAATTTTTAATACAAAAATTCGAAAATGCTTTTATAGAGAGTTGTGGTAAAGCATTAAAATGGGTTGGAACAAAAAGTACAATGGATATAAGTCTTTTAGTTTCCTAGAACCTGGAAAAGATTACAAAGTTTTCAAATTAGTAAAGGAAATAGGTAGAGTAGAGCCTTACGTGTACCCTATTTCAAAAACTGAAGAAGAAAAGGTGATGGAGCTTCTCGAAAAGAGCGTTATAATATCTCTTCATGACCATACAGATGTAATGCCTGAAGACTTCTCAGAGCTTTATGAGTGGATCAGGCAAAACAGGCCTTTTACGGGTTTCGAAGGTCTGAGCGTGTCTGGGCTTGATGCGGTGTTTGATGGGCTTTTCGATGGCATGGACATGATAACTTCACGCTATCCTTGGAAATGGGATTCCGTGATTTACGAACTAGGAATGAGGTTTTGTGATATAGCACACCAAGACTTTGTGATTCTTGGCCAAAAAGTTGAAGACATTCTTCGAGCTCACAAAGAAGGAAAGGTCGCGTTTATTCCCCATATAGAAGGCGCGATGCCGATCGAAAATGAGCTAGACAGAATTGACGTGCTTTACGGTTTGGGCGTGCGCTGTATGGGACTGGTTTACAGTGATTCAAACGCAATAGGCGGTGGGTTGAGAGAAAAGAGAGACGGTGGTTTGACCGAATTTGGCTACCAAGTGGTCGAAAGGATGAACAAGCTTGGGATGCTCATCGACATAGCGCACGCAGGAGACCAAACTTCTCTAGACGCGATACAAGCTAGCAAGGTTCCTATCGTGATAACTCACGCTGGCGCGCGCTCTGTTTGGAACTCAAAAAGGATGAAACCGGATGAAGTGTTACACGCATTAGCGCAAAAAGGAGGGGTGATAGGAATAGAAGCCGCGCCGCACACGACGATGTCAAAGCAACACCCAAAACACTCGCTAGAGAGCGTGATGGACCACTTTGTTTACTTAGAAAAGCTCATCGGAATTGACCATGTGACTTTTGGTCCAGACACCACCTTTGGTGATCATGTCGGATTGCACAAATTCTTTGAAAAAGAGTCTTCTGTCGCTTGGAAAGAAGAAGGAGAACCATACGAAACTGTGCCTTATGTAAAGGGTTTGGAAAATCCCTCTGAGTATCCCAACATAATTCGCTGGCTTGTTCACAACGGGTATTCAGACCAAGAGATAAAAAAAGTGGTCGGTGAGAACACGCTACGCGTGCTAAGGCAGGTTTGGAAGTGATTCAGCGCTTTATTAGTTTTAGCAGGGCACCAAGTGTCACACCGATTCCTGAGCCTATTGCGCCACTTTTTGCGTAACGCGAAAGGTGGCTAAGCAAAACTTGATGTGCGTGAGTCCAAACGGGCACGTGTCTTAAGGCCACGTTTAAACCAGGTGGGACTGTGTGTGGCAACACGTGGCTTACCGCAATCGCACTGACCGCAACGCCTCCTAACAAAACCGATAAAATAATTGTGGACATTTCAATTATAATTCTCACGCAAAAATTTAGCTCTATTCTCTTAAAAACGCTTTCAAAACCCTTGAAACTTAAATAAACTATTAAGTAAGCGTGTTTGATGGTAAACTTTAAAGAGAGTGGGCAAGAGTATTTGTTGAGCGTTCGCTCTTTGATCGCTTTGCTATGGGTTTGCAACATGATACAGCTGTCTTTAAGATACAGCTGGGGGGTTGCGCTTCCTCAAGCGTCTTTTGAGCTTTCGCTTTCGCGCTTCCAAGCAGGTGTGGTCGCATCGTTCTTTTATATAGGTTACGTGATCACTGGAATTCCTTCTGGTTTTCTTGTGGATAGATACGGAACCAAACCTGTGACGCTTGCTTCTTTGTTTTTGCTTGGGTTGCTAAGCTTTTGGATAGGTTTTTCGCGCAATTTTTTTGAATTGCTTTTAGCATTTTTGTTATCAGGAGTGGTCGCAGGTCCAATCTTTCCTTCCTCAATGAAGACTGCGGCTGAAAAACTCAGCGCGTCATCAAGAGCAACTGGTGTTGGCGCGCTTGAAAGCGTTTCGCCGTTTGCGATGGTGGCCGCGGCGACACTCTTTCCTTTTGCGCTTTACGCCTTAAACTGGAGGTTCATTTACTACGGTTTGGGCGCGTTTTCTTTTTCGGTTTTTGTGGTTTATTCAGTTTTTGCGCCGAACACAAAACCCAATAAGCGCGCAAAAAGCGCACTCTCGCTCACACTCACAAATAGAAGGCTAATCCTTGCGGTTACACTAAGGCTTGGTGGAATGTGGGGGGTGATCGCGCTTTCCGCATGGTTTTACACAATTTGCTTTAGAATTGTCGGAATAAAGGAAGCGCAAATTCTTTACATTTTGCTTGCGTGCTTTGCGATTTTGGGCCAAGTCGTCGGTGGATACTTCTCTGACAAGCAAAAAAGGAGAGGTTTGATCGAAACGTTTGGAATGCTTGCTTTTGGCGCTTCTTCTCTTGCTCTTTGGCTTTCAAAAAATTCGCAAGAATTGCTGATTCTCGCACCATTTTTGGGTTTTTTTGCATTCTTTTGGAAAAGCGGCTTGGACACTCATATCTTAGAGTTGGTTGAACCTTCGCAAAGAGGCTCAGCGGTTGGTTTTATGAACACTGTGTCGCAGATCGGAAGTCTTTTGTCACCCGCGGCAATAGGATACACGCTTGATCGTTTTGGTGCTGACACGTTTTATCCGTTTCTTACTTTTGCAATAGGCCCCCTTTTATCATCGGCTTTAATGCTTATGCGCTTTCCTGTGGATACTCAACCTGCGGATAAGATTCAGCACCGCCCATCTTGTGCTCCCTAATCTTTTCTGGATTTTCTATGAGCTCTTCGACGTTTTGCTTGAGCGCTTCAAAAACTTTGTCAAATGTTTCGACCACCTTTCTCTTTCTACCTAGTGGATTGCAGTAGGAAACCACTTCTCTGTGCAAAAACGGATGCGAAACACCTAGCTCCTCCACCTTTTCAACAGCACGCCTTACTAGCGTGTCGATTTCAAGTAGTAGCTGCGCCCTCTTTTCTCTTGCTTGTGAGGCGGTCTTTAGCGGTAGCGGAAGGAAGAAGTCTACTCTTCTTAAAATTGATTCATACGCTGAACCAAACAGCCTTTCGTCTTTTTCGTAAGCCATGCCTAGTGTCACAAAATGCGCCGATTCGATCGAGTCCATCACTCGTGTGTCGTTTTCGTAAAGCTCGCTGTTTTCGCTAAGATATTCTCTGTAAACGTTGAGTGAAACGTATGATTTTTCTCTGAGTGACATCTGTTTTTCGACATTAAGCTCCATTAGGTCGTACGAATACTTGGGTGGGATCACGATGCACGGTAACTCCTTTACCCCAAGCTGTTTTGCGGCGAGCAATCTGTGCTGCCCGTCGATCACGGTGTATCCACCTTCGCTGTTTCGAATTACGATCAAAGGCACGACGAAACCAATTTTCCTCATGGATTTCACAAGTCTTTTTACGTGATACTCTGAAGGCTTTCTCTGGACTTCGATCACCTTAAGGGAATCAATTGGTGCTATCAAAAACTCTTGCGTGTAACCGAGTATAGGCTCTTTCACTTCCACCTTTTTGATCTCAGGTTTTTCCGACATCTCTCCCACCCCTCTATTAGACCAATCTAAGACTAAATACTTTTCGCGTTATATCAAACTCACTTTTTGGTTGTGTCGAATTTACAATCTGAAATCTCTGTTATACCCCTTAACGCTGTGGTTCATCTTTTTTATCAAATTGTGGCGTTTTTCCTGTCATTTGAGAAATTCGATGTTCGACACATCATAAAAGTGGCGTGTTACGATCAATATTTATAAGAAAATAGCATTTTGCACATAGTTTGATCTGTGCTGATAATCCTAACATTTGTATCGTCTTCAGTTTGTGTACTAGTGCATAAAAGCTCTATGAAGTCTCCAAGAGGATTAAAGAGCTTCAGGCTTTGTTGTAAAATCTTCTTGAGGTGTCCAAAGGCTCTATAGACCAAAAGTGCGCGTGGCTTTGAACCATCTCTTCCCACTCTCGTTACCGTGTTCCGCGGTGTAAGGATCACGTGGGTCGCTCAAATCTCAACCTTCAAAGTGCGTTTTGCGTTGTGTGCAATTGAGACACCAAACCAAATGAGTTTCCTCGTCTTCGCATCAACTCCAAACAATGTTGTACCATCACACTTTACCACCGTTTCATAACCGCGATGATTATCCACAAGGGTCGAAGCTTCTCTTCAACGAAATCCACCCCCAATGCTTGACTTCGAAACAGGTTGTGAAAGTAACCTAAAGAAGTAGAGGTCTGAGGCTAGAAAAGTGTTAAGCAACACCACTACTTTACCTCAAACATTTTTTGTTCCTCTTAAATTTCTAAAATAAAGATATCAGCGGTGGGTTTCACGATTTTGTGATACACAGTGGAACCCACCACTTTAAGCCTTACCCGGACAGCTTTCTTTATGAAGGCGAACATCATCAGTTCCATTAAGCGCAAAAAATGAAAGTAATTCGTTTACTACCACGTACACCTTACCCGACTGAATCATATCACAAATAAAAAGCTTAAAATTTTCTAACTTATAGTGTAGATATGTCAAAAAATTATGAATTTACATTTCTTTCAATTTCCTTTATAATTTCATTTTCATTACAACTTATGGGAGCTTATTTAATACTATGGTTTTACAGCTTAGGATTGTCGTTTACGGAAATAGGATTGGTTACCTCAATTTATATGCTTTTAACACTTTCCATAGACATACCTTCTTCCGCATTAGCAGATAAATACGGGAGGCTCAAAATTTTCTCAATAGGTACTTTGATTTACGGTTTAGGACTAGTTGGTTTGTCTTTCTCATCCTCCTCTTTTGTGTTTTTATGTTATGGAATCATGGGTGCAGGATTAGGGTTTCACTCTACTATGCGTACGTAGGTACATATCATTGTACCTACGTACGCATAGTAGAGCTTGGGCTTTACAGCATCATTTAGGAACCTCACGAGTTCATTGGTCCCCTTCAGCTCCGCCCCTGTCTCGACGCACCCACCCATTCATATGCCTTCTGCGTTGCCGAAGAAGGCCTCATGGGGAGCGCCGACCATCCTCAGTCCCCCCACCCGACAAGTGTGCACGTACCCCTCCCTCAGCGGAGGTCTTGGGTCTTCTCTGCTACCACCCTACTGCCCGTGCACACAAATGCTCTAATCCGAAAATCTATATAAACCTATCTGGAACTGCTGACTACGGCTACATTACCCACCCGAAAAGTCTTAAAAGAAGGTATTAAGTGTATATGGGTTAATAAACCACTACCATTACTGCTGATTTCTTCAATCTTCACCGTTTTTCCGCTGGTGGCTTGGATGCAGTTTATATCGCCGTATGTAGTAAATGTATTGGGACTATCGCAGGAATATTGGGGGTTTATCTTATCTGCGTATTTTTTAACAGTAGCTTTGGGAGGCTACATAAACGAGAAGTTGCTAAAGAGGATGAGTCACAAGTTGATAGCCGTAATTTCAGCAGGGTTGCTTTCACTTTTCGTAACCCTACTCTCATTTGGTGAATTAATGTTAGTATTAGTATTTCTGTTAGCCTTATCGTTAATCTACCCTATACGTTCCTCAAATACTATTTCATGGGAAAATGAAATAATACCGAGCGATTACAGAGCTACCGTACTCTCATCCTTTTCACTTATAATTAGGATTATGTATATACTAGTTCCCCCGTTGGTAGGATACTTAATTAGTGTTTATGGATACGCCTTCACTTATCTAACTATTGGAACTCTTTCACTAGTAGGAGTTATACCATTAGTTATAGCATATAAAACGTAATTAACTCCCGTTAATGCATCTCTAGTATCGTTACTAAGCTACAAATCTCGTAAGAAGTATCGAAATAAGTCATCTCTGAAAGTTCAATTCATATATGCCAGAAAAATATTGATTGTGAGCAAATATTATGCGGAGAATAGGAATATTGTGGTTGAGGGTAACCAGTGGGAGGAAGTTGAGATAATGAAGAGGGGTTACAAGGAGGACAGGATGCGATATCTTAAACGGTAGTAAAGGTCAACAAAAGGTAACAACGGAAAAGAGTCCATCCCTTACCTTTTTACACGTTACTTACAGTTCACAATTATGAGGTTTCAAACCCTTACGGATAGGCTACAAACAGCATTGTTTTTGCTCTATTTAAGCTTTTGATTTCATTTTGGAGATATTGGACAAATAAGGATTTCGGGGTTAAGGTGCGGATTGCCCCTCACTAACATGCGGATAAGTTGAACAGTGAAAGCGATCCGTAAGCGTATTCAAGCGCAATAATCGAAAAGGCGAGGACCATCCTGCTCATCATGGTTGGTGTCCCATCACGGGAGATAGCGCAGCAGATGGGTGTGTCCCATTCATGTGGCCTCGAGTGGGTGAGGACTGCGGTCTTCATAAAAGCTTCCCATGAGTGAAGCTTGTCGCCGTTGCCGAGACTAAGCTCATGATGAACGCCACCAAGTGTAGGTTGCGGTGGATGTGGACACAAGGGATAGCGACTAGAGCTATACAAGGAGCTCATTCGACGGCATACTCTCCTCAGCGATTCGCTTAAGATGTGCACCAACAATAGTGGTTAACGTCCCTGGTACGCGTGGGCTTTCGAAACAGCCTGGACTACTACCATTTTAGCTGAAGAGGACAAGGGTGTCTGCGAATAACTTGAACGCCAGAAGACTACACACGCGCTCAACTCAATGTTCCGGCTTACAACTGGTTAAGGTAACACAAAGGTATACGTGGTTTACCCGTCGCATTCGCGGTGACCCTTATCTGTCCAATATCCATTTTGGATAGTGTCGGACTTAGGAAATGGTGAATACAACAACCAAGCGTGTAAAATCGTTATCCAGATACATCCATAGTTTTAATTCCAGAAGTTGATGTCGAAATAAAAAGCAAAGCCTTTGAAATATTTTTCTTGTGACTGTAGCACAATCGAAACGAAGTTAGCTTTCAATCTGTCAAAACTATGCACGCAAAACCGTTCCCTGTTTATTTTCAACACCGATCGAAGCTCGGACAACGACGAGTTAAATGCTTACGCGTGTTGTAAGCTATACACCTAAAGGGCTTCGTGAATCATCGCCACACCTTGCGTCCTAAAAAAGCAACATTCACAAATCCAATACAATTGCCTTACAGAATATTGAATGATCACACAAAAGTTACGCACTTCAATGCTCTGCGAGCTTCTTTGCGTTGAACAATTTAGCGGTCAAAAAATTACGAACGTGTTCTATTAACAAGACTTACCAAATCTTGCCACGACCTTTCGGCTATTGTTCGATGTCTGAAAAGTCACAACAATTGAAAACTAAATCAATCTGGAATACGCTTTGCTTAGCTCTCTGATTTTTTGAACTTCCCTTGCGGTTTCTTTGCTTTGCATTTTTTCGAGCACTCTTTCGACATGTGGATTTGTCGCGCCTTCTTTGGAAAGAGGGGAAACCAAGAATCTCGCGACGCTCCAACGATACCCAGTCAGTGTTTGTGAGTATTCCTCAAATTTTTCGTATTCAGAAATTAACGCACGAAGAAGCGCCTTTCTTTGCCAAGGGTTGTTTGACGTAGCACCAATGAGTAGCGCGCCGTCTCTTGCTTTGAAAACCCCTTTAAAAGTGAGCTCTAACAATTTTTCAAACGCATCTTCAGATCTAATCGCACCAAGCGAGCGCAAGAAGCGCATTTTTTCTTCTGGGTCGCTTGATTTGGACCAGCGCTCAAAAAGCGTTTCAAAATCGCGTGTCGAAACCGCATAAGCGTAAGCCACCGCTTGCTTTAAGTTTGGCTCAACCAAATCGTAATGAGCGAAAAGCTCGCTCAAACCTAGCGCGTAAGACTCGTCAAAGAGCGCAAGCCTTTCACACAGCGTGGAATACGTGAGCGTCTGCATTTCACCCTTTTTGTTTTTCCAGCGTGGCAGTTGCTTTAAATGAAACTCCCTGAATAAAGGGGAGTGCTTTTCTGGGCTAAGCGTGTAAAGCAAAACAAGCTCATCCGAAAGCTCTAAAACAGGTAAAAACTCTTTTTCGTCAAAGTAACGCCTTGCCACATCCAAATACTCAGAAAACGAAATTCGGCCAGAAAGCGCAAAGTTGAAGTAATCGTTCAAAAGCGCAGCCTTTTCTATGGCGTTTAGCTCGGAAAGCTTGTCGAGTGACGAATAGTAAACCCTGTAAAAACCAGTTCTATTCAAATTTAGCTTAAAGCTTGAAATTTCATCTTCAAATTCGAGCACTTCTTCCTCTTTTCTGAGCAAAACGCTTTTTGTTTTGGAGTTCACTTCCATTGTGAGGGGCACTTTCCAAGTTTCGCTAGGGCTAGTTGCAAGAGAAAATCGCTCCTGCCTGATTTTCATTTTGTTTGCTTGCACTTCGATGAGCAAAACTGGGTAGCCCGCTTTTGATATCCACTCTTCTGCAAGAGAACCAACGTCGCTACTTGTAACTTGTGAAAGAGCGCCCCAAAAGTGCTTTCCTTCGGCGTTTGAGTACGCGTGAGTTCTAAGGTAAAGGTTTACGCCACGCCTGAACGCGTCCTCACCCAAATACGCCTCAAGCATTCTCAAAACGCTCGCGCCTTTTGAATAGCTTATCGCATCAAAAATCCCTTCGATTTCGTGTGCTTCGTTCACTTTCGCCTGAATCGGGTGTGTGGTGGAAAGCGAGTCTTCGAGCAACCCAAACTTCATTTCTTCCTGAACAAAAACAGAAAAAGGCTCCCACTCGGGCTTTAGCGCTTGCATCGCCTTAAATCCCATTAGCGTCGCAAAGCTCTCATTGAGCCAAAGGTCATCCCACCACTTCATCGTCACCAAATCCCCGAACCACTGGTGCGCAACTTCGTGAGCTATTATGTACACGCAGTTTATTTTTTGCTCTACTGGTGAGTTTTCATCCGCAAGCAGATACACTTCGCCAAAAGTTATCGCACCCCAGTTCTCCATTCCACCAGCCGCAGTGCCAGGAACTGCGACAAAGTGCAGTTTGGGAAGGGGGTAGGGAATACCAAAATAACACTCGAAGAACTCAAGAACGCTCACGCCCGTTTTAAGAGGGTAATTCGTTTTGCTTTCTCTACCCTTTACGCAAGCAAGAATGAGCTTGGGCTTAGTACCGCTTTCTAATTCAGTAAAATCGCCTATTCCGAGATAAAGCAAGTACGTTGACATGGGTGGCGTTTCCTCAAAGGTGTACACGAGTTTGTTGCCACTTTTTTCGACGCTACAAGGCATGTTGGAAATCACCTTAAGAGCTTCGTTCACACTCACTACAAGCTTAAATTTTGCCTTGTAAGCCGGGTGGTCGATACACGGAAAAAGCCTTCTTGCGTAAATCGGTTCAAACTGTGTGGTCACAATACTACCATTTTCGTAGAAAGCGGTGTAAATACCGACGAGCGCGTCTTTCGCGACCTTTCCGCTAAAACCTATTTCGAGCGTACCTTTGCTTTCAACCCCGTGCAAAACAAGCTTTTGGTTCTCCATAATCCACGATACCGAGGGTTTCACAAAGTGAATCTCCAAACCTTCGCAATCAAGAGCGAGTTTTTCATCACAATCCGAATACTCGATCTTTACGCTCCCTGTGTAATTTGGAAGCTCAAAATCCAAAAACAGCTGGTAGCTTTCGACGTTCACCATGTTTTCGCTTACAACTTTTGCTTATTAAGCTTTTAGGAACGCTTAAATGACGTCTTCGATTATTCTTCGCGAAGTGAGTTGGTTTCCGCGTACATTTTGATCACAACAGAAGTGGGCTCGGAAGACGAAGTGCTTGAGACAATAAAAAGGCTACCATCGGTAAAAAGCGTGTCGATCGTGTACGGCGCATACGACTTAGTGGCGTATGTTGAAGCGCCTTCTATGGACGAAATCAAAAGGCTTGTGTCAAACGAAATAAGAAAAATAGAAAAGATCCGATCAACGCTAACGATGCCCGTAATAGAGCACTAATTACACGCGGTTGTGGCTCACACACCTTAACCACTTGTGCGTTTTGTCGGTCGTAAAAGCGTGCCCAACGATTAAAATTTGCAAGGTTTTACGCTTAAAACCACTTGAGATAAAGAAGCGAAACGCTTTTTCGGATGTCTTCGTAAAACAAAACATGGTTAGCGTTTTTGTTTCCGTGGACATGGAGGGGTTAACAGGCGCGGTTTCTCCAAACCAGGTGCTTCCCGGAAGGCACGACTACGAAAGGTTTAGGGAAGTGATGGTGCGCGAAACCAACGCCGTGATAAGAGGCGCTTTTGAAGCGGGTGCAAAAAGAGTTTTGGTGAACGACTCGCACGATGGAATGCTCAACCTCAAAATCGAAAAACTGGACGAGCGGGCGGAGCTCATTTCGGGTAACCACAAACCGTTTAGCATGATGCAAGGAATAGATGAAGGATTTGAGTGCGCGATCTTTTTGGGGTACCACTCGATGGCATCTGGCGAGGGGGTGCTGAGCCACACGATGACAGGGTTTGTTTCAAAGGCTTTTTTGAACGGAATTCCCGCAAGCGAGGCTGTGATCAACGCAACGCTGGCAGGCCATTTCGGCGTTCCTGTGGCGCTGATTGCGGGTGATCAGCACGCGGTTTCAGAGCTCAAAGAGGTGTATCCCTATGCAGATGGTGTTGTGGTAAAGCGCGCGATAGAGCGCTACTCCGCGCAAAGTCGACCTATTGAAGAGGTTGAAAAAGAGCTTTTCGCAAAAACGGTTGGCGTGTTAAAGCGTGTGCACACACTAAAGCCGTTTAAGCCCACACCTCCTTTAAGGCTTGTTCTCGAACTCGCTCAGCCAAGCCTTGTTTCAAGAGCGCTATACGCACCGATTGCGAACAAGCTAGACACAAAAACACTTGAAATTTTGGGTGACGATCCGCTCGACGTTTACATGAAGTTTAGGGCAATTCTTCTTCTTGCGTCTGGCGCCCGCGATCCGGATTACGGGTGAGTGAAATGCGCAGAGTTTACATATCCGCCGACATGGAAGGCGTCACAGGCGTGGTTTCACAAGAAGATGTGACGCCTGGAAGACTGAACTATGAGCGTTTTAGAAAGCTCATGACACAGGACGTTAACGCCGCAATAGAAGGTGCAATCGACGCTGGTGCTGATGAAGTTTTGGTGAACGACTCACACGGCGAAATGAGAAACATACTGATAGAGGAGCTACACCCAAAAGCGTCTCTCATCTCAGGTTTTAACAAACCGCTTTACATGATGGAAGGAATTGACCAAAATTTCGATTGCGTCTTCTTTATAGGCTACCACTCAATGGTTGGCGGAAGAGGTGTTCTGAGCCACACATTTTCTGGCGCGTCTCGTGTCTTACTCAACGGTAGACCAACTAGCGAAGGAGAAGTGAACGCGATGATCGCCGGATATTTCGGTGTCCCTGTTACAATGGTGAGTGGCGATCAGCACACGGTGTCTGAAATAAAAGAGGTTTTAGGAGAGGGCGTGGAAGGTGCGGTTGTAAAGCACGCAATAGACAGGTATTCCGCGCGCTGTTTACACCCTTCAGTCACAAGGGAAATAATAAAAAAAGCGGCTTACCGCGCTTTCCTTAAAGCAAAGCAAATTTCGCCGTATAAGCCAAAACCTCCGATAACACTTGAGTTTGAGTTCTTGCAACCGAGCATGGCGTCAAGAGCAGCTTACCTTCCTTTTGTTGAACAGCTTGATGCGCGCACGGTAAGAGTGAGTGCGAACGACGCAATTAGCGCGTGGAGGCTTTTTTGGAGTGCGCTACTACTTGGACGAAGCGCGGAAAAAGAGGGGTATTAAAGGTAACGTTCAAGAAAGCGCACGACGCTCTTTGCCCACTCGATTCGATTTCTTATGTTTTGGTTTGAGTGGCCTTCGTCGTCAAACGTCACAAGCTCTGCAACTCCTCCTCTGTTTTTTATTTGTTGAACAATCTCAAGCGATTCGGAGAAGGGAACTCGAGGATCGTTTTTTCCGTGTTGAACAAGTAGAGGCGCGTTAATTCTTTCCACGTAGTGAATGGGACTGAGCTTTCTTAAAATTTCCAGATGATTTTCAAGAGAGCCGTATTCGCACTCCCTTAGCTTCCTACGCCAAGGTGCGGTGTTTTTCAAAAACGTTTCAAGGTTCGCGATTCCCACAGCTTCTACCCCGCACTTCCAAAGCTCTGGATAAAACGCTAAGGCCGCCAAAACCATGTAACCGCCGTAGCTTCTTCCCATGATGCAAACCCTTTTTGTGTCAAACCTGCCATCTCTTTTCATCCATTCTACGAGAGAAACAAGGTCTTTTACGCTGTCCAAACGCTTTTCCACATCGTCCAAATGCGTGTATCGCTTACCGTAACCAGTGCTACCGCGCACGTTTGGGGTGACAACTGCGTACCCTTTGTACACAAAAAACTGAATTTGAGCGTCGTATTCAACCCTTTTTTGAGACTCAGGACCGCCATGAACGTACACGATCGTCGGGTAACCGCTTTCTGGTTTTTCGGTTTTGGGAATGTAAACAAACGCGGGTATGCTCAACCCATCAAAAGAAGTGTAACGCACAAGCTGTGGTTTTACTACTTCGCCGTAGTAGCCTCTTGAAGCGTGTGTGACGCGTTTGAGCGAATCTTTTAAAATGTACACATTGGTGTTCGAATCATATGTTGAAAGCGTTATACAAAGCTCGCTCGACAAAAATTTAAGCTCCGAAATCGTGCCTTCGAAAAACTTTTTCGTTTGCGTACCCGCTTTTACGACGTGAAGCTCTGAGTACCCTTCTACGTTACGCGTGTACGCGACACAATCGCCTTTTTTTGCGATAAGCTCGCAATCATAGTTTTCCTTTTGAAGAATCTTGTGCTCGCCTGTTACGGGGTTTATCGCACAAGGTTGCAAAAATTCGTCTTGATAATTCGTGCACACATAAATTAGACCGTCATCGCCAAAAGTGGGACTTGAAAACGTGGTCTCGTCTTGGTGTGGAAGTAGCTCCTTTTTGTCACCGCTCTGCAAGTCCACAAGAAACAGAGAGCTATCTAGATTTGTGTTCATGACGGTCAAAAGCAGTTTTGTGCCGTCGTCGCTCAATGCGTGAGGCTGACTCGTTCCGTCACACTCAAACACCATTTTCTCTTCTTTTGCGAGAATATAAGTGTCAAAAAACCTTCGGTCACGAACGTTACTCGCGTACGCGAGCACGCCCGCTTTAAAGTCACCAAGCCTAAAGATTGCGTGTTTGTGCTCTTTTACCACCGAAACTTTTCCAGTTTGGTCAACGCAAAGTAGCTTGAACTGCTCGGAGCCTACAGGGTCGTACTGAAAAACAACACGTCCGTTTTGCGCTTTGGGATTTGAAACACCACCCAAAAAAGTGAGCTGCTCATGTTCACACTCAAGCGTTGTTCGCCACAGCTCTGGTGAGCCACTTGCGTCACTCACGTAATAAACAAAGCGACCGTCGTAAACCGCTGAATGAGCCGACCTAAACGAAAAGAACCTGACAATGTCGTAGTGTTCCAGCATACTTTTCGATTTTCAAGCCAAATTATTAAGTGAGCGCAAGAAGCGCCCGCTCGTACGCGCGCTTTGACAGCCAGAGCAAAAACAGCGTCACAAAAAGGATCAAACCGACTTCGTACAGGTCGTACAACGTGATGTGTGAGTTGAAACCATCCCTTACAGTGTTTGCGATGTACGTGAGCGGATTTACCACAAAAAGCGCTCTTATCGCAAGCGGCAAGCTCTTGCCATAAGGGTAAAAAACGGTGCTCGCAAAGTTTATCACGAACAAAAGAAGCACTTGGACGCTGTTATACGCATTGTTCGACTTGACAAGCGCCGCAATCAAAAGCATAAGAGAGCCAAAGAGAAGAGAGCCAAGAACAATAGAAAAAGTGATAAGAGCAACACCTTGCGCGCTTAAGCTTATAGAGCCGATAAGCGCAAAAGAAGCAAGAAGCATCACGTATGCGCCAGCAAGTCCGAAAAGAAGCGTTGTGAAAAGTATGCCAAGAAGGTATTCGAGTCTTGTGATAGGCCCGACGAGTAGCTGAGCGAGCATTCCCCACATTCTATCCGCCCACAACATCGAGCCACCTACGGTGCCAGCTATCACAGCCTGAAAGGACATTATCCCTGGCGCCAAAAAAAGAAGGTAAGAGTGCGATTCGTTCGATATAAGAGACTGGTAGCCAAAGCCAAAGAAAACGAGGTACATCGCCGGTAAACCCACAAGGATCAAAATGGAACCAGGATCTGTGTTCACCACGATGTTTCTGTAAACAAGCCTGAGAACGTTTAAGACGCCCAAGGTTTCTCACCGTTTGCGACGACGCTCATAAACACCTCTTCCAAAGTGTTCTTTCTCACGTTCAACCACTCGATTTGAACTCGAAAACGCTGCGCACCTTCTAGAATGGTTTGTATTGCAGATTTTGGGTCTTCTGTGACCACCAAACAAGAGTTTTTGTCCACTTCGATTTTGGCGTTCAAAGAGGACTTGAGCCAATCAAAGAAATTTGGGTCACCGCTTACGTTTAACTCTATTGCCTTCTTTGTGATGTAAAGCTTCTTTAAGTTTTCAACTGTGTCGAGCGCGACTATTCTTCCTTGATCGATAAGCGCAATTCTGTCACAAAGGTAGTCCGCTTCTTCCAGGTTGTGTGTTCTGACGTCTCCCCGCCCTGGAAGGGCGAGGGTTCCCTCCCAGGGGGATCATCGTTCCCCTCATCGATTCGGGATTACATTTCTCATTTGAGGGGCAGTAGGGGGCGCCAGAGCTCCCCCCACAGAGGGGACTATCATCCAAATTACGTCTAGTCCCTTTAAGAGGGAAAAGAGACGATAGATGCTCCTCCCACAGTCCCATTAAGCCCTCAATCGAGCTTGGGAGGAGCGTCATTAGCGTCACTAAGAGAAAAATAGAAGAACTCATATTTAAATATAAGGGGGCTATCCATCCCCGCTGGCGAGGCTTTCCGCCCCCTTAACCTCCAATTTTTGTAAAAACTACCGTCAACCCCTCTTTCACTTTTTGTTTTACGAAATCCAAAACGCTCTTCCTCATCATTATGTCCAACCCGACCGTTGGTTCGTCGAGAAAAAGTATGTGCATGTCGTGCATGAACTCTCGCGCCACTTGAACCCTTCTTCTTTGGCCACCAGAAAGGTCAAACGAGCGCTTTTTTCTTATTTCTTCAAGCGCAAACGTTGAAATCAGCTCTTCTCTTCTTTTTACTCTTTCGCTTCTTTTTACTCCCCAAAGAATGCCGTACAAATCGAAATTTCCTTCAACTGTGGTAAAGTCGAACGATTCATCTTGTTGAACCACACCAATCCTTTTTCTTATTTTCGCGCCTTCCTTAAGCGCGTCAAAGCCTAAAACATTCACTGTGCCTTTGGTTGGTTTAAGTAGAGTGGTGAGAATTTTGATTAGTGTCGTTTTTCCCGCCCCGTTTCTACCTAGTAAACCGAACACCTCCCCTTTTTTCACAGAAAAACAAACGTCTGAAAGCACGTACTTTTTTCCGTCGTACGTATGGTAAACGCCATCTATCGCAATAACTTCGTTCATCAACTCAAAAGTGAAAAGGGGATATAAAAGAGAAACAATCTCTGTGATAAATTTTATTTTTGTGTTTGTTTTTAAAAAAGCGAAATGAAAGGCGCGTTAATCATTGCGATTATAGTTGTTCTCGCAATAGCAGCTACGGGTGTTTTCGCTTATTTACACTTTGAATACGGCACATTAAGAGTGTACGTGACCACAGGAAACGCAGACCCGATTTACCTTACGATTAGCTCTATCATGCTTCACTCAACCACAAAGGGTTGGATCACTCTCTCCAACACCACAAAAACGGTTGAGCTCACACAAAACCTTTCCTTTTTGGCGTCGGCGAACATTCCTATTGGTAACTACACCGAAGTGAGACTTGTGGTGACACGCGTCACCGCAAGTATAGGCGGCGTGAATGTGAGTGTGAGCTTGCCTAGCGGTGTTTTGAAGATACCGATCGTAAAGGGCGGTTTGCGCGTTTCAGGAGGCGAAGTGAGCGCTCTTGCGCTGATCATAGGACCGCACATAATTCAAGAGGGTAATGGTTCCTATATTCTTTCACCAGTTGTCACAGCGGAGCAAATTTCCCCGCAAGCGTCTGGATGATGCTCAGTGTGATAGACGCAAGCTTTGCCAACCTTTTTGGTATTTCCGTGTAAAGAGCTTTGTGACACAAGCTGAAACCCATAGGCTTATTCGAGCTCAAGCGAAAGCTTAATCTTATTCGCAATTCAATTGCTTAATGGTGCTACCAGAAAGCGTAAGGAAAAACCCGTGGTTGTGCGCAAACTGTAAAGGAGTAAAGCACCTTTGCGGAATGGCACCTTGTCCGCTAATTGAAGAAGCAAAAAGAAGTTTACAGGTGGCAACTCTTCCCACAAAAACGCTTTTTGGCTCATCCCCTCCGTCAACTTTTGTTGGTGAAGCTGGTTACCCTTGTGTTTACGCAGGCCCACTTCTTCCAAATGGAAGAAGTGACACCGAACTATTCGAAAAACCTTCTCAGTGGCTTGAATTGGACTTCTCAAAACTCATTTCGATGCGCGTGTCTTTGATAAGAAGCGTCAAAAGGATGTTCGTAAGACGAGCGGACGAAACAAGGGTGGGCGTTGCGATGCAGGAAGCGGCGATGAGCGTAAAGCCCGTGGATTTGGAGCTTTTACTCAGCAAACCTCCTAGTGGCGCGCCAAGCTTTAGCTTTTACACACCTCCCTTAGGGCCGAGCGCAAAAGTGGAAAGAGTGCTTTACGTAGAAAATCCGAAGGTGCCAAAAGCTGTTGAAAGGGTTGTGTCCGATAGACAGCTTAAAGCTGTGGAAGGCTTGGTCACGCTTTGGGAGAGCGGTTTTGACGAAGTGTATCTAACTAGGCTTCTTTCCTCTGCGCTTCTTGGAGTAAAAAGGTCGCTCGTTCCCACGCGCTGGAGCATCACCGCAATAGACGACACGCTTTCAAAAGCTGGAATAAAAAAATTAAAGGAGTTTAAGACCCTTGATCGCTTTCTTGTTGGAAAATTCGAAGCGCTGGGAAACAGGTTTGCCGTGATTCTTTCCCCGTTTCGCTGGCGCTATGAAATGCTAGAAAGCTGGCTTCCGTTTGTGGGAGTGTTGGACGATGGCTCAAACACGATACCCTCTGACAGCGAAGACGGATGGGGAAGGTCGAGCTACGCATCGGGGCTTGGTGGCGCTTATTACGCCGCAAGACTTGCGGTTGTGGAAGCGCTCCTTGGGATGAAAAGACAGGCTGAAGTGATCGTTTTTATGGAAGTTACGAAAGGCTGGCTTGCGCCTCTTGGCGTGTGGAGAGTTAGAGAGGGTGTGAGAAGGTGCTTTCAAAACGTAAAAACCTTTTCTTCGTTGAAAGAGGCCTTTGAGGAAGCGATTTCGAATATGGAGACTCACAAAAAGAGCTGGTACAGAAGTAGCCGCTTTCTCAGAGAAAGGCTGTCCACAAAGACGCTTGAACAGTTCTTTACTGGTTACACTTAACTCTTTGCTTCCAGATTTTGTACGCCTCGTCAAAGTCCTTTTCAAGAATTAACCCCACGAACTCCACGTGCTGTTCGATGAGCTTTTTTGCTTCTTCTTGTGAAAATTTTTTCCCGTAAAGCTCTTCCTCTTTCACCTTTTGCCAAAATATGTCCATAGGTTTGCACGGTACGTCGACCACAATTTCTTCAACTTTGTGCCCCGCAAGCAAAAACTCCTCTTTTACTTCAGCTGGTAAATTCACGCAAACGTTCACGCTTTTTGCCCGAGTTGCGATGTACCTTGTGTGCTCGTCTAGGCTTTGTATAAAAGCTTTGACCTCTTTTTTTGCCACTTCTTTCCACTGTTCAGGCTCTATCCTTCCAAGCCGCGCGCGAAGAGTTAGAGCCGCGAACTCAAGCGCGACTTCTTTCGCAACCGCTTGATATCTTGGCGAAAGGTAGAAGTACACACTTATTCCTTTAGAAGCTAACACGGGAAGCGCTTGTAGCAAAGGTTGGTACACTTTAAGGCCACGTGAAAGCGAAAGGTCGCTTGGATCGTAAACCTGTGGAAGGTCGAGAAAAAGCACCTCATAATCGTTTGAAAAAAGCCAGTGCTTGACTTGTTCCACCGCCTCACAAGTTCCAGGGTGAACTAGGTTTACAAAGCGCATCAAAGCTCCCCTTGCTCAAAGTCTTCTATCACCGCGTTTGAGGCGTTGTAACCCGGAACTCCACTAACTTGGCCGCCAGGGTATGTGCCCGCACCACCCATGTATAGCCCTTTGATCGGTGTTCTATAGCCCATGCCCTTTTTTGGCCTTTCATCAAAAAGATAAGGTTCCTTCATCGGTAGATGATTCACGTTACCACCAGGCAAATTATAGAGCTTTTCTGCAAGCTTTGGAGTGAGTGTGTCCACGACCTTTATGCAATCTTTTAAGTCAGGAAAGAGCTCAAAAAGTGGCTCAAGCTCTCCCATCACGTTTAGCACCTTTCCACCTAGTGTGTCATCGCAAAGCGAGGGAAAAACGATTTCTCCCGCTCCCATTGATTCTAAGTCGATGAGCGAGTTTAAGTAGCCTTTAATCACATCAGGCGGCTTTGGATAGCTTTTCAAAATCACGTTGTGTTTTCTCCAGTTGGATTTTCCCGCTTCAAAACGAAAGTTTGGCGCGTGGCAAAGAAGGCTTGCTGTAGCAACTGGGCTTGCGGTTGAAAGAACGATGTCCGCTTCGAATTTTTTGCCATCAGCTTCAACTCCTAAAACACGGTCTTTGCTTATAAGAATCCTTTCGACCTTTGTGTTAAGCCTCACTTCAACACCGATTTCAAGCGCTTTCTTGAAAACGCTTTGTGCGACAGCGCCCATTCCGCCTTTTACCACCTGCCATTCGGCAAAAAAGTACGCGACAAGATAAGCAGAAGAGTTGTTCATTCCAGGATAGTAAAACGAGTAGTGTAGCTCTTTAGGCAGATAACGCGAAAGAAGCGCCTCACAACTTTTTAGCAAAAAATCTTCAGCGTCAACTTTCTTTGCCTCTTCCAGAACTTCTTCACGACTTGGTGGTTTTGTGACAAAAGTGAATTTTTTAAGCACTTCTTTAAAGTTTAAAAGGGTTTGTTCAAACTCGCTATAGCGCTCAATTCCAGCTTTCTCAAACTCCTTTCTCCGCCTTTGTTTCTCTTTCCAAAGCGCGATTGGCTTTCCTTCGTACACTATCACCTCGTAAGGGTCTTGCTCTATCACTGGAATTTCGAAAAGCTCGACGAGTGGCTTTGGCATGACGCCTAACACATAAGACGCTCGGCTGACTTTTACGCCAAAAATTTCGCTTGTGTCAGCCATTCCGCCAATCTTGTTCGAAGCCTCTAAAACGCTCACGCAAAACCCGCGGCGTCTTAGGTTATAGGCGGCCACCAAACCATTGTGCCCCGCGCCTATCACCACTACTTTCCTCATCAATTTGAGAACGCAAATAGGTAAAATTAAGCTTGTGCTTTTCTAATTCTTAAAAGCGCAACAACCGCTATCACAATTGCGATTGCTAGTGTTATGGCACCCACAGAAACGTAGTTCACAGAGAACAAGGCCTTAATGCTCAACGGTGCATCCACCAAAACGCTTGCGTTTGACGGAAGGAATCCACCTGAGACTTCAAAACCCCGCGAGACGAACAAAATCGGTATCGGCTTTTCGGTAAGTTGAACGGTAGTTCCAGGTGGAACGTAAATCACGTGATTTCCGCTAGCTAAACTTCCGCTCTTTCCTGAAAACGAGTATTCCACGGAACCACCGGTTTGCACTGTGACATTCAAACCGGGGTAGAACACCGCCTCTTCATTTATGGGCGAAGTAATCGTTACAACTTGGGTGCTCGCGTTTCCTGTGTAGGATGACGCGCCACTTCCAAGCCAGCCCTCAAACTGCCAGCCTTTGAATGCGGTCGCACTAATTGTCACACTTGAGCTTGCGTTGTACCACCCACTTGTGGGTGAAACGCTTCCTCCTTGCGCGTTTTGCGAAATAGACACGAAATACTGGTGGTAGTACACGAGCGAAACGCTTAGTGGAGAGTACACTTTCCCAGTAGTTACTTCAAGACTAATCCATCTTTCGTTTTTGGAATACATTAGCACGCTTTGCACGGAGTAGGATCCACCACTGTCCACCCAAAGTGAAACTGCGCCTTTTAATGGATAACTCACAACAGAACCAAAATGTGTGACGTTTAAAAGAGGGGTGGGAGGCATCCCACCTCCGACAACCGAGTAAGAAACGTTTAGCAAAAACTGGTGGTAGTACAAAACGCTAACAACACCCGCCGAGCTTGCGGTTCCATTTGGTGTGAGAGTGAGCCACCTTTCTTTAAAAGTAGAGCCAGCGAGCGGATTTGTGAAAGAAAAGAGCGAGAGCGCGTCCACCCACACGCTCACACCAGTGGGCGTTTTGTTCAAGACGCCAAAAGAGAAGTAACTAACCTGTGGAGGTGAGTACGCACTTCCTCCTCCTTGAATGGAGTATTCAAAAGTCACGCTAAACTGGTGGTAGTACACAAACGTAAGATTGGTATAAGACGTGACAAGCCAAAGGGTGTAAAGCGACCATACCATCTTTGCGTCACGCCCGAACCGAGTAGCTCAGCGTTTACGCTCCACTTAGTTCCGTTATCAGCCCATACCGAAATCGACATGTTAGAAAGCGTTACTGACACATTCTTACCTAAGCTTGTGTACACAAACACTGGTGAAGTGAAACCCAAGCCCCCACCGATCACTTGGTATTTCACGTTTAAAAGAAACTGATTGAAGTAAAACAGGTGAATCACACCACTTAAAGATGCTTGGTAGTTCGTTTGGTTTGTCACCCATCTTTCGCTACTTGTAGCAGAAAGCGGATTTGTAACGTAGTAGTTTGTCAAAGCGTCAATCCAAAGCGTTTGTGGCTTAAGCGAGAGCGTTGTGGAAAAACGCAAGCCTAGTGAGTAAAACGTTAGCGTAGGTGGGGGTGGAGTGCCTCCTCCTAAAACGGTGTACCACGCGGACTCTGAGTACTGCTCAAAGTACTTTAAGCCAAAGCTTTCGCTTAGATAAGTCACGATCTGCTCTAGTTTTTGAGAATTCGATGATGACGTAATAAAAGAGTAGTAAATTGACACTTGCATTGGTGACCAAGCGTAGTTGTAGATTCTCACTTCCTGAATGATATGGTCAAAGTAGTTGTAGCCTGGGAATCCTCCACCAATGTAAACCTGGGAGCTTTGCACAAAAGGCAAAAGCTTGGCCGATGCTTCTAGCACTCCGTTCACATAAGCCTGCGCCACGCTTCCGTTATAGGTCACGACACTCATGTTCCAACCGTTCACTAAATGCGTAGACGTCCAGCTGAGCGATTCGCCTAACCCAAACGAGTTGACAAGCTGGTTTGGCGCGCTTCCAGTGGCAAGACAGTTTGAGGCCCCAGTATAAGAAGTGCCACCCCAACACAAAATCTCTCGATTTTCTTCTTGAGAGTTCAACCCATTTGGTAAGTAAACCCAAACAATCTTGGTAAAAGGCGAAGAGCCCACTGGAATGCCTGTTGACGTAGCTGAGACATACTGGTTTACTCCATTTAAAACAAGACATGTGCCCAGCAAGTACGACGAGCTCTGAACCCAAACAGGGGAGTTTGCCGCTTGAGCGTTGTTGCCTTTCCCGCTTAAATCAAATATCGTCGTGCCAACACCCTCTGAAATTGGCCAGTAGCCCACTAAGCCGTAGGTAAAGGGTGTTGCGCTGTACTGAACGCGTGAGTTACCACCAGTTGTGGCTACGACCCAACCCAAAACCCCACCAGCGTCAACCCATAGATAAGCCTGCGAGCTAAGCTAAGAGCTCTCAATTCCTCCAAACTCGGTGTAAAGCACTGTAGCCAAGTTGCTCTGAGAAAGAAAGCCGGTGGAGACACTTGGGACAATCTGTGTGAGATACTGATTGTAGTAAACTATGTTGCTAGGAGCTGGTTTTGAAACACCAACAGTCCAACTTGTGACGTTTGTGGCCCACCTTTGGCTTGAACTAGAACCCTGGAGAACTTGAGGAACGAGTATTTGTGTTCCTCTGAGCGCCCATATTTGTGTAGGAGTTGTCGAAAGCGTGAGTGTGACGCTTTGCGTTTGGTAGCTTGGAGAAGCCTGAGGAGGGGCCGTGGTATAGCCTAGAGGGGGAGGGGAGTAGCCCGTTCCTCCACCGCTTACCGAATACTTAACACCAAAAGAAGGTCATAGTAGTAGTAAGAAACTTGTGAAGTAGAGGACGAAACGGTGAAGCTCACTTTGTTACATACTAGATATGGAAAAACACCACTCTTCAGAGGTTCCAGACTGTGAGCTTGTCGCCGAAATCGTCACGACCGAGTTTGCGTCTGCTTGTATCGTGACGGGCGACCCTGTGTATTGAACGCTTTTTGGGGTGCCACTCTGCGTATAAGAAATTGTAAAGTAGTTGCTTGAGTTCACGGGAATTGAGGTTGGCGAAGGGTTGAGAGTTATCGTCACGCTAATGCTTTGCGCGGACGTAAAACCAAAAAAAAGGCAAAAAAGAAAATGTACCAAAAACGATAGGAGCTTCCATTAACGCAAACGCAAAAACAACAAACGCAAAAGCTAAAGTTTTCACAAGGATTTGATTTTGCGGTGGCTATTTTTACTTTTTGGTAACGTTTTTGACTTTGTTGTTCGCTTCTCCTGTTTTTCGAGCGTTTCAGCCCAATTGACAAAGCAACTCCATATCAAGTCTGTCATACCAAGTGCCTCTTAAAGAAGCTTTTTAACCTCTCCCACGCATCTTTTGCGGCTTCTTCATTGTAAGAAGGCCTTGTCTCATTAAAGAACGCGTGCTGAGCGCCTTTGTACACCTTGATTTCGAAACTCTTTTTGTGTTTTAGCAAAGCTTCCACCGCTATAGGAATCCCAGCGTTTATTCCTTCGTCTTCGCCTGCATAAAGGCACATAAGCTCGCCAGAGATGTTCGCGATAGACTCTAATGGTGTTGGATTTGAACCGTAGAACACCACCGTCGCTTTAAAGGGCCATATCGTCGCAAGCTGAAAAGCCAAACCGCCACCCATGCAAAATCCTGTTACTCCAAGCACGTCTTTTTTTACACGTTCAAAAGAGTTCAAAAAGTCTTTACAAGCGAGCAAATCCTTCACCATTGTTTCCTGTAGCTTTTGTCTTTGTGAGAAAAGAAGCTCCACAACTTTCCTTTCATTTTCCGTCATTCCCTCCATAGCCTTTTTTATGGTTTCTTGGTCGTTTCTTTTTGAAGGTGGAATCGACCAAATTCTTCTCATGGCGCTTTCAATGTTTCTTTCTGTAAGAACGTGCTTATACCTTGTAAAAAGCTGTGGTGCCACCGTTACAAAGCCTTCTCCAGCAATTCTTTTTGCTACGCCTCTTATTTGATCGTTGAGACCCCATATTTCATGAATGACGATCACACCTGGGTGTTTTTCTTGGTCTTTTGGATATGCGAGAAAGGCGTCGAGCGCTTGTCCATCAGAACCCTTAAACTGAGTTTCTTGTGTCGAGATTTCCATAAGAATTTCACTTCTTACAAAATTAAAAATTTTAAGCAATTTGTTTTTTAGAAAAAAGGCTCAGCCGGCAGGTCAAAAATCACAAATCATCACTTGCCGCTCATCACCGCCACTTTTTATATGCGAGTTGTCCCATAAGTTTCGCGTTTTTTATCCACTTTTTACAGAACGGACGCTTTTCATAGGTCATTCTAAAAGTTTCACTTGCTTTGCGACCACAAAATATTCAAAAGATTCCAGCTTGGTGTTTCACAAGCGCATTGTCCGCACACTTTTTAACCCTCGTTGGTTTAAATTTCCTAAACATTTACAAAAATTTTCAAACGTAAGTGTACTGAATCAGGGCTACACATTAGCGCCACTGAGCGAGGTAGTGTGCGATTACAACAACACAAGGCATGTTGATACTCACCTATGCATTAGTGCAATGATGAATGCACCGACGCACAAAAGACCGATCTACAAAAGCTTTACACTTTTAAAAGCGCACCAACAGAGGTTTAACTAAGAATTGGTTGGGCGAACGATCAGTGGGGTCAACTCTTCTTTCCACGTGAGCACCCATACACCCTTGTTTTTGGCTTCTTCAATTGCGTCTTTTAATGGCACGATTGTGTAAACAGCCTTGATTAGTCGTTTTCTGACAAGCTCTGGTCTTAGTCGTTTTATGAGGTTAACTTTTTCATCGACTTCTTCAATGAGTTTAACGCCAAGCCTTGTAGCGATCTCCACTATGACCCAGAAATCATCTTCTGAAGCATAAAGATCTACTTCCTTAGAGTCGACGAAAATGCGCGAGAATTGCACGCTAACACCAAGTTTGCTACGAATGTGATACGCCACAACCTCTGCGGCTTCTTCTTCGAGGCTTAAGGTAAGCCTTTCAAGCGTTGTACCTATATCTCTAATCGCTTTATTCATCTTCTGCTGTTCTGCAATTAGCTTTTCTTGGCCTTCTCTCAAAGCCTTAACTTCTTCCACTAAGTTGTCCACAGTTTGTTGCAAATGGTTTAGCCTGTCTATCAAACCAAGCTTTGCAATTACGGCCAGTCGGAATTCTTCATCCTTGTCCAGTAGTTCCAGAACCGTTTTTTGATAGATGCACTCAAATGAGTTCGCATAATAATTTTTGTAAAACGATTATAGGTTTTCATGCAAAACTACTTGCTGTGAGCTACCCCCGCTCTCAAGAGCGGAAGCTTCCTGAATCATCGCCCCACCATGCCTCCTTGCCAACCCAAGAGAGGGTAGAGGAGGTGTTGGGCGGAGCTTTCTAGGCTACCCGGGTGGCTCCCACCTCTTCTTAAGAGAACCAAGCAAGCGTTAAGGTCACGGTCGAGCGCGAAACCACAGTGGGGGCAGTTAAAGATTCTTTCAAAGTTAAATTCTGGTTGATTCCTCTGCAGAGAAAACACTCGCGCGAGCTGTTGTGCGCTGGGAGTGCGAGCACAGTTTTCCCACGTTTAAAAAACTGCCACTCCAACACAGCTCTGAGCTCCGAGAACGAGGAGTCGTAAAGCCTTCTCCTCTTATTTGTTCCACTTTGGATTAAGTCTTGGACGTTTAAATCCTCTAGCACTAAGAGGTCGTACTCCTGTGCGAGTAGAACCCCGAGTTTAAAGAGTCGCGCCTAAAATGCTTAACACGCTCGTGCTGTTTAGCGAGTCTTATCTTAGTTTTAATCCAGTTCTTTGAGAGAAACCTTTTTCTTGATAGTGTCCTCTGTAGCACCCTAATCCTATTCAAAGAGCGCTCAAGCGGTTTTGGGTTTTCTAGGAAGCGGCCGTCGAAGAGAGGCAAGCCTTGTGAGACCCAGGTCAACACCCACAACTTTTTTGGGCTCCTTCGAAGACAGCTCTTGGCTCTTGGGTTCCTCCTCCAAGAAGACCACGTAGATTTTGCCAGAGGGGTAAGCCTTCACGCACACTTGGGACACGCGGCTCAAAGGAAGATCCCTGTGTAGAATTAAAGTCAAAGAAAGAAGCCGATTTTGCTCAGGTAGAGACGAGCTTTCCTCTTTTTGTTCTTCCTAAGACCAGCTTCCCTCGTGTTTAAAAGCCTCCAACCACTCTGAGGGTAAACCAAGCACAAAAACTTGGAAGCTTTATCTGGCTCACTTAGCTTTTCTATTGTGAGTTTATAATTTCGTAATTACCGCCGTTTGCGTAAAAGTAAATGCCAGCCGCAAAAAGCGCAAAAAGAGGAGGCAAAACCAAATCATTCACTGGTAAAAGAGTTTCCGCGTACCAAAAAGCCGAGAATGAAAGGAGTAAGGCGGCAACGACAACCTTCATGTTTGCTTGTTTAATTCTCCGAACATGGGATTTAAGAAGGTAAGTGAATACAACCACAACCACAATGCCCGTAAAAAACCCGTAGAGCGCTGAATCATAGCTATTAGGTATGAGCGCCAAAAGCACGATCGCGCACTCCAAAGCTTCGACAGCACCCACAGAAAAGCCAGTGCTCAAAGCTCCCTTTTCAAACTCCTCTTTTTGTGCAGCTTTATTCCTAGATCTTAAAACACTCTTTCTTGCACTTTTTGAAAGTTTGAGCCCAAAATAAAGAAGAAGAGTGGCCGCAACCAACCTGACGGCAAAGGTTGGAAGAAGCGCAATCAGCCTACCAACAAAGAAAGTGGGAATTATGACAACAAGAACGCCAAGTGTGACAAACAAAAAAGCTAACGCTCTTCCACTTGCGACGTAGAGGGCAAGCGCAACCGAGGCCGCTTCGACCATCTCTAAAAGAGTGATTCCCAACGCGGCTAGAAAAATTCCAGCGTCCACTTAATACTCAATTAAACGCTCAAGTTTAAGCGTTTTGGTTTTCCAAATATGTGGATAAAACACTTACGCGCTGTGCGATGACAAACCAGTTATCTAAATCCTCAAACAAATCCCGCTTCGCTTAGTCTGTAAACCAAGGCTTCGAGTGTGCGTTCATTAAAGATCAAAAATGCGCTTATCACCAAAACCGCTACGGAAACGCCCAACGCTATGTATAAACTAATTACAGAACTCACCCCAAGAAGAATCACCGCGTAAACGGGTATTGCGGATACAAGCTGCTTTAGATTGAACTGAGATGGGTTGACGCTCGTGTCTTTTACTTGAACTGGGTTAAACCTTGCCGAAAGGTAAATCGATGGGACCACAATCCAAGGAATGCAAAAAGCGAAAAACAGCGCGGTGTTAAGCGCGTTTTTAAACCCTAAAAAGTATAGCAAAACGTTTACAACAACAAACGGAAACACGAGCGCAAACGTGGACACGCTTTTTGCGAGCAAAAAGTGTCTCAAATAGGTTGACGGTTTGAGCGCGACGAACACAAGCCACGCCCTTTCGTTCGAAAGCCCGCTTTGAGCCACAAAAAGAGGTAAAAAGCTTGATCCAGTGGTCAAAGCGAACAAAACCGAATCGTTACGTGCTTTCAAGGAAAAGAACAAGTAAATCAGTGAAAGCGCGGTTGTAGCGGCCAACGCGTACCGAAGCCTTACTCTGGCCGAGGTGTAGCTCACGTTTCCGCTTACGTTCACTCTTCCCGCAAGTTCAAGAAGAGAAAGGTAGTGCGCGTATATCGCGCGAATTGGGCTCTTATTCAAAAAAGACGCTTGGTAGCCAAAACTCGTTGAAGCGCGTCTTCCAAGTGTTCGAAAAACCGCGATGTCCGCGTGTAAAAGCTCTCTCACCGCAAGTGAGGTCACCACAAGTGTGAGCGGCACAAGTGTGGAAACACCAAAAAGCGTGTAACCCTTAAGCAGGGCGGTGGGCGAAACTTCAAAACCGAGCGTCGGAGAGATAAACCACACGCCTATTACAAGCGCAACTAGAGCTCTTTGCTTTATGTCGAGCGGATGAACGACCACGGTAAGAGAGGTAGCAAGTAGCGCAACACAAACCAAAAACAAAATGGAAAGCTCATACCCCAAATAATAGTGTGCAAAGTAGCTTTTGATATAAGGCGCAACAAAAATCACAAGGAAACCCGAAGAAGCGAGAAACTGTGAAAGATAAAGCGAAAGCGTAAGCTCCTTTCTATCTAGCGGCAAAACGAGTAAATAGTCAAGGTCGGACTTTAAAACCGCAAGACCACCAACAAGCGCGGAAATCGAGCTTGTAAAGGCGATTAAACCTATAAAGTAGTACTCTAAGCCGCTAGTGATCTTTAAAAAACTTCCCAAAACAATTCCGTAAACAAGAAAAGCGAGCATAAACACCAAAAGAGGCCTTGAAAACCTTGTTACAAGCACAAACCTAAGAACGCGAAAAAGCGGCAAGTCAACCACCCGTCATGAGCCTTGCGACCACGCTTTCTATGGGTTCGTCTTCCGAACCCATCGCCCTTAGCTCAGGGATCGAACCGCTCCAGACAACCCTGCCTTGTACTAGCACAATCGCACTGTTCGTGAGCCTTTGAGCTATCGACATGATGTGCGTCGAAACCAAAAAAGTAGTGTCTTGCATTGAGCGAAAAAGCGAAACAACTCTTTCTTGCGTGGGAATGTCCAAGTAGTTCAAGGGTTCATCGAGCAACAAAATTTTTGGTCTGTGTAACACCGCAAGCGCTATCGCAAGCTTTTGCCTGTTACCACGTGAAAGCGTGCCCACTTTGGATTTTTCGAATTCATTTAGGCCTAAATAGTCTATGATTTCGTCCACTCTGTGAGTAAGATTTTCAACTTGCCTGAGCGCGCCGATGTACTCCAAGTTTTCCCTGACAGAAAGCGTGAGGTAAGGCGTGGCGTCTTCGGGTAAGTAGCCCAAAAGCGCTCGCGCTTCTTGAGAAGTTGGGTCGTATCCGCCTACTCTGATTATTCCGCTGTCTGGTTTGAGCAAGCCAACAAGAAGCTTGAGCGTAGTGGTTTTGCCAGCACCATTAGGGCCAAGTAGACACCACTTTTCCCCACAGGGGATTCTAAAGCTCACGGAGTTTAGAGCAAGCTTTTGCCCATAGCTCTTTGAAACGTTTTCCACTTCTATGCAAAACACCTCAGTCCCTCCTTGTTGCAAGGTAGAAATACGCTACAAGCGGTGTGGCAAGCCACAAAATCGCATCGAGTGCAAGCGTGAGCGGTGTTACTCCAAGATTACCGAGTGCGCCGTTTGCTAAAAAGGGACCCGCAACAAGCGTTTTTGTCAAATACGTAGCAACAAGTCCGTAGTAGTCCGCTGGGTTAAAGTAGCTCATCACAACAATCACATGAAAGAAACCCGCTGAGCCTATGGTGTACCCGAGCGCTTGTGAAACGAGTAGAGAGATGAGCCCCCAGAAGAACTCAAAAACCGCCCAAAGCACTATCGACAAGCCAATCAAAGCTCCAGTTGATTTTACAACGTGAGAGAACAGGAAAACCAACGCTGAAAAAACCAACGCTTCGACCAAAAGCGCGTAAAACGAAGAAAGCGAGTACTCCAAATCTAAAAACGAGCCTAAGAAGATTTTTGCGATCACTTCAATCGCACCGAACATCACCGCAATGGCAAACGCAAGCGCGCACGCGACCGCGGCGTACCTTATCGACGCAAGACCTCTTCGCGAAACGGCGCGAACGAGAACAGATTCAAGAACGCCCGTGACGCGATCTTTTCCATAGGTTGAATAAGAGGCGAGAATCGACATGATCGGAACAAAGAACGCGAGTATACCAGAAACAAAACTCGTAAGAAGCTGGTTTTTGGAAATCGTGCTTCTCGAAACCTGAAAGGCTAAACCTGGTACAATATCACCAAAAGCGTAAGTGCCATTAGGCTGAAAGATTGCAAACACCACAAATTGGGTTGGGGATGGGTGAAAGGGCAGTCTAAAAACTTGATGGTAGTCCTTTAGCACTCCGACAAACGTCATAGCGCTTTTGTTTATTTGATATGTGGGTGATTTGGAAAGCATGGCGTAAACCGAGTAGTTCACGGGTTTCTCCCCAAAAGGTGCGGCAAAGAAAACCAGAACGTCCACAAGAGAAGTGTTTTGTGTGTCAACAACTGGTGTTACAAGTTGAGTAAGAGGCTGTGGAGAGCCTATGCTCGAGTTTGGCAGGGTAGGCGTAAAAAATGAAGAACCAAAAGAATAAGAGAAGTTTAGGCCAATCTGCGTAAAAGGTTTTACACTAGCTAGAAATGCCTGAACGTAACCAGAGCTATTGGTTTTAAAAACGCTCGTTTTTCCTTCAACCGTGATTTTCACAGTTGCTCCGCTTATCGCTTGACCGAATTTGTCAAAAGAGTATATCAGAATGTGATACCCATCTTGTGTTCTGTAAACCAAAACGTCATTGCCGCCTTGTGCGGCCGAAACTGGTGCTGAGGCGGATTTTATAAAGGGGATTAGCGCGCCACTTATCAAAACTGTGACCAAGATTACCAGAATTAAAGATTTTGATCTTATCGTGCGACCAAACTCGTAAACCAAAGGGTTCAAGCTTTTTCAGCCTCCCTAATCAAAGAAAAGAAATACTCTTCAAGACCCATGCTTTGAAGTGATATCTCCTTTACCTGTACGCCGCTATTCACAAGCGCCGCGTTCACTTCTGACGGTTCAGCTTTAAAGCGCTTAAGAACAATCATGAGAGTCCCATCTACCCTTTGCTCCAAAATCTCGGCATTCCCGAAGCTTGAAAGCAAATCGAGCGCGTGTTTAACATCAGACTTTAGAACGATGCGAAGAGCTTGTCCCAAACCTGAAAGCTCGGTTGCACTTGTGATTCTTAAAATTTTCCCTCTGTGAATAAAAACAACCTTATCCGCAAGGCCTTGCACTTCAGAAAGAATGTGAGAAGAAAAAAGAACAGCTTTTCCTTCCCTTCTTAAATCCATGGTAAGCCATCTGAAGAACTGTATTCCTTCAGGATCTAGTCCGTTCAGCACTTCGTCAAACAGGAAGTTTTGAGGTTCGGAAATAAGAGAGGCCGCAAGCGCAAAGCGCTTCTTCATTCCCTGAGAAAAAGCGTTGATCTTTTTTTGCTCATTACCAGAAAGACCCACACGCTCAAGTAGCTCTTTGCACTTTTTTTCAGCTTGCTCACCAGACAAGCCGTAAAAACCGGCAAAGTACTTAAGAAGCGAAATCGCTTTTGCGTTTGGCTCAAAAACTGGTATTTCAGGTACCCATCCTAGTCTTTTCGACGCGTCAACTTTTTGTTTTACGATGTCGAAACCGTCTACGAAAACGCTACCTGAAGTGGGAAGGGCGACTCCTGCGCAGATTCTGATTGTGGTGGTTTTTCCAGCGCCGTTTAAACCCACAAAACCCACGACCTCGCCGTCTTTCACTTCGAACGAAACATTCTCTATCGCAGGTTTTTCGCTTTTTGGATACCGCTTGGTGACGCTTTCTAGCTTAAGCATTATCAAACTCGGAAGTGTTCTGGGGATATATAAGAGCGTGAGCTACCCCGCTTGGCGGAAGCTTCTTGAATCATCGCCCTCTTCCTTCACCAACCCTAAGGAGCGTTGCGCATAGCACGCTACCGCGGTGGCGCCCTGCGCGCTTTAAAAACTAGATTCCAAAAGCAAAACCGAGTAGACACGGCGTAAAACGCGGCCTAGCTTTGGTTTTACAAGCGCTTGCGAGTTGTTGTAGGCACAGCTAAAACCATTTTTGCGTTTTACAAGTATTCTACTGAGTTTGAAGAACGATGAATTGTAAAGCCTCATTCTTGTTTTCTTACTTTCGCTTTTTTAGATCCTGAACATCCAAATCCTCTAGGATTAAAACATCATACGCGTGCAAGAAAACCGAGTTTGAAGAACACGTCTAAAATCCTTTAAGTGTTGTTTAGAGAATTTCGTCTTTGTTTTAAATTTTCGAAGGAAGTTTTTTGGAAAGCGCTCTCTGTAGCACCCTGATTTTTTCAAAGCGTGCTCAAAAGGTTTTGGGTTTTCGAGGAAGCGACCGTCGGAGAGAATTGCAAGCCTCGCATCAAGTCTCCACGCTCACCGCTTTTTTGGGTTTCGCTACGACTGCTCACTCTGCACTTTGGACTTCTCCGTCGATTTTTTCCAGAGCGTTCGAGTTTGACGCACACTTGGCGCACTCGGTTTTCTTGGAACTCCCTGTGTAGAAAAGAAGCCGATTTTGCTTAAGCCGAGCCTTTTTCTTTTTGTTTCTCCCGAGACTGTTCTAATATTCGAAAGCCTCCAACCAGATTGAGGTTACACTAAGATGCTTGTGTTTCTTGTTTTTCTTTTGTTCGAAAATCCCTAAAAACCTTTTCCGCGTCTGGTAAACTCCGGCTTGTTGGTTAACTTGGGAGTGTTTGGAATTTGTTCTCTTAAGTGTAAAGCGAGTTGTCTCGTTTTTGTTCGGTGTGAGTTTCTTTGGTACTCCTCCTGCTTTGCGTGTGTTGCAAAGCTTGCACACCGTTTCGAGCTGAGTTTTCAACTCACGGCTGTTTTTGATACGCTCGGAAGCGGTAAGCCCTCACACGCAAGCTCAGTCTCTGCCGTATTTTGTGCTTCCCACTCTTCAAAGGCGAGGCTTTGGAAAATAAACAATACAAAGTGCTATCTGTGTTGAGCGCTTCTACTCGCAAACAATATATCTATTCATTTAACAAGGTGAATCATGTTTAATGACGACGAAATGAAGCTTATTCTTTCAAAGGACATTTGTCGGCTATCAAGCTTATCCGCCAATGGCTGGCCACATGTTGTACCTGTCTCTTACCTTTATATCAACCGAAAATTTTACGTGCCAAGTCATAAACGCGCAAAAAAGGTTAAGAATTTGAAGAGGAATTCTAAAGCCACTATTGTAATCGACGATGAGCAAACCGAAGTTGGTCTAATGATCGAGTGTGATG
>Ga0208151_100076_pt1 | contig 53411 bp, 54 predicted proteins | sample ECH_Bhost_MetaG_FD_187130 | JGI IMG/M metagenome (GOLD analysis project Ga0208151, IMG submission 187130) | Hot spring microbial mat communities from Yellowstone National Park, Wyoming, USA - ECH_B host_MetaG (SPAdes) (version 2) | ecosystem: Environmental > Aquatic > Thermal springs > Hot... | reverse complement strand
CGCGACGTCTCCTTCCACGGACTCAAGAGCCTTCTCAAATACCAGGTGGAGAAGTACGGGAGGAGGGTAATCCTGGTCGACCCTGCCTTCACCCCCAAGGCCTGTGCTGAGTGCGGCCACGTGAAGGGGGAGTTGACGTTACTGGATCTCGTCTTCTCCCGTCAATGCGGTTCTGTAGCAGACCGCGACTACAATGCCTCCCTAAACGTTCTGAGGAGATCGGGGCTGGAACGGTTGAGCCTGTGGAGCCCTCTACCCCTTAGGCGAGGCGGGGCAGTGAAGCGGGAAGCCCCGTCCGTAAGGCGGGGGTAGTTCTCGTTATCACCTCAACCATCTAAGGCGGACTAAATAGGGAAATCCATAGTACCTGGGATCTGCTTTCCAAATTTCACGAATTTAGCTCTTCAGATTTATAACGCACCAGCTCCTATTTTCGTCATGTGCGATCTACTAGTAGCTTCAGATTGGGACAGGACTCTTACCTCAGAGAGGGATCGCTTCGTTATTAGAGAAGAGGTAGCGAGGGAAGTAAACGAGTTCTCTAAGCTGTGTGAATTCGTGGTAGTAACAGGTAGAGAGGAGAGGTTCAGGAGCGTCCTAGCGAAGAACCTTTCACCGACTGGATGGATAATGGAGAATGGGGCACTGATAATTCGTAGCTCAAACAGGATCGTCAATGCAGATAGATCGTGGTTTAGGACCAGAGAGACCATATGCGAAGAACTAAGGAAGATGGGTATTAGATACTCCAAAGGAGAGGTGATACTCTACGTGGATAAACCCGGCTTTGACCTGAAAATAGGTGAGGCTTCGGTGGACTGGAACTGGGGAGATGCAATGATAATGCCGAGGGGATTGAACAAGGGCTTCGGCCTTAAGGTGTATATAAAAGCGATCAACTTCAGAGGTAAGGTGATCGCTGTGGGAGACGGCGAGAACGACCTCTCCATGTTCAGCGTGGCTGACTTCAAGGTAGCTGTAGCTAACGCTGTGCCGGAGGTGAAGAGGGAAGCCGACTTAGTGCTCTCCCGTGAGGACGGAGAAGGGGTGGTGGAGTTACTGAAGATGATCAGGAATGGGTCGATCCCATAAGATCCATTACCTCTAGCAGGGATCTGACCTTAACCGCCTTGACATCGTCGTAGTAGTTTTGCCTGTCAACTAGTACTGCTTCATATCCGGCGTTCTTGGCTCCCACGTAATCCACTTCGTATGTGTCCCCTATGTGGAGCAGAGGAGGTCCGGCTATTTTAGCTGCCTCCTTAAATATGTCGGGGTGAGGCTTCATGACGCCTAAGTCGCAGGAGGCCACTAAACCTTCGATATAACTAAAGACTCCTAATTCCTTTATTACCCTATGCATCGAGGGGGATGCATTAGTAACCAAGACAACCTTGAACCCACTTTCCTTAATCCACCTTAAGAAAGGCAACGAATCACTATACAGGGCATAAGAGGTCCCCAGTAGACTAGTTCTCTCCAACTCCTCTAGGATCTGGTTACTTGGGGTCTCGCCTGTGAGGTCCAAGATTAGTGATCTGAAGTCGGGCTTGAGCAGTCCACTTTCATAGTTGGGCTTGAAGTTATTACCGAATTGCCTCGCTATAGCCCTGAAAACGGACTTCTCATCTAAATTAAACCCGTGCTTCCTTAGGGTTTCAAGGATCGGTCTGTGATACGGAGGCTGAAAATCCACTAAAGTTCCTCCCACGTCCAAAAAGACGACCTTATTTCCCATCCCCTCCACCCCACTGGAATTTAGCTTCTGCACACTATGATAAGGATTTTCTCAAACCTTAAGCCTGATCCCCATCCCCTCTACGCTCCAGGACTTGCTCCTCTGCCATAAGAAGAGAGAAGACAGGTCCTATTTTCTTATCGTAACTCCTCTGCCTCCACCTCTTCAGTGCCTTCAAAGGTCTCCAGCTGTAGGGCATAAGTCTTCGCTTATAAGTTTGCCTCTCCACTTTGATTTTCCTGTCACTTAATCTTCAATTACAATCTTATTAGAGGGATTTCTTGAAATAACTTTGGTTAACTCTTGAAAGATCATCACGAGTTCTACTCAAACTCCACCTAATCGACAGCTCCCTTCTGCTCTGAAGAGTTGTTTCTCCTTCAACTGGATTCGGAAAAGTCGTTGATTTTAAGGATTCTAGAATTTTATTACTAAATTTGATTCCATCTGAAATTAGATTTCTAACCTTATGTTTTATATAAGTCTATTAATGAGATTGGTTTATCCTGGCTTTAGCTGTTATTATACCCCCTGGAGAAGCAGTCATGTCGAATACCTTAAGGCCGTAGGCCTCCACAACCTTAGAGAGGACCTTTCCTGCACATGTGGTGGACTCCTTGCTAAACCCAGAACCTGACACCTGAATCTCGAACAAGCCATCCTTCTCCCTGATCACTACCTCGTTTATGGGGAGGGCGGGTTTCAAGACTTCGTAAAGGTTGAGTAAACTGCTCAGATCCCTCACTCTCCCCTTTAAATAGGAGGCTAATTGTTCCCCTGCCCCCTCACATATCTGCTCAAACCCCTCCCTGTCCTTCTGATAAGCCCTAACGGAAATGTTATCCAAGTACCAAGCCGTTATGGGTACAAGGTTTATGCCCTTGGCGATCTTGTAGAATTCCAGCAGGCTTTCCATCAACTGAAGATCCTCGCCTTCCTTCATGACCTTAAGAGCTGTCCTTAGGGCAAAGTTAGTGACGGAGAACATCGTGAAACCCCTCCTTTTAGCCTCCTGCTCTAGTTCCCTTACTATTTGTTCATCAGCAGCCACGTTAATTCTACCCATAATTTAATACCTCACTACACTCTTGTACACTAGTTTAAGACTTTTCCGGCAGGTGACCATTTAGTATAAACAATTTAAGTTCTTAAAATTTAGAAAAAAACAAAATATCTAGAATAATGAAGAGGACTAGAGTAACTATGAGACCTCCTAGGTACCAGTTCTCCTTCGAGAAGATCGTTTTCAGCAACTTAACCAGGTCCATCAATTGATCACCCACCGGGGCTAACACATAAGGTTTCCCTAACGAAAAGTGTAACCGAGGTCCTCTAGGACTTTCTTCATCCTCAAGGCATCCTGTTCAAGGAGAGGACTCTCACATACGAGTGTTATTGAGATTTCCCTTCTCAGTATCTCCTTAGCTAATGGTTCGAAAGGGGGTGTATTAGCTTCGATTGGTCTATGTATGTCAACGAATTTACCCTTCCTGAACTGCAGGGATTCAAAGTGCGAGTTGATGTGAGTTAGACCGAGCTCCTTCGTTACCCTATCCATTATGTTTCCATAGTCTATCTTGCCTCCTTGTCTAGCGAATGTGTGAGCCCAATCGATGTAGGGGACCACTCCCTTGACTTCTCTGGATATCCTGAGCACTTCGTCCAACTCACCGAAGGCTGTCGACTTAGCCATAGTCTCTACCCCCAGTTTAACTCTCCCTATCCCAGCCTCCTTCATTCTGTCCGAGACCTCAGCTAGGCCCTCCTTTACCATTTCATAGCATCCCTCTTTCCCTCTCTTACCGTAAAAAGCTACGTGGATAGCTATGGCATCTCCTCCCATCCTCTCCGTCCTATCTGCAGTTTGAAATATCCTGTCCTTAGACGCCTTTACTTTCTCCACATCCTCTGCACAAAGGTTAATGAAGTAAGGCGCATGGGCAGAGATCCTCACTCCCAGTTCTTCCGCCACTTTCCCAGTCTCCTCAGCGGTCCTCTCGGACATCCTGACTCCCTGAACGAATTCAACCTCCATAGCGTTCAACCCTAACTCCTTCACCTTCTTGAGCCCGTCTACGGTGTTCCTCTTAGCGGCGGAGATGGGGATACCAGCTGGACCCAAGTATATCTTGGCCATGTTTAAGGATGTTAGTGTTCTCGAAATAAAAACATAGGGGTAAAGTAAGGAAATCTCGCGGTATTCAAGTGTAAACCGAGGAGGGGATTACTTCCCCTTTGACAGAGCCAGTGAGGCTATCACAAATTCGGCGTGTGACCACACCAAAGGCTTAACCGAGGAGGGGACCAAAGTCTCTGGTTCAACTTGCTCTGGCAGCAGTCCAGTCCTTCCAGCTACGGACGTGACCCACTTCAGCCTCTTCAATCCTTCATCTCTGAATCCTTGTGAAGCGAAGTACTGGGCCACCCAGAGGGTACATATGACCCACGGGTTTGGGACGGACTTAGTCCTCCTATATTGATCGTCCTCATACCTAGCTATTCCCCCTGAGACCGACAGTTTCTCGATCACTGCATTCATGGTATTTTGGACTAGTGTATCCTGAGGCTCGAACATCTCGAAGAAGAAGGTAGCATAGGAGCTAGAATCCACAGTGAGGTCCTTCTCACCATATTCGTCTAACCTTCTGATGAACCTGCCGTTGTAGGTCATCTTCTTCTTAACCTGTTCACGCATTTGATCTGCAACGCTTAACATATCTGAAGCTAAGCTCTCATCCCCCATATCCCTCATGAGCGGAAAGGCCTTCTTCAACGCACCGTATACACTAGCTACGGTATATATGTGGATCCCGTATCTCTCTTCCCACAGATCGAATGAGGGTTTAGGCAAACCGTCCTCCACATAGTTCATGAGGAAGAGGACCGAGGGTTTGACTACTTTCTTATACAACTCCTCTACTTCATCCAAGTTCCCATGGATCTGATAATGATTTCCTATGAACCAGACAGGGAGTGCTGTCTCATCCTCCTGAATGGGTAGTATTTCTCTGCCATTATAGAACCAGGGATGCCAGGAACTGGCTAAGGTCTTGTTTGGGTTATACTTGTGATATAAGAAGCCCTCCTCATTCATTACGTCCTTCACGAAGTCGGCAAACCTCAAGGCTAGGTTACCATAGCCCGCTATGTCCAGAGCGTAGGCCGCATAGGCAGCATCCCTGGGCCAACAGTAATTGTATGTGTCGCCGTAGAGGTGGGCGAACGAGTAATCCGAGGAGGCTATGATCGAACCGTTGAGGTCCATGTGAGCTCTGATCACCTCGAGGCTCACGTTGAATAGATCACCTATCTTTTCATCAACTTTAGCCCCCCTACTAAGCCAACTCCTCCAATACTGATAGGTGGAGGACATGGAAGATTCTATGCGGGGTATGTCTACAGCACCAATTTCCTGCCTCAGGCTCTTCAGGCTCGTCGATAGGGCTATGAAATAGTAGAACCTGGTCGAGGATCCAGGCGTGATCCTGAACTCCATACTTAAGAGGGACTCCACATCCCCCTGGGCTATGGAGTAACCCTCGAGCTTACCCGTCTCGACATTCTTTCTCACTCCCCTCCTCCCTAACATATAGGAAGTGAAGGAGGGGGAGGAAATACTCATAGTCTTGATCCCTATATACCTCTTGGACTTGTAGTGGATTATGGACTTAGTAACAGGGTCATAGAAGGCAGTATCACCGATGGGGAAACCATAGAGGTCTATATCGTGGAGGAAGTATACCCTAACCCTCCTATCTGAGGACGAGGAGTTGTAAAGCCTGAAGGCCCTGTAGAAGACCGTGTTTTCCCTATCAACGAAGTCCAAACTGCTCAGCCTGACCTCCTCGCCCTTCTTACTCCACGTGGTCTCGACGGTCATGGTGCCTTCCCTGTAGCTCATACTAGTATTCCACTCCTCCACCCACGAAAGTCTACCGTCTATCGACACAGCAATATCCTGCGCTTTCCCCGATGTATGATTCTCCATGCCCACATATGGGTAGTAGAGATCTACTATCCTACCTTTCTCGTCCAAGTTCACTAACATCCTTCCGTTTCCCACACTTGCCTCTCTGGCCAAATTGGCGGCCCTCTAATACGGGCATCTTACAGTTAGAGCCTTAAAAGGAGATGTATGGACGGCTTAAGGTCGTAAGGCTTTCATGTTTCAAAGCATCCCAAGAACGTCTTGGCTTTATTATTCCGATCACAGTTTAAGAATGGCCAAATGAAGACGTTATTGGCTTTTCAGCTTGTCCCTACGCTTTTATTCCATTCACTTTGTATCCAGTTATGATCGAGTGTGGTGACCCAGCTCTAAGCCACCATACCCAGCCTCAGGATGGGTGAGGCATGGAGCCTGCCAAGGGCGCAGGGCTCACACCTCTTGATCCCTTATCATTCCCGCCCTTTTGGGCAGGGCCCACATTGCGTGCCATCTTTTTCATTCTCTAGATCTCTGGGGAAAACTAAACAAAAGCACTGCTAACGTGGGATAAGGATTAGGTCCCAAAGAGGGTTCATTGGAGGTTAATATCCCCTATATTTGGATCCTAACACAATTGAAGTCACATGGGCTCGCAGAGTTAAAACGTATTTTCAATGAAGTCCCCCCCACTCATCTAAATTGAGGTCCTAATACTCCATGATCTCTCAAGACCCAGCCCACCTGATAGACCTGTATAACTTAAGGAGGGCCGAGACTATTGCCACCATAAGCAAAACGATTATCGACAAGAATAGAATACCCACCAATTGGATGAAGTAAAAGAGGAGCTGCATGTAGCCTAAATACTCCATGAATAAGGAGGGATAGAGCCCAAGGAATACTATTACCAAAGACATTGCGTTGGAGCCTTGAGCTAATCTAAAGGCAGTGGAGAGCAATATCGATATTAACAACGTGATCTGTCTATCGGATCTCACTAGGACTCTCTTCACGATCTCAAAACTAAATCTACAGTTAAAAATATTACGGGAAAACCTTAACCTATACGATGACGGCGTCCTCTATCCTACTATGGCTTTGAATCAATTTATGTGGGTATATTTTGGACCTGATTATACTCGTGCCCTCCTCCACTACAACGTCCTGCGCTATTACGGAGTTCAAGATCTTCACCGGTTCCTCGGACGTGGATCTTATCTCACAGTGCCTGCCTATTATGGAGTTCTCTATTACCGCTCCTTCTCCAATATAGGTCCTATCCATTATGGAGGACCTGGTTATGGATACCTTGCCCCTTATTATGCAGAAATTGTCTATTACTGAGTCCGAGATGAAGGTCCCAGTCCCTATCTGACAATGCCTGCCTATTAGGATGTTATTCTCGAGCTTTATCTCCCCCTGCTTAAACTTCCTCTTTATGTAGTTCCTCCTCTTTATGGAGTCGGGACTCTGACCCTGAACGTAGATCCTCATGTCCTGTGAGATCTTCTCCCCGTGGAAGTCATCGTCCTCTAAAGTCCTTAGTAGTGTGAGCATGGCCTCAAGGTACCTCTCTGGGGTACCCACATCGAACCAGAGTCCCTCCATTCTGAACCCGTAAATGGGGTAGTCCTTCCTCACTAGGTAAGGGATGAAGTCCTTGCCGAAATCCAACTTCCCTTCCTTCCTCATCCTCACCACCTCCCTCTCCTTGAAGACCTCCCTAACCTTGGGGGAGAGTAAATATATTCCGGTGTTGGCTAGCTTCGAGGGTGCTTCGCTGGGCTTGGGTTTCTCCACGAAGGTCCTTATCCTCCATCCCTCGTCCACTTTAGCAACACCGAACTCCTGAACGGACTCGACTTCCTTAAGGGCTATGGTCATCAATGATCCTTTGCTCTCATGGAACTCGAGCATTTTACTGAGGTCCAGTTTGAAGAGGTTATCCCCCTGGATGACGAGGACGGGGTCCGTTATGTCATAGTACTCCATATTTATCCTCACCGAATCCGCGTTTCCCACACTGTCTATCCTAGGCTGATACTTGAGGTGGAGCCTGGGCTTTATCTTATACCTAGCGGATATGCCTATCCCCTCCTTGAAGTTATCGAAAAGGGAAGTGTAGTTAACATAGCCCTTAACCCCGAAGATGAACTCCTTCACCCCCTGCCTGGCTAACTCTATTATGGCAAACTCTATAAGGGGCCTATTCAGTAGCCTAACCGTGGCCTTAGACGTCTCCACTGTTAAGGGTCTCATCCTCGTAGCTTCGCCCCCTATGGGGATGATTACCTTAATACGGGAAATGTCCATGTTGGTAATTTATATGTAATTACTGCCATAAAACTTTATGAGACCAAATGAGATATGTAGTAATAGGGTTTGAGGTACATCAACCCTTTAGGATAAGGAGGGACTTCTTCTGGAATCCTAGAGCGGATAGGGACCTGATCGAGAGGTACTTCGACAGCGAAAGGAACAGGGAGATCTTCGAGAGGGTCAAGAGGAAGTGTTACCTCCCAGCCACTGGAATAATTCTAGAGGAGATCCAGAGCGGGGAGAACGAGGGAAGGGAAGTCAAGTTCTTCTTCAGTATTTCGGGGACTTTCGTTGAGCAGGCAGAGAAATGGGGAAAGGATCTACTTGAGTTACTTCAGCAGCTCTCTTACACTCATAAGGTGGAGTTCCTAGGACAAACCTACTACCATTCAGTGACCTCGCTGTGGGAGGATCCCACGGAGTGGAGAGAACAAGTAAAACTGCATCGCGACCTCATGAAATCCGTCTTCGGCAGCCAACCGGAGACCTTTGAGAACACCGAGTTGATCACGAACAGGAGGGTGGCCGAGGAAGTGGAGTCCATGGGATTCAAGGTGATGCTAATGGAGGGGAAGGAGAAGGTCCTCAGGGGGAAGAGCCCCAATTACGTATACAGGCTAAGAGGCGGCAAACTCTCTCTCCTGCCCAGAAACTATAGGCTCAGCGACGACATCGCTTTCAGGTTCTCCAGCAGGGACTGGGAACAATACCCCTTAACCGCTGAGAAGTTCGCCGAATGGATCAGGAGCTCAACAGGCCACTTGGGATTAGTATTCGTGGACTATGAGACGTTCGGGGAACATCATTGGCCTGAGAGCGGAATCCTCGAGTTCTTGAGGTGGTTGCCCAGGGAGCTCAATAGGAAGGGAGTTAGAATGAGAATCCCTCGAGAGATCTCGGGCGAGGAATATGACGAATTGGAGCTGACCGAGGATTACAGCTCTTGGGCTGACATAGATAAGGACGAGACCAGTTGGTTAGGTAACCAAATGCAATGGGCATACGACGAGACCGTGAGGAGGGCTGAAATGCCGTCTAAGGAATTGGGCGGTGATTTCCTTAGGGCGTGGAGGTACTTGACGACAAGCGATCACTATTACTACATGTTCATGGGTCACGGAGGCCCAGCTGAAGTTCACAGTTACTTCAGCGCCTTCTCTTCTGCCACTGAGGCTTTCATCAATGAATTCTACGCAACTAACCAATTCCTGTGGGAGGAACTCAAGCTCCTTAACTCGCCTGGGGTTCCATTCGTCTTCAGGAGGAACGGAAGACCTTTCGCAGTGATCTGGAATGAGAGGGAATTAAAGGAGGTTGAGTCCAGGGATCCGGAAACGTATAAAAAACACGAGAAATACATAAAGGAGTGGATTCGTTGAAGAGAGTCCAGTCCCTCTTCATACCAGAGGAGGTTAAGTCGATCTGGTTCCTCTCCTTCGAGGCTCAGGGAGTAGCCTCCATAGGAGGGTTAGGAAGAGCTGTTTACAGCTTAGCCAGGGAACTTACGAAGGCGGGATTCAGGGTCCACCTCATAATGCCCAGCCATGGTAGGCACTTGGACGGGGAGACGGCATCGAGGCTCAAATTACGCGATACTGGAGCGGTGATCAGGGGAACAAGGCGAGGCCTTGATGGAAATTTCTATCCCTACTCTTTAGGAGTGGAGGAGGGACAGATGGAGGGAATTAGGCTTTTGTTGATCAAGGGGCTAGATTACCAGAGCGGTAGGTTCCTGGACTCCTGGGATGTATATAACGAACCGTTAGAGAAGGCATCCCTAGTGGCTAGAGCTGTCCCCTACCTTGTTCAGAAGGCAGTAGATTTGTCAGAGATCCCTGACTTGATACACGTCCACGATTGGCACATGGTAGTCCCTGGCACTGTAGCTAAGCAGGAGTTCGAGGACAGGAGAATAGTGATCCCTTTAGTTTACTCGATACACCTCTTGGGTAAAGTGAGGATCCCATGGCATTACGCCTCCGAAGATTGGTCTGGTCTAGGTAACTGTAAACACTACGTTTGGAATGTGGTTAAGCACAGGCTCCTGTCGTATAGGGAGATCTGGGACTCCCTAGGAGAGGGATACGTGGAGAAGTTCGGAGCATTTGAGTGTGATCTGCTCTCAACGGTTAGCAGGAACTACCTGACCTTCGACCTCTACAACTTCCTAGGGAACTGGGTGGAGAACAAGAGTTGTGTCATATACAACGGGACGGACTGGACATTGGGACAAGCCAAGTCCGACGCTGCGGAAATCTTCTCTACAGAGGACAGGCGCGAAGTTAGGAGGAAGATCCTCTCTCACCTATCCTCCCTCAGGGTGATCCCTAAAGACTACTGGTCTGGGCATATCCTGTGGAATAGCAGAGGACCCTTGGGCATCAGGGAAGACTGGACTTATGAAAAGTTAGAGGATGCACCCCTCATCCTATTCGCCGGGAGGATCTCCTATCAGAAGGGGCCGGATCTCTTAGCTAGAGCCTTCAGGAGAGTCCTGGAGAAGACCAAGGCCAACCTGATCATGTTGGGAATTCCCACAGGAGACTACTCGTTGCTTCAGGACGTAGTAAACACACTCTCCGAATCGAAGAAGGCTAGGATAATCCTGGGCCAATTTAAGGACGACAGACTGTATAGGAGCTTCTTCTACGCTGCTGACGTCTTCGCAATGCCCTCTCGGTGGGAGCCCTTTGGCATCACAGCCATAGAGTCCATGGCCGTAGGAACGCCGGTGGTGGGTTATTACGTTGGAGGCATAGCCGAATCGGTGAAGGACCTGAGAGGGGGAATGGACGGAACGGGATTCCTGGCTTATCCTGAGAGCATTGAGGATCTCAGTGAAGCACTTCTCACTGCAGTTAAGTTAGCTGAAGCAGATGAGAGCGGTGACAGAAGACACCTACTTGAAATACCTTATAAACTAAATGTCGATGACGTCCACCTGTGGTCTAGAGTGAGGCAGAATAGCGTGGCCAGGGTAGAAATGCTCTTCAGGTGGACCTCGTCAGCTAGACAAGCAATGGAGTGCTACGGAAAGGCTCTCACAATGGCGAAGTATAGGGCTGTAAGCTCTATGTAAACACATTTAAGGTAGGCATATATGGTGTGAGGAAGGTGTGAGGATCTGATACTGTCCACCGACGTCGATGGGACGATAACTGCACAGGGTAAGCATGAGATATGCCTTAACTCCATAAGGCTCATTAGGGAGCTCAGGAGGGCTAGGGTGCTAGTAATCCTCAACTCAGGTAACTCAATACCATTCCTCCTCTCCCTCTACAGATACATAGGTGTTGACTACGTCATAGGGGAGAACGGTTGCGTTTACTACGATAAGAAAAGAGTCCATGAGATCTGCGTGAATAAGGGAGAAGAGATAAGGAAAGTCTTAGATACTTTCCCTGAGCTCAAGAAGACCACATTCTCGGACTTCAGGAAGTTCAACTTATCGTATAAGGTCCTCTTCATGACTGATGACCTCATGGACAGAGTCAAGGAGGTCACTAAAGGGTCCTTCAACGCTTTAATAACTAAGAACACTCTCCACGTCATTCCAAAGGAGGGAGGTAAGGGTGCGGGCCTGAGGGCCCTAATGAAGGACTTGAGGATAAATGATGAGGTGGCTGCAGTTGGAGACTCAATGACTGACGTGCCCCAATTCAAGGAGGCCAAGGTCTCCGGGGCAGTTAAGGACTCTGATCCTAGGATCTTCCAGTACGTGACATATGTCCTCTCCAATCCAGCGTGCAGAGGATTTGACGAATTCGTCAACAAAGTCTTCAAGAGGGAACTCCTTCAGGGCAGGTGAAATCTACGGATTGAAAGCTCGAGAACTCATGAGGGTGCTACTGGTCCTTTTTTCCACAAGAATAGCTCTCCCTAAGCTTCTGCTACTGCGCTTGTAAGCTACCCCTGAAGAGGGGGACTCCCTACTTCATGGCCTCACCTCGCCTCCAGGAGCCCCGCAGGCTCTCAGGGTTTCTCCCATTGGATTGAAGCCTTCAGGTGGGACAGGAGACCTTACCAAACGGACCTTCGCTTTAAATGGGCTTTCTTTATCGCGATTAAACCCGTTAATAGCTACCGCAGGGTGAAACACTGGGCGTTAAAGATCTCCCCCACAAAGGGGGTTTCCCCTGGCTAGGCTTTCCCCCTTGGCTCCCTTCATTATGAGAGTTCGAGGAGGGCAAGGCACGAATGGGTAGTGAGTAATATAAGGGATAAACGTTTTTCCCACTCTCGCCTACCTCTCATTGATGCAGGAACTGTCGGAGCAGTTAGAGAACTACCTCAAAGAGATCTATGAGGAGGAGGAGAGCAAGGGACATGCTAAGGTCACTGACTTAATACTAGCCTTCGATGTTTCCCCAGGAACCATAAGCAAGGCAGTTAGTAGGTTGGAGTTCATGGGTTTAATAAGGAGGGGTAAAAACGGGATAAAGTTGACGGAGGATGGTAGGAGACTCGCGGAGAGATTGGTCAGAGCCCACAGACTCTCGGAGAGGCTGCTCACAGACCTCGTGGGAGTAGATTGGATAAGGGCACACCAGATAGCACATAAATTAGAACATGCGTGGCCAGCAGACGTCTTAGACAAACTGGACCAAGTGCTTGGGAGACCCAGGGCCTGTCCACACGGCCACCCCATCCCAGGTAGGGGGGATATGAAGGGATTCACGCTGTGGTCTCTAGACGAAGGTAGGTGGATCGTGAAGCTAATCCTTAGAGAGGAGGAGTGGATCCTAAGGGAGATCACTAAACTCGGCTTGAGACCTGGAGAAGAGGTTGAGATCCTGAGAAAGGAGGATGACAGGGTTGTAATTAAGGTCCATGGGAACTCAGCGGAAGTCCCTAAGGCTCTTGCTGAGAACGTAATAGTTTACGAAAAACGGGTGGAATAGTTGGGTAGAGAGGTAGAAGAGGAGCTACTGGGATTAGTCCCAGAGATCCTACGGGTCTCAGATACGTATGAAGCATTGAAGAGAGAGGTTAAGGTGAAGGACGACACCATTATGGTAGGGAGCACGTGTATCAAAGCATCTAAGCCTTTGGTAATAGCAGTGGGAAAAGCCTCAATTAGGATGGCACAGTGGGCGCTCGATTTCTTGAAACCTGTGAGATTGATCGTGATAACACCAAAGGGTACAGAAGCTAAACTAAAGGACGCTGAATTGATCTATGCCTCACACCCAGTACCCGATAAGGGAAGTGTAGAGGCCGGATCAAGAGTGGTGGAGGCGATCAATGCCTTGAACTACGATTCGGTAATATTGCTCCTCTCAGGAGGAGCCTCTTCCTTAATGGAACTCCCGGAGGTGCCATTTGAGGACTTAGTCTCCACCTACAGGACGTTGATCAACTCTGGGCTGCCGATCTGGCAGATCAACGCCTTGAGGAAACACCTCTCTAAACTCAAAGGAGGGAAATTGGCCTCCATGACCCACAAACCCTTCATAACTCTGGCTGTGAGTGACGTTCCAGGTAATGAGCTAAGCGCTGTAGGGAGCGGTCCAGGGGTTCCGGATCCCACTACATTTAGGGAAGCCTACATTGCCGTAAAGGGACTGAGATTACCTTACTCAGTTATGAAACTACTGGAGAGGGGCATCAAGGGGGAGGTTCCTGAGACTCCGAAATCTCTACAGAACTCCTTCGGCTTCATCATTTTAGATAACATGAGAGTATTAAAGCATCTGAGTGGTCTATTGAGAAACCCACTTATACTCACCTCGGAGATCTCAGGAGAGAGCAGGGAAGTCGGCAGAGCCCTCGCCTCCATATTCAACTCATGTGTGGATTACGGAATTCCAGCAACTAGGCCCTTTTCTATAATCATGGGAGGAGAACCCGAGGTCACGGTTAGAGGCAAGGGTAAAGGAGGCAGAAACAGCGAGTTAGCTCTATCCTTCTCCTTGAGGGTTAGGAGAGGGATCAATTACGGTCTCTTAGCCTTTGCCACTGACGGTGTCGACGGTAACAGTGAATACGCTGGGGTCGTGATCTCGAACGAAGTGGATCCTGGTGATCCTACGGAATACTTCGAGCGGAGTGACACTTATTCATTCTTCGAGAAAGTGGGAAGAGTAATAAAGACTGGCCCCACCCAGACTAACGTGAATAACGTTTACGTCGCAGTTAGTCCTTAAACGTCACACTCTCCTCCTACCTAGACTCTCTAGATCCCTGACCTAGCAGACAGTTTGAGAATTCGGATCACACCTAGTTAATCCTGTGTCTCAGATAGTATAATACAAGGAGCAATAAAATAATAAATATTAGAATATAGAGACAAAAGGAGTATTTGTACTAACCTATACTTAGGTTTAAAGCAATGATGCGAGATAAGTAAAGTGTGGAGTTGTTATGGAGTCTCAGGAATTAGTCTTGACCGGAAACTTACAGGAAGCCGCTAAGAAGGCGGCCCAGTGGTTGATAAGGAGGACCCCAATAAGGAAGCTAGTGGACTGGGGGATCTCTTTCTCTCTCTGGCCTCCTCACTTGACCACTAGTTGTTGCGGCACTGAGTTCGGCGCTTTCGCAGCAGGGAGGTTCGACGCTGAGAGGTTCGGCATGCTGCCTTTCGCTTCAGCCAGGCAGTCCAACTTGCTAGTAATAGAGGGCACCATGACTAGGAAGATGGCTAGGGCTGTGAGAGTCGTTTGGGAGCAAATGCCAGAGCCCAAGTATGTAATAGCAATGGGTGCTTGCTCCTTAGAAGGGGGGATATTCTGGAATAGCTACAACCTAGTCTTAGCCAGCGAGATCGGGATACCAGTGGACATATACCTCCCTGGTTGTCCTACCAGGCCAGAGGCGTTAGCTAGAGGACTAATGATGTTACAGAGGAAGATAAGGGAGAAAGGAGCGCTTCCGGAAGTACCCAACTAGGTTTGGAAAGACATTCAAAAATTTCTGTTTCAAAAGTTTCTAGGGTTGCATACTAAAAGAGGCTTTATGAGCTATTGTCTCAACTGAAGCTAAGAGGATAGGGCCCCCATGGAATTAAGTACCTCCATCACGATAGTTAACCTGCTGACTTCTTCCCCGCCCCTAAAGGGGGCAAGGCTTTACGCCTATTAAACCCCACCTCAGTAAGCCTTGTCTAATCCATCGACTTTCTCCATTAACTTTCACTGTCGAGATCAGGGCGTGAACCAGCCGTGGAGCTCAACCCTCCACCTTCAGGCAAGGTGTGCAGTGAAGCGAGAGCTGACCTCCTCCCCGCCTCTCGAGGGCGAGGCTTGTCGGTCTTCTTGTCACGTCTGTGAGGATGCATAATTCGCCTTCTATTAGCTTAGGTGAAGGGATTAGTGGACTTAGAGGATGAAGGGGGTTTAAGGAACTTATAACAAGGGAAAACTTTTTTCCTAAAGTAGAGCTGAGAAGTAGTGGAAAACTCCTCTCTCAAGTGGGGATTCCTCAGCGCGGTCTTCCTGTGGTGGTTTCCGATCGTAGGTCCTTCCATAGTGGGAGGTATAATAGGTTTCCTAGGCAGGAGGACTGATTTGGTGTTTAGGAACGCAATGGTCACTTCGATCTCCATGTCATTATTCACTTACTTCGCATTGAGTCACATACTTAGGATACCTCTTCTAGGTAACTCCCTACAATTCGGCGTAGCTTTATTCGATGGAATTGGCGCTGCCCTCTGCGTAATTATATCCTCTCTGATCTCCATTAAAGCAGTGTTTCACGAACAGGAGAATGACGAACACAAGTTTGAGTTCCACTCTAAATCCGTTGAAGAAGCAGAGAGGAGGATAGAGAGTACCTTCTCTGTAAAGGCGTGCGGCGATCCCGTTTACACCTTTAGTCAAGATAGGGTGAGAGTCACTAGATCGTGTCCTGGTGGCTACTTAAGCTACGAGGTGATCAAGGAGTTATGGGGGTTCAGAGTCTTCGTGAGGTTAAGGGTGTAAGAGTTAGAGGCCCCATTTCAAGCAAAGGTTGGTATGTCAACCCAGGACTTGAGCCAAGGAGCAGTGAGGTCGATTGCGGTCCACTGTAAGCCCAAAGGTCTTACTAATAGCCAGTGGTGGGGGTCATACTGGATTCGCTAGAGCTATAGCTCAACATATGCCCTTCAAGCCTGACTTCGTGGTCCCGAGGGGAGACAAGTTATCAGCTCAGATTGCGTTAACTAATGCATCGAGGATCTACGAGGTCACCAAGTGGAGGAGTCCGGACGGGGGTTCCTCTGGACTTGGAGCGCTGAGATCGCTCTGGGAGAGCCTTAGAATAAGTAGATACGACATAGTGCTGGCTACCGGGAGCAATCACTCGATATTTCCTTCCCTGGTTCAAAGGTTGAAGGGAGCTAAACTCTACGTAGTGGAGAGCCAGGACAGGATTGTCACCAAGGGCAAAGCGGTGTACCTCCTGTCGTTCCTTTCTAAGGGAGTTTTCCTCCACTGGGAGTCGCAGAGGAGGCTTTACCCAAGGAAGGGAATAGTTGTAGGACCCATAGTGGAGAAACCCAGGTACTTCCCTTCGGACATGGGTTACGTATTAGTGACCACGGGGAGTATGGGCTTTCCTAGGTTAGTGAAGAGAGCGTTGAAGTTAAGGAGGAAGGTCGTGATCCAGACAGGGCCTTTAGATCCCTCGGACTTGAGTGTGGGAGAGAATGTGACTGCTTTCCAGTTCGATCCCGACCTGGAGAGGTGGATAGCTGGAGCGTCGATCGTAGTGACACATCAGGGTAAAACGGCCATGGAGGCCGTGGTCATGTATAGAAAGCCTGTCGTAATAGTCTACAACAGGGACTGGAGGAGGGCAGCCAGCTTGGAGGATACCAAACTTTATGCCAGGGAGCTGGGGGCCACTTTCCTAGACGATCCGTTAACGTGGAGAGACGAAAGTATCCTTGAGAGGACATTAGGAGAGGTGAAACCCCCGAAGCCCCATGAATCAGGCACCCCCAAGCTGGTTGATATAATCCTGGGTGAGGTTGAGGAATGTGGATGAGAGCACTAAGGACTTCGTAGATACCCTCTTGGGACTCTTCGACCAAGGGAGGGAGAAACTGAAGGAATACGGCTGGTTTCCTGGCGATCCCTATTCCCCTAAGTGGTGGGGCGGGCTTGAAACGAAGGATGAACTAATCATTTCGGCAATCTTAGTTCAACAGACCAGGTGGGAGACAGTCAAGAAAGTAATGGAGAGACTCAGAGCACTCAACCTGAGCACACTCGAGGGGTTGAGAAGGGAGGGGGAGGAGAAACTGGTGGAAGCCATTTCAGGTGTCAATTTCAGAAGGGTGAAGGCTAGGAGACTCAAGCTAATGGCAGGGAAACTATCACAGCGAGGTCTCTGTAGTAAGGAATCACTGATCTCAGTTGAAGGAATAGGGGAGGAGACCGCAGATTCGTTACTCCTGTTCGCTTGCAATGTTCCCACTTTTCCCGTGAGCCAATACGTGATCAGGGTTCTGAGCAGGGTCACAGGACAACAAGTTAGAGCGAAGGAAATAGGGGAGGAGTTGAAGAGATCTGTAGGACAGGATCTGTACTCCTTGAAGCTGCTTTATGCAGGAATATCCACAGTAGGCAAGGCTTGGTGCCATAGGCGTAAACCCTCATGTAACGGGTGCATGCTGAGCCAAAAGTGTCACTATTCAGCTACTCTGCCCAGGTCCCATTGACTACCCACACAGGTTCATTAGGATTGAAGTACTCCATTCCCTGGGCCTTATACTTCTCAAGTATGTCTTCCTTGATCTCCACACCGAGTCCAGGTCTCTCGGGTGGTTTACTGTAGCCTGATTCCACCGGCGTTACGTCGCCTACGAGGTCTCTCTTCCACTGCGGGAAGAAGTCGTAGAAGGACTCCTGGATCAGGAAGTTGGATATGGCTGATGCTAGGTGAAGCGTGGCAGCGTTCTGAACAGGGCCGAAAGCGTTGTGGTAAGCCATCTCGACGCCGAAGGCCTCCGCTATTCCCGTTACCTTCTTAGCCTCCGTTATCCCCCCAACGTTGGTTAGGTCAACCTGAAGGAAGTCGACTAGATCGTTCTTGAGATAGAGAAGGGCGTCCTCCTTGCTTATTATCCTCTCTCCTAATGCCACCCTCACTGAGGTTTCCCTCCTGTATTTCATTAAGCCCTCTATGTTCTCTGGGTGGACTGGTTCCTCCATGAAGAGCGGGTCATACTTCTCCAACACCTTGGCTACCATTATCGCTGAATTGGGATTGAACCTACCATGGTGCTCGATCATTATATCGACTCCCTCACCCACTGCCTCCCTCACCGCCCTCACCCTCTCCTCAGCGATCCTGAGCCCCTTGAGTGTGATGTAGTCGAAGTGAGGACCGAAGGGGTCAAACTTCAGCCCCGTATACCCCTTCCTCACCACATCCCTCGCCTTGGCTGCAAACTCCTCAGGAGTTATCGCTCCATTATACCAACCGTTCGCATAGAGTCTAACCCTCTCCCTGGTTCTACCCCCAAGCAACCTGTAAAGGGGAGTCCCGAAGTACTTGCCTATTAGGTCCCAACAGGCTATGTCCACTGCGCTTAAGGCCGTCGTGGACTCAAAGGACCTGGCTAGGTAGAAATCGTGTTTATACCATTCCCGCCTATTTCTCTCCACATTGAAAGGATCTTTGCCCACGTAAACTCTAGCCACTTCCTTAAGCGACTGGATCACGGGTTGTACCCTTAACGTTGGAACAGCCTCTCCCCAGCCCACATTCCCGTCGTCGGTAACTAATTTCACTAGAATGGCTGAAGAGGCCCAAGTTGCGCTACTCACTTCCTGCCCCAATTGGTGAATTTCCACGTTTGTTATCTTGGTCATTGTGATTTTGGTGCAGAGAGTCATAAAAAATGTTTGCCTCCTAGGATCACCTAGCGTCTTCTCGTATTTTCCGAACCGGCTTCCTCCCACGTTCCATATACTTCCCTTCCAAGGGTAGTTCATATTTCCAGCCATGGATTTGGATTACATCTCCCACGTGCTGCCCGGAGTTGGAGGATAATACTCCCAGCTTAGTCCAAACCTGAAAGAGGACGTGATCGTTATTTAGGAAATTAACCAATACCGATACAGATCGCTCCTCCCTAAGACCCGTTGCCTTGGGTCGAGCTGGAGGGGGCTCAGTTAAGGTAAGGTGTGATCAAGAAACTGAGTTTTCACTCGACTTCTAGATAAATGTATTGGCAAAATTTTAATTACGAATGCTCAGCAAAAAGGTGAGGGTCCTGAGCACAGTAGTGCACCCATTTGGTGCAAACTCATACGATGAACGTATCAATCCCTCAGCAATAAAAGCGGATTCCTCACCATTAGGTATTGGAGTCACTCATCATGGGGCAGAGGATATTGGATCAGATCACGAGTATTGGTATTAAAGGCCTGAACTACAGAGCTTAAGTCTCACTACGGTTCTCTGCACCCGTGTGTTCCAATAGATTCTCAATCAACGCTTGACCCTCAGGATTAATGAATACCATCCTGAACAAGAAATCCCAAATCCCTTAACCCCTTTAGTCTTAAAGGATCTCAATGCTCAGACTAGTCTTGCTCGACTCATCCCTCGAGCTCATACCTAAGGAAATAGCGAATCACCCCTCAGTAGTGAATAGCGCTAAGAGGAGGGGAAAGGCACCGGAGAGTGTGATGCTAGATGTATCCCTTCACTACAGTGCTATGAAAAGCTTAACCAATAGGTGGAAGAGGGGAAGACCGGACATTGTTCACACAGCCCTACTCGCGGCTCTAACTTCGCCTGAGCTCAGACCCGAACTGCATATTCATATGCTTGATTCCAGGCTTGTTTGGGTAAACCCTCAGGTTAGAATTCCGAAGAACTTTAATAGATTCGTGGGACTTATGGAGGAATTGCTCGCAAGGGGAAGAGTTCCAAATCAGGGACCTGCACTGATGGAAATCAAGCCATACAAGTTAAAGGATCTAGTAGATAAATACGGTTTAGTGATCATGCATGAGAAGGGCGAAATGAAGGAGCCAGCGGAGCTTTGCCACAGGACCGAGATCATAGGGGTAGGAGCTTTCCCTCACGGTGAGTTCTCGGAGGAGGTCTTGAGTTTAGCGACGTCCAAGGTTTCCATAAGCCAATACACACTCGAAACACATCAAGCGATCTGCAGACTGATCTCAAATTGCATTAAGAACGCAAGATCTAACTCGGATAGAGTGGAATTGGTTTAGTCTGCACCTATCTGATCAGTAAGCTTAGATGATGCTATTAGTGGGTTTACTCTTTAGTCCTACCTCTCTACTAAACCACCTATCGAGTCCCGCATGGTACTTATCTTCTCCCTTAACGCCGCTGCTAGGGCCTTAGCGAAGACTTCTTCGTCGAACTGTTCCTGGGATAGCTTCTTGACGTGGTCCTTAACCCTTCCAGCTAACTGTTCGTAGGATATTGAATCAATGGCAGCTACTGCGCTCTGAATATACTCCCTGATGGCGAAGATATGCTTAGAGGGATCGCTGAGCTTGCTCGACCTCTCCCTTATGGCCTTGGCTAAATTCGCTCCAGCCTCCCTTAACGCCTCCTCCACTACAGGTTCCAAGATTTTCTGATAGTCCGTGAGACCCGCGGACACGAAAGAAGTGGTGTCCGCGATCACTTGAGCCCTCGAGGACAATGACTGTAGGATCAGCTCCTGTGTGCGTATTAATATCTGATCACTCTCCTCCTTGCTCAATTTGAAAACTTCCACTTGGAGCCTGACTCCTGTTTTGGACATTAAGTACTCCGTTAGACTCTCAGCTTCCACACCCATCAATCTGAACTTGGCTACCGCAAAAGGACAGAGACTAACCACTTTCCTATACCTCTCCGCTATGGCCTGGGCTATTTTATCGGCCCTCCTTCCTAGGCTTTTCTCCAGCTGGGCTCCGGAGCACCCCTCTACTCTCCTCACCCTGAAACCCTTCTCCCTCAGCCTCTTAATGATCTCGTCCACATAGCTCGAGGAGAAGCAGGTAATATGCAAGTTGATCTCCTCCTCCCCCCTCACGTCGATTGACTTGAGTATGAGTAGATCTATTGGAGTCACCTCGGCTGCGAAGGATATGCCCGCTATCTTAGAGTAGTCCGAATACACCTCAGAGAACATCTTATAGTCCTCAGGAGATATTGTGATCACCTGTTCTATCCCCTTGAGCAAGTTCATGTTCTTCCTCATTGCCTCGATCACCTCATTGCCATTACCGCCTATGTAATCGAGAAACCCTGCCTCTCCTTCAGTCCCCACGACATTGACCTTCAAGCCCATTCTCTTAAGGGCTTGAAGTGAGGCGATCGCTGTGGGCGTATTCTCTATTCCAGCCCTCCCTATCCAAAGGGCTATACTACTGTCTTTGTCTATTACATTGCTTAGATCCCCTGTCACTAAGGGTATGGAAACGGGCGTCTCCCTAGGCCTCTTCTTTGCTACTACACTGCTCAGTCTCACCAACAGTGTTGATATGGGGATCCTGGCGGGGCAAACGCCGTCACATAGCCCACACTTATGGCAACCAGAAATCTCAGCTATTGTGGAGTCAGGAATCTCCAAAGACCCCGTGAGTGAATACATGGAAATGGCCCCCTTGACTAAGTCGAACATCCCCTTGGGCGCATAGGGAGTAGAGGGGATCAGCCTATACTGGGGACAGACCGTCACACACATGGCGCAGTCTATGCACTTCAGGCCGTAGTCCGCAAAGGCCTCCATAACTTTGCGAACCTGGGTGAAACCCTCGACTTCCCCACCCCTGCTCAGAGTCTTAGCTATGCCTATGCCGAACCTGAAGGTTAAAGCTTCCCTTTGCTTCCTCACTATGTCGCTAACAGCCTTGGCCCTATTCTTTGGCTCGAAAACCTTCCCTGGATTCATGAGCTCATCTGGGTCATTCTCTTCCTTAAATTTCCTGATCGCTTCGTACCTGTCAACCCCCATCTCTTGGAAGGTCTTACCCATAGCTGAGAGCCTGTTCCTAGCGTATTGATGCACGAATATGCCCACTGAAAGCATTGAGCCACCGACTTTGATCATCTCCTCCATCATGAGGGTGTTCTTGGCCAACTCGTATAACAGCTTCTTATCCTCAGGAGGTAAGTCGGACATCACGAAAGCGTTAACAAGGAGCACTTCCCTCCTCTCCAGGTCAACGTCTAGGTCGAAACCACCCTCTAACTGCCCCACTTTACCTAAGCTCCTCTTCATGTTGTTTATGAAGTCCTGAAGCCTTGCATAGGGTATTAAGCCATGCTGATGGATTAGAAGCCCGTTCACCCTGAGAGCTGCTACCACGCCGTGATTGAAGCTCCACCACCCTGACCACTCCCCCTCGAAAGCCCTAGCCCCTGTGGCTATGGCTAACCTCTTCACCTTAGGCTCTACTAACGGAGCCCGCTGGGACGGGTAAAGTACCACCATGTTCCACCTATCCGCTTCCAGTGGAGCCCTGAAGTTCTTGGAGATGTAGGAGGATATGGAGGGTCCCCTGAGTTGGACGTGCCACGCCGGTATGACCTCCCTGTAGAACTCACCTACTGCTTTGATCGCTTGCTCCAAACCATCGAAACTCAGGGTTAAGGCCTCAGTTGGGGAGAACTGCCTTAGTTTGAGGCCCACCTCGGCAATTAGTCCTGTAGTACCTTCAGCGCCGCATACTAACGATAAGTCCTTCCCTGAAAGCGTTAGTACATCCCCTTTGGGTGAGGCAAGCTTTACATAGGATATATTGTCGCAAACGAAGCCATACTCATAAGAGCCCACGCCCAGGGAGTCGCTGGCCACTCCTCCTCCTACAGTGGAGTCATAGGAAGAGGGGAAAGTCCTCAGCTGCATCCCCTTCTGTTGAACTTTCTGGTCGACTATCTTCCAAGTAGCCCCAGGTTGGACTATAGCTTCCCTGTTCCCCTCATTGAGTTCAACCTTGTCCATCTTAGCGAAGTCGACTACAATACCTCCATCTGCTGGCACTGCGTTACCATATCTATTAGTAGCCCTACCGTAGGGGACCAGGGGTAAATTATACCTTCTTGAGATCCTCACCAGGTCTACTAGGTCCTCCAAATTGGTGGGGTAGACCACATAATCTGGTACTATATTGATCTTTATCCCAGCCCACACTAGCTGGGGTACGAAACCCATATCAGAGGAATGGGATAGCCTCTCCGTTAGACTGTCAGAGAAATTATCACCGAAGCGGGCTTCCAGCTCCTGCCTGACATTCATGTTACATTTTTAGAAACCTATGCCTTTATATTTTTCATCAATTACATAGAACGGTACTTTTTGAAGATATATGACCAACGATCGAAGCTTTTCATATTACAAAGTCTTTTTAGTTTGATTCGAGGACGTCTTAGTTCCGCGCTGAGAATTAGAAGTTTTAATCGGGAGCGGCTACCTAAAAGTGGAGAAATACTATTCTTCTCGATTTTACTAAGAGGGAGGCTAAGGGAAAGCTCCGCCAAGGAGATGGATTATGACACACTGTCGAGCGCATTCCCAGTGGAGTCAAAGGCACTCCTCCGCAGCCCAATCCGGGCAGTGAGGACGAGGAAGGGGGCAGTGTCCCTCTCCCTTTCACATGTAAGGATCCCCCTGGGGATCGGACTCAGGTGGTAGGCTTCTGGCCCACCCGACTTCCCTTCAAATGAGGGATTTAACCCCGAATCCATGGGTGGGGAAAAGAACCCCTTGGGAGGGAACCCTTCCTGGGGGAGGTCAGATTATACACGATCAGTAACCGCGTGCTCTAACTGAGGTTTAAGGGAGCTCTTCAATAACAAGGCCTCACACATCTGGCAGCTGGGAAGGCTTAATTAACCCCCCAATGGGTAATCCACTCCATGGAAGAGAGCAAGAGACGAGTTTGGGTGAGTGGCGGAATATCAGTGGCGCTGAATCTGATAGACGCTGGATACAGGCCAGTAAAGGTGGGACTAGGGGAGAGGGACTTCTTCGTGGACTTCGAGTCCGATAGGGGCATTAGCTTGGAGGAGGCTAAGGCCTTCGCGAAGAACAGGAGGGTGGAAGTTCAGGTAAAGGAGAGAAGGGTGAAATATAATGGCGTTGAGTTCGAGGTTGAGCTAGAGCCTGCAGGAGAGGCGCGATTCATATACTTAACTAACGTGTCTACCCACCATCCCGATCAAGACAGGCAGTATGTCAGGATCAGGGGAGTGGCATTTGAGACAGAGGAGGAGCTAAAGAGATACTTGGACTGGTTAAGGGAAGCAGAGGAGGTGGATCATAGGATCCTAGGGGAGAGGCTTGATCTTTTCAGCTTCCATGAGGAAGCTGGACCTGGTATAGTTCTCTACCATCCTAAGGGCGCCGTAATAAGGAACGAGCTCATGAACTATATGAGGCAGATAAACTCGAGCATGGGATATCAGGAGGTTTACACGTCTCATGTCTACAGGGCCGTCCTGTGGAGGATAAGCGGCCACTACTCCCTATACAAGGACAAGATGCTCCTGTTCAGACAGGAGGATGAAGAGGTGGGAGTCAAGCCCATGAACTGCCCAGCCCACATAATGATCTACAAGAGTAGGACTAGGAGTTATAGGGAATTACCCGTTAGATTCTCAGAGTTCGGTCACGTATATAGGTGGGAGAAAAAGGGGGAGCTCTATGGCCTCCTAAGAACCAGGGGGTTCACGCAGGACGATGGGCACATATTCCTGGCTGAGGATCAGTTGGAGCAAGAGTTGAGGTCCTTGGTGGAGAAGACGGTTGAGGTCCTTTCGAAGCTAGGATTCAGAGGGGATGACGTAAGAGTGAATCTTAGCACCAAACCTGACGAAAGTATAGGGAGCCAGGAACTGTGGGACAGAGCCACAGGAGTGCTGAGAAAGGTATTAGAGGAAGTTGGACTGAAATACTTGGTGAAGGAGAAAGAGGGCGCATTTTACGGACCTAAGATCGACTTCGACATAAGGGATAGTTTAGGTAGATGGTGGCAGCTCTCTACAGTGCAGGTTGACTTCGCCCTGCCTGAGAGGTTCAAGCTCGAGTATGTGGACAGGGGGGGAGAGAGAAGGAGACCAGTCATGATCCACAGGGCCATATATGGGTCCATAGATAGGTTCATGGCCATATTACTGGAGCACTATCGTGGTAAATTGCCCACTTGGCTCTGCCCAATACAAGTGAGGATCTTGCCCGTAACCTTTGAGAACTCAGCTTACGGTTTGAATTTAATGAGAGAGCTCACCTCTTTAGGCGTTAGGGCGGAAGTGGACGCGGGGGAGGAAACGCTATCGAGGCGAGTTAAGAGGGCATACGACGATGGAGTCCCATATATACTCGTGGTGGGTAAGAGGGAGGTAGAGGAGGGAACAGTAACGGTGAGGGGAAGGGGTAACGTAGAGCTAAAGGGAGTCAATGTGCAGGAATTCGAATCGGCCCTACTGAAAGAGATAGGAGAAAGGAGCTCAGAGCAAATAGTCCTACTCACCCTGAAAGGGAAGTAGTGAAATTGATCGTATACGGTATCTACGAAAGTCCCTTAGGTTCCATAACAGTGGCCAAGACGGAGAGAGGTTTCACCATGTTGGACTTCTGCAACTGCGCAGAGAGGGGATTAGTTAGGAACGAAGCGTTCGAAGATTTCTTCAGGAAACTGGATCGATATTTCTCCGGGCGTCCGGTGGACTTAAGGGAGCCTATAGACGTCAAGACTAACCCCTTTAGAATGAGGGTTTTCAAAGAGGTGATGAAAATAGGATGGGGACAGGTGAGGACTTATGCTGAGATCGCGTCCAGTCTTAAGACCTCTCCTCGCGCCATTGGGGCCTCCTTGGCTAAGAACAACGTACTCCTCATTATTCCATGCCACAGAGTAATAGCTCAAGATGGGTTAGGCGGTTACTCCAGAGGTGTGGAATTGAAGAGAAGGCTACTAGAGCTGGAGGGTGCTCCATTTGTCTCCAAGAAGGGTTAATATGAACTATTAATCGAGGCCTTTTCGAAAAAAGACAGACTGTAGCATTCTTACGTAACTTAGAATTTTAATTTCTGAATACAACCTCAACGGGAGTTACCTTCCAGGGGTTGGGAGGCGTAAGACCTCTCCCTGGCGTTCAGTGATAAACGTTTCGGTGGAAGTTCGAACATAGCGTCAGCTAGGGTCACCACGTGGGCTGTGGTGATCAGGGGAGGGCACTCACTTGGGCTCGTATGGCCTGTTGCACCAGACGCTCCGCACTACCCTGGCTGGCCAGGGCCATGTACAACTTCCTCCCCTTGAGCCTGTCCCTATGGGTCTGGTGGAACTCGAGCAGAGTCGTGTCGCGGCGGTAGTTCATCTGGGCCAGGAAGTAGAACGGGCTACGTAAGTGCTTGTTCCCCCTCTTGGACATCCCTTGCCCACCGCTACCTTACCGCTCCACGACCGGGTCGAGGCCTCAGTAGGCCGCGAAGGACTCAGGGCTGGGGAAGCGCTTGACGTCCCCGACCATTCCAATTATCACCCCTGCAGCGTGCCTCCCTACCCCGGGGATGGTGAGGAGGACGTGGTCCTCGGGGACTAGGGACGCTCCACCTCCTCGCTGGCCTCCAGCAAGGCCTTGGCCAACACCCTGACCTCCTTGAGGACGACCTCCGTTTACTCCGGGTCGTGGAGTTCCAGGTTGAAGACGCCCTTGGAGAAATCCTCGAGCCTCTCCCTGGTCAACTCCTCCTCTTCAGTGACCAGGAACAGGGCCATCCTCAACCCATTCCTGACCTCCATGTCCTTGAGGAAGACGTGGAGTGCGCCCAGCTCCCTCAACGGGTTACACTCGTAATCCCCCACCCTGTGGGCTGTGCGCCCCAGTTTCTCAGCGCCTTAAAAAATCAGTCCCCCCACTTCCCCCTCCCTCCACAGCACGTTCGGGTTGATCCGCATCACCCTGACCCCCCTTGAAGTACTGGCAGAGCCCGGTCGAGTGAGCACCTGTCGGTTCCACGACTATCGCGCTGGGTCCCATCCTCAGAACCCCCTCGTACCCTTCCGTGTCGTTCCTGAACCTCCTGACCCTCCCCCTACTCACTACCAGCTACTCCTTGGACGCATCTACTCCCAGGACCCCTACCTCAGGGTCACACCTATATCCTTGAACTCAACGTTCAGTCCAACGGTAGGGGACGGTCACGCCACGGACCGAAGACTCCGCTTCAGTGATAGGGTCGACCATGTCTCCCAGTTGTGGGATAATACTCCACAACTAATTAACCTATATAAGGTTAGGGGATCCCCCTTTAAGAACTCCCAAACACTCTGCCAAACAGTCACGGACTGGGTAAGCGCTACCGAGGCGCCTGAGCCAGTGAGGTGCGCCCCTACCCCAATAACTGCGCGTGTAGAAGTGAACACGTGCTCAGGGCTGGGACTTTCCTGCCACGATCTCCCTACTGATGATGAGCTCTGTCCAGGAGGCTTGGGGGAGGGACGAAGCGAATGGGAGGGCACTGCGTTCCCCTCGACTAACTCCAAGGAGTTGAGGGTGACCCTGTATGAACCCTCAATAGGGGCGCTCGGGCGGACTTGGAAGTGGGTGAAAGTAGCGAGAAGTCGCATCACGGATAGACGCTTATCAGGCGGAACGTAAGTAAGCGTAGTCCACTGTGACCTCGAGTCCCCCATTGAGTTGAACTTGGAACTTGTAGTGGAGGGTCGTTATGAATATGCTGTAATTCCCTGGAGGCAAATAGAATGTGACCAAACCATTTGAGCCGGTGTAGTTCTGAGTGTAAAAGGTATCGCCCTTATATACCCATACCTCCGCATCCCCCAATGGTGATTTACCACCGAAGGGACCGTAGTTCACCACAACCTTGACCTCCAGTGGGAATTTCCCCTCTACTGCAGGCACGTTTAACTGAGCAAAGTGTAGCCTAGTCTGATAGGAGGAAAAGGCATGAACTCCTACGAAGGTTAATGCCAACACCAGTATGGCTAACGCCAGATAGGTTACCCTAGGAACCATCCTCACTACCACCTTCGGATAGATATTTAACCCTTTTGCCCACTCGCTTCATTCTCAATCTTCAACAGAGCCCACTCTTTCATGAGCTATTAAGTGTTTAATCCCCTAAGGTTCGATCCCTTATCCTTTCACTGCGCAGTTTGCCCCTAGTTGTTCTCAGAGCTCACCTATAACTTCACCACCCTAACTACGTCCTCCGCTGCAAAAAGGCCGCAGCTCGTCTTAAGCCTCCCCTGAAAATCCACTTCCTCCACTATACAAACGAATTCTCCGGAGGTTGTGCTCAGTCTAACCCTGGAACCTCTCAAGGATAGGAAGTCGTTCACCTCCTTAATGAGTGAAGAACTGTTTAGATCCATATACCTCGAAATGAGGTTGATTACACTATTCAGGAGTTTTTCTAACTCCACCTCTCTCCCAATCTCCCTGTATAGGGAGGTCGCGCCTAGGTCCTCAGGCAGATCCTTCACGTTGACGTTAATGCCCACCCCTATTAAAGCGGACGTAGAATTACCTAGGACCTCAGCGTCCACTAGGATCCCCGCTATCTTCAGGTCCCTCACTACCACATCGTTAGGCCACCTTATTCTGCCATCCACGTAATCGCTTAAAGCATGCCTTACGGCTAAACTAGAGGCGAGCGGAAGCAGTGGAATCGACTCGACCTTCACCCCTTTCTTAACCAGCGTGAACCATAGACCGCCTTTTGGAGAGTACCAACTTCTACCGAACCTACCCCGCGCTTTGGTCTGCTCTTCAGCTACGACTACGAAGTCCTCATTCAGTTTCCCATGTATAGCGAAGGCGAAGTCCTGGGTTGAAGTGACCTTAGGCAGTCTAATGACCAGCATAGACCTCAACATCCTCAGGCTTCCTGATCACTTTATGGCCTGAGGCTTTTCTCAGCCTATTCATTATCGCTAACCCCACTCCTTTCTCTGGCACTCCCTCAGCTATGCCTAAATCTACATCTAGGTGATCGAGCTTCCTTAGGAAGTCGAAGAGGTTCTTCGCGATCTCGTAGAGGTTATCCTTGCTTCCCCAAGTCATCTTGACCAAGTCCGTAAAGCCTATCTCAGCCGCAGTCTCCCTACTGCAGAACAAGGCGACTCTGAACTTGGAGGAGAAACGATTAACCACTTCAGGTAGAAGCTTGGGATTCTCCACGAGTATTAGCCTCTTGGTGGGTGCATAGTGCCTGTATTTAACCCCTGGGGAGATCGCTACGTTTGTCTCTACCTCTCCCCTAGCGAAGTCAGGCACTTCCACTTTACCCAAGAGCTTCGTTAACTCCTCAAGGGTGAAGGGTCCAGGTCTCAACAGCACTGGAGGATCCCTAGTCACGTCCACCACTGTGGACTCCACGCCGAAGAAGGTCTCGCCACCGTCTATTATTATGTCTACTTTACCCATCATGTCCTGAAGCACGTGCTCCACCTTAGTTGGACTGGGTTTTGTGGCTAAGTTAGCGCTTGGGGCTGCAATGGGAGTCTCGCTCTCCCTTATGAGCTGAAGAGCCACTGGATGCGCGGGCATCCTGACTGCCACAGTGTTGAGACCGCCAGTGGTTTCTCTAGGCACGTGATCCGCTTTCCTCAGGACGAAGGTTAAGGGACCTGGCCAAACGATCTGCAGGATATCCACGATCTTCTCTGGGACTTCAGAGGCTACGTTGAAAACGTCCTGGTGTTCCCCTATGTGTACTATGAGGGGGTTGTCCGGAGGCCTATTCTTAGCTCTGAACACCTTGAGCGAAGCCTCTGGGTTAAGGGCATCAGCACCTAAACCATATACTGTTTCAGTGGGAAAGATCACTGTCCCTCCTCTCCTGATTACTTGAGCCGCTTTCCTCACCTTCTCAGCCTCTGGAGTTAGAGGATCTATAGTTATCACTTCTGTTGCTATCATCCAGTTTTGAAACTCTACCACCGATTTAATCTTTCTCTCACTTTCAACTAGCTGTAACCCAAAGTCGTAGATCGTCCCACTCGGGCCGATTTAGCCCGACCTCCTCGCCCTGTGAGGATTCACTGTAATCATTTCAGGACCAGATCTAAGGGGCGTGGAGAGGTCTCTAAACCCTCCTATCGAGGTTCGTGATCATGTCAAGATTATTCCCATGACCGCAGATAACTCTCCGAATCTTAGAGAGACTATCGTTTTATCGAGATCCACCGCATAGCTGGGAGTCAGCCAAATCATTAGCTTATAGGAGTTGGGGTTTGGGGGCAGAGGACCTCTTCCTAGAGGATGGACAACCCCCCAATTTAAACGACACTTACCTCAGATACATTCCAATGACACTCACGGGCGGGTGAGCGTCCTGAGCCGCCTGAGCGAGGGTCCATGAGACACGACCCCCCCACCTCGCACGGGTGTCCGTCTGGGCTGAAACGTCCCTGAGAGCCTGTGGAGCTCTCAAGGGGTGAGGTGGGGCTTTGAACCGGGAAGCCCCGTCCGCGAGGGCGAGGTAAGTTCACTATCTAATCATGCAATGCCGCTCCTCCTCAGTTCGGTTCAGGAAACGGGACTGAGGGAGGGGCATCAGTACCTTCTATCCCCTCTCACAGAACCAGGGGTTACGGATAAAGGTTCACCACTAATGTGGGGGTTGTCCTCTGATCCACTGTCCACTAGATGTAACCCCCCATGGTGGGAACCGTGAATCCCCTGAAGGGGACACTTCAGGCCGAGGAGGAACTCAGGTCGCAGGACGTCACTGTAGAAACACTAGGCGACCTTGGAGGATGGTTGTAAGTGACCAGTTAGTGTCGTGCAGCTCTTAGTGTACTTTATCCCCTAAGGTAGCCTAAGGCTTTACCCACAGCCTCCCAGAGCGCCTCCATGTAAGAAGGATGGGGGAAAATCGTATCAAAGATGCCCTGTAGTGTAATGTTGTGTGTAATCGCTAAGCCCACTAGTGTTGCTAGCTCTTCCGCTCTCTCGCCGAACACTATTAGTCCGTTTATCCTTCCTCCTTCGTAAAACAGTTTCAGGAAACCCTCAGTTTCCCTTTCAGATACGGCCCTTCCCAATTGGGAGAAATTGATCTTAACGCTTTTTCCCTCTATCCTTCCTACGGTTGCTATCTGAGGTCTCACGTATATTACCTTAGGAACTGCAGCAGGGTTATACTCCCTCTCTATACCAACGAGGTTAGAAGCTGCCACTAGGCCCTCGTGTATGGCTTCATGAGCGGTGTAAGTACCTATAACGTCACCTGCAGCGAAAACCCTATCGACTCCAGTATACATGCGGCTGTCTACTCTGATAGGTCCCGTTTTGGACAACTCCTCAAAGCCTTCAACGTTAGGCGTGCGGCCAAAGGAGTAGAGGATCACGTCCCCCTTAAGCTTGCTTCCGTCTGAGAGAAGCACTTCCCCTTCATTGGACTTGGCCACCGTCTTACCCAACACCAGCTTGATACCCTTCTTCCTGAAGGAGTTAGTGGCTGCAACTCTCAGGTCTTGATCTGAACCTGGGAGTAAGAGGTCAGACTTCTCCACTAGGTATACCTCAGATCCCCAGTCCCTCAGGATCTCAGCGTATTCGAGCCCTCCAGCACCTCCCCCCACTACAATGGCCGTTTTCACGTCCCTTTCTAGGTATGGTATATCGTCGGAGGCAATGGAGTTGGGGAAATTTGGCCTATTCGTTCCTGTGGCGACGATCACCCCGTCACCTTCAAGGCTCTGTGAGGAGTTGATCACCACTTTCCCGGACCTCAGAGATGCTCGCCCGTGAATTACCTCAACCCCAGCGTCCTCAAGCAAATACTCGACTCCCTTGGAGAGCCTATTCACTGCCTCCTTAGCCGACCTCCTCACCTCCTCTTGGGAGAGGGAAAAGCGTTTAGCGAACTTCGCAGCTGCTTCGGCTAGATGAAGTAGGTATAACATTGACTTAGCGGGCATACAGCCGTAAACTGTGCAAGTTCCCCCTAGTCTCTCTGCCTTCTCCACAACGGTGACCTTAGCGTGTGAGGAGAGGAATAGACTAGAGTAGAGACCAGCAGGTCCTGAACCTATTACAATAATTCGCATCGACTAGATTTAAGGATTTAAAATAAAAACCTTCCTTGATCTCGGGTCCATAGGAAAGTGGGCTTAGTGCCACTATCTTGTAGTCTCTGACTCGAGAGGCGAAGAGAATGAAGTGGTAATTCACTTCACTATGAGGACTGGAATCTTGGACTCCCTTACTATTCTAGAGGAGACACTACCTATGAATATCTTCTTCCAAGTAGAAAGACCCCTCGTTCCAGTCACTATTAATTTAGCATCCACTTTATTTATGAAGTCAAGTATAACGGTTGCGGGGTCTCCCTCAAGGACGTTTCCCTCAGCATCAACTCCCATCTTCGCCGCCCTTTCCCTGGCACTCTCCACATCTTTTCTAGCCTTAGTGAAAAGTTGATCTATAACCGATTGAGGGATTGGGGTTAGACCCATACCTGCAAGGAGAGAAGTGTCAACCACCTCCACTATGTGGACCTTTGCTCTGTATTTGGAGGCAATATCTAGACCTGTCACTAGAGCTTTCTCTGCATGAGGAGAGCCGTCGTATGCTATTACTATCTTCTCAAACATAGATAACCAATTCGTTTTCTCTATCAAGTAATTAATAAGGATTTCCCCGTCGCTCTAAAGAGATGTGAACTGAGTAAGGAGATCTCTACGTAGGGGTCAGTCTGATCCCAAAGGTTAGGCATCGCTAGGGTCTAGTTTCCTAATAAACAGAAACTCCTTTTATCCTAAGGTCTCCACATACCACTGGGCCGTAACTCCTCACCCTAGATCCCATGGAGATCACGCCGTTCAATAAGGACTTTAGATCACCTGAAAGCGTTAACTCTCTCAGTCCTTTCTTCTCCCCCTTCCTCTGATACCATGAAACAGAGGCTACAACGCTGAACTCGCCTGTTTCGAAGTTGCTTGTGTGAACCCCCTGTACCTCATCCACCACCACTACGTCGTCGTGATCGTCCTCTGATACCTTCGAGGAGAAAACTAGGTTTGACGGCGATATGTGAGGTAGGCTAGTATAATACCTGAAAGCTGAGGCAGTTGATTGAACGCCTGCCCTGTTGGCCCAATAAGTGTTATAGAGGAACCCCTTAACCTCCCCTTGGGCTATGAGTTGAGTCCTCTGAGAAGGGACACCCTCTCCATCGAAGGACCTACTGTAATATCCGCCCTCCAGTAGAGCGTCATCAGCTAAGCTTATTGTTTCAGAAGTGGAAGCGCCGAGCTTAAGTGGGCTCTTGCCTCTGTAGCTATTCTCGCCGTTGAAGGCACTGGCCAAGAGTGGATATAGTAGTTCCTCTACTGCTTTAGGAGTGAGTACTATTTCCTCCCACTTCTTCTCATTCTTAATCCTGGACTTGGTCACATTTACCTTTTCCACAACCTCCGACTTGAGCCCCTCCAGGTCGAACTGAAGCCCCCTATAACCCCTATACTCGTAAATCGAGGGCGAGACGGTCGATTCGTCCATCCAGTTGGCCTCAACGGAGAGGCCTGTTACCGACCTCTTCTCTTCGAGGTCCACCCCCTCTGTATTGATCACTTTAACCCGGAATGTCGTTGTGAAACCCTTAGCTGAGATCACGTTAATCCCTTTCAAGTCCGTTAGGGATTTCACCGCCTCCTTGATCTCCTCCCTTGAGTTCTCCACCTCTGGGTAATATATGGATCCCACTCTCTGAACCGGCCTGGGAGGGGGTAGGCTGTTATACCGATCAGGCTCCACCACCCTAGAGCTCTCCAAGGCTAAGTCCAGTAAGTCATAGGTGAGGCTGTTACCGAAAGAGTAACCCATCCTTCCATCCTTTATCACTCTAACACCGTATCCGCTCTCCTGGTGAGATTGGGCATTGAAGTTCCTCTCCCAAGTCAGTGAGGAGGTCCTCTCGTTATACGCGAACACCTCAGCTTGAATACCCAGCGCCTTTGCCCTGGAGAGTAGGGAATACTCGTCAGGCAACTCCTCCCACCTTCAATTCCCTGACCCTGATGTAAGGACCAGCAGTGGAGACTGGCACCAACTGTCCGCCCTTACCGCAGAAGCCAGGCCAAACTTGGAAGTCTTTGGATACTCCGTCTATTTTGGACAGGGTCTCCAGGGTGTAACCCGATATACCCACGTTCCTGAGACTCTCCCCGATCTCGCTGTTCACGATCCTGTAACCCTCCTGGATCCCGAACTGGAAAGTCCCGTCAGGAGACGTTTGACCTCCCACAGGTGAGACCATGAGGAAACCTTCCTTGATCCCCTCTAGGAGCTCATCTAACTGCATATCCCCAGGCTTCATGTAGGTGTTCCTCATCCTAATGAGCACTGGGGATCTGAAGTCCTCAGTCCTCCCGTTCCCTGTAGGGGGCTGGCCGAAGTATGAGGCGTAGTATCTGTCGTTCATTACTTCCCTTACTTTCCCCTGCTCCACGATCCTGACCTCTCTCCCCTCCACTCCCTCGTCATCATAGGGCGTGAAGCCTATGGCGTTGTCTGCAGGGAGGCTTGGGGAGTCAGAGACGCTTACAGTACTCCTGGCTACAGTCCTCCCGATTAGATTTCTCAATATGCCGTTCACCGCTAAGTCCGCTTCAGCTAGATGCCCTATCGCCTCATGGGAGAAGACTCCAACTACCTGGGGAGAGAGCACCACAGTATACTCCCCAGCCTTAGGTGGAACACCCTTAAGCTGAGCCTTGAGCTTATTGATCAAATCGTCCACTAGTTGGTTGAGATCGATCATCTCCAGAACATATCCATAGTAGGTTGAGGCAGTACTAAACGACGAAGCCACCACCTCCCCTTCCATAGCATAGGCCCTGAGGCTTAAGTAGGAGAACTCCCAACTCTGCTCTATCTCCCTTCCCTCAGTACTGTAGTACTCCTTCCTCACCTTCTCCTCCCTGTAACTCACCGTAACACTCTTCACAGCAGAGAAAGAGGATTTGAGCTGATCCCTGATCGCCTTCAATGTTTTCAACTTTCGCTCCATGGGGACATCTAGGGAGACTTTTGGTTTCACATAGATCGAATCCCTCTTTGGGGGTAAATTCACGATGCTAACTCTCTCATCACCGAAAGAGGTCTTTACGGCTTCCTCAAGGTCCTCTCTAGATAGCTTGGTGGAAGTCCTGTAACCCCAGCTGTTCCTATACAGAACCCTAATGGAGTAGCCTTCCTCAACTCCGTTAGAGGGCACTGTGATCCTATCGTCGCTCACCGAAGCTGACAACACCTTGACCCAGTTCCTCCTCAAGTCAGCAAAATCAACCCCCATTTCCTCTGCATGTTTCAAGAGTTCTAGCATGAGTCATTTAAGCTACTGGAGAAAATATCTTTGCTTTGAGAGACTGGCTAATAGTATTAGGTATCTGGATCTATTCCTCCCCGCCCCGGAAGGGTTCCGGGGCTCATGTTTCCCACCATAAGGGGTTAAATCCCTCATTTAGTGGGCGGGGTCAGAGGCCCTCCTACCTGGGTACGGATCGAAGTGGGGATCCGCCGTGTAGAGGGAGGTGTTGGTTGCCCTCCCCAGTCCCATTTCCTTCATTGAGCTGGGGAGGGGCGTAGTTAGCACCACTAAGGATAGTTTAAAGTATTTAAAATGAGGGGCTGCGCGTCTCCGCCGACGGGGACTTTACGCCCGTTAACCCCCATTCGCTTTGAGTCGAGCAGTTTATCTCAACACGAATTAAGGAGGAAGGATAAGATGTGAGGGAGAGCTGGACTATCCCTCGTATGCACTCCAACGCAGCCTCGATGACAGCCGGCTGGATACTATTAGGGCACTCAAACAAGGCTCTGATCGGTGTTTTTCCCCACCATCCAAAGGTCCATGGCATGCGACCCGCGATACAGGTTGGGAGACGCCTCAGGCCAGAGCTCTAACGGGCTTAGGGCAGGTGGAGCCTCAAGGAAGGAAGTCCCTCAAAAGATGAAGCATCTCTCGTGCTGATCTGCGAGAAGGACGGATTCACTTAAACCACTCCATTCACATTCTACTGACTGTTTACAATGGAGGAGATAGGGAACGAGGCTCAGTGTTGTATACTACCTCCAGCTCCTGTCTGTGTGAACTACCCCGCCCTTACGGACGGGTTCCCGCTTCATGGCCCCACCTCGCCCCCGGAGGGCTCCACGGGCTCAACAGCCCCAGCCCAGACGGACACCCGTGCGGGCAGAGGCGCACCTCACGGACCCTCGCTCAGGCGGCTTAGGACGCGCACCCCGTCCGTGACTGTCATTGGAACGTATCTGAGGGAAGTGTTGTTTAAATTTGGGAGACGTTTAAATTTGGGAGACATCCCTAGGGAGGGGTCTTACGCCCCCCAAGCCCCCCGAGAAGATAGGATGTCTAGCTTTAGGTCCCGTTTGTCCCTATGCCATCATTCCACTCATTTCATTCACTCATGGTTAAGTGTAGGGACCGAGCCCTCAGCTACCTGCCCAGTTCAATGGCGGGTCGTGGGACCTGAGCCCAAGGGCGCGGGCTCACATTGCCGTGTTCACTCCCCTTTGGGCGGAGCCCACATGGGTGTGGGGGATCACCTCTTCATCGTTAAGAATCCAGAGTAAACAATATAAAGAAAATTTCTATTAATGTGAAAAGGATTCAGCCCCATTTACAGGGATCAGGACTTTCTGAAGAATCTTAAATTCCCAAAGTCCATATATAGCCTTAGGAGAATCGAGTTGGTGTGCTACTTCTACATAGGCTGGAGGAGGTGCGTGAACATATGCGATCAACTAGTTTGCGATTCTGAAACTGTGGATGAGTATATTCCAATATGCCAGAAATGTGAGGACGGGGATAAAGCATCGTGTGTAGAAATGGGCTCCAGATTCGGTTGCTGGAGCAAGAGTGGCTGGTGGATCTGATCAATTGGTAAAGAGGGTTAAAGAAATCCCCGTGAGAGCAGATACAAGTCGCAGAAAGCACCGTATGCAGCGTTGATAGGCCCTGCTCCTGGCCCTCTTACCATAACAGTTTGTATATCCCCCTCAATGATGAGGGCGTTCTCCACTCCAGAAACGTGGAAGAGCGGATCGTCAGCTCCCACTTCAATAGGGGATACCTCCGCCCCATCTTTGTCTGCTCTCGCCACTAATTTGATCCTCTTGCCTCGAGTCATGGGGGTCCACTCCCCTATCCCTCCCCTCCTGATCTGGTGCACTGTTATCCCTGTGTTCATGTAGAAGTTGGAAAGGATGGCCAACTTCGCTGCAGCGTCGAACCCGTTCAAGTCTAAAGTGGGATCCTCCTCGGCGTAACCCATTCTCCTCGCCTCACTCAAAGCCTCTTGAAATGACATCCCCTCCTCCATTTTGGTGAGTATGAAGTTGGTAGTGCCGTTGAGGATGCCCCTCACTCTTAGCACGCGAATTCCAGGCATAATCCTATAGAGATTGATCGAGGGGGTCCCACTCATGACAGTTCCTTGAAATCCCAGTCTTCCCTTTCCCACCAACCTGGAGATCTCAGGGTAAGCTAAGGCTAGCGGAGCCTTGTTGGTAGTCACTACATGGATTCCACTGGATAGGGACTTCTTGTAAAGGGACAGGGAAGGCTCCCCTGTGGAGTAGTTAGCAGAGGAGACATCTATAACCAGATCTGGGTTCAGGACGTCTAACGCCTCTATGGGTCCTCCCTCTCTGTCCCTCCTGAACTCGGGACTTATCCCAATCATGATCCCTCTCCGAGTCACTACTCCCTCGATCTTAACTTCTAACCCCATTTTATCCCCTCTCTCCTTCAGCATTTTGATTAGGGCCTTCCCAACGCCTCCGTAACCTACCATGAGAGCTCTCATGGAATTCCACCTAGCATTGAGTAATCGAGAGATTCAAGGACCTGGAACTTCCTTAGAGACCATGAAGGATTAGGGATAAGGACAAATTGGCCAACTCTCATAAGGGTCATCCGCAGAGCGGAGATTAAGGACCTTGAAGGGCTACTCGTCTCATACAATGGACATACTAAATGCATCATTAACGAGAAGCCTTAAAGCAACGATTAAATTCTTTGCCTAGATACGTCAGAGCTTTTGCGCCTTTTATAGGACGAAGGTTAATGGGGTCTGTTCCCAGGAGGTCCCTTGAATTTATTTGACCTCACGACTATAGGACAGGGAGTTAAGTGAGGAAACCGCATCACACTATGACTGAATTATAACCCCTAACCAGAGTTAGTCCAGAGGAAACAGGGCTGAATCCTTTTTCGTGTTAATAGAAATCTTTTTATAGCTGTTTGTGACAAACTTTTGTTGATAAATAATGATCTCTCACACCGATGTGGGCTATGCCCAAAAGGGTGGGAGTGATTACGGAGATGTGAGCCCCGTGCCGTTGGGCTCTAAGGAGTCCCATGACCCACAGTGGTTGAGGGCTAAGTCCCTACACTCGATCATGATTGAAGATAAAATGATTGAAATGAAAGTATAGGGACAAACGGTCTGTAGGGATTAGAATGCAATACAGTGAACTACCACGCCCTCGCGGAGGGGTTCCTGCTTCAAGGCCTCACCTCGCCCCTTGGCCACGCTCTCATAGACATAAAATCCCCCGCCTCGCGTGGGGGATTTCCTATTTCTTCCAGGATCGATCCTCTTCATCCACAGCGAGTTTCCATGGGCTCTTTTGTATTACCCAATGCAGGTTGAGGAGGGTTTGCACTACACAAGCCCTCCAGTCCCCAGTACAGGCCTAGCTCTCCCAGCTTTGGCCTAATCGCATCTTTGATGTTAAAAGATAAACACTATTTCTATAAGGGCCTATCCATCCCCTTAAATCCCTGTAAAAGTTAAATCGTCAAGTGGCGTTAACGCCTCTTCTCTCCAGCTCAATCCAAGGCAACGGGACTAAGAGAGTAGCAATCAATTTTGCCCCCTTGATCTCGATATCCAGGGAAATCCCTTAGGGTTTGCTTCACTACGATCAAGAACTGCTAGTCTCTCGACTGCCTACAGGATGCGAATTCTCGCTATGAATGAGCCACTCTGGAACCCTTCAGAGCGGGAGGAAATCAGTCAAGTAACTTACTCTGATTGAACTCGACTTTGAATTCAAACTCATTTTCACGTCTGCTCACTCTAGGCTAACCGCTTATTCAGAAAGAGGTAACGAGGGTTCCGAAAGCATTCAGTTTCTTCGTTTAAGGCGTCATAAGGAGAAGCTCTCCTATTATGGATGCGGAATTATGCGGCCGCCGGGATTTGAACCCGGGATCACCAGCTTGGAAGGCTGGCGTCCTAATCCAGGCTAGACGACGGCCGCGTTATTTACTTTGACGTGCTGTATAAAAACGTTCCTATTTTTCAGAAACTGGGCTTTTATCTTATCGGGGGTTGGGGGCGGAAGACCCCTTCCGTGGGGATGGATAACCACCTTCTATTTAAATACCAATTTGTAGACATTCCATCAATGCCCGAGGTAGGATTCAGCTTCCGTGCGTATACTGATGAACAGACGTTGAGGGCGTTAAGGTAGTTGAGGTTGACGTGCGAACTGTATAACACCCTACGTTGGGCAGACCCCTATTTCCATGAGAGGGACGGGGGGGTGGTTGACCCGAACTGAGTTGAGATAGTTGGCCCTGGGCACGAGGAAGCAGGGCGGGGAGTACCGAGCAATGCACTCCCAGGTAGTCCAACAGGTGGCAGACCGCTACCACGAGGCCGGGGAGAGGTTCCTCCAGGGTTCCTCACGTTTTCCCAGGACGGATGTTTGAATTGGGGCTATTACTCTCCGCCCACGAAGTTCTCCGCCCACAAACCCCAACTCTATAAGGCTATGTCTCACCTAAGTAGGTTTAATATACTTGAGGAGTCATAGCTCATAATGCCGGGGTGCCCGAGCGGCCCAAGGGGCTGGCCTTGAGAGCCAGTAGGGTCTTCCCTGCGCGGGTTCGAATCCCGCCCCCGGCGCTATGGGCATATTCAATCGTTCCGACTGGATATTCATCAGTGAACTACCCCGCCCTCACGGACGGGGCTTCCTGGTTCAAAGCCCCACCTTACCCCTTGAGGGCTCTACAGGCACTGCGGGCAATTCCATCTCTGGTGAGCCCACTTTACGCACACGGGCCAATAATGGGGAATAGCGCACATTGCGAACCCGCTTTAATGAGCAGCCTTGGTGAGGCTCACCTCTTCCACTGGTGCCATTAAAAGTGTTTAGAGTCTCTAAAAACATCTCTTGAGGGGCTATGCCTTTCCGTGGCGAATTTCTATGACCCTTATCCCCGTTCTCTATAACTTACCGTTTGTCCTACACTCTCATTCCACTCATTATCAACCTTGATCGAGTGTAGGGACTGAGCCCTCAGCTACCTGCCCAGCTTAAGAGCAGGCGTGTCGTGGGACCTGAGCCCAAGGGCACGGCGCTCATATCTCCGTACTCACTCCCCTTTGGGCAGAGCCCACATCGAGCGAGAGATCACCTTTCATCAATGAAAAGGGCATACATGGATATAGGACACTATCTATTAACGTGAAAACGGGTCCAGCCCAAATAGATTGGCGATTTAGCGCCTGAGTGGACAAAAACCCTTTAGAATGACAGATGGTTTATCTCATGAAGTGGTCCTTAGTGAAGCTAGATCGCTGACCCTTAACCCTATCTATAGATGTCTGACTTCCTCCATATCTTGCAATGTTTACTCATTCCCCTTAACTCCGTTCCGTATGAAGATGAAGGGAAGGACTGGAACATTCGCATACATGGTGTCATTTAAGCCCGTTGGCTCATATCTTGTAATATTCTCAGATAAATTACGAAAGTAAGTCTACTTAACACGCCCTTCTCGAGGGCTAGGTTAAACTTTTATGAGGCTTCTAGTAAGATTGCAACCGATCGTAATGCCTATAGTTCAAGTAGGCTCTATATGCATTAAGAATAGGGGGCGAGAAAAGGGTTCGAAATGCGTGATAGTAGATATCGTTGACAACAAATATGTATTGGTGACTGGACCGAAGAAGATCACTGGAGTTAAGAGGAGGAGAGCTAACATCCTTCACTTGGACTTAACCGATAAGAGCATAGAGGTGAGCAAGGGAGCATCGGACGAGGAGGTGGAGAAGAAACTTTTAGAGAGTGGCCTCCTTGAATTCATGAAGGAGAAGGCAAAACTATGAGTTATGACCTCTTCATATCCAAGATAGATCAGTTTTGCGGTTACCAGGGGAAGTGGAATGTTAAAAGAGAGGAGGAGATCCTTCAGAGTTACGGGAGAAGCCCAGAGGAGAGGGACTTATCCCAATCCCTTAACAGGTCCGTGATGAACCTGGATAAGCCGCCAGGACCAACAAGTCACCAAGTGGCATACTGGGTCAAGGGTCTGCTGAAAGTGGAGAAGGCGGGGCACGGGGGGACCCTAGGCATCTAGCGGGGAAATCCCTCCGTGTCAGGCGTCCTTCCCATAGGCCTCGGGGAAGCCAGGAAGCTCATGAGGTACCTCACAGGGGATGAAAAGGAGTATATATGCGTAGCTCAGCTACACGATGATGTGCGCAGAGAGGAGATCGAGGAAGTGGTGAGCAAATTCAAGGGGAGGATCTACCAACGCCCTCCTGTGAGGTCCTCAGTGAAGAGGAGGTTAAGGGTGAGGGAGGTGAGGGAGGTGAGGGTACTGGAGTTTCAAGGTAGGCTTCTCTTGATGAGGGTCGTAACGGAAGCTGGGACCTACGTGAGGAAACTTTGCCACGACATAGGAGTGATCTTGGGCGTAGGAGCTCACATGAGGGAGCTCAGGAGAGTAAGGTCGGGGGTTTTTAGGGAGGAGAGCGCAGTAACACTTCAGAGGATTTCGGAGGCAGTTTTCATATGGAGGAAGTGTGGCGATGGGACAGAGCTAAACAAAATTCTGATACCAATGGAGTATGGAACTTGCGGAATACCTAAAGTGATCGCGAGCGATTATTCGATCGACGCATTGGCACATGGTGCCCCGCTCATGGCCCCGGGAGTCCTAAGGTACCAGGACTTTCAGAAAGGGCAAGTAGTGGCAGTTCTTACGCAGAAGGGGGAACTGGTGGCCTTGGGGAAGGCACAGGTCTCTTCGGAGGAACTGGGCAGAGTGGATAAAGGCATAGTAGTGGCACTAGAGAGGGTATTTATCCCACCGGGCTATTATCCCAAGTACTGGAAATGAGCCATTACTTCGATCCCAGATCTAAACCTACAGGCTCCAGGTATGTAATAGCTGATGTAATAAACGGTGTGCCCTTAACCCTAATGAGCAGCGACGGCGTTTTCTCTAAAAGGAGAATAGACGATGGAACCCGTGTCTTACTGGAGAACGCTACCCTTCCCGAGAGGGGGCATTTCCTGGATCTGGGATGCGGAATAGGAGCTATAGGCATCTACGCTGCGCTGGCTAGGCCTAATGCCTTGGTTTTCATGGTCGATATTAATCCTGTAGCGGTCAAACTGGCCAAACGCAATGCATTACTTAACAGAGTCTCAGAGAGGGTCAGAGTTATGAAGGGGGACCTCTTCACTCCTCTTAAGGGTTTTCGGTTCGACCTGATATTGAGTAACCCTCCCCTGGCCAAGGGAAAGGAGACCTTAGGCAGGATATTAAGGGGTGGCCGGGAGTTCCTAAGGGAGGGCGGCGAAATATACCTAGTCCTGAGTAAAGGCGAAGAGTGGGTCTTGAAGGAGATGAATTCCACTTATGCAGAGGTAGAAGTAGTGAAACGTATTAAGGGTTACACCGTGATCAGGGGGAAGATCTGAGGACTGAAAATTAAGTCCGTTTTGAACCATCAGATAACCAATGCTTTAGTCTGGTAGCGTTCTCAGGATTATAGGGGATTATTTGTCCCTGCCAAGGGACCTTCGGCCCCCTCAATTCCTCCTTATATGAGGATATAACGAAAGAACGTCCTTAAAATTCACTTGAGCTTCTTCACCAGGATCCTAATAGTGTCCCCATGCTGCTGAACTTCGAGCACCTGATTACCCGTTCTCCTAGCCCAAGCTTCTATGTCAGGCTTCGCTGCCGGATCTGTTGCCAAGACCTCCAACACATCCCCCACGTTGAGTTGCCTCATTACCTTCGCCGTCTCCATCACCGGACCAGGGCAATACATTCCCCTAGCGTCCAACGTCTTGGTGATCCTAAAGGGCTGAGACAATCCTTCTCCCCCTCATATGAATAAGGTTTCTCCTCCCTGTGCCCTATCCAGGAAAGTGGCTGCTCCCACTATGTCGTCCACGAAGTCCGCCAGATCCTCCCGCTTTATGTTGAAGAAGCCCATGGTGGTGGAGCAGGCGAAAACCCTGACCTCCCCTTGAGATTTGGCATCCATTATCAATTGATACCATGTGGGGTACTTCATCTCACTCATCCTCTTCGCAATCATGGGGCCGAATTCCTGATAATTCAAGTCGACCTTTAGGGTCTCTTCGCGCATGGCTTGAATCGCCTTCTTGGTTATGGCTTGAAGCCCCCAAAAAGTAAAGAACAGGTTCACCTCGTAACCTGAGGCCGCTGCGCTGGAGGCCAAGATCCCCACTGGCATTAACCTATCCACTGTGCCAGAAAAAACTATGATGGAAAGCTTCCTCTTCTCTCCTCCCTCACCCATTTAAATCACGTAAGCTAAGGCGGAATTAGAATTTTTAAATTTTCCTTTTATGAGTTACATTATGTTTCTCTAATCCGTTAGTTTTTGTTTATTGCTAATTTAAAATCAGCATCTTCAGACACTCTGCGCATCTTCTTGTAATGAGGGGCCTAGCCTGAGTTGACCATCCCTCACTTAAAAATCTGAAAAGCATAGAGTTTACGATGATTAGGATAGAGAGGAAGGCAAGGGAACTGGGTGTTTTCGTTGCTGTGGCAGTTTCTGTCAACATTGAGGTGAGGAACTCCCCTGAGGAGTTAATCAGCGAGATGAGATCGTTGAAGGAGAGAGCTAAGGGAGAGGAATTGACTACCAATCCTATAGTCAGGGCCTATAGGGATTTCTACTGGAGGATTGGGTTAGATCCTACCAAGGTGAGGCCAAGCGGGGAAGCCCTTAGGAGGAGATTGACGAGAGGAAAGGACTTGCCTTCTATAAATAACGTGGTGGACTCAGGAAACTTGGTCAGTGCTGAGACTTTAGTTCCAATAGGGCTATACGACTTGGATAAGGTCAAGGGAGAACTGAGGATCACCCTGTCTGAGGGAGGAGAGAAGTTCGACCCTTTGGGAGCCAAGGGAGAGGTCACCCTGAGCCAAGGCATCCCAATAATGAGGGATGACGAGAAGGTGGTTCACCTTTACCCTCATAGGGACTCCGTGCATACCTCAATCTCAAGCTCGACTCACAAGGTCTTAATAGTCGCTGCAGGAGTGAGCGGAGTTCCTAGGGAAATTGTTTCAGCCGCGTGCAAATTAGTTCTGACATATCTCTCCAAATACTGCAGCGGTTCCGGTTCGGAAACAGAAGTGATCTAGGGGAAAAGTCTCACTCACGTCTTTGCATTCCAGTGCTCCCCTTGAGTTCCTCTAAGATCTCCATGTAAGGTAGGAAATCCCTAGAGATCCTATACGTCGATCCATATCCTTCCCCCTCCCTCACTATTATCCTATGCCTGACCAAGACGTCTAGGTGGTGAGACACTGTCTTATAGTCTATTCCAAGTTCCTTGGATATTTGGTTAGCGTTCAGCTGAGACCTGGCGAGCAACTCCACTACTTTCAGCCTAGTGAGCCCGCCCCTGGAGGAGAAGAACAGGAACTTGAGCAGGTTCCTCATCTCCTTCCTTTCCCTATCGCTCGGCATTCAGAGATCGCTCCTTTTGCTCTCAGGTTTCCTAGGTCTTAATGGTTTCGTTCTGAGACAAAGTCCCAGATCAATGGGAGATCAGATAAGGATGTTTATCCGTAGTGTAGCTTTTCGATATCTTCATTGCTTCCAAGTCCGCCCGAGCGCCCCTATTGAGGGTTCATACAGGGTCACCCTCAACTCCTTGGAGTTAGTCGAGGGGAACGCAGTGCCCTCCCATTCGCTTCGTCCCTCCCCCAAGCCTCCTGGACAGAGCTCATCATCAGTAGGGAGATCGTGGCAGGAAAGTCCCAGCCCTGAGCACGTGTTCACTTCTACACGCGCAGTTATTGGGGTAGGGGCGCACCTCACTGGCTCAGGCGCCTCGGTAGCGCTTACCCAGTCCGTGACTGTTTGGCAGAGTGTTTGGGAGTTCTTAAAGGGGGATCCCCTAACCCCACGGAGAGGTCTTACGCCTCCCAACCCCCTGGAAGGTAACTCCCGTTGAGGCATATTCAGGAGTTTAATATATCTAAAGTTACATTATTGAATCCTACAGTTTCAAAGGATCACGGTGACTAAGTTAGGGAACTTGATGAGCTCGGTTTGAAGTAGTTCCTCATAAGTCTTAACCCTCTTGACTGTCTTAGCCATAGAAAGTAACACTCGCCTGTCCTCCTCCGTGTAGGGTCCGTTCCTGTAGATCATGTATAAACAAGAGGGTGATACCACTGCACTCGCGAAATAGCTCATTAGGAATGCCCTGTCTGCGGTCTCTAAGTCCTTGTGGGACATAAGACAGACGTCGGGATGAGTGTGTGCTCCTGCCACACCTTCAGGATAAGGGGCTATGACCCTATCCTCCTCTCCCTCAAGGACGAAGAAATTACCATCTTTCAGTACGATAAGCAAGTACTCGATTCGAGTCCTGGCTGTCTTAAGGGCCATTTGGACCATGACCCTCCTGAGGAATTGCGTGTAAATCCCAGCTAGCTTCCAGGGAATGGTCCAGAAGGGATCTCCGTCCTTACCTAATCCTAAGCCGTAGTCCCTGGCAACAACTTCGTCCGAGACGAACAAACGGTCCTTAAAGAAAAGGGGTTCTAAGCCTGTTTCGTCATATATGAGCTCAGCCCTCTCGTATAGCGAATAAAGCCGAGCCATGAGCTCTGAGAGCTCATTCCTATCGAGCCTCTGCTCCTTTGCACTCATTCACCCTAACCTCCTGTGAAAGGACAATTTTAGATAGTGCTAAAAACGGGTCTGGGGCAGCGTAAATCGACCGCCCCACTATCTCGTAGTCTGCTCCAGCGCATAGAGCATCCCCTTCTCTGGCTCCCTGAACTCCGACGCCAGGTGAGATCAACACCTTGGCTGGGAAGAGGGATCTTGCCAACCTTATCAACTCAGGCTTAGTTGCAGGTACTACCAGCCCATGAGGGTCCACCTCAGAGGCCAGACGTAGGAGCTTCTCGGTGAACTCCAGAGGCCATCCTCGGTGAGACATGGCCAATACTAGGTAGAGCTTAAGCCCTCTCTCTCTGCAGTATTGGGATAACTCCCCTAGGCTTCCCTCAATACCGGTGAAGGAGTGAGCTATTACAGCGTCTCCTACGCCTTCAAGGGCTTTCAATGTGGTGATCATGGTATTACCTATGTCGGCTAATTTGAGGTCCAGGATCACCTCATCCCATGGGTTGAGTTTGAGCATCTCCTTGACCCCGTCGATACCCGAAGTCAGCAAAAGCGGAAGACCTATTTTTATCCCATGGATCGATGCCGAAATACTACGCAGGATGTGGGGAGGTAAAGGAACGTCCGCTGCTAATATGATCCTAGCCTTCAAGGTTACCTACCAAGTAGTCCATGATTGACTGAGCGTCCTGTTCCTCCACCCACTTCCTGTCTATTATGGACTTCAAGATCTCCGTTATCTTGAAGACCGAGTAGAGTTTCACTCCCATCCTCTCTAACTCCCTATTAGCACCCTCTTGTCTGTCGACTATCACCAAGGCACCCTCCACTTTTCCGCCTTCCTGCCTCACCGCGTTCACGGCTACCTTTAGCGAGGTCCCTGTGGTTGCTACATCGTCCACCACGAGTACCGCCTTGCCCCTGACCTCTCCCTCGAGTAACTTGTTCGTTCCATGACCTTTCCTCTCCAATCGAGCGTAAGCTAGGGGTTTCTCCATTTTACATGCCATGAAGGAGGCGAGAGGAAGACCGCCTGTCGCCACTCCCACTACGAGGTCGAAATTCAAGTTAGAGACAGTGTTGATGGCCAATGAGACTATCCTAGAGAACTCTGGGTAGCTGGGAAGTCTCCTCAAGTCTAGGTAATATGGGCTTATTTTCCCTGAGGAAAGAGTGAAGTTCCCCAGCAGAAGCAGTCTGTTCTGAAGGAGGAAACCAGCTACATCGAAGGACATTGCAGGTTATTCGCCGCGGGGAAATAAATTTTTAATACGTTAACGGACAGGGATCAGTAAGGGCTTTATTTGGACGATCTGATCTCGGTCAGAGATCTGGAGAGGAGGGATTTCGAGGAGATCCATGCGATCGCTGACCTTTACGCCTCAGGATCCCGCAAAAACAATTTGCATGGAACTGTGGCCTTGGCTTTCTTCGAGCCCAGCACCAGGACAGCAACCAGCTTTGAAACAGCTGCTAAATTGCTAGGGATGAACGTAGTGGGTTTCAGATCGGAGGAGGGAACTTCAGTGAGCAAGGGCGAGACTCTAGGGGATACAGTGAGGATGCTGGACGGCTACTCTGACTGCATAGTCATGAGGCATAGGTTCGACGGTGCAGCTAAATTCGCGTCTGAAATAGCTAGGCATCCCATCATAAACGCCGGAGACGGAAAGAACGAACATCCCACGCAGGCGATCCTGGATCTATACACGATCAGGAGAGTATTCGGGGGCATAGACGGACTGACAGTTGGTGTTTTAGGGGACCTCAGGTACTCTAGGACTGTCAATAGCCTCCTCCTGGCTTTGAATAAGTTTAAACCAAAGAAAGTCTACCTTATTTCACCCCCTCAACTGACTCTTAGGAAGGAGATAGACGACGAGCTGGAGTACTCGCGCGAAGTAACGGAGGACCTCGTCAGCATAATTCAGGAGATAGATGTCCTCTACGTCACCAGGATACAGAAGGAGAGATTCCCCGACGAATACGAGTATGAGAAGGTTAAGGGAAGCTACAAGGTAGATCACAGGGTGGTCTCTAAAATGCGCAAGCGATCCATAATCCTCCATCCACTACCTAGAGTGGATGAGATCGATAGAGCTATCGATTCTTCCCCAAAGGCTAAGTACTTCTACCAAGCCAGCCTAGGAGTGCCAGTGAGGATGGCCATATTCGAGAGGATTCTGGGTGAGAGAAAATGAGTGAGAGTGGGCTTCTGGTGAGGAAGATAAAGGAAGGAACAGTCATAGATCACATACCCGCGGGCAGGGCTTTGGCAGTCCTCAAGATCTTGAGGATAAGGGGGGATGAGGGGATAAGGGTTAGTCTCTTGATGAACGCTGAGAGCAAGAAAATGGGGAGCAAGGATATAGTCAAGGTGGAGAACAGGGAACTGAAGGGGCAAGAGGTGGATCTAATATCACTAATAGCTCCCCAGGCCACGATCAACATAGTTAAGGACTACAAAGTGGTAGAGAAGAGGAAGCTAGTCACACCAAAGATGGTAAGGGGAGTGCTCAAATGTTGGAATCCCACTTGCATTACGAACAACGATCCCGAAGCCGTGAGTCGGTTCACGTTGATATCTGAAAAGCCACTACTCCTCAAGTGCAACTACTGCTACAGCTACACCATGGAGGAACAGGTTTTCCAGCAAATACTGGGGGAGTAAGGATGTCGCTTAACACCATGAGGGTGGAAGAGGTTAAGGAACTCGAGGACGTAGTGGAAGTGAGGCTGAAAGGAGAGATGGAAGAGCCTTCCCCGGGCCAGTTCGTGAGCCTAGTTGTGCCAGGACAGGGGGAGTATGCGTTAGCAATTGGGGGTTATGAGGAAGGTGGGCTGATCCTCTACGTGGAAAGCCTTAGACTCAGGAGGATCCTAACTCGAGGGTCTAAGGTCCTCATAAAGGGTCCACTAGGCAGACCCTTAGACTTGAGAGCCAGTAAAGTTATAGGAGCTGCCGAGGGGAAACACAAGTATGACCTCCTTTTCCCATTGCATAAGTCAAGGGAGGGGGGAGCAGAAGTCATGCTGATCGAGTTAAGGGAGCTCAAGGAAGAGGGGGGAGCAGAAGTCCTGATCTCCGCTGGTTTGGACTCCCTTAAGGGTTTGAGGTTGAGGAAAGACTGGTTCCTTTTCGTTAGATGGGTCAAGATGAACTGTATGTTAGGGGTTTGTGGGATCTGCGAGTTCAAAGGCATAATACCATGCGTTGAGGGTCCATTCGTGAGGGTGTGGGAGCTTGAGGATAAAGGGGAAGGCCTATCTAGAGGGTGAAGTTGAAGAGACTTGCATCGAGTTCTTCAGGACCATAAAGTCCTTGAGGAAGGAGTGCAGGCCCGATTTACAGTACGGACAGGGCTACCTAATAGTCCCTGGGTCCATAGACATCCACGTCCACGTCAGGGGTGCAAAGCTTTCCTATAAGGAGGACGTGAACTCCTTCTCAGCTGAGGCCGCATACGGTGGAGTGACGATAGTAATGGACATGCCTAACACTTCGCCCTACGTGAACACTAAGGAAACAGTACTCTCTAGACTGAGGGAGTTGGAAGCGTCTAGAGTGGATTTCGGGGTGTACTCAGGAGTGACGGAAAGTTTCGAGGAAGTGGATGCACTCCCAATAGCGGGCTACAAGATCTTCCCTGAGGACTTAGAAAAGGATGAGACACTAAAGGTGTTGAGCTCCAAGAAGGTTAAGGTACTGCACCCGGAGCTTCCTAAGTCCAACTCTGAGGATAGGAGGCTCAGGCAGCTGTGGGAGGAGCTAGCAGCCATAAGGCAGGTAAGAGGGGAGAGAGTTCACGCAACTCACCTGACCTCCATGGAGTCCATATCCTTAGCTAAATCCATGGGATTCACCACCGATTTCACGCCACATCACCTACTAGTGGAGGGCGAAAAGGATTGTCTAACTAAGGTGAATCCGCCCATAAGGGGGTTGAGTGAGAGGTTGGGCCTCTGGAAAGCCTTTTGGGAGGTGGACACAATAGTGAGCGATCATGCACCGCATTCGAAAGACGAGAAAGCCTCGCCTTTCTCCGTGTGTCCTCCTGGAATAGCTGGGGTCTCCTTCGTCACCCCCTTTGTCTACAGCTTGGTGGAGAAGGGAATCCTCGGTCTCAATGATGCAGTGAGGCTGCTCTCGCGAAGACCTGCAGAGATCTTGGGTATAAATTACGGGAGGATAAAGGAGGGTTATGGAGCGAACTTCACAGTCCTCAAACTCGAAGAATGGAGGTATTGCACTAGATACTCTAAAGTGTCACAAACGCCTTTCGATATGTGGCCCATGAGGGTAAGAGTTCACTCAACCTACATTGAAGGGAAGATCGCTTACGAAGATGGAAACATTTACCCAATAAGGGGGGTGAACGTGTTTGACCAGATTCGCAGGCAGGGACTTTGAGGATCCCATCATAATCGCTTCGGGCGTGGTGCCTGACGTCCCTGCGTATATGAAGAGGGTATGCAAGAGGTATAGGCCATCAGCGATCACCACTAAGTCCTTGACCCTGAGTCCTCTTCAACCACATCCACCGCCGACTTTCATTAAACTGGACCAAGGTTGTTACCTCAACGCCATAGGTTTGGGCAATCCAGGTCCCTCCTTTCTAAGTGGGCTGGAGGTGGATTGTCCCCTCATAGTCAGCGTGGCCGGAAGGGAGAGCCAGGAAATAGTTCAGTTAGTGAAAGAGGCGGGAAGTAAGGGGGTTTTATTGGAGTTAAACCTCAGCAGTCCTAACAGGGCTGGGTACGGGCAATCCATAGCCTCTATGACCTACGAGGTAGTGAAGGACGCTGTTTCGGTCTCCCGGGTCCCGATCTTGGTTAAACTGGGCCCTTGGGACAATGTAGTGGAATTAGCGGGGAAGGCGATTTCAGCAGGCGCTTCGGGATTGACTCTCATAAACACCATGAGGGGTATGGCGGTGGATATCGAGAGTGGAAGACCCATACTCTCCTACGTTACTGGTGGAGTTTCAGGTAGGTGTATCCACAGTGTAGCAGTAAGGGTGATATATGAAGTATACAGGGAGTATGGAGTTGAGATCGTAGGCACAGGGGGAGTATATACGTGGAGAGATGTGATCGAGATGATGATGGTGGGAGCGAAAATGGTAGGACTAGGAACGGTCTTGGTGGAGAGGGGGTTAGAGGCGATAAATGAGATAAGAGAGGGATTGAAGAATTACTTAGCAAGCAAAGGCCTTAAAGAGGAGGAGATAGTAGGTTATGCTGTGAAGAGATGAAGGGGATGGGTGAGAAGAAGAGGATAGAGATGAAGGGCAGGGACTTGGAGGGACTACTCTTCCTGGGGAGGATCAGGACAGTCAACTTGGAGTACTGTAGCGAAGACAAAACAATGGCGAGAGTAGTAGCTGCATTGGACACGGGAGAGGAAGTATCCACTTTCTGCATACCTACGAGAGCTGCAGGTAAAATAAACACGGTGATTAAGCACTACCTTAGGATGGGTATATCCAAATACTTCGTCACAGAAAGCGTGGAGGGAGTCGAGAACATAGACGAGGGAGAGGAAGAGGGAGGTACGAACACGTGAGCGAAAGCAGAGAAGGGGATATATTAGCGGATCTCTACGCGAGGGTTCAAAGTAATGAGTCGGAGATAGCCTCCCTCAGAGAGGAGGTACTTAGATTAAGGAGGGAGACGTCCAGGTTGTATAAGGTCCTCTCCCTCGTTATACCAATCCTAGTGGAAGAGGATAGAGGGAAGAGGGAGAAAATACTCAAGGACGTCCTGGAAGTCTTAGAGGGAAATGGTAGTTGAACGATCTGTTTTCAGTCCCCTCGATTGCGGTCAGGCTATTCGCCATAATGGACCCTTTCTCAGTGCTACCTTACATCCTGTCCCTATACTACGAGTACTCCAAGAACGCCAAAGAGAACATCTCGTGGAATTTCCTGGTTAACAGGTTAATGATAGCCATAGTTTCACTATTGGTCGTCTTCTCACTCATGGGCAGGCCTCTCTTGAGCTTCCTGGGTCTCTCTCCGGAAGCCTTGGAAATAGGAGGCGGAATAATACTAGTCTATCTGGGCGTGGACACTATGGGCGGCTTCACGGGTCTGAAGTTCCTAGGGGAGAAGATCGAGGAGGCGTTGGTAACTCCCATAGGGACACCCCTGATCGTAGGTCCAGGAACTCTAACGGCTTTGGTCACTCTATCCGTCTCACACTCGCCAATAGTCCTACTAATAAGCAGTGCAATAGCCGCTGCCATAACTTACTTATCCCTCCTCGCAGGCCCGCTTATAGTGAGAGTATTGGGCAATACAGGGACAGTAGCTGCGGGAAGGTTCACTGCAATCATAATAGCTGCCTTCGGAGTTCAACTTATTCTCAATGCTCTATCCGAAATTCACGTCATAACTACATGACAATACGACTATATAATGAAAAGTTTTTATCCAGAGCAGATCCCTTTTAAAGGGGTAAGTGATGAGTACCAAACTCAAGTATGTAGATCTGGACGATATAGACAGGAAACTCCTAATCGAGTTACTCAGGGACGCTAGAACTAGTCTAAGGAGACTTGCTGAGGAGATGAATGTGTCCCCTGCGACACTACATAACAGGTTGAACAGGCTAGCTCAGGAGGGAATAATAAGAGGTTTCACTGCTCTGGTTGACTACTCGAAGTTAGGCTATAGTCTCACCAGCATTATTATGGTGAAGGTAGATGGAAAACATCTGGTTGAGTTCGAGAGGGAAATAGCGAATACGGCGAACGTGACTGCAGTGTATGATGTAATAGGTGAGAACGACGTGGTTATAATAGCCAAGTTCAGGGACACCGAGGAACTTGACTCATTCCTAAAACAGTTACTGAAAAACCCGAAGGTAGAGAGGACTTACACCAGTATAGTCTTGAATATAGTCAAGGAAGATCCAAGAATAAGAATAGTTTAGCCTTTATAGTTGAAGCCGTCAGTTTGATTTACCCTCTTCATATGTGGATCTAGCTTAAGCCAACTCCCTCCCCGTCCTGGAAGGGTTCCAGCCGCTCATGGTTCCCACCGTGGATTCTGGACCGTATTCACTTGGTGGGCCAGAGGACCACTCCCGCTCAACTGGACCCGAAAGGGAGGGTGTGAATCGTCGTGTGAAGGGTAGAATGACTATTATTGCTTCTCCCCCAGTCACATTAAGTCCTCAGTCTAGCTGTGAGGGAGGGTCATTGGCATTACTGGTATGCCTCTGCAAGCTCTTTCCCCAAATGCGGGTAGAGGTCCCCCCCAAGTCCTTCAGGTGTTCATAGACCCTAGCCAGCTTGACCTTTGCCTTGGACCAATTCTCAGAGTGAGGTTTTCCTAGACAGGTCACGGTGCATTTTCCTGAGCTGGAGGAGGGCCTTCTCATAAGGCCCGGCGTTGGGGAAGTACTCGGTGTCGCTTGTAACGAGGAGTTTCTCTACACCCACATCGAGGGCCACTGCCTTCTTGGTATTTGGAAGTAGTTCGACTTCAGGGACGTTAACCAGGGAGGTGGTGAA
>Ga0208151_100073_pt1 | contig 54771 bp, 55 predicted proteins | sample ECH_Bhost_MetaG_FD_187130 | JGI IMG/M metagenome (GOLD analysis project Ga0208151, IMG submission 187130) | Hot spring microbial mat communities from Yellowstone National Park, Wyoming, USA - ECH_B host_MetaG (SPAdes) (version 2) | ecosystem: Environmental > Aquatic > Thermal springs > Hot... | reverse complement strand
CATTTGGCTCACATCCCCGCAATCCCATTCTTTTAGGCAGAGCCCACATCTAGTGAGAGTTCATCCTTAATCAATAAAAGTTGATATAACCAAATATAAAAAGATTTCTGTTAACGCGAAAAAGGAGTCTCCCCATTACTTAAATGGTAATCGCTCGAGACGTTTAATGTAATAATCATCAAGAACGAGGAGTTGTCATTACTTACAAACCTATAAAGTATAAAACTTGGTATCCCCTTTAACCCATACTCCTTCACTAAGTTAATTCCCATGGTCTCATTCCCTAACACATTTCCTAAAAAGGAGGCATACTCGCTAAATAGAGAATCAACCCTGTAAATGTAAGGCAAATTCACAAGTTCTCGCTGTAACATGAAGACTTCACTGGAATTCAAATTCATAGGGTTTAGGTTAACTATTAAGATTAATGAATCATTATTTAAGTTCTTTAATATGTTTTGAGCTATAACGCTGTCGCTGTTACTTGGTAAATTGTTTTCTTGGTTGTAGCTAATGAATTTAGTGTAATTTAAGGCTGAAATAGACATCAGAGCTATAAATATTAACCATATCGAGAATATAATCCACTTTCTCCTAACTATAAAAGACCAAAAGTCCATAATTATCTCTAGGTAAACAAATACAAGAGTTCTTTTTAGTTTTCAACTAAGAAAGGCTTTTAAACCCCCTTATCTCATAATCGTAAACTAGCATTACTTGCAATTCCTCATCTATTTTCCTGGCTATTTCAATGACTCTTTTAGAGTGTTCTATTCCATTTGTAAAGCAAATCTCTACACCTTTTTCCCCTCCTTTCACTGTAATTATTGAGCAATCTTGTGTTAACTTCTTTACCTCATCAACCTTCTTGGTGAATATAGCCAATAATAATGCATCCGCCTTTATTAAATCTACTATTGGAATAACCTGAATGTGACCTATAAGCGATGAGAGCGCCTTCTTAACTTTCATGGGTTTATATTTCATTCTAATACCAATTTCGCCTACACTTGCCCTAGGGTTCTCTGACAGGATGTTCAGTAATGCAATTAACCAACTCTTCATTTCAAGTGGCCTCTGCTCTGGAAAGTAAAACATTAGAGGTTTCCCAAGAAATCTGGACATAGTCTCTATTCTATCCTCTAACTCCTTCATAGTCCTCCCTTCTATACCGTAAACATTGAAGTTCTCTAGGCACTTGAACTTAACGAAAACCCATCTGCTTTCGAAGTCCCTTAGGTTACTGAAGGCAACGTATGCGAAATAGTTATTATATAAATTTGGGTTGACAAGCAGCTTAAACCCCTTTATTATTTTATCCTCTAGTAATTTATTGAACCTGGCGTTTATAGACGGAGCGGAAAGCCCAAGGATCTTTGCAAGTCTATTCTGGGAAATCCTTCCATCCCTCAACAAGTTAAGTATTATTTCCCTGTCTACTTGATCCACGATTACATCTATATTTAAAACCTTATATCTTTTCTATTAACACATTGGGGTTTATGCTTATCAATTTTAATTTTTAATTTATAAAATAACTTAAAAATATTATTTAATTAATATAATAATAAAAACTTATAATTATGTAAAGGTTATAATCCATTATATATAATTTGACGTTCACACCATAAAAGAGAAAACGCCTAGACCTATCATGAAGACACCCAAGAAGAGCAGTGAAAGCCTCCCTGCTCTAACCATTATGGATAAATCCTTTACCCCCCTTATTACGCCTTTGTAGACTAATGCTACAACTAACGATTGAGCTAACCAAGAGGCCATTCCAAACGTAAGCCCTATGAGGAACCCCTCTCCACTACCTATTATTGGGACTATTGCGAGGGTTAATATTAAAACAACTATGAAGTCCCCTCCAAAGGCCGCTGCTATACCGTGTATCCATATAACCTTGTAATCAGCAGATGCATATTCCTTCTCTTTTTCACTAACTGATCTCCTCTCTTTCCTTAATATTAAATATGAAGCAACTCCTATCATTGTTATCCCGACTATGATATCCACTAAAGGGTCTAAGGAGTAGCTCTCGAAAAAAGAAAAGAGCTGGCTTGTCAAAGCGCTTAGGGAAGTCCAAACTAGAGTCAAGGCCATTGCAAAGACCAATGTTGAGAGCATCGCCCCCTTCAAGTTCCTCTGCATTAACCCATAGGATACTGTTATAGGCCAAGTGTGCTCATCTGGCTTAAGACCGTGGATAATACCAATTATGAATATTGCTAAAGGCCATAAGTATCCCAGTATTTTAAGTACTTGCTGTGCTATTGGTGTCATAACGTCTGGTAAGGAGAGTATTGCAATAGCTAGAGCCGAAGATATTATTAAGGCGAGTACGAGTTCCTTGTTCTTCATCTCACATCTAGATTTAGGGTATCCCTAATGATTAAAAAGGTTTAGGAAAAAAGTTGAGTTTTCTGTAGAATTAAATCACTTTATAAAACATAGGTACCTTTTTCCCGTTTTTCTCAGTAAAGAAAACTTTTACTTCCTCCCCTGGCTTTACTTTCCCTGCAACGTTTGCATACATCCTAAAGCCCTCCTTCATCTCAACTATTGCGTAAACTACTACCCCCTCCTTTCCCTGGAACTCAGTTAAAGAGAATATTTTACCGATCCCGCTGCTCTCCTTTACTTCTAACCTCGAACTGCACTTAGGGCAATAATTCCTAATATAGAAGGTATTGTAATCGCAGTTACTGCACCTCAAGAATGGCAAAATTCCCTTTTCAATTAGTTTGACGTAGTTCTCCTTGAATTCGTCTATCATTTTACCTCACCTATAACAACTGTAACCGAGTGTCCTCTGTTCCACCCACCTATTCCGTTTATTAAAACCTTTCTAACGTCCTTTACTTGATGGCCTTTTGCCATGTTATTTAGCTGAAGTAAAGCCTCTTCGAGTAATACCCCTCCACTCATGAATGCAGGTTGTCCTGTATTCAAAGTCCCCCCTCCTGTATTTACTGGCATTTCCCCCTTATATGAAATATCAGTATCCTCGAAGAACTTTCCCCCCTTTCCCTTCTCAGTTAAACCTATATCCTCAGCTTGCAGTAAAACGGTTATGGTGAAGGAGTCGTATAATTCAAAAGCATCAATTTCACTTAAACTAACTCCTCTTGAACTTTCGATAGCGGGAGTATAGATTATATCAGGTAAATCAGGTGGCATTTCGGGCCAATGTGCTTCATTATAAAAGGAGATCTTCAAGTCCCTGAAGTCTGTGTTCCTCCCTTTCCTAGAAACTAGGAAGAGGTTAAAGCCATCAATGGGATATACTATCTCTAACAACCTCAATGGATCACATACAACCCTAGAAGACAGGACTTGCTCAAGAGAGAGCTCTTCCTTATAAAGGGCTTTTTCATTATAAATGGCGTTTTTCCTCTGTTTGGCGGCAATTGAAGCCCTCTGCTCGTCAGTTGAGTTGAATAAAGCCTTGTGCCTGTTAGCTACTAAAGCGTAATCGCTTATGGGATTTAAATCCTCGTAAACTCTGAAATACTCATCATTAGGTGTTATGGGGATATCATAAAGTTTGTCAATAGAGTCCACAGTCACCTTCTTTTCCCTTAATACTGAAGACTTCCCGCCAACAATTATTAACCCATTATTAATCTCCCCCATCTCTACTAATCTGTAAGCCCTGTATAGCAATGTTAGGGCTGAAGGTCCACCGTAATCCACTATATCTATTTTCCTAGGTTTAATCCCCAATATAGAGGAGACTTGTAGGGAGAAGAGCAAGAGATTTGGCTTACCATCAAATACACCAGGGAGAAATGTCAAGAACAAGCCGTCTATCTCCCTTGGCTTTACTTCAGACTTCTCAATTAAGTCGTCGAAGACTTTTCCAAGTAACTCATAAGTACTCCCATAAAATTTCTTCTGCAGTATACTTGAAAACGAGATTATCATATACCTCTATAACCCCTTCCATTTAAGAATGTTACTGTGTCTCAGCCTCAGTGCGCTAAATAACCGCCATCTATGTAAATTACTTGGCCAGTTAACCAATCTGATGCAGGCGAGGCTAAATAAACTACAGCCCCAGCTATATCACTAGGCTTCCCTATAATCCCCAAAGGAATCTCCTTCAACACTTGTTCCCTGATCTCCTCGCTCTCTAGGAACTTCTTAGTTAAGTTCGTCTCTATCATGTAAGGAGCTATTGCGTTGACCCTTATCCCATACTTTGCCCACTCAACAGCTAAAGTCCTAGTCAACGCATCTACTCCTGCCTTAGAGGGGGAATAAGCGCTGTAACCCCATTTATATCCAGAGGAGCCTGCAGTTGAGGATATGTTTATTATTTTACCATATTTTCTCAAAATCATATACTTTCCAGCAGCCCTACAAGTAAGGAAAGTCCCCTTCAAGTTAACATCCACGACTTGCTCCCACAGCTCTGTTGGGTAGTCCAACGTGGGGATTCTCCTGTTGATTCCGTGGGAGTTAACCAGAACGTCAATTCTTCCAAACAAATTATAAGCCTCCTTGAACGCCCTCTCAACCTGCTCTTCATCTATCACGTTTGCCGTAATATATTCAACTTCCCCTAATCCCCTTATTTCCTCCTTGAGTTCCCTTAATTTACCTTCATCCCTCGAGATCATCATTAATTTCGATCCAGCAAGGACCAAAGCAAGACACGATGCCTTACCTAGACCTCCCGTTGCTCCAGTCACAACGCTTACCTTACCCTTAAGGGAAAACATTGCTTTGTAATCATATTCACTTAAGTCCATTTCCCTTTTTCATTATCTTGTAAGTTATTAAATATTTATTCTCCCAACTTTAGGAGATTACAAGGGGAAAGCTTTCAATAGGGATTATATTAGGGAACTATAAATGAAGGTTTTGTTAAGTTCTTTGTATCTCATGTATGAAATATACAATCCGTGATAATAAGAACATACTTTGCTGACAGTTTCCCATAAGGAGTTAAAATATGTATATTTTGAACCCTCTCTAACCACGATGTTAGTTCTGCGCTAAATGTAGGCTTCCTGAAAGGATAGGCTAAAGGTGTAATGCATGTCGGTTTCCAATCAGGTTGTCTACATCATGTTTTTGAGGTTAACGCTAATGGATAATGACTTTGGGAAAGCATGAGTTGAAGATGATATAGCGAAGGCTATTATCCTGTGAATCACAAACCCAACTATTATGCGTTCCAGTGAGAATTGGGTTTATTTCTAGAAGCTCGTACAACTAGTCATAACAACATTGTTCACTACATATACTTCAATCTCCACCTATTTTTCTTCCCCTGACTATAGTAATTTATATCCTGAAACAAAGTAATTATCATATCCTAATCCTTAATAATCTAAATTCCAAGACCTTTAAAGGCATTTTCCACCTTATTTGGCTTTACTTGTAATAAAGCAAGAAAAGCTTTTATTCTAGGATAGTAAATTAACTCCATGTACGTGTTGGAAATAACCTCGTATATGGTAAAGCCAGATGATAAGTTATTAGCAGAGCACAGGAAATACTTAAAGGAAGTATTAAGTAAGGGGAAATTGAAGTTAGCAGGGAGGATGGCAGATAATACTGGCGGAATACTCCTCTGGGAGGTGAATTCCATTCAGGAAGCAAAAGAACTGGCACTGAAAGATCCTTATTATGAGAAAGGAGTTATAACCTTTGTCCTTAAGGAGTGGAACATAGTGTGGAATTCCTTTGTAAACCCACCTGTTACCCCTATTTAAGGCAATGAAATTGATCAAGGGGATTGTTTTTGAATAAGTTTTGAACTCAGAAAGTTAAACTTATTTTTAACCGCAATTTGATTACCTTGTGACCCAGAAATTAATGAGAAACCAAGTTTTGTTCATCCTCTTGGTCTTAGTTTCCCTAGGTTTGGCAGACTATCTATTCCATTTCTACTCCTCATCTTATTTAATTAGTTATCAACCCATTAGCCCTTATATTTCATACATCGAGACGGGGATAAACGTTGTTGTTGTTTCCTTAGGTGGATACCTTATAATAAGGATAATAAATAAGATAATATCAAGGACCTTGTCTAATACTGGGGATTCTATAACTTTGAGGATAGTTGTAGATATTATATTATACACCCTACTCTCAATAGCGATTCTGGCAGTATTAGGTGTTAACCTCACTGGAGTACTTGTAGGGGGAGCAGTAGGTGGGATAGTTATAGGCCTGGCAGTTCAGACCATAGCCCAAAACGTTCTCTCAGGAATAATAGTGACAGCAAGCAAGACAATAAAGCCAATGGACAAAGTCTCCTTGGTGACTAATATATCATCTAACCCAATTATAGGAGAGGTGAGGAGAATTAGCTCCCTCTTCACTGAAATAAGGTCAGTAAACGGAACTTTAATTAGAATTCCAAACTCAATGCTTTTTGGGAACACCATATTCCATAAACTTGAAGGGGAAAGGGGTTTAGTTTTTCCATATACGGTAAACGTAAATGCAGATGTTCCATATGATGAACTCATTAATAAGTTAACTCCAATAATCCAAGATTATTTCTCTAAAATTAATGCAGAAGTACCTAAAATATATTTCACTTCAAGGGTAAGAAGCTATAACGTGTTCACCGCTCTAATAAACTTCAATAGTATGGAGAACTTAAACACGTTAATTGATTTCGTCAATAGGGCATTTGATCAGGCTTACTGGAGAGCGAAGGAGAAGTCATTCAAATAGAAAATTAAGAAAAATTTAAAAGCATTGAGTTAATTGATATGCGAAGAATATGGCGTTAGGAAAGGGAACGGAGGAGGGATTAAAAGAGCTATTCAAAGCGAACGCCGAGGATTATATGCTATTATCATTAATTGCAGAGAAGCTTGAGGCTATGGGGAGGAAAGAGGAGGCAATGAAAGTGAGGGAAAAGGCTAAGGTAGAGTTGGGGCACGCTAAGGGAATATTCGAGAAGTTATTATCTAATACAAGCACAAAAGAAATGCTGAATGAATTCGTGAAGGAAGAGGAAGACGAACATGTAAGCGAATACAACAACGTTGCAATGAAGGCAAAGGAGGAGGGGCATAGCCACATAGAGTTAATGCTATGCGCTTACGCAGAGCAAGAAAAGGAGATAGCCGAAACAATTAAGAGGGTTGCTAAAGCCCTGTAAAGAGTTAATCCTTTTTATTCTTATTTAAACGCTCCAATAATTTATTTTTACTGTTGTGAATTGAAATAGCATATCTCAACAATTTTAAGGCTCTAAAACACCAAATCCACTATAATCAAAAGCTAAGATCGTTAAGAAATTTTGGGTTTATTGAGATGAGAGATCAGAGTTGCATGGAGTTCAATCTTAACTTATTTAACATCATCTTTGTTCCTTTCTATAAGCGAGGAAGTAAAACTTCCAATATCCTGTGGACTCATCGAACCTATACTTTACCTAGCATCCCTCTTTGATTTCTCTTATGTTTTCTCCTTTACATTATAATGTTAATCCTTACATCTCCCTTGAGGAGTTACTTTCCAAGGGATCCTCTTCTCTATATTAGGGATTAATTAGTGGGCAGTAAGTATTTACTAGAACTCTGCCACACATAGGAATCCTCATTAAGCACCACTGGATATTATAATAGAGAATGGGAAAAGTTGTAACCTTTCTCAGTTATTATGTACTAGAGCTAGGAAAAAGCTTCGTTAGAGTTGATAATCTGAAAAAGAAGTATTTAAATGTGATCCCTTAGAATGCCAGGGCTCTCAGATTTTTGTAAACGCCGCGACTTAACGTAAATTAATGCCAAATGCTTTAGGCCTTTGTAACATGGAGTAAACAATTACAAAAGGTAATTAGTATGATTCTTCTGGAGGAAATTTAATGTCTAGATCAAATCCACCCTTATGAAAACGTGCCCAAGATGTGGTTTTAATAATCCAGACTCCTCAGAGTTCTGCCAGAACTGTGGAAACCCCTTCACTATCACGACTCAATTGATCCAGGCTCAACCATATCAACCTGGTCAGTCCCAGCAGCCAACACCTCAAGGTGAGCCTAAGGCCATAAGAGGGATATCGAAAATCAAATACGGAGCCCTCATATTAATAATCGCAGTAATTGTCTCCTTCATTGGATCTATTTTCGGGTTCTTCTCTGTTTTCAGTCTAAACTTTATCAGGGGCTATTTATCCTACTATGGGATTTTGAGTTCTATAGCAGTAATAATAATAGTAGCGATTATTTCCATTATAATCTCACTAGTGGGTTATATAAACGTCAGGAGTGGATTTCAGATCTTATCAGAGATAAACCAAGATTATGGGATAGGGAAGACTGGAGTAAATTTAATCTTCGTTGGAATAGGGGTAACTATCTTAGGTTTAATCTTACTTTTGGTTCTAGTTGGGTTCTTCATATTAATTATAGCTGTGTTAATAGAAGTAATAGGCTCCATATTATTAGGGATAGGGATTTATAGGATAGGTAGTAACTTCAGGAATACCCTAGTTGAAGTGGGTGGGATATTAATAATATTCTCTTGGTTACCTTATATAGGTTTCATCGCATTTATTGGATGGATATTGAATTACTTCGGCTTGAATGAGATAGAGAAAAGGATGGTGGGTAAGCCTTAACGTTTGATTTAAGCATGAAATTTTCATTCAATCTAATGTAACTTAAAATTGCAGTTGATTAGCTGTAAAATTATTAAAATTATCAGGAATAATCTTACAGTGTTTGTCAATGTCTGACTTCATAACAGTCCTGGAAGGGTTCATTCTTTTCCCTGGATTAGGGATTCATTATTGGGCAATAGATAAGGTAGAGAACTATCACGTGAAAGGGATCTTCATTGCCAAGCTCTAGCTTTGAATAAAAGGAAAAGTTGTAACCTTTCTCAGTTATTATGTACTAGAGCTAGGAAAAAGCTTCGTTAGCTCATTAATAGATATTCTAAAAACTTTTAAATGAGGGGAAAATCCAGCCTCAAAGAGACTCCTTAACCCCATTTTTGTAACAGAGATTAAAGCAATGATTGATGTATGCCTTTAAAATCTAATGAATGCCTAATCCTTAAAGGAGAGTTCTCCTTAGATAACTGCCTTTCAATAATTATAAAGACAAAATAAGAAAAACCATGGATGAGAAACTTAGCCTTTAATTACTTAGATAAGAGAGATCCCATTAAAGTTCAAGACAGTTTATTTACTTGTAAACTATAAAATTCTCATGAGTTTGATAGTCAAGCGGAAGGAATTAAAGGAATTCGTTAAGGAGTTATTGATTAAATTGCAAATTCCACAGGAAGACGCTGAAATAGTATCTGAAGTCCTAGTTGATACCGACATGAGGGGGATAAAGACACATGGAATATATAGGCTTCCTGTTTACATAAGGAGGATAGAGAATAAAGTGGTGAACAATAGACCAAACATTAGAATAGATAGGGATTCAGGTTCTCTGTTTGTAATTGATGGGGATTATGGATTAGGACAAGTAGTTGCATATAAATCATTAAACGTTCTAATGGAGAGAGCAAGGGGTTTTGGAATAGCCGCTGCGTTCATAAGGAAGAGCAGCCATTTCGGTGCAGCAGGTTTTTACGCTAGAAGGGGAGCTACAATGGGTTTCATAACTATTGTAAGCTCTAATGCTAGTGGTACTATGTATCCTTATGGAGGTAATAGGAGGGTAATTGGTAACAACCCCTGGTCTATTGGTATTCCTAATGAAAGACCTTTAGTTTTAGATATCGCCAACAGCGTTGTGGCAAAGGGTAAAATAAGAGTAGCTGCTGATAAGGGGGAGGAAATCCCTGAGAACTGGGCTTTAGATAAGGAAGGAAACCCAACTAGGGATCCTAAGAGAGCTCTTGAGGGGTCTCTCCAATGGATGGGAGGACATAAAGGATATGGTATTTCAGTCATAGTTGAGATACTGTCTTCCCTTATCTCAGGTTCCTCATTCCTAGACGAGGTAAGTGATGTAACCCAAGTAGAGAAGAGGCAGGATCTAGGTCACTTCATGGTTGCCATAGATGTCTCTAAGTTAATACCTCTAAGTGAGTTCAAGGAGAGAGTCAAGGACTACGTCAAGAGGATAAAGGAAAGGGGGTCTTTAAATAGGGAAGTTATGGTTCCTGGAGAACCTGAGGAGAGGTTTTATGAGAAGGCATTGAGGGAGGGAATAGACCTATCTGCTTATCCAGAAGTCACATTGGAGGAACTAAGGAAAATAGGTAAAAAATATGGAGTTGAACCGCCTTTTTAAATACCTTTTAGTTAATATTTCCTCATTTTCATACATAATTCCCATAGTCTCCTTTAGGGAAGTTATTGTTAGTATTAAGGGGAGAAGCCGAATGCCATTGAGTAGTAGGCGGGAATTAAAGGGTTCTTTGTAGTGTAAACCATGTAAGTCATTAAAAGATTAAATAACCCACCAACTAGCCCTGTACCGAATTGATATGAAAAGTCAGCACACGAATACCTTACTTCTGTTTAAACATCTCAACTACAGTTATACTTCTTATTATTATACTTCCAAGTATCGGTATCATTAAAGGAAATAGAGAATAATTATAAGCATTACTCTATTTACAAATAAATTTATTTCTTAACTTTCTAGCAAATTACTCTAAAGGTTATATCTAATACACATAAACTGATAAAGGGAATTTTCCGTTTAGCGTGTTCAAATGTTTACTAGCTATTAGAGTAATTAAAAAAGGTGAGGACGAGACGTAGAGAAAACCAAAAGTAAACGCTTTAGACCTCTCCAAGGGATTAAGAGTTCTCATAATATTGTTATAACGTTATACTGAGTCCTTAAGGTAATGAGAGCTCTTCTTTATAGCCTTCCTTATGTTGAAGTAAGTGGAGCACCTGCATATGTTTTTAATGCAGTACTTCAACGTCTCCTCCCTTGCATCTGGATCAATGTTATTCAAGTAATCATGCGTCACCATCATGAAGCCGTGGGTGCAGTAACCGCACTGCATAGCCATTTCCTCCAGGAAAGCCCTCTGAATGTAATTTAACCTCCCTTCATGTAACCCCTTTATGGTCTTCACCTCAAATCCGTTTGCTTGGACTGCTAAAACGAGGCAGGACTTGACGCTCCTGTCGTTTAACAAAACTGTGCAAGCGCCGCACTTACCCTCATCGCATCCCCTTCTCACTTCCTTGAAACCGTTGGCCCTAAGGAAATCCAAGAGGAGGACTCTAGGTTCAATATATGACTCTATTTCCCTTCCGTTTACCTTTACTCTGATTAGACCCCCAGCACCTAAACCTCTACCACTTGCCCAACTAATCTTTGCCTCTTTCACTCTTAAAACGCTTTGCCCCTCAATTATTGCCCTCTTTACGATTTTTCCCAATATTTTGAGCTTATATTCCTTAGGTAAATGATAATCATCTATTAACTCCTCGTTTATTGAGCTAGAAAACTCATTAACCTTCTTCTCGACCTCTTCAATGCTTAAATGATCTAGCAGTTTTTCAATAATAACTGGCCTCTTGTAAACTGCTCCAATAGCTATTCTTGAGTTGAAAATAATCCCCCCTTCAATTTCATATAAAACAGCTACGTTAATTGATGGGAAAGAAGCGCCACCCATTTTTATAGCTAGAAACGAGTTCTTTGACTTAACCTTAGGTACTATGACTTCCTTGACTATTTCCCCCTCATTCATCTGTGTTAAATAAGGCCCCTTAATGAAGTCCCTCAACTTCACCTTCCTCTCTCCACTCTTTCCTATGATTGTTAGTTCAGCATCCAAAATTAATAGGGAAGGAATATAGTTAGCAGAGGGGTCTGCATGGGAAATGCTCCCCCCTATTGTTCCCCTGTTTCTAACTTGCAAATCAGCGATGTTCCAAGAGGCATTAGTTATGGACGGGAAATAATTCCTTAAAACTATGCTTGAAGCTATTTCGCTGTGAGTTGTAAGTGCACCTATCCTCACATATCCCCCTCCATCCTTTATATACCTAAAGTCGAGCTCGTTAATGTCAACAACCCTCTCCACGTCAATTAACCTGAGTTTAAGGAGGGGTAAGAGACTTTGACCACCAGCTAATGCCCTCCCCCCTTCGCTTAAAAGCCCAATTGCTTCACTTACATCACTTGGCTTATAGTACTTGAAGACCTTAGGTATTCCCAGAGAGAACATTATATCCCCCATGGCTTTATAGGGATCCTAGATATCCTCTTTCCTAAGAGGTTTGAAACTGCGTTAGCTATAGCGGAGGGAACCCCCATTATTGGTCCTTCGCCTATCCCTAATGCTTTGGAGGGTAAGTAATCTAGTTCAGTTTCAAAGTGGAGGATTTGCACGCTAAAGTTTATTTCTGCAAGCGAGGGCGTTTCATAGGTATCGAAGAGCGTAACTAGAGGGGTTCCCTTGCTGTATTTAAGCTCCTCGTAGAAGGTAATTGCTATTCCCTGGAGTAGACTACCTAGCATCTGGTTTTCAACTAAGTCCTTGTTCAGTATTTTCCCTGAATCATGAGACACAATGTATTTCTTTACCTTTATCTCGCCAGTTACCTCGTCTTGCTCCACTATTGCTAAATGTGCCTGTATTGAATAACCAAAGGAGGAATTTATCTTATCTCCTTGTGGAGGGCTAAGAGTTGAGGGGAAGAAATAAGAGGAAACGCTTAGCCCTTTGACGTCTCCAAAAGAGGCTGGATCCCAGTAAAACATGGAGGTTAACTTCCTCAAGTCGATGCTCTTCCCAGGGTTTTTTGAGTCAAAGAACTTTCCGTCTTTAAAGAAAACGCTTTCCGTCTCAAGGCATTTCCTCGCTAACTCCCCCAATCTCTCCTTCAATTCTCCAACAGCCCTTAACACGCAACTTATTACTATGGGAGCGAACCTACTCGAATAGCTTCCGCTAGCTAAATTCCAAGGCATAGTAGTATCTACTTTGTTTATAACCGTTACTTCACTCTCCTCAATACCTAATTCCCTTGAGATAATCTCAGCTATAGTAGTCTCATGCCCTAAACCCTCGTTAGTTCCATTTATGAAAACACTTACAGACCCGTCTGGGTTTAAAGTTATGTTAACGTATTCAGAAGAAGCCGAGTGGGGGTTCCTCCTCTTCAATGGCTCTAAGGCGAGGTCTACGTAAGCTAAATTAGTACCGCTCGGCTCCACGAGGACTGAGACCCCTATTCCCATCCTCTTCCCATCCCTCCTCTTCTCCTCCAAATACTTCCTGTACTCCCCCTCAATTGCCTTCACTACCCTTAAGTAATCCTGCTTTGGGTATAAACCTCCTGTAATTGTCTCGTAGAAGTGATAATTTCCTATCCTTAATGGGAAATCCTTTATTAAGTTCCTAATCCTTATATCTAATGGATCAATTTTCAGTTCCTCAGCAAGCTTATCAATAGCAGTTTCAAGGGCAAAGTAAAATGGGGGTCCTCCATAGCCCCTGTTCAAGGAGGAAGGGCTCTTGTTTGTCAATACCACGTAGTACTCCCCCTCAATTGCCCTTATATCGTAAGCCCCATTTAAATTCCCCTGAACCCTGAAGAGAGCCCCAGGTTCAGGAGGTCTTGGATATGCACCTACGTCTTCCAGGAAATGGAACTTAACTCCCTTTATTTTCCCCTCCCTGTCACTCGCTATCTCAACTCTACCCTTCCTCTCTGCACCGGAGGAACTCGCTATGAAGCTCTCTGTCCTGCTCTCGATCCATCTAACGGGTTTCCCTGAGAGCATGGAGGAAGCCAGAGCTAATGTTATATAGGGGTACAAAGAGTACTTAGAACCGAAACTCCCCCCTATGTCTCTCGGAGAGTAAAGCCTCACCCTGTTTACAGGTACGTTAAATGCCCTTGAAATGAAGTAGACTTGGAGCATTGGTCCCTGGACGTTAGACCAAATATTCAGTGAGTCCTCCTCGGCTCTAACCAAAGCACTGTAAGTCTCCAAGGGAAAAACGGCGTTCCTAGAGAAGTTGAAATCGCTTTCGACAATTATGCTTGAATTAAAGGCATTCTCGACCTCGCCGAACTTCATTTTCCTGTACATAACTACATTCCTCTTTAGCTCCTCGTGAACTAGGATATCTCCCTTCAATGCCTCATCAATTGTGTCAACCGGATCAATCTCATCAATGTCGACTTGAACTCTTTCAATTAAATCTAACGCTTTGTAATAATCGTTAGCCAAAACAACAGCAATTGGCTCCCCAACAAACCTAACTTTCCTTAAGGCAAAAGGATAATAATTTATTCTGGCCTCAACAGCAAGGGGAAAGGGGTTTTTAATAACCTTGAGGAGTTGTTCTGGACCGTAAGCTATTCCTCCATTACTTTTAACGCCCTCCAAGTCAATTCCCTTTATTATACCGTGGGCAACAGGGCTCCTGTAAATACCCATGTAGAGGGTCCCAGGAGGATCAGGTAAATCGAGTATAAACTCACCTTCCCCCTTAACAGCCCTCAACCCCTCCCTATAAACAACCATGAGTTTACTTCATTCTAAAGATTATAAACTCTAAGTTTCCAAAGTACTTAAATCCCCAGGATTTTGATTTAACTCTTTAGCCCTGAGCAACCTCCTCATGATTTTCCCGCTCATCGTGTGGGGGAGGGAATCGACGAACTCTATGTATTTAGGAACAGCATGCGATGCAAGCTTTTCCCTTACCCACTTCCTAATCTCCTCCTTCATTTCCTCGTCCCTCTCAACCCCTTCCTTTAATACTATGAAAGCCTTTATCTCGTTACCTCTCTGCTCATCAGGAACACCTATGACTGCTACCTCAGCAACTTTAGGGTGATTCCCTATAACTGCCTCGAGCTCTGCTGAACCTATCCTATATCCAGAGACCTTAATAACATCATCCATCCTACCTAAATACCAAAAGTACCCCTCCTCGTCCATTAACGCCATGTCCCCAGTTAAGTAGAACCCCTTTTTGAAATAAGATTTAAACTTATCTTCGTTCCCCCACACACCTGAGAGCAAGCCAGGAAACCCTGGCTTGAAAGCTAAAATCCCCTTAGCGTTAGGGGGTAATTGATTCCCTTCACTATCTACAACTAAAGCCTCTATTCCAGGTAAAGGTTTGCCCATTGATCCAGGCTTTATTGGTAAAGAAACGAAATTGCATATTACGTAAGTGGAAGTTTCACTCTGACCATATGCCTCGTGGAGTGGTAATTTAAAGACCTCCTTGGTCCAATAAACTAGGTCAGGACCAACGTATTCTCCGCCAGCGTGAATGAACCTAAGAGACGAAAAATCGTATTTACTGAATGTGGATTTAGATAACCTCTTCATTAACCTTAGCGCAGTAGGGGCAGTGCTCCACACGCTTACCTTGTATTTCTCAATTAATGAAAGCCATGTATCTGCGCTGAACCTAGAGTCCAATGCGAGGAGTGTGACTCCCCTTATCCAAGCAGTCCAAACAGCTGCGAAGCCTGCCACCCATCCTGGGTCTCCGGTTGGCCAAAAAACGTCCTCTTCGTGTAGGTCAAAGTGGTAGAGACCTGAGATGTAGAACAAGGAGGAGGTATTAAGGGACTGGACAATGCCCTTGGGTTTACCTGTTGAGCCTGAAGTGTATATTATGAACCAAGGATCTTCGGCTTGAGTAACCTCACTTTCTAGGTCTTCACTTGAGGACTTAATCAAATCACTTAAGATTTCTGCCTCTAAAATCTCTGCTCTCCCATTTATTGCTTTCTTCACTTTTTCCTTAAGTTCTCCATGGGTTATTATCAATTTAGCTCCGCTATCCTCGAACCTGTACTTCAAGGCCTCTGAGCTAAAGGAAGGGAAGACAGGGACTATTACCGCTCCTAAAAGAGTTGCACCTAACATTGAGAAGTAAATTTCTGGGACCTTCCTCGAGAATATTATTACTCTATCCCCTTTCCTCACCCATTGCTTGAGTAAATTGCTAGTCCTTATCCCATACCTTATTAATTCGCCGTAAGTGTAACTCCTCTCATGAGCCTCGCTGTTAACCCATATCAATGCCTTTTTATCCTTAATTGAGTGCTCTATTATATATAAAACTGGATTAAACGATCCTTTTAACTTGAACTTTTCCTTTACTTTCTCCCAGTTGAACCTCTTCCTTACCTCCTCGTAATCCTCCATGTTAGGCTTTAACTTGCTGTTCTTCTCCTTTATCTTTTCCATAATATAAATGATTTCTGGAGAAAATATCCTTTAATGAACTGTAGAGCTATATCCGCCTGCTGGCCTCTCATCATCTTCAGTCCTCTTCACTTCTTCACTACAAACTGTTATTATGGTTGCCAATTAATAACTTTGCTAGTTAATCAATTTACTTAAACCTTCCTGGAGTTTAGCGTAGCTTAACCCCCTTTTAAGGGTTTTCACTGAAGTGTGTGGAGTTATTCCAAGTGAGGCACTATATTTAATCTCCACTACCTCCTCATCGTTTAGAGTTAAGTAAACCTTGTAGAGCCTAGAGAGGCATTCTAGGAATTCCCCAATCCTAGTTTTCTCCTTTGTACGTTCTACCTCCTTAAACTCCATAACAATAGTATTACTCACCCTGGCTTTCTCGGCTAATGTTTTGTCTCCAGTGACGAAGATTAGGTTTCCTGCCTCTTTCCTAACTTCTTTGATCTCCTCCAGTATCCCAACGTCTCCTCCTTGCTTTCCCACTCTTCTAGGTCTAACATTGTGAATTTCGTTATATGATTCCATTCCTAAGAGGAATACCTTGTCCTTAACTAAGGAGTTTTTCTGTATTAATTTAACCTTTCTATCCAGTTCATTGTAAACGGATTCCAATGGAATGACATTCCCGAAATCCTTTATCCTCCTTCCTAGGTTTACATACATGTTTGTATCGAACGCGAGTTTTAAATTACCTCCTTGATCACTTATTACCTTAGCTAACTCCCTTTCCTCCTTGTAAATCCAAATCCCAGACCGTAAATAACAGGGTTTCGCCTCTTCATCAATTTCATCTACCTTCATAACCCTCTCCATATTCACCTCATCCTTAACTTTCACACCTATTTCTCCATGCATTGACAATATATTATAAAGTGAAGTAAGTGCCTCTGAGTTTAGTTTAGAATCTCCTTCAGCTTCGCAATTTACAGGTTTCAAAGGGATTTTCTGCCTCTTCACCAAATCCCATACCTCAACCTCTTCAAAGGGGATGAAACCGAATATCCTATAACCCTTGCTCTCGTCCTTTATGTAGGTGTACCTACTATGCTTAGATGAGAAATAGGAAGCTATTGCCATGTATTTCCTTCCAGGAGTTATGTCAATTACATCAAAGTCCATTTTTCCCACTTCCTTTATCCAAGTTTCAAAACCTGCAGGTATTTCCTTTACTTCAATCTCGCAATTAACGTTTAAATACCTTAGAACCTCCTTCAATTCTCTCATTTTCCCACTTAATTCGTTATCCTCCTCCACGGTTTTTTCCTTAAGTATAATAATTTTGCTCGGGCTTAACCCAGTGAATATTTCAGTAACGATTGAGTTTATTGTTGTAACCAACTTATTAGAGCCTAAAACCGCTAACTTCACATTATTGGACATAATTTAATTAGGGAATGAAAAGATAAAAGGCTAGATGCTCACCACTGCCCTGGAGAAGTACTTTAAGTTGAGCAATTCATTATATATCTCGTTAACTTCCTCTAACTTACCCCTCCTTGATACTACTGATTTTACCTTTCCTGAAATGTATAGATCAAATAGCTCAGAGAACTCATGTGTAACCCCTACCATACTAGGGATTATTTTCACACCCTTAAGGACAATGTTTATTGGAGTTATGTTTATAGGACCTTCCTGCTCGTCAGGTACTCCTACAACAACTATAGTACCTAAAGTCCCAACTATCCTAGCAGCCAAATTATACCCAGATATCCTAGGTGTGAAGACAATAGCAGCGGAAATGGGCACCTTATTTGAAAGCTCTACTGCTTCATCTGGTTCTACAGCGTAATCCGCCCCTAAGTTCTTTACGAACTCCACCCTACTCTTACCTATGTCTACACCCATTACCCTGTAGCCAAATGCCTTGGCTATTTGAACGCCGTAATGCCCTAGACCTCCTGCAGCTCCTATTACAGCTATAGTTTTACCTGAGGGAATTCTGGCTTCAGTCACGAGTTTTCTCACCGCGCCGTATGCAGTCACTCCACCACATAAGAGTGGGGCTGCTTCTTCATCTGATATAGCCTCTGGTATTGGTACAGCAGCCCTCTCAGACACTGTAGCGTACTCAGCGTAAGTGCCGTTAACAGTAACTGAAGTATAACTTGCTCTCCTACACCAGTGAGGATTACCGCTCAGACACATGTCACATGATCCACACCAGTAGTTCATCCACGGTATTCCTACCCTTTGCCCTTTCTTCAAAAGGGTTACTCCTTCCCCAATTTCCTCCACGACTCCTACTCCTTCATGTCCCAAAATATTCACCTTTAACGATTCCATAACTTGCTTCACGTAAGGCCAGTCCCCCCTCCACTGATGGATATCAGTATGACATATCCCAGTAACGTTTAGCTTTACTAAAACCTCTCCAGGTTTAGGCTTCGGCCTCTCAACGCTCTCCATCCTTAATGGTTTTCCCCATTCCCTTATAACTAAAGCCTTCATATGTAATCTTACATTTACAAATATAAAAACTTTATACTTAATTAACTCTCAAAAATACCCCTTCATTAATAATTTCATGCATCGCAAAATCCCCGTCATCTATTCCTTTTCATTTTCCTCCTCACTCCACTAATTTTAATTAAAATTGTTGCCCTTATCGCTAAGCTATAAGAATTTTAACTTACACCTCCCTTTTGGGCGGGGCATACATTTATATGGAGGGCATTTTATCATCATGAGAATCCAGGTAAATTAATAAAATCTGTTGACGTGAAACAGGGTTCAGTCCATGACTCTCATACCCTCTACATTTCAATAACTACCAATTCATCTCTATAATGATATAAAAGCCTTTGATCAATTAATCATTTAGGGGAATTGACTTTACCCTTAAGTAAAAATGTAAAAAGCTATGATGTTTAATTACTTAAGGCATCTCATTTTATTTTAGTGGAAATGTTAGGAGCAAAAGCGTTAATTTCAAGGGTAGAAGTCACTTTAACTTTGATAACAAATAAAATATTTCCCACTATATTTTTATATACATGATAAGGGAATTATTTGATTTCATTCGAAAGGGGGAAATTTTAGTAATAGACATGACTTACGAGATGTTTAACGGAATGCAAACATACATAGGAGACCCACAATTTAAGCACGAATACATGAGGTTGAGTAAGAAATACGGAGAGGTGACTCTCTCAACAGTATGTATGGGTTTACATTCGGGAACCCATATAGACCTTCCTCTGCACTTTGTACCTAATGGGGAGAGCGTAGAAAGGTTTGGGGTAAGCAAATTCATAGGTTATGGTACTGTATTAGACTTAAGTTACAAGCGTTTGGGAGAACCTATAACAGGAGGAGATTTAAAGAAGTTCGAGGGTAAAATCAAGGAAAACCAAGTTATAATGCTCTATACCAATTTCTCGAGGAGGAGAGGTAGCGATGATTTCCTATATAACTGGCCCTATCTTGAATCTAGTGGAGCAGATTACCTAGTCTCGAAGAGGATAGGGGCTGTGGGAATCGAGGCTATGAGTATTGCTGGCTGGGCAGGTAAGGAATATCCCCCAAGGACATCGTGGGATGAGGTAGTTTACGTACATTATAAATTGTTAAACAATGGAATAACTATTATAGAGAGCGTAAACAACATGGAAAAAATAATGGAGCAATGCAATAAAGGGGAGGCGCTATTCTTTTACATGCCTTTAAAGATAGTGGGGGCAGAAGGTGGTCCCGTGAGGCTCTTTGCACTTTGCGAAAAGTCAAAGAATTAATTTTCTTTTATATACTTATTTTCCCCCATAACAAAAGATGTCTTGATTCCCCATTCCTCTCTTAGCTAATCTCACTAAATCCCTTGGGATTGCCTCAAGGTTAATCAAAAATAGGTAACGTTCGAATGAAGTGCCCCTAAAGACTTAGTTCATCCTGTTAAAAAAATTACTTTATTATATATATTCTTTATCCACATTACAATAATACCTATTGTATTGGGGGATGTAGACAGCAGGGTTCCCGCATTTCGGGCAATAAACTGTACCTCTAGGTCCCTGTGGATTCGGAGGCTGAGGAGGTGGTGTTTGTGCCTGCCTTGAGTATTGCACTTCTCCTTTAACTCTCATCCTGTAGTCCCTTCTGAATAAATTTAAACCATAAATAAAGCCCACTAGCCCAACTAAGTCTATTATAACCCCTATTATTAAGATTATAAATATGCCTATTTCGGTTAAAATAATTCCCACGGCTAGTAGTACAATCCCCCAAAACATTAAATCTAGCCCATCACTATCTGGACCTAACATACCCATGCGGACAATTTACTTACACAAATATAAATCTTGCGTACGATTTCGCAAGTTTATTCATTTTGCGATTATATGAAATTGTTTAATTAAGAGTAATTTTATAATTTAGTAAACATAAAATAAATTTAATAATGTTACTAATGTATAGCCCATAATGTCTTTCTTCACTTGAAGATTTTAATTCATGCGGTAACATCTCTCATGCAAGCTAGATTTAAAGGAAAGAAAGTACTCGTTACTGGGGGTAGCAGGGGAATAGGTAGGAGGATAGCTGAGGACTTCATGGAAGAGGGGGCAAAGGTTGTTATAACATATAATAAGAACTGCCCTGAGGACCTCACCAAGAGAGGAATTGTTTGCTATAAATGCGATGTCTCTAATAGAGAAGAAGTCAGGCAACTTTCAAGGGAGGTGAGGGAAAGGGTTGGGGAAATAGATGTCCTGGTTAATAACGCGGGAATTATGTATTCCATGCCTTTTGAAAGCTACGACGAGGGTAAGTTCGACGAAATGATTAAAGTAAACATAAAGGGGTAATTTACGTTACACTAGAGTTCCTGGAGGACCTCAAACACAGCATGGGCTCAATTATTAATATTTCCTCTATAGCATCTATAGGTACAGCGCTAATAGGGTCAACTTACTATGCAATAACAAAGGCTGGGGTATCAATATTAACCAAGAGGCTTTCATTTGAGTTGGGGAAATACGGGATAAGGGTTAATGCAGTAGCCCCAGGCTGGATTCAGACGGACTTAACTTTGGGAGGGAAAAGCGAGGAGGAAAGAGAGAACTTGATAAAAGCCATGAGCTCCAGGACTTCCCTTAACTTAACCGGTAAGCCAGAAGACATATCAAGGGTTGTGCTCTTTTTAGCTAGCAATGAGGCGAAATTCATTACAGGGCAGGTAATAGCAGTGGACGGTGGGAGGTTGGACTACATAACTCACTCAACTTAACCTTTAAATGTAAATGGATAAAATTAAGAGTTTTTGTTAATGAAATAATTGAGAGTTTGTATCTTAGCCTTCTCCAAGAATACATATAACCCTGCAGGGAGATCCATCAATTCCTTTAATCTTTAAGGGTAATGCTATTATTGTAACCCTTTTCCCTAGTACTTCCCTAGGGATCTTTAAGTACTCCATCTGTGGAATATTACTCGAGAGGAAGACGTTGTGGGCTATCCACCTCTCATCCTTTTCTCCCCTTTCCCTCCCCCTTATTTCGTAGTCTTGAGGGAAATCGAAACCTACCATTTTAATTTTCCTCTCAATCAACCACTCAACAGCGCCTTTACTTAAATATGGGCTCTCATCCCAGAACCTCAAATCATGGAAGTCCCTCTTCTCATCCCATTGGGTTGACAATATAACTATATCCCCCTCCTTTATTTCGTGCTCGTGCTTCCTTAAATCCCCAATGTCTATCCTCTGATTTTCCTTGACGTAAGATAAGTCCATTATGAAGCCTTCCCCTATTAAAGTGCTCAAGCTTATTGAATCTATAGATGGAAGACTCTCATCTATGTGTTTAGGGGCATCTATGTGGGTAAATATGTGGCTTGTAATAACCAGTTTAGTAACTTGGAAGCTCTTCCCAGTTAAGACAGTTGTGAAGGACTCTATATTTACCTTCCACCTGAAGTGATTAGCGTCTATTTCCCTTGTTAGGTCGAATATCCTTCCCATTTAAACCGCCTTGTTCTCCACCTCAACTGGATTTATCTTTGTTAGTTCCCTCCCTACCACTTGGGATATAACCCCAATCACTAGAGCTATTATCATGATCAGCAGGCTTTCGCCTCCTAAACCCAGAAAGCCAAATATTGAAGCCCCGAATAGAGAGGCAAAAGCTGCAGTGACCTTGTTAACCAAATAAGTCCACCCGTTCACTATCCCCCTCTGACTTGAAGGTATTGCAGGGTTAACCAAGCTAAAGAAGCCCATTGGTCCTAAAAACAGGAAGAACATAACTAGACCAGCTAAAAAAGAGAACAATGATATAGGTAATTCATTAACTGATTCCAAGTAGATTAGGAGGAAAAGCAATGCTAAAATCATTGTTGTAGAGGTTACTAAATTCTTTAACCCAGTTTTCCTTACAATAAACGGGGCAATCACTCCCCCTATTAATGCCATACCGTAAATGTAGGAGTTAACAGCCATGTTTCCCAAAAAGGAGCCCCCGGGTTTAAGTTGTTTATGATTAAAGGTACATAAAATCCAAAGCCCCAGAAGACGAAGGCAACTAGAAAGGACTGGGTCCAACCATGAATTAAGTAATTTGTGTAACCCATCTTAAATACTTTGATAATTTCCCTTCCGGATAGAGAAGTCTTAACGTTTAAATCTACGTCAGGAACTTCAGTCAGCTCTACTCCATATATTCTCTTTATAATTTCCTTTGCGCTCTTGAAGTTTCCCCTATGGGCTAACCATAGAGCAGACTCTGGAATCCTAGTTCTAAATAAGAGAATAATTAATGAAAACAGAGATCCAAGACCCAAGACAATCCTCCACATTAAGTTACTTGGACCTAAAACAATATGGAGAATAGATGCTACTGAAATAGATGTCAAAAACATTATCCCCCATATTATCGCCCAAGAAGATATGTAATTAATCCTCTGTTTGTTCTCTAAGAATTCAAATAAATAGGAAAACCCAGTTGCTACATCTGCACCTAATGCAAAACCAAGTATTGTCCTGAATAATATGTATTCCGTTACATCAGTAGCTAAGGCTGAGAGTGCTGCCATAATAACAAAGAGGATCATGTTAATGATGAACATATACCTCCTCCCAAACCTGTCTGTAAAGTAACCTCCGAGGATTGCACCTATTGCTGCGCCTATATTAATTGTGCCAGCTGATAACCCAAGTATGAAGGCACTTGGGTGAAAAGTGTTCACGAAGGAGAAGTTCACGAAGGAGATTGAGGAGAAGTCCCAGGCATCTATTATCATGCCGGCAATAGCTAAAAATACTATAAACCTCCCAGATATGTTCTTCGTGTTGAATACAAACTTTGCAATTGCCTGCCTTGCGTTCTTGATCTCTTCCTCACTTATTCTCATGTGTTTTAGTAATATTTGAATTATATATACACTTCACAAAATGGGTTTTAAGATCCAAATTGTTTTCCATTTGAACCTTTTAAGTACTCCATTTTGATTTAGTTGTGTTTACATCAAGTTTCTCATAATTCATTGTTTTCCGCTAAGCCTTGACTTCATTTATTCCATTTAGGATCGAGTTTAGGGATTTATCTCTAAATATCTACAAGGAAAGCGTGGAAAGCCTTGAAGATAAGCTACTGGGACTTCTTCTTTTATCTATACTTCAATATAATAATTGATTTTCCACGTGTTTTCAATAAGGGTAAATATAAAGGCTTAACTATGAATGCAAATTCACTATAAACACGAAATGAGATTTCATGTTCCACTTTCCAACTCCTCATGATTGGGCTGAATTTTTTCACATTAAAGAAAATCTTTTTATATTTAATTATGTTTAATTTATTATTAAAAATAATCTCTTGCACAGATGTGAGCCCTAAGGTAGAGGGGATTAAGGAGATGTGAGCCCCGTTTGGCTCAAAGGAGTCCCATGACCCATTTACAAGGTGGTTAAGGGATAAGCCCTTACACTCAATCATGATTGAACATAAAATAAGTGAAATGAAAGTGGAGAGACAAACGGCTAAAACCTCAGTGTTAGCTATTTTTCATTAGTTTTTATAATATAGTATTTTCTGCGCAACGCAAGCAATACTCTGGGGAACAAAATTTAGGCGAGGTGCCTTGACCTCAAGGAAGTTTCATGCCCAAGAGGTAAAGCTCGTGATAGATAAGCCTTGCTATATCATAAAAGAAGTGAAATTATTGAGATGGCAGTGGAGGAACTGTGAAATAGATAAATATTAAAATATAAAAAATAATTTGATCGTGATTCTGGGTTCTCATAGGATCCCTTAGGCTACATATCTGAGAAAGGGATATTCATGAGTTAGGCTAAAAATGATCTTAATGCATTAACGATATAGAAATCCTTATATAATTCTAAGGCTTATTAAATATCATGAATTCCGTGAAAGTTTACAAGTCATCGCTAGTAGTTAAGAGTTACTGCGGTCTAGCTAACATTGCAAATGAGTTAAATACGAAGTTCAATGTTGAGTTCGTGAGCAATAACGGTAAGAAAACCTTCTTCATTTTCAGGCTTAAGAACGTTTACCCTAACATTAAGAAAGTGTTAGAAATGCAAGAGGATGTAATTGACTATAATATAAGGGCTATAGGAGATCAAATATTGATAAGTGGGAGCAAGTGGTCTCACGGAGTTCCCATTAGTATATACGAAAACGGTTCTTTTCTGCTAACCCCCGTTACAATAAGGCCAAGAGAGGAGGAGTTCCGCTTTGCAACGTTCTCTAAGGTCAATATAAGGAAGGTAATTAAGGCAGTAAAGAGGAGGGGAAACGTAGTTAACTCCTTAACATATAGTCAATGTGATTACAATAACATAATGAGTGAGATAACTAAGTCGTTTTACTCAATGAACTTCACCTCAAACCAATTAATGGTTATAAAAGCGGCTTATGAAATGGGTTTCTTCGAATGGCCTAGGAAAATAACACTAAACGAGCTATCAGAGGCCCTTAAGTTGGACGAGACCACAGTTTCCTATTACTTGAGGAACGCCCAAAAGAAGGTATTCTCTAATCTAGAGTGGAGTTAATGTTTAATTACTAGATGCTTTCACTTTAATCACTTCACTTTCTCATATATACAGCAAATAAGAGTGATGGATTAAAATAAAGGGGATTTGATTTAGGGCTTATTACCTAAGGAAAATACATATCCTTATGAAAATAAGGGAAGTGAAGACTAAATTAATCAAAGGCAACCTAGGCTTTCTAGACTTTGGTCCAGCCTCTGATTACATATTAGTTAAAATAACAACTGATGAAGGGGTTGGCGGCCTAGGCTATGTGCCTGAGTACACTCACATAAAGGAAGGGTCAGGATTTGGGGACCTCCTCGCAACATTTATAGAGAGAACAATAGGTTCTCTCATAATTGGGAAAGATCCTGACTCAATTGAGGGTATTTGGGAGGAATTATATAAGAAAACTACTAGATGGGGGAGAAGGGGATTCATAATTCACGCAATAGGGGGAGTTGATATAGCGTTATGGGACTTACTGGGAAAAGTCACAGGTAAACCGTTATGGAGGCTCCTAGGGGCTTACAGGTCAGAAGTTCCAACATACGCTAATACTGCCCACCAATTGCCCCCTAAGGAATTAGCTGGGAAAGCCCTAGAGTACGTAAACCAAGGATTTGACGCAGTAAAGATAAGGGGTTCCTTGACAGCTGTTTCCCCTGAGGAAGCTACGGAGAGGATAAAGAGTGTTAGGGAGGCAATAGGTGAAAAAGTTAAACTGATGGTTGATTTAAATGGAACTTACAGTATTGATTTGGCGTTGAAGATGTGTGAGAAGTGGGAGAAATACGATCTCTTCTGGCTAGAGGAACCAGTCCACCCGGATAATTTGGAAGGGTATAAGAGGTTGAAGAAGAAGTGCGGTATTCCATTAGCTGCTGGGGAACAGCACCACACCGCCTTTGAGTTCAAATTACTCCTCGAAAACGAATTAGTTGATATAGTCCAACCTGATGTAGCCCATGTAGGGGGGATTTCTGAGTGGTTAAAGGTGTGGGCAATGGCCAGGAACTATGGAGTGCCTGTTTCCCCTCACATGGTTCCAATAGTCAGCGCTCATTTAGTTGCAGCAAAACCTAACACAATGTGGATAGAATACATGGCTCCTGATAATCCACTGAGGTCGGTTATGTTCGATTTATTTGAGGAGCCTAAGTCCATAATGTACGCGAGAAAGGGTAAGGTTTACCCTCCTGAAACACCTGGAATCGGATTAGTCCTTAATAAGAAATATGAGGCTAATTAAAAGCTAAGTATAATTATATTATCCTATTATAATAGAATTTTATATTATTTTATTTTTAGTTATTCTTAAGATATTATTATATAAAGCCTCTGTCAAATTCCGTCAAATCTTAACCAAAATGTATAAATACTTAATTTATGAAATTTGGCTTATGTTAAAAACAAGAAAGGAAGCTTCAGTTATTTGCCTATTATTGTTACTTATGTATTTACCATTAACATCAATAGTTATACTCTCACAAAACGCTCAAGGTTCGATATTCTTCATAGCACCTAATCAATACAACGGTAAATCAATATATATAGCTAACCCAGACGGCACAAATCCCCATCAAATACCTGTACCTCTAGTAAATGTTGAGACGATGGAAGTATCTTATGATGGAAACGTTATAGTTGCGTGGGGGCAAACCGCTAATGATTTAAAGAACGGGGTTTACAACATCTACGCTTTTGACCCTCAAGGAAATAACTTCATTCCTTTGACTAACGTGAACCCTAACAATCCACAGGGTTATAAAGGTTATAATGAGTATTCAGGTTTCCCCACTATTTCAGGTAATGGGAGGTATGTAGCTTATGAGCTAGTGGCTTACTCCCAAGCAGGGCTTTTAACTACTTATTGGGTTGCGGATCTCACAGATCCATACCACCCAATTTATATAGGCTCAACAGACACTGTGAGTCTAGGGCTTGCATTAACTCCTGACGGAAGATACTTAATAGGTTCAGGTACTTGCACGAGCAATTGCCCGATGAACCCAGCTTACCCTTACCTCCCAGTCCAAGTTCTATATATAGCTCCAGTAACTCAAGGAGGGATAAACCAGGCTAGACAATTAACAACAACAGTGAACGAGGCACCGCAGCAGAGCCTTGAATACATGGTGGAGGACGAAGCGCCCTCAGTTTCCCCAGACGGAACGAAGGTAGCCTTCATAAGATTTGCAGTGAACGAGTTGCAAACTGACCTCTACTCTCCAATTGGCTACTACATATATTGGACTGAAATCTACGTCTTGGATTTAAACACTGGGAACTTATATAAAGTGGTTTCACCTCAGCAATTGAACTTCCAAGGTTATCAAGGAGGAGGGGAAATAATAGACCAGGTATCCTGGACTCCTGACGGAAATAACTTAGTCTTCAGTATCTTGAACAGGGGAGTTTACGAGGTGAATTTACAAACTGGAGCGATTGAGCCAATAATACAGGGAAACGCCCAATACGCTTATTTAACTTCCATAAATTACCAAACTGTACCGAGCTCAAATCAATCAAGCGCACTCCAAGGGTCATTCACTCCTTACGTTGATAATTCTTCACCTTATTGGAGCGTTAATTATCCGAGTTCATGGACTGTGGTCGATGCATCTAAGCCACCCAATTTAAATGAAGTTATATTCAGCAATAAAAACCAAACCCTGTTCTTCGTTGTTTATTGGAGCCAAGTATCAAGCTCAAACACATTGAGGGGGGAATTTGAGTCTAGATTAAAGCAGTCTTTTGGGTCTTATAATATAATTAACACGAGCACTACTACTATATCAAACACACCAGTCAAAGTTGTGGTTTACAACTTGACAGTCTCTACTAACTCCTCTAGTTTAAAAGCTAACGTGATCTTCGTCTCTTATTATTTCGATTATCAAGGCTATGGATTCGAGCTCGTTGATGCCGTCGTTTACAATGACTTTCAAACACTTCAACTAGGACTTTCTCTACTTAACATAGTTTATAAGTCATTCTCACTGCCATCTCAGGTACCATCGCCTTCCACAACGTCTCAGGGAAGTAGCATGACTAAGATTAATTCTTCCAGTTCTCAGGGAAGCAACCAAGGGAGCTCGGGGAACTCACAAGGTGGGATGCAGTTCAATCTAAGTTTTAATAATGTCCTAGTTATAGCCATAATAGCTGTAGGGGTCATAATAGGGTCAATTATATTCATCCTTTTGGTTAGAAGGTAATTAATTTAATAGTTTATATTAGAAAAATTATTTTTAATAGTAGAGGCACTTTAGTTGATGCAGTTATTATTTCGGTCAAAGCGTTAACCTCTCTGTCAATAACAATTTTTAGTGGTGGAATAGCCTGGTCTTTAGTCAATCTGACCTCTCCTTCGTTCCAGAAGGCATACCTTCATACACTCCTCTCTAGAGAATCAAAGAATTAAAAAGTGATTTTTTATAAAACTTGTCATACAAACAGAAACTGGGAACAAAATGAAGAGCAGTCCTCTCCTTATACGGTAAATGCTAAATACGCTTTAGTTTAATCTTACCTCCTCTCTCTTTAAGGGGATTACCTTAGGGCTTTATAGTTTTACTGTTTACCCACTTTATCCTCATTGCTTCTTAGCTAATGAGTATTCCATCTCACTCTGCTACATTCATCTATGGTAGGAAAAGGGATTGGCATTTAACCCATTACCCCTCACCACGGGAAAACAAGTGTTACCCAGGGACTTATGGTAGGTTGGTTTTTTATGTTTCCTAATATAGGGAGATTTCCTTATAGGATATACCTTATATTTAATATAACTTTTATAAATTGAAGAACTTTTAACCACAGTAGAAGGGGCTTGTTGGCTTTTGTCAAACAGAAAGATAAGCTATTAGATTTCTGGTTTACCTTCAGGTGAATCTCGTTGTTCTCATGTTGTAATGACAACGCTTGAGACCTTTCTATGGTTAATGTTTTTGTAAATATAAACAGTTAAAAGTGTTAACAAAGAGAGAAATTATCATGGGTACAAAAATGGTTGGTCAAATTGATATCCTCTTTGTTCTCATTTTAAGCTTTCTCCCAAGAATTTTTCACAGTACTTATTACTTTCAAGCATTAATAGTATTATGCATTATAAGTACTTGATCATAGGGAGCGGAATAGCAGGTTTCTTTGCATTAAAGGAGTTGAGCACCTTAGATCCAACTTCTAATACAATAATGGTTACTAAGGATAGGTATTACCCGTATGACAGGCCTCCTCTATCCAAGTACTATTTGGTTGGGCAAATGGCCAGGGAAAAAGTGTTCTTGGAGGGGGAAGAATTCTATGAAAGGGCAAACCTAAAAGTTCTGCTAAGTACTGAAGTTGAGAAAATTTTACCTAAGGAAAGACAGGCCGTTTTGAGTAATGGAAAGACGATAAGCTTTGAAAGAGCTTTAATAGCTACTGGGGGAGACCCAAGAGGATTTGGGAGGGTAAAAGCATTTATTATTTAAGGACTCTAGATGACTGTGATGCCATTAAAGAGGTTACAAGAACTAGTAAGTCAGCAATAATAATAGGTGGAGGATTTATCTGTGTTGAGGTGGCCTCCAGTTTAAGAACCTTGGGGTTAGAGGTAAACCTATTAGAAGTGAAACCCTATATATTGAACGTCTTCATAGATGAAAGATAGCTAAGATAATTGAGAGTTACTTAGTGCTAAAGAAAGTCAACATATTTACTGGCGAAGCTGTGAAGGAAATCTATGAGAAAGGGCTAATAACTCAGGGAGGAAAGACCTTGAAATCAGACTTCACAGTTGTTGCCATAGGGATTACTCCTAACGTTGAGATAGCTAATAAGAGCGGAATTAAGGTAGATGGAAGAGGAATAATGGTTAACGAATATTTGGAGACAGAGGTAGAGGGGATTTACGCAGCGGGAGATGTAGCAAACATATTTGACCCTATAGAGGAAAAGAGGAGGATTGAGCACTGGAACAACGCTGAATATACTGGAAGGCTCGCAGCTAGGAACATGTTGGGAGTAAAGGAGAAGTATAACTTCTTATCAACTGTATGGTCTGACGTGTTCGATTTACACATAGAGGCAGCAGGGGAAACATTAGATTACGATGATTACGTATTAAGGGGTAAAACAAATGTGGAAAACATGAAGTTCGTTATGATTTACCTTAAAGGAGGGGTAATTAGGGGTTACTTTGCTATAAACGTAATACAAGGAATTAAAGGTTTTAAACGAGATGATAATGAAGAGGAAGTATTTAGGCAATTTAAAGGAGAAAATAATGAACGGAAACGTAAAGCTGAGCGACATAAAGGTAAATTAAAAATTTTTTAAATATAAACTATAACTCCGTATTCCCTTATCTTTATTTTCCCGTAATTCATCATCGAGTTCGGATTGATGCATCGTTCTCCCTATAATTAATATAGAACTTCTTAATTTATGGGAGTAAGCCTCTAATTCCCTTCTTTTACCATTACTTAGATTAGCCTCAATTAGGTGATTGATCAGATTTTTCCCTGGGAAAATCCTTTCAATTTTGAAGTTCTTTGACAAGAGCCTAGAGACTATGCAATCCCTCCTCACTACGTAAACTATTATTTCATTTGGTCCCTTTATCCTTGAGCTCATATCTCCCTCCCCTTAACTGGGAAAATATTTGATGGAAAAAGTTGAGGAAAAAGGAAACTATCTCTAATCCTTGAAGTGGAGAGGAAAGGAGGAGGATGGGGCTCTGAAGACTTATATCATAGATCGCCCTCATTATTAATCCAGTGTTGAGTAATACTACAGGGAGGTAACTAGGCCTCACTTTTAGCCTAAAGCCAAAAACGCCTATAAATAAATCCATTAAGACAACGTCTACGCCTAAAATCGCATTAAAGATGAAGCCTACAGATATGGAGTGAACAAAAAGTCCAAGTTCCAAAAGTAGAAAACGGATGATATAAGCCAAATCCAAGATATTGAGAGGCATAGCTTAGTGTAAGTCCTTGCTTTAGCATTGAATATGTCAGTAGCAATGACTGAGCCGAGCCAGAAAATACTCAAGAAGAAGGGGAAGATGATGGGGACATAACTCCAAGATATCAATGCGATAACTAAGAGGGCATAGGAAAAAATCATTGCTTTCTGTTTAACCTTTTTCCCTCCCAAGATCAATACAAGATCTCTGGAGATTATTGAGAATATCATTCCTGCGGGGAATATCAAGAACGCCTCGTATGGAACGAAATAGAGGAAATTAATCGTGATCAGAAGGGTCGTTATAAAAGGGTAACGAATATTAGGTAGTTATAGCCGTGAGGTTTTAACCCTATTTTTGAAGGTTTTAGGTAAACCCTTGAGTATATTATTTGGACAATGAAATATAATAGCACTAGTAAATGAGAAGCCAAGTAAAACCCAAGTTGTTGAGTCAAGATTGATAGAACCAGCATAATGGTATATGATAAAATATACTTTATGTTCGCTACCCTCCCCGCCCACTCATAGCTCAAAGGAGAGAAAAGCTCGTTCCCGCTTAAAGCCCCGAAAAACCCAAATATCATTGTAAACCAGTGATTTTCCATTAATGTTGCGGGGAAACCTATGCTTATCCCCTGTATTTGGATGTACATTATTACGCCCGGAACGCCCCCGAGGAGGAGAAGGGTAATTGATAGAAGCATTAAAATCATTGCAAGCTTCATTATCTCATTGTTGATATACTTTCTCATCTAATAATTGTTGACCCTTAAAGTTTAGGGTAGAGTTAATATTCGACTTAATGTTAGAGATCTAAGGGCATAAATGAGGGTTAGGAATACGGGCTCATTTTCTTTGATGGTTTTAACTTTCGCAATTTCAATCCCAGGGTTTAGGACCTTCTCAACCTTAATGGTTCTCATGGGGCTAGCTATATTTCATGCATTCAGCCTAGACAGGGTTTACAGCAACGCATTGATTGCAAGGTTAAAGCTTGAAGACTTGCTGATAATAGCTATTAATTGTATACCATATGTGTTATTCTTAAACCTCTACCTCTTAATACCTGTATCTCTTCTCATTACCGTATTGCTTCTTCCTTACCTAAGAGTTAAGATGTGGCCTGCGATATTAGGTTCAACTGCTGTAGCCTCCCTTTACCTCCCTTGGGTGGTGATTTTAAAGGAGGACCTTTACTTCAACATTCCGCTTTACTTAATCTGGATCCTATATTCCCTTAACGAGAGTTTATATGTAGAATATAAACTGCCTTACAGGAAAGTCGAAAAAGCAGAAATCAAAGTTTTATGGTTGCTTTCTTTATTAGCTATAGTCCCTTTAAGCTTAATTAATGCCTTAATCCTTCTCACGCTAATTGAACCATCCCTTAAATACTTTAACCCTGGCAGTAAACTTGAAAAGGCTACTCAACTAAGAGAGTTGGGGCACAGAGGTTTAATTAGTCTCCTCTTATTAACTATATTAATAATTATGATTAAAATTATCCATAACGCAGGATTGAACTTCGGGTTGCTTAAAGTTTAAGGGTTATTGCGCTCACGTGAGATTTTAGGGTAGATGCTTAAAACCTCAATTTATTATTTTTTACCCATGAATATAATAGCCTTTATCCTTACATTAGTAATGATCCCAATCCATATAGCGGGAGGTTATTTAGGCCTCAGGGAAGGCCTGATTCCAAGGTCTGTTGGGGTTTATATTTCTGTATACGAGGCAGTTTACTACTTGATAGTCTCCTACTTGTTCTCAGTATCAATTGCCTTCATAGGTCTTGTAATTTGCAGTTTTATTCACCTAATTGGGGCTTTCCTGTATTTAAAGGGGGCATTAGGAAAATTTACGAAAATGTTAAAATACTATGGTATTTACGAGATCATCGAAATGGCTTTTTTATTTTTCATTTTGACTTTACCAGTGTAGGTGTATAGTTTGACCAGATTAAAGGAGATGCTGGAACAGGATCACGAGGAAGAGGAATACCTCATTAACGAAATCCTGGAAGGAGGTAAAAAAGGTAAATATAGTGGAGGGAAAATTGCTAGATTCGTTTATTTACTGAGAGACCACATATATCTTGAGGAGAAAATTTTCCACTTTTTTGGAGTTCAAGGTTAAAGATATATGGAATGAGATTCTTGAGCTTAGGAATCAGCATGCTTATATGTGGAGGAAACTAGATGAGCTGGAGAGGAGTCACGATAATGTAAGGGATGCGCTCAATAAGCTAATGGGAGTATTACTAACTCATAATTCTTTAGAGGAAGGTACCTTATACCCTATTAATTGAGAGTTCGTTACAGGATGACGAGGAGAAAATTATGCTTGAGTCAATAGTGTTAAAGAGGAAAACTAAGGATTGGAAACCTCCCTTTGTTTAACTTAAATCGAACTCGGTAGAGCTAATTTATATTAGGGTTAGAAAAAGGGCCTTAGGTAAATTAATAGGTTAGAAGGTATTGAGCAAAACATGATAATCATTTTAAAAATGATTCAAATAAAGGATCGATCACGACTAGTGAATTCCAGATGAAGTAATTGTTGAGGACTTACCTCTAATAAATATAGGTAATGCTAATAAAGTAGCATTTATAGGAAAAACTTCTAACTCTTAAAGCATGCAAATCAATTTAAGTAAGTTTATTCTTACATTAAAACAAATTATAGTGTTCTCATCAAATCATCTCATTCGATATTGTTTAGTAAAATTATATAGAATAAACTCCACTAGTTTATTGCAAAAAATCCTGACTTATTATCTTCTTGATAATCATTGTGAGTTTACCCTTAAGTGCTAAGATTTCAGCTACTACTTCATTGTCTTCCGATACTGTAAAGTTCAGGACTCCGTCGAGCTGGAAGTAAACCTTCAGTAGCTTAGCTAATTAATCAATGCTCTTCTGGGATTGCATTGTTTCAGTCATCCTTAGTTACCTCTTCATATCGTTCAATCATGTACTGAATTAACGACTCCCTGGCTTTCTCCAATTGGTTGAAGATCTCTATATCGTAACTATCAACTATTTTCATATCTCTGTGAATGTAATATGGTGTTTCCAAGTATACCGAGAAGATTTGATCGTACTCCTGGACTTGCATTTTTACACCACCTCAAGGCTTATGAATTCTTCCTTAACTTTCATAATCTCTTCTCTTGTCTTCTCTATCTTCTTTCTTAGTTCTCCTCCTTAATCATCTGCTCTAACATCTTTAAGTGTCTGCATTTCCTATGGAAAGCTTTGCAACTTCAACTCTCCTTTTCTATCCTCATTATTATAGGATCAAACACAATTCTTATGTAATGGGTATATCCTCTTCTAGTTTAGGATTGGATACCTGCTAAAACTATGATGATTTCTCTTAGATTGCAGGAAAATCTTACCTTTTTATCATGGTCTTTGAGAGGATTTTAGTGGAAATCATAATTGTGGTGTGTAAAGTTATACATTACACGATATTTAATTTTTATTGTGTAACTTTAGAACACAGAATACAAGCCGATGTATTTTTTAAGCGGTGCAATTAACTATTGTCTAGAGAAGAGAAACAGGTCAGGATATTAAAGCATGAAACTGACGAGGTTAATATAATTAATAATAGGTAGGAGTTGCTCAACTTGTTTGAGGAACTTAAGAAGGAGGGCGATATTATTCATCGTAAACAAATTACCTCTAGCAATCCTTCAGATATTAATCTGTTTTCTCATTATCAAACGGGGCAAGCATTCTTATTTTTTGATTCTCATTCCAAAAATATCTCTGTTTTCATTATCCTTCCAACTCTCCATACAATACTGTTAGAAATAATATATACAAATTGTTAGTATTAGGAGTAATAGAAGGACGAAGAAGAAGGAATTACTGAGATTTCCTTTATAAAATAATTATAGTCTGATATTTATATTATTAAATACTAGTTAAAGCTTTTTTATATTGTTCGAAATCTCGAAAATTGAACTTATAGTTTTTTCGTAATTAAATATCTTATTCTCTTCATTTCTTTACAAAAAAATATCAAATAATTCTGCGATTTTCAAGGATCGACACCTCTTTTTTTCAATTCTTCAACAATTTTCACAGCAAGTAGATATATTCTCTCAAATTCTTTCTCTCTTATGATTTTACTTACGATATCAAGATTTATTGTTATATACTCGTGAACAGCTATATTCCTAAAGCCAACAGCACGCCTATATAAATCGAAATCCTCCTTATTCATAATTCCAGCTTCCATTAGCTTTCTTCCAGCATCAATATAACCCTCAACCTTTAAGCCAAGTTCAGAACACCCTCTTTGAACTATATCTATCAAAGCTTGAGCTTGAGTTTGAAGCAAGTATGCTCCAGCGTAAATTGATATCCAATCTCCAACTGATAACTCTTTTAACTTCTTAGTGTATTCCCCTAAAATTTCTAACAAAGAACTTATAACCCCAATGATCTATTCACCGCCCTTAATTGGGTCTCGTGAAGCTTGAGCTTCTCGTAATCTATCATGAAGTCTAGGCAAATATTCCTCATCCTTAACCATTGTTTAGCAAAAAACTCCCTATCGTCGTAAAATATAATGTCACCCTTTTTATATATTTCTAATATTAAAACACAAGGTAGAGTATCAAAGAGGTTTAAAGGGACTATATCTATCAATTCCTCCCTCACTTTCAAATATTTAGACAAACCGTAAATTAGGTCAGCTACATATTCAAGTTTGAAATCTGAAAAGTAAACTGCGAAATCCCAATCACCTTTAATCATCTTTCCAGTAATCCTTGAGCCAAAGAGGATTGCAAACTTGACGTGATGCTCACCCCAGGGGAACTTAGATAAATCCATATGAGAATAATAAAGAGTTAAGTTATTATTTTTATGTCCACATCTTTCGATATCTTCCATGTCCTCATTACCCTCAACTGTAAGAGTGCTAAAACAGCGACCTTAGCTAATAAGGCTAAGGATAAATTACTATACACTTTTTTATTAGGAGAATTGGCGGTGCAAACGGAAATATGCTTTAAATCTAAGAAATTATACCACCCAATTCTCCTCTGATAGCTGAGGAGAAGGACTCTAATGCTTAGTGAAACCGTAAAAGTATAAGTGAGGAAAGTTAACTGAATAATTGGCCATTAAGAAATATTATGCCTGTAAGTAAACATATAGGTGTGACTGAAACATATCTTCTAAAACGATTGAAAATCTTGCACTTACGGTACATCAAAATTCACACCTATATGATAACTGGATAATTTAATTACTAAGCTATTCAATGTAGAATCTATGGTTGAATCCTTTTCCGCGTGGAAACTTTTTTACACTCGTTTATTATAATTTTATTGATAAAAGATGACCTTTATCTAATGTGCCCAAAAAGGTAGGAGTGATAGCAGAAATGTGAGCCATGCCTTTTTGCTCAAGTCCCACTGCCTAACTATAGTAAAGTTAGTAAATGGTTGAGGGTTTTGCCCCTACATTCAATCATGAATGAAAATAAAATGTTGAAATGGAGCATAGGGCAATATGGAGATTAACTAGAAACATCAAGGATTTGGTACTTAGTAATGAGCTCGAAAAGGCTAGGGAGAGAATTAATGGTTTGATAAGAGTTATTAGGGGTCATGATAGGGCTGAAGAGGAATAGATAGATCTCCTCTTAAATTCTTTTTTCTCCGAAAAGGAAGTAATTGAGTTATTGGGGAAACCATTAGATATAGATTGGAGGTGTAGGAGATATTATGATTAGTTTTTATCGAATTTACAATGGATCTCACTAAATTATAAAAGCAGAAATCTTTAAAAACATTAAGAATATATCTAATTATGCCAAAACGAGTTTTGTTAAGGTGCGAGTCCTGCGGACAAACGTTTTCGGGGAATTCATTATATTATCAACACAAAGTGCTCCAACACTCAGACTACAAACCTTTAGTTAAACAAGATGGTTATGAATGCCCAGTTTGCAATGAGAAGAGGAAGAGGGTTGAGAGCTTACTAACTCACATAGGATTACATCACTTAAATAATTCTCCAGTCAAAGTTGAGGTGTAGTAAGAGAGGGAAAGCGTAATAAGTTAAGGATTAGTAAGCGCTATCTTATGTTATGAGTTAAATGCGGGAAGTAATCTGTTTATATTCACATGATTAATAGCCAAATGATTAGAAAAATATATCTTATGATTAAAGTTTTAAAAATTTGCTCAGCTTCTCATTCCTATTTATAATATAAAAACATTGAAGCCCTATGGGTTGGAGCTTGAAAGTTGAGGGTTTAGTTGAGAACGAGGTCGAATTGAGCTTAGAAGAACTTGAAAGACGACTCCTTAACTTCAGCTTAACATTTGAATTCAAGTTTTTAGAGGGATAGGTTATGAAGAACATTGAATGGCAGGAGGAGGTTTAAGGTCAAGGACGTGTTGGGGCTTGCGAGACATAATAAGGACGCTAATTCTTCCAATTTAAATTGAGGAAATATATAATAACTTTAAAGATAGAAAAAGCCCTAGAAGACACGACTACTATGTCATTAGCTTATAAGGAGAAATACTTAACTGAAAAACAAGGAAGTCCTCGAGGGTTTGGATCCTTTGAGGTTTTTGAACTTTCATTTAACCACTCACCCTCCTTCCCCTTCTCCTCCCCACGCCTAGGCATTGTCATTACTTTCTTATTCCATAAAACTTCTGATTGTGATGGTGGGTAATCAGTTCTGATCGATCCCTCTTGCCTTAACTCTTTATGAATTGCTTCATATTCTTCTAAAACTGTAGTTATTAATATATAATCTACTAAAATATTTAAGGGTTTATACTATATATTAATAGAAATTTATTTATAGTGAATATATTTGTAAATATATTATTTAATACTACTAAGTGAAATTATAGTAAATTTTTTTCTAACTAATATTCTATATTTTTAAGTACTGCTATTTTCACTACTGACAAGGTCTGGATTATAAGGCTGACATCTGTTGAGATTTACAAAAATAGGGGGTTAAGGGGGCGGAAAGCCTCGCTAGCGGGGGATGGATAGCCCTTATAGTAGAGTTTAAATGTTAGTCTCTCTAAAATTTGATTAGTGACGCTAATGACGCCCTTCTCTAGCTTGATCGAGGACTTAATGGGACTGAAGGAGGGGCAACCATTATTTTCCTCTCCCCTTAAGGGACTAGACGTGATGGATGAAAGTTCCCATCTCTCCAAATAAGAGTGGGTCTCTGGCCCACTCGACTGCCCACCAAATGAGGGATATGGTCCCGAGCCGATGGTGGGAACTATGAGCCCTCTAAAAGCGAATCCTCGTCCCTTCCAGGGTGGTGAGGAAGTCAGTTTGAATCCATTCCCTATGTAAGAAACTTGAACAATCTTAATTAAGTTAACTTATATTTCAATAGAATAGCAACAATTTTCTTTATAATTCATAAACCATTTCTATATCTAAACTATCTTCATGGAAACCATCTTCATCAAGTTTCCACGTATTTTTCCACATGATAAAAAAACCTGGTAAAGAGGTATCGAGAAGTCGCGCAGCTTTAAATAATAATTAAGCTTTCCATCTTCCCCTTTTAGAAACTTCTTCAAGAATACTAATTAGCCTAAATCCACTAGATAATATTTTTATTGCCTCTTAAGCACCTTAAATACTTTTCAGAAGCTTGAACAGTATCCCCTCTCCTTAAAACTCCTCAGCCTCCTCTAAATATATATCGGCATAAGAGTTGAGTATTTGGCTATTCATTATACTATAATTATTTTTAGGAAATAATAAAATGCATTGTCCCTTATATTATGGATAACCAATTTTATTAATTTAGTAAAGTCATATAATTGGAAATTTATATTCAACTGAACGTAGATTTATTTACTAGTAAGAAAAGAGATATTTTAATTTTTCTTAATTTTTCAAATATTTTCACATAAATGAAAACTAATTTAGAGAATTCAAATTAAGTTTTAAATGAATGAAATTTCTACCGCACTATAAGGTCATAACTATCAGAAACCTCCCATGATAATTAAATTTTCGGCTAAATCATTTAGGACTGTTAGAGGCTAATAGTGCTTAGAAACTTATCGGATTTGCTACTGAGTTGTAGTAGTTACTAGTAAAATTTATATATTAGTAATTCTCATTTTTTACTATGAAAGTAAAGGTTACTAGGAACTTTCAAGTTACTATACCCTCTGAGATAAGAGAAAAATTAGGTATAAAGGAAGGAGATTACGTCGAAGTAACTTTAGAAGAAAGTAATGGGACTATAATAATTAAACCGTATATAAGGAAGTGGACTACAATAAGGTTGAATAGAAAACTGGGTCAAGAGGATATAGATAAGGCGGTTGAGGAGGCACTAAATGATAGTAGTTGATACTAATATATTAGTTTATTCAACTTTTGAAGATTCCGAAAACCATTCTAAAGCTCTGGAAATTATAGAGAAGGAGGACGTTAAAATTCCGCAGATAGTCGTTTATGAATTTTTATGGGTTTTAGCAAAACTTACGTCAAATGTTTCCTTGATAAAAACTAAGATTGAAGAGTTAAGAGAGTTTGAAATTATATGCGAAAGCCAGGAAATCATACTTAATGGTGTAAAAATGTTAAAGGAAGACGGTAAACCTTTAAAGATGTTAAATGATTACGTTATTTTAGCCTTAGCTAAGGAATTGAAAGGAGATTTAGCAACATATGATGAAAAATTAATGAAAATTGCTGAAAAACATGGTGTAAGAATAATTCCTTAAGGCTAAAGCGGAGATAATAATCCTCAAACAATTCTTGGAAGAATTCAACGTTCTTGAGGAGCAAATTAAGGGGATAATAAAGGTTATTCCCACGGAGGCTAACTGAGATGCTGCCCAATCTTGTTAGTTTACGCTGGGTTTAGGGATGTTAATTATTTCGATTATCATTAACGTTGGAAAGACAGTGACATATTGATAGACTACTTGAGGAAAGTCTTAAAATTTTTTGTTCTAATAAATTTCACTGTCTGATGAAAACCGATAACTGAAGGCTCATTATAATACCGATTAAAGGAAAATGTTAGAGTGATTTAATATATGAAGTACTTATACATCGGATCTATTAAAGAGTACTTCCCATCATTTCCCTTCTTCACTAACCTGGCGTTAATTAACTGTTTTAACGCATTATTGAAAATCCAGTCATCAAGCTCACTTTTACCGATACTTTCACTTAAATTCTTTAAATTCTTCCAGCTTACGGATTCAACTAAGCTTAAGGCTTTAATAATAGTTCTTTGAGTTTCGCTTAACGATCTAATTTCATCTCTTATTATACTCTTAGCGATTTTTAATACTATCTCTTTAGCCTTATCATGGGAATAGCCTAAACTTCTGAAATTACCATAATAAGTTAACCAACCTTGAATTCCCCTATAAACCTTCACTCCATCTTCAACTTCATTATCAGTGATATTAAGATTACACATTTTTGAACCGAACTCCAAGAACTCCCTACTCTTATCATCGTTAAATGGTTCGGCTTCAATCTCAACTATAGGCCTGCCTTTAAAGCTAGTCCCTAGCTTTTTCCCCTTTCCTTGTCCGATCAAGGTTTTAGTAAGGCCAATCATTGATCCTGTTAAGGCAAATTTCACCTCTGAGTTATTGTAAGCGTTAGATAATAGTGAGATAAACCATGGTGAGATAATGTTTTGAACTTCGTCTATAAGTATGATCATCTCGTCAAGCTTATTTAAAAGATCTTGTAATCCTTTAACCGGTCTCCTATTTATTTCTATTCTAACGACCTTCAGGTCTATTTGAATTTTAGCTTGGAGAGAGTGAACTAAAGCCTCTCCTAATTCTTTAAGTGATTTTATTCCTGAAGCGTCTATATATACTCCCTTTAATTCGTTACTTACTATCTTGAGTATCGAAGTCTTTCCAGTCCTTTTAGGTCCTATAATTAAAGGCCAAAACTTACCCTCCAAAAGTTTCTCCACTTCATCTATTATCTCTTCGTTATCAAAAAACTCCTCTCTACTCGATTTAGGATAGGGATCGAATAGTTTACAGATAGCCATATTAGTTACTAATGTAGCTTTCCTACTTATAAGCTTAAGCTTAATTTAAAACAAGGAAATTCCAATAATATTATCGACTAAAAAAGTGATATTAGTTACTAATATGGCTACTCTAACATGAAAAGTTCTAAATTAGAACCTGAATGTGAAATGGAAACTGTTGTCAGGTTTAAAAGGAACTCATTTGACATTCAAGAATTAAACGTCAATGATCCGGTGATTAATTCAGTGAAGCTAAACGCATTACTACTATTAGTCTATTTATATAAGAATAATAAAAATGATTTTAAATCTTTATAAATACTTTTTAAAAAGCGGAGGTGGCTATTCACTAGAAAGAATTTTTGGGACAATCAAAAGAAAACATAATATTGTCTAAAGCAGGTAGGGATTACTTGTGTGGAAATAAATAAACAGTTATGAGGATCCTTTCAGTGCATATAGTATTCATGAAGTTATAATAGTATTATAAATAAGGAAAGATGAGGATTTGTTTATGAAATATATGGGCAAGATCCAGAGAGTTGCAATGAAATGCTGAAAAGAATAGAAGAGACCAAAAGGAATTTCGTAGTCCATGGGAGGTTTCTAAAGGAATTCACTTTAATATTAAATAAACCTCTTTCTATTATATGAAAATATATTTACATTTTTAAAATATTACTTAGAAATACTCCTTAATAATGTTACACAATTACCATTAAAAGCGAAATATAAATTTTAAGGTAAAAGCTTAAATAATTTAGTTTTTCGCATATATTCTATTAAATCTTTTAACGAAATAGCGTTAACTTTTCTTATCAGCTCTTTATCCTTTTACGTTAAGATAAGCTCTAAAAATACAGCGACATATGCGTAAGACGCATTATAATAATTTAAGTCTCCTTTTACTGCAATTCTCGTCACTCACTCAAGAGGTGGATCTTCTACTACGCTAAGTCTTCTCATAAACTTATTAAAAAGTGCATCAAGTGCTATTGGGTTTCAACCTTCTTTATATAATACTTCCAAATAACGTTACCTACCTCATAAAAAGTTAAGGCAAGTATATGTACCTTCTTAACGTCTACTTTGTCCACGTAATCTAAAAGCGAGTGTAAAGCTGAGGCATCAAATAGGAATTCCTTATCTTTCATCCCTACTCTCCCTAACAGCCCTTGCCCAATCATCTTCACTTACATCTTTCATTAGTTCCTTAATTCTCATAGCTATATCCTTAAGCTCTTCCTTCTCCTTTTCACTTATGGCTTCCTCTAAAGCCTTTTCTACAACTTCCCTAATGTTAATTCTCAACTCCTCTGCCCTCTTCTTCAGCTCTCTCTTCACTCTTACGCTTATTACGTCTGACATAAATACATATACGAATATTTTATATATGAATATTCCGTGCATATAAACAGTTATTATAGAAATAACGTTAAGAATAGATTATTTAATACAATGAAGATCTTCGCGTTTTGACTGAGAATTACTGGTAGTTAGAATAACATTTAATTCTATCCTTAAATATATGAAAGGGGTGGTTAGCTATTAAGACTGGGGGAAAAGACAAAGGCCTTTAATTAATTGTTAAAGCCTGTCCAGTATTAACGCTGCAATTAAATTGGCTATCCATGAGTACATCATTATTGACATTGACTTTACTGATTCCGAAATGTCTATTGAGAAAGGACCTAACGTTAAAACAAAGGGAACCATCATTAATGTCATCCAAATGAAAGAGACCAAGAGGGTTGCCCTTAAACTTCTTGATATTAAGGAGAGGCTGGCTCCTGTAAATATACCAGCTAAGAAAATCAACATGTGCCCAATCTCATGTACTGTATCACTTTGATCTGCCATGAGTAGGAATTGGGGTGTTGCCCAAATAGAGAATACAAGGACAGCAATGATTACACCTAAATAACCCCTCAGGCTGTACTTTGCGTATAAAACGTATATTTTACTTAAATATCTTAAAGCCCTATTGAAGAGGGAATTCCCTGTTGAATGCCTAGTTATTAAATCTTTTACCCCGAAAGCAATTAGGAACCCGGAGAGCCCAATTAAGAAGTGAGCTAGCATGTGGAAGTTTGGGTTGTTATCAGCTAAATCATCCAAAGGACCTCTTACAGCAAAGGGAAATATTAAAGCACCAATAACTATGTTAACCCACCCAGGCCAGAAGGGAATTATACTCCTTTCGCTTAATTGCCCACCATCTATTTTCACAGTCCCGCCGTAAATTCTAGTAGTGTAGAGTGGGGGAATCGTCAACGCTAAGATCAACCCAGTCACTAGAAAAGTTATTATGTAGAAGTCGCTATAAGGTAGCAATAACTCATCGCGAGATCCCATAGGAGAAGTAATAGACATCAGGAGCCCTCCCATAGGTATCATTGATGCAATGGTTAATCCCAATAAGATTGAGAAGTTCCGCTTATTTAGTGCTACTTTCTCTGCTTTTAGTTTCATGCTCATAATTGCAGCGTTGAAATAGATAACCATCTCGGCTATTATTCCTATAGACAGCACAAATAGTTCCCCTGTAATAGACCATAAGTAGAGCCCTACCATCATTGGGATATAGGAGGTTAAAAGGGAATAGGAATATTTAAACGTGTTTGCATTAAGTCTGGATTTTAGCATGAAGTCAATAAGCCAAATAAACGCTATTCCCATAACTATTACCCCACCTATTGAAGTTAAGTAAACCCAGGAAGGGTCATTAATAGCAGGAGGCATGAAAAGCATTATCAAGCTTTGATAAGCAATTAACATGAGGAAGTCCTTAGGGAGTTCTCTTCTTAGAAAATAGGAGGTCAAAACCATTTCCCCTACCATAGTGAATACAAACCAATATGAGGTTGTTATCAGCCCAAATACCTCCGAAAGCCCATTGCTTTGAAGGTAGTTTATTACAGTCCCTTTGTCAGTAATTAGAATGAAGGATAAGCCCATAAGGAATTCACTGAGCATTGCCAGGAATATTACTGAAGCCCTAAAGACGCTCGAATTAACATCTTCCTCCTTCCACTTCTTTGTGTTAACTAATATAAATAACAGTCCAGCTACTACAAGGATTGAGTTGAAGAGGAAAACCAATGCAAGTGAGACCTCTGATTGGTTGAGCTCGTAAATGGTTAGACCAAGGAAGGAGAAAACCATCATTGCAAATAGGTAAATGATTAGGTAGGCGTTTAATTTACTTCTTATCATTGAAGCCCTCTTTATTAAAAAAGACGTTACTAATGCCATTAATGCAGCAATTACCCAAAGGAATTCCGTTAACATGGTTAATTTTTTGATTCCTCTAACTTAAATCTTGGTAAAGATAAATTAAAACAAGTTCTATATATGTGTAATTTATTTCACATTGATCTGACTTCCTCCCGGCCCTAAACAGTAGACCAAAAATCCGCATTAATTAGAAAGGTTATTAAAGGATTTCTAACGAAATTTTTGGGTCTACCGTAAAGGGCGAGGGTTCCCATTATCGATTCGGGTTCACATCTCTCATTTGAGGGGCAGTCGAGAGGGTCAGAGACCCACTCTTATTTAAACTCATAACTGCAATAACATCACGGTCGTTTTCATATCCACATGAACATTTAAACCAACGATAATTAACCCCTCTCATCTTTTTACCACACTTAGGACATGAAACAGAAGAATAACTGGGATTAACAAACTCAACAATTAACCCATGCTTAGCCTGCCAAACAACCCAATATTGAATACGACAATACTGCATTAGATAAAGTTTATCGTGAAACCCCTTAGGTAGTTTGCCAACATTCTTGACAAGATTCTTGAGGTTCTCCAATTTAATAACATTAGCACCAAAATCCTCAGCAATTTCAACAACCCACTTCCCAACTTTCCTAGCAAAATCCTCCATAATTCTCTTAGCCTTTTGATGAAAGGAGTTAATTCTACCAAGAATCCTCTTGCTCTCCTTCCATCTTCTTGAATACTTCCTTTGAAGGTTTTCAGCTAATGACTTCCAATGATGAACCTCGTGAAGCCTTGTTGGAATCCTAACGTAGTTAATATCATCTTTTCCTACGACTATCTCGATAATGTTAATATCAATAGCAACACTTGACTTAGGCTCGATCCTCTCTTCGTCTCCTTCAAAAACCACTTTTAGGGCTTCCCATCCTCATTACTAACCTAGCTTCCTTCATCTTCCAATTTACATATTCCTTCAAGTTCCTAGGATAACTGGAATTTGAAGTTCACAGCACTTGCAATCCTAACGTTGTTTTGTTTAAGTTATAACTTAACCTCGGCGTTAACCCAATTAGTTGGCTTATACTCTAGGAAAACGCCCCTTTTTAGGGTTATTAAACCAACCCCTGTAAAGAGGGGGCACTATAACAACCCTCAGCGACCTTTGAAGGAAGTATTCACTCCTTAACCTTTCATATAATCCCTTGTGGACTTTTCCTAACACTCCCTTCTCTCCTGGTTGGACATTTTCTTTCAACCAAAAGAGGACGAAACGTGGTGCTTTAACGTAGTTATTAACAAGGGCTAGGAGGGAATCTGAGGGGGCGATCTTCATCAAATAGTAGCTCTGATCGCTTTAACCCTTCTAGCCATCAAAAGAAATTTGAAAAAAGAAGTATTTAAATATGGGGGAAATATTTAGGGTATAGAAAATGCAAGAGAAAGAAAATGTTTTAGAAAGATCGTTTTTCCTTTAGGATTTAATTAACTTTTTAATTATAATACTAATATTTTTCACATGAATCTAAATACCCATATTCTATTTAATACTGCCTTAGGAGTAGCAATTTTTCATAATGTTGAGATTGCCGCGCTTATAGGTATAGGAGCTGCTTTACCAGACTTAGATAGAGAATATATTTTAACTAATAAGCTAAGTTTAGCTCAACATCAATTACATAGAGCTCTATTTCATAACATTTTCTTTGCATTGCTAATATTCATGGTTAATATGTATCTTGGGATTGGCATTTTCCTTCATATAATGTTAGATATGCTCACCTCTCCTGCTGACAGGGGAGTCGAAGTACTATTTCCACTTGGTAGGTTAATTAAGGATTTTCACTTAGACTATGATGGTCTCTTCAAAGAGAAAAGGGGGTTATTATGGCATATAGAAGATCCACTGAGGGTTATTAGAATTACATCAGCTGACAAGGATCTTACACCTTCAGGTAGCAAATCTCCATGGATAAGAATATATGGCCCTTTTAAGAATAGTAGAGTAGCTGACTGGACCATCTTCTATTCATCTATAATATTTTTGATTTTATTCGACATTGATCATTTACCAATAATCACATATCAGATCTTTTATTCGGTGATCAAGTATTTCCCATTAATACTTGGCATAGTATTATTTTATTTAGGTGGAGAAATATGGAGGAGGAAGTTTCAAAGGAGAGGTAGTTATAGAAACTTGATTGCAATTACAATGCTTACAGGTGTAATATTTATATTGTACGGTATAGCAATCACAATAATACCACCATCCTCCCCAGAGAGCCTATTTAAGTTGAGTATTATAACAATAATTTCAGTAATAACTGGGTTTATCATTGCGTACATACATGTCAGGATAAGGCATAAATTAGTAATAATATAATATTCTGTATAATATTAATTATCCTGGAAAACTTACCTTTCTACAATGTTTCCCTCATATGCAAATTACCTAAGGAAACGTAATAGTCCTTGGTTATTTCCCTCATTATTACTTTAGCTTAACTCTTCATCCTCTTTACTCTCTCAAGCATCCTTCACTTATGAAGGGTTCTACTCATAAGGGCAAAGCGTTTAAGGTTGTTTCAAGGTATTTAGATTGTAAAGGTGTTTTGTTAGAGAGGGATTCCATTGCTCCTTTGAATTTGATTTAGAGGGTGGATGGGATAGATGTTTCCTTCGACTAACTCAATGATTTAAGGGCGTGTATGGTCCCTTAAGAGGATTGTGAGTTATTTATATTAAAAGCTAAGGATAAGTTAAGGCACGAGTAAACAATAAATAATTCGTGGGACCTGTCAAGTCCAATTCTTAATAATATATAGGTTGATACTTCGATTCCCTTCTCTCCTTAGGTTTAATTCCCGCTCCGAGACTCAACCTCTTTTATATTCCCTCTCCCTTTGGTCTGACTTATTATATATGAATATTAACTTAGATGTTCTGCAAGTAATATTAACATTAGTAATTTGATTAAAACTAAAGACTATATCCAATAACGTCTGAAATTATCCAGTGAAACAAACTTGACAGCGGTAAAATAGCAGTATTTCTATGGATATCAAGCCCTTCATGTAGTTTTATTTTCTTTTGTATTTATTAATAACCGTGAAGAGAAACAACGAGGCTTGCATTGATGTCATGGAAGTTCACAAGAGCTACGGGAAGTTCAAAGCACTTAACGGTATATCATTTTCTATTCCCTGTGGAGAGAAGTGGTGCCTATTAGGACCAAATGGGGCTGGAAAGAGCACCACTTTGAAATTGCTCGCGGGTCTAATGGAACCTGATTCAGGAATTATAAGGATAATGGGTAAGAGCCCAGAAGATGACGAGATTAAGAGGCTCTACGGTTACCTTCCTGAAGACGCTCTACCTTACTTAACTTTGTCCGTTAGGGAGAATCTTGAATACATTGGAGCTCTTAGAGGCGTAGAGGGGTTAGAGGAGAGGGTAAATTACTTAATTGATTATTTGGAACTAAGGGAGTACGAAAGGAAGAAAGTAAGTTCCCTACCTAGAGGCAATAGGCAGAAGCTAGCTATAGCATTATCTATAATCCACAACCCCAAGATCCTCTTGCTTGATGAACCTTTAAACTACTTAGATATCCCGACACAGGAAAAAGTAATAAAGTTATTTAACTCAATGAAGGACTCAACTTTCCTTATCTCCACTCATATAATGTCTGTTGCCACTAGGTTAACCGAAAAGGCGTTAATAATAAGCTCAGGGAAAATAGTTTGGGAGGGGAGGATAGAAGACTTGAGGAAAATGGGTGGGGAGGATGAAACTATAGAGAGCGTGGTCGCTAGGATAATAACTAGTGGTTTGAATGCTTAAGTTGTTGAAGTTCATATTAGTGACTAGGTTCTCAAGGGGATTCCTTGCTTTTATATTAGTTATGTTAGTGTACTCAATAGCAATTAGCTTCCTTATATCTCATGATCAGGCAAGCAAGCAATTTAATTCACCCACATCGCTTTATTTACCTTTCTTCCTTTCCTTAATGGCCTTAGTTTCCATATTGGGAGGGGGGATACTTGTAACTAAATCAGACCTGGACTACCTCTTCACTTTACCTATAGAGAGATCACAGATAGCGCTCTCCCTCTTTATAGCCCAATTCATAGGAACTACAGGAGTAATTACTTTGTTCACAATACCTTATATAATAGAACTTTCTACTGGGAACTACGAGTATTTAATGCTTAACGTAATGGACTTAATTGCTTTCTCACTCTTCTTAACCTCATTAACTGTTGTCTCGGGTAAACTGAATAACTTGAGCAGGATCTTATTTGGCTCTCTAATCTCCCTTTGGTTCATTTCGCCTATCTTTGACTTTAAATTAACCCCTGTCTCAGTATTCAGCGGGAATTTAACCGTAGGAAACATCTTTCTTCTCCCCTTAACATTTATATCTTTAATTCTGAGCTCCAGGACTTTGATGAACGCTAAGATGAGCATTTTTAGAACCCTCAGTGTAGGCGGGGGAGGAGAATTCAAGAAGGAGTTATCATTTAAGGGGGTGAAGAGCCCTTTAGGTGCAGTCATGAAATATAACTTCTCTATAATAGAGTTTGCTGCAAGGGTAAGCATGGGAGGGGCTTCAAGTTACAGGGCGGCTAGGCTTAAGATAAGTTCCTTGATACTCGTTTTCGCCATTTTAGCTTTAATATATATAGTTTTAATCTTGGTTTTCAAACCGACAGGAGATGCTGATAAAGTCTTCAGCGGCTCACCATGGATTATTATCTTGTACACCTACTTAGGGGCATTTATCCCAGTTCTCTTCGGACAGGCCTCTGCCTCTAATGAAAGGGCGTGGCTTGCCTTCACCTCTATTGAACCAGCTAAGTACTTGAGGTACTTAATGATAACAAAGGCTTTAATCGTTTTCTTCATGTTAATTCCATTTTCCATTGCTAACATACTATTGGTTTTGCTTGGATTCAAATTCCTAACCAATGCCCTTTTCTTAACCCTCCTCCAAACTCCGCTCTTGACTATAGTTTACACTTTCCTAGTCCTCAAGTTAAACCCCATTCAGGTTAAGGAGGTGGGAACCCTGCCTAATCAGTTAAACCTGAGGCAGTTCCTCGTAGTCTTGCCCTTCGTAGTCATTTACGTTCCAATGGTTTTATCCGTCATTTTCCTATATGTTGCTATAGCTAGCTCCCTCTTCCTCTTGAGCCTTTCCCTTTTCTTCCTGAGGAAATCGACCCTTAAGAGGCTTGCGTTGAACATGGTTGAAAAGGGGTTTGTTTAGCGAAGTTATTTGACTCACATACCTTTAAACTTAGACTTAATGCTATTGGAAAGAAATCAACGTTTGAATTAACTATTAATTGCCTTTATCCTCTATTTACTTTAATGTAGTTGGCAATTTAAACGGTTTCCTAGTGATGAAAAGGATGATACTAAACTTTAATGATGCATAAAGGAGATGTTTAATAAAATCCATGAAAATTCAATGATATCCTACCCTAATGCGACATAATAGAGGAATCTCAAGAACTTTTCCTTTATATTTTATTTATAATTAATTCATTTATTTTTTAATAATAAAGTTAAAGCCTATAAATCTTTATAGATTAATAGAATTAAGGATAAAACATTCTGACTTCCGTCTTTGCCTGAGACCGAAAACCCATGGCAATTGGAAAAGCTATTGAGCACCTCTAAGAAAGTTTTTGGTTTACCGTAATAAGAGAGGCCTTCGTTATGTTGTAAAAATAAGTGAAAATGGTAAGGCAAAAAAGAACAAATGCTATTCGGGAAGTTTTGTCTTAGAGAGAACGAATGTTCTAAGGGAAAACCTGAGATCTAATTTCCTCCTGTCAATTTCTTTGCCTTTTTCTACACCTACATCATCATTTAAACTACTCAAGTTGTAAAGGTAGAATTTCTCCCAAAAGTTAAACCGCTTGAATTTAGATACATTTTCAATGTGGATTTCCTTTGAAAGAGTATTTAAAACACCCCTCTTTTCCATTAAATTAATACCATAGGAAATGCAACACCTCTCCCTTGTTTTATTAATGAGCTCGCTCATTCTCATATAGATAGAATTCTGTTCACTATAGTAATACGGATGCCACTCTATTATTCCAATTTTCCCACTCACGTCAGTTACCCTGAGCATTTCACTTAGAACCCTCTCAGAATCAACTGAATCAACTGTCTTCAAGAACATTACAGCGTTGAATTCGTTACTTGAATAAGGTATATCCTCTATATCACCTAACTCGTAGTTTACCCTGAAACCCAAGTTAAGGTCTATCGCCTTCCCTAAAAGCTCCTCAGAGTCATCCAGCGCAAAGACCTCCATTTTCTCCAAAAATTGTTTCATATACTTCAATGATTTCCCTTCCTCAATCCCAAGGAGTAGGATTTTTCCTTTACTCAACTTCATGTCCTGGAGGAGTTTTATAAGGGCCTCTATGTAGTATAGATCCCCCTTCATTCTCCTTACTAGTTCCACGTAATTTTCGTCTATTTCATTATTCACTTTACACGTAAATTGCGAAGATGAGTTTGAACTGCTTTCCATAAAATTATTAACTTTAAGAGAATATAAGTTTTTGAGTTTATAAAAAAATATAAACGATTTTTCTAGAAAATCACTGAGCTTCGACCTCTTCCTTTCTTCCACTTTCCGAGAGCTTCTCTAGAGCCTTCATAGCCGGTTCAATGAATTCCCTTATGAGTTTTCCTGGAGTTATAACGTTGTTTGAAAGGGCCTTAATTACTTGCCCAGGCATGATTCTTCCTATCCTTCCTATATCTACAATCATCTTCACTAATGCAGTAATATTGCTCCTCCCTGGAAGATTGGAGGTCTTGAATGATATATCATATTGTACCTTCTGGTCTTGGAGGTTTATCCTATACCCTATCATCCCTGCTTCCAAGAAGGGTTCCTCTACCTTTACACTTATTACATTTTCCCCGCTCATCAAGTACCCTGGCCTTTGGCAACCAATTTCTTGGGATAATACAATGTTCCCCATTAGACCGAAGAGCAACCTAGGGCTAGTTAGCACGTTCATAATAGTCCCCTTCTGAACTTCAATGCTTATGTTTGCTGAGTCAACATTATAGTGTCTCCTCCTGCTACCCAAGTGCTTCTTGAACTCTCCCTCGCTTTTGAAAGTGCTATCACAGCACCTGAACTCCATATGGACTAGTCTGGGAATAGAAAATAAATGTGTATCTAAAATATTCTAACAATTTGAACAAGATTATTCCTCTGAACTGCCTTTAACCATTAAAGTGCCTTCTGAGTAGAGTATTATATAAATAATACAGGAATAACTTATAAACCAGTCAATAACTATGCCGTTCCTGAAGGGGCCGTAGATCCTCCTCCAAGGAACCCTCTTCAATTCCTTCAGATCTGGGTCGGAGCTCCTCCTAATTAGGCTATATGGATCTTCTAGATACCATTTAATCTTTTTAGTCGTCCCGCTCCTATTACCTTCATAATCAACGTCATATCCCTTAACTAGTCTAATCAAGGGAAAGAAGATCTCCACTCCCCTATCTGTGGGGGATGTTATCATGTCTAATATTATGTGGAGGAATACACCTAAGGCAAGGAACTGGTTGAAAAATAAGAGCGAAGTGGAGAAGAACAAGTTATGGAGTAACGCCCTGTGAAGTTGATGTTTCGCGGAGAACTCGCTCTTTGTGAATAAATACTCTCTATCTAGATCTGGTATAGCAGCCCCTATAGCTATTAAGATAGCTATATCCAAGTTATGAAATAATCCAATCCCAATAGCTATGCCGAGCAAAATATGTGTGTTTAAGTTCATGACTGAAAGCGTGAGGATGTCTTTAAATTTTTTATAAAAGGGATTAATCCAATTTTTGTAAAGAAATTTTAACATTCTCAATCATATTACATTAAACGAAGAGGCTTGCAATGCAAGCAAAGCTCAAAGGGGTTGGGACGTAATGAAGGTAAACAAATGCCTTGACCTCAAAGGAGTTCCAATTTTAAATTGGGGATGAATCCTTTTTCATGATAATGGATTTTTTTATATTCGTTTATTCTAAATTTTTATTGAAAAGGATGACCTCTCTCGTTAATGTGGGATATGCTTAAAAGGTGGGATAATGGAGATGTAAGTCCCGTTAGACTCTAAGGAGTCCCATGACCCATACGTAATTAGAATGAGCGTGTAGTTGAGGGATAAGCCCTTACACTCAATCATGATTGAACATAAAATGAGTGAAATGAAAGCGTAGGGACAAATGGGCTTCTGGGATACTATAAATTGGTTTCAGTTGAAATTTCCTGGGTAACGCAGTATAACCTTACCCCTATGGAATATAACGCTTGCACAGAATATCAGCAAAACCTTTACGGAGCTACTAGCGTTTACTCCTATTCCTAGTGGTTTCACATTCCATGTAGTTCTTGAATGAGGGTTTTAACTAAGTGAATGAAAATGCTGATCTTTTTTACTTTTTCCCCTTGTATTGGAAAAGGTATTTACAAAATAATGAAAGCTTTTTAGGGTGGATGAAACTAAGTGCAAGGAATTCCCGGTGCATGAAAGGCCTGGATGTAGATAGGTGGAACAAAAACTCAAGGATCAGGCATTCATTTTCAGCTTTTCCCAGTTAACCTTTTTCATAGTTTAGGGAATTGATTATGTCTTGGGGATTCTTAGTGTCAACTATTTGTATAAACTTCAGGGAGCACGATAAGGTCTCTGCATTTCTGGCAGGTATGTAATATACATTCTTGAGTGGTAAATGTGAAGGGTATGGTCCGGGGTTTATTATTATGTTTGGCATCTCCAAGTTAAGGTCTAACCTCATGTTTTCCTGCTCGTCAGTAACTATAACTATTAAGTCCTTAAAGGGATCTGAGATGCTTTTAGCATAGATTAGAGCTTCCCTTATGTTAGTCCCTCCCCATGGTGCTTTCCCCTTTATTTCATCTATTCCCTCTATCGTATAAAGCTTAACAGGGTCTTCTTCGTAATAGCTATAGCTGAACAAAACTAAATGCTTTATAATAGGGGCGAAAGGGGATACAGTGCTCATAACCTTATAATAGTATTCCCTCATTGAACCGCTCACGTCTAAAACCAAAACTATTTTTCTCACCATCAAGTTCTTTAATATTAGTTTATTATAGCTATCTCTAACAGTCTCAGAATATAAGTCTGAAATCTTCTTGGCTAATGAGTTAAAACCAGCTTTCCTTAAAGCTATAGCAGCTATGAAGAACTTGTCACTCGTTAAATACTTAGCCATCGTTAGCCTATCAGCAACCCAGCTTTCCCCTAAAGCCTGAGAGAGGGACTTTGCATAACTAATTAAAGCATATGGAGAAATAACTATTTTCTCCCTGTAATCCCTCCACTTGCTTTTTGGAACGGTGGAAACCAAGTAATTGAAGTCTACTTCATTTGAGTTCTCCATCTTTATGGGATTCATTAGTATATTCATTATTTTTCTAGGTATTTCTGCACCACAATAAGGCACGTATTTTCCGTTGCTCTTGCTCCACGTAAATAAAAGGGATTTAAGTGCCTTCCTGTGGGATCTAGCGTAGTACTCTAAAGCTTCAATGCTCAAGGAACTCAAGTAATCCTTAATTATTCTTTTAGTATATCTCTTGCTCCCCAAGTTCCACTCCTTCAACTTCTCTATTTGACTCGGCGGTAAAGTGCTTAAAGTAGGTAAGTCATTCAAATAATAAGCCCCCATGAGGACTTGGTCTTTTACTCCCCTTTCTCTTGCTCTCTTTATAATTTCCTTCATCAGTTCCTGATCCCTTGATTTCATGTAGATGTGAAAGAGTCTCGAGAGCTCTATTGTTTCCTCCTTCGACATGTAGAAGTGGTTAGTCACTGTCCCAGTTAGAACTAAGGCTAAATACTGAACTTCTATAGGTAATGTTGCAATTGATAACTCTTTTATTCTCTCCTTTATAATCCTTGACGAAGAGAATCTGCTAGCGAATTCATCTATCCAACTCATATAATCACCAGGGCGACTTGGCCTCAGTGATTACCCTCCTCTCAGAGGAGTAAGTCACCAGCTGAATGGAGGCCTTAAGCCCTAAGTTTATTTCCTCTAGAATTTTTAAATCTTACAAAAGAGGAGAGGTTATCTTAACAGAAATAAGTGAACTACCCCGCCCTCACGGACGGGGCATTCACACCTCGCGGTGAGGATTTCCTGCTTCTTCCAGGAAACTTACTGTACACCCCCTCTGAGAAGGGAATGTATAGCAGAGGTTTCCTGTCCACAGGCTCTAAGGGCAGTCCCGACCCCGCATGAAGAATGTTTAGAGAAGCATTATAGTCTCGGTCAGAGACCCAACCGCAATTAGGACATGAGAATATACGGT
>Ga0208151_100059_pt1 | contig 59265 bp, 53 predicted proteins | sample ECH_Bhost_MetaG_FD_187130 | JGI IMG/M metagenome (GOLD analysis project Ga0208151, IMG submission 187130) | Hot spring microbial mat communities from Yellowstone National Park, Wyoming, USA - ECH_B host_MetaG (SPAdes) (version 2) | ecosystem: Environmental > Aquatic > Thermal springs > Hot... | reverse complement strand
GCAGGAAGCTCCCGCCTTCAGGCGGGGGTAGCTCACATTTGTGCAGTGAGTGGAGGTGTTTTGTTCGCTCCTTAAAATGGGCTGTCTAATGGCACTTATTCAGCAAAGCAGTTTGAATGTGGATCGTCTATGAGCGGTGTAGACACCCAGCTCAGATACGCTACGCGCGCGGCTTAAAACGCGGCGAGAATAAAGCTTAAATCCACTCAACTTGGGGGAGTGACTGAGGGAGGTGAAACCCTTGCCCAAGAAGGGTAAAAAGGCTGAGGAAAAGAAGGGTAGCGGTGGGGAGTCAGGTCAAACCCAACAGCAACAGCAGAAGTAAAGATGGACACGAAAACCTACGCAGCCTTCCCCCCCACTTTTTTGTAAACCGCCTCCCCTCTCCCCTCCCCCGTAAAGACTGTTCCCAGAGGGTTGGGGCCAGACTTACCGATAGATACCTACCTACATTAGTGTTGTAAAATGAAAATTGGAATGGTTTCAAAACGCATAGAGACTTGAGTCTGTTAGGGTGGGTGCCACCCTTCTGGTGTGCCTGCGGTTGAGCTCCGCCCAATACCTCCCCTCCCATCCCTGGGGTTGAGGAGGCATGGTGGGGCGGTGATTCAGGAGGCTCCCGCCTTCAGGTGGGGGTAACTCACCAGCTACAACACGCCTTCTACGCACGAATTTGGGTTCTCTGATAGTCAGCCAAATCAGCATTACCACAAATAAGACTGTGGTATTGTTTAAATCCTTGGTTGGAAAAAGTTCGGATAATGTTCTCAGAGTTAGAACTAGCCCTAACGGCATTAAGTAGGGGTGATTTTGTTCTTATCCATGACAGCAAAGAACGGGAAAACGAAATAGACTTGGTTGTTGCAGCCCAGCACATCACACCTGATAAAGTGGCAACCATGCGTAGAGAAGCGGGTGGGCTAATCTGTGTGGCGTTGAGTTGGCGCTTAGCTTCAGTGTACGGTCTACCGTATCTTACCGAAATCCTGAGAGTTGCTTCATCTAATTACCCATTTTTACGCAGGCTCATCATGGAGGAGACGCCCTACGGGGGGCGACCGGCATTCTCGATTACTGTGAACCACAGAGGAGTATACACGGGGATCAGCGACGCGGAGCGTTCATATACGATTAGTAGGCTGGCTGAAATATCGGCTTTGGCCCTTAGTGATGCGGACAACGCGAAATCAAGGTTTTACTCCGAATTCTCTTCGCCTGGTCATGTTCACCTACTGGTCGCAGCCCGAAACCTATTAGAAGAAAGGAGGGGGCACACTGAGCTCTCGGTATTTATGGCCGAGCGGGCCGGGGTCACACCTGTGACTGTTTTGTGCGAAATGCTTGATTCGGTTTCCCATAGAGCACTGGGTAGGGGGGGCGCGTTGCGATACGCTGAGGAAAGAGGAATCCCCTTTGTTGAAGGGGATATGCTTGTTCAAGCGTATAGGTCGATTGGTGGTGTCTAAATGAATTTGGGTGTTGTTGTCAGCGAATTTAATAGTGAGATAACGCAGAGGATGCTTATCGAAGCTAAAGAGTACGCTAAGAGTCTAGGTATAAACGTGGAGTACGTGTGCTATTCACCGGGGGCGTTCGATATGCCGCTAATTGTTAGAGAGCTACTTAGGAAAGACAATATCCACGCGGTGGTGACCTTAGGTGCAATAGTTAAGGGTGAAACCAAACACGACGAGGTTATAGCATTCATCTTAGCCAAACAGCTAAGCGAGCTATCACTTGAATATGGGAAGCCCGTAGCGCTGGGTGTGTCGGGGCCGGGTATGAGTTGGGAGCAGGGTTTAGCCCGAGCCTCAGAATATGCTAGACGCGCGGTGGACGCAGCGCTAAAAGCTTATACGAGTCTTGGGAAGCTGAGGGCTGGGAACAGGGAGTGTTCGAGGGAGGTTAAATAGGTGTCTTCGGAGAGAATCCAGATAACGATTATACGGATTGATGATTATGGCCCTTGGACACAGACACTTGGCGACGATAGGGAGCATCGCTTACAAATACTTCAGTCCCAGCTATACGCTCACCTAGTTGACTGGTTTGCAAGCCAAAATGGCGTGGTGTTTTACAATAAATATGACGAGATGATCGCCGTTTCGAACGGTATCCCGCTTTCGAAGCACAAGGATATACAGAGAAGCGTAGCCCAAAGGTTTCCGGTTAATATCAGCATGTCCGTTAGTGTGGGTGAGACACCCTATGAGGCCCAGCTTAAAGCGTCTGAGCTGTTTAACGAGGTGTTGCGCCGCGTTGCGGAACCTCGCAGCCTCCTAATTGGAGAGGCTCTTTCACCTATTAATAAGGGTTTGGTGAAAATCGTTCACTTCGATGTTGATGATTTCACGCGTCGTTGGACGAACACGCAAAGTGTGTACGAGTCGGCGCGCATAGTCAGAAGGCTTTACTATGAACTCACAGAGTTGATGTTCGAAAACCATAGCCTACTGTTTTACAACGGAGGAGATAACTATGTTTCAGTCTCAAATGGTATGCCGCTTACGAGGGTCGAGCAGCTTATATCGAATGTCGATAAGAGGATGGGCATTCCATTGAAGGCGGGAATTGGTGTATCTAGGACTGGCCGAAAAGCCATGCAACTTGCTACGTCCAGCTTAGAGTACATACGCGAAGGTAAGACCCAATCAAAGGTGCATGTTTTAGAGGAGCTCTAAATGACATCCCAACCATACCCATTGTTTGCGACACGCTTTAAGAGGTTGAAGGCAGTGTGTCTTTCCACTAAACCACGCTCCGGGTGTCAATCGGATTGGGAGTTTAAAAAAGGTAATCAAAGAAATGGCCAGTTTGAGCATCTTGAGCCGAAATTTAGGAGAACACAGACCTCTGTGAAATCAGCTTCCACTATTAAACATATCGAAAACATCCGCTTTCCCACGCAACGTGATGAATGCATCAATACGGCCGCTCGCTACCCGCAATATCGATGGCTTCATAACACGGTTACTTTGCTAGATTCTCGAAGTAGGCATGTCGATTGTTTGGTGAACAGCCTTCTCCGTTTGCGGAGCATGAGCGAAAACACCATTTATGGTCACGGTGCGAAGCTTTGTTCACGGGTCTAGTCGAACAGCTTGCGCGGGTTGAGGGGGTTGAGAGGGAAGGCGAATCCCTACTCTTACTCATCCAGACCACGAAGCCTCTAAGAAACCTCAGATTGGGTGAAAGTATATCTCTGAATGGAGCGTGTCTGACGGTTGTGTCGGTGGATGGAGGAAAACCGAGGTTTGAGTTAACACCCGAAACAATCAGAAGAACCTGTTTATCTGATCTCAAAACCGGTGATTACGTAAATGTAGAGAGAAGCCTAAGAGTGGGAGGTAGGCTCGGGGGGCACCTGGTCACTGGGCATGTTGATTGCGTGGGGGAAATAGTTAGCAAAGAGCATCACGGCAAGTCGGCGGAGATGTGGGTTAAGATACCAACTCGATTAACCCCCATGATGGTGGAAAAAGGATCAATCGCGGTTGACGGCGTGAGTTTAACGATCGTTGAAATCAAAAGGAACGCTTTCTCCGTTTGGCTTATTCCCCACACGCTACGCAATACCACGCTCGGGTTTAAACTTCCACGGGATAGGGTGAACATAGAAGTGGATATAATCGCAAAATATCTCAAAAGGTTTTACTATTCGACTCGAGGTGTAAGTGCTCATGAGCCTTTTGGGGGTTCGCGTTAAGATACGCATGAACAAAATGTGGATTAGGGTCTAAGCAAAACCACGGTTGCTTTAAAGGGAAAAGCCAACAACGCTATTAGGGCGTAGAGTGCCTTTGTGCCGATGAATTATTGAAGGTCAAAGGAAGCGTGATTTGATCAACTATTTGGGTACGCTTGATTGAAGCGCTCGCTCTAATATTACATATGACCACATATATATAGATAGGGACACGTATCAATAGTCCCACATAGGAGGCTACGCTTTGCTTAACATGGGAATTGATTTTGGACGCAGCCAAATCCGCGGGTCAAACGCAAACAGGTTTTTCGTAGAGTTTTCTCCCCTTCCTTACCACCTGCTCTATGTTTTCACGCTGAGCCCTGTTCACTACAAGCGAGGAAAGATTCCAGAAGGGTCTTAACTCTCTAACGTTAAGTACCATGAAGTCTGCTTCCGCGTCTACTTCTATGGGCTTTAAACCCAGACGTGGCCGTAGGTTCACTGTAGCGGACTTTAAGACCTCTTCTACCCGTTGAAAGGGCTTCCGAGTGGTACCCACCAAACACTTGTAAGCAAACTCCATCTCTCTAAACATGTCTGGAGAGTTCACCATTACATTATCGGTTCCAAGCCCTCCCCCACCGTTCAATATTTGGGTTAGAGGTGGAAAACCATTTCCCAGAGCAGCGTTAGAACGCGGGCAGCTCACTACAACACCCATGTTGAATGCATATGAAATCTCTTGAGGTGTGGCGTCGGTCATATGGACAAACACGTCCGGCCTCAGCATGTTAAAACACCTCTGAAACTCATCTCTACCTAAGACCCCCTTCAATCTCCCGCGTGTTTCATGGGACTCTAAGCAATGCACCGCTAACAACTTGTTCTGCCCGCGAACGATCTCCCTTATTTGTGTGAGCATTTTGTCGCTGTACTCGTTCGCACCACTGATTCCCAAGCCGTTACCCTTTTCACACACTTTATGGAGCTCTTCCAGTTCAAAATCCGTGAAACCCTGATTTTCAAGGATTCGACCCTTCGATGGAGGCGTCGCCAACCTACCTAGTAGTAAGAGGTCTATGTCGAGTCCCTGAGAAGCTTCCCTCCCCAGACTTAACCCCTCTAACCCTCCTTCCCTGAAGTCTATAAGGTGCGTTACTCCGAGAGATACGCACTGCTCAAGCACTGAACGCATCGCTTTGACCAAATCATTCTTTGAGGCGGTGCTGATTATTTTCGTCTTTAAACCCTTATGGGGATCAACCGCCTCCTCTAGGCCTAAACCTATGTAGGCCTCCTTTGCGAGCGAGTCCCCAATATGTGTGTGGGCGTTTATAAAGCTGGGAAGAACTATGTGCTCTACATCCTGTAACCGACCGTTACTGTTGCCCTCAATCTCAACTATCCTATCACCCCTCCAAACTATTTCGCAGTCAAAAAGAGGTCGCAGACCCTCGCCTACCAGCGCGCACACGCCGCCTAAGCTAGGCAATGTCCACGCCCCTGTTGACAGAGTTTATAAACCTGTGTTCGGAGGCTCTCACCAACTTCTGATACGAGCCGAAGACTTCTTCGGGGTTCGAAACAGAGTCTAGAGGGTGACTTGGACTAGCTGAACTATGTATGTGAATTATTTTGTAGAGGGTCGACCTTTCAGCTGGTATCCTATTGAGGTCGGTTGCCATCCGTATGAATTCTTTGGGTCTGACGAGTTGACCGTTGGCTGCTCCAGCCGCTGTGGAGATGGATTCATTCATAAGGGTTCCCCCCATATCGTTCGCACCAGCAAGCAACCCAATTTGGCTGAACCTAGGTCCCTCTTTTACCCATGACACCTGAATGTTTGAGATGTAACCGTTAAGCATAACCCTGGAAACAGCATACATCCTCAGAACGTCGGCTCCGGTTGGAAGCCTGAACTCAACGTTTAAGAGTTTCTTTGTGTACATCGGGGCCTCCCAGTGGACTAGGCTTAGTGGGACAAACTCTGTAAACCCACGTGTCTCCTTTTGTATCTCCCTAATAAGAGCGATGTGCTTGGCTCTCTCCAAATCTGTTTCAACATGACCGTACATGATGGTTGACGTTGTGGGTATTCCTAGAAGATGCGCCGTCCTAATGATTTCAACCCATTCGTCAACCTTTATTCTTCCAGGGGAAATCAGGTCGCGAACCCTCTGGTCGAGTATCTCGGCGGATGTACCTGGGAGGCTACCTATACCAGCCTCTTTTAGCATCAAAAGAAACTCTTTGTAACTCACACCCATTCTTTTTGACCCGTATTTAACCTCCTCCGGTGAGAAGGCATGAATATGTAGTTCAGGAACTTCTTTTTTTATTGAACGGACAAGGGCAGGGTAAAGCTCACCACTAACACTCGGGGCGAGGCCTGCTTGAATACAAACCTCGGTTGCGCCGAAGGCTCTAGCCTCTTTAGCTCTTCTAATAACCTCGCTGATGGGGAGAAAATAGCCTTCTTCTGTTCGATGGTCGCGGCTGAAAGCGCAGAAACCGCATCTTTTCACGCATACATTGGTAAAGTTTATGTTACGGTTAACCACAAATGTAGCAAAATCCCCTACACTCTTCTTCCTCAAATAATCGGCGGTTAGCAGAAGAAGTGTGAGAGCCCCGGCTTTTACGCCAAACAGTTTCGCCCCCTCTTCAACGTTAACCTCTCTGCCATCTAAAGCCTTATCTAAGATGGACGACACGTCGCCTTCAATATTTTTGAGCTCGGATTCGAGAATTCCTAAAAGGCTTCCCATGGTGGTCTAACCAAGCCATCATCTCCCACATATTCTTTAATCTTTTCATCGAATACTCTGCTCACCCATCCTGCCTCCTTTATATAGCGAGGATAAACGCAAAGCCTTTCGCGAAATGAATAACCCATCCGCTCAAGCTCGCCCTTCAATGACCTCAGATGAGGCCAGGGGGCCTCGGGGTTAATATAGTCAACTGTAAGAGGACTTATGCCACCAAAATCCCTAACTCCGCGCTCAACGTACTCTATAAGTGGAACCCTCGCCAAGTTGGGTGGTGCCTGAATCGTGGTTAATCCTCCGAGGATAAGATGGGCTAGTGAGATTGTCGCAAGGAAGTCTTCTGCTTGGGGCTCAGGGAAGTTACTCATCCTAGTATCCATCTTCGGCCTGAAGTTCTGAATTATGACTTCTTGGATATGCCCAAATTCGAGTTGGATAGTTCTTAGGGCTAGGAGGGATTCCACCCTTTCCCTCACAGTTTCACCTATTCCCACTAGGATGCCAGTCGTGAAAGGAATTTTAAGGCTTCCAGCGGCTTTGATCATAGCGATCCTCGCCTTCGGATGCTTATCTGGACAGTTTTCATGCGCCATTCCTTTTTCCATCAGTCTCTCTGAGACGTTTTCAAGCATCACACCCATACTGGCGCACACATTTTTCATCTCCTTCATCTGGCTCCATGAAAGGGTTCCAGGGTTAACGTGTGGAATCAGAGAAGTTAAAGTGTTAACCTTATCGCACGCATGGATAAGATATTCAACAGTGCTCCTAAAACCCAATCTACTCAAATACTCTGAAAATTCTGGGTATGCGAGTTCAGGTTTATCCCCCAAGCTGAAGAGCGCCTCCTTACACCCAAGTTTCTCTCCTATTCTAGCAATACTAATCACTTCATCCAAAGTATAGGTCTTGGCACGTGTGTCCCAAGGCTTCTTTGCGAACACACAGTACCCGCAGCTATCTCTGCACAAGTTGGTGAGCGGGATGAATACTTTTCTCGAATAAGTTATCGTTGATTTATCGAGATTTGGTCTGTGTCGCGTAAAGAAGTCGTATACCTGGACATACTCATCCACGCTTAGAATCCTGCCCTCACCCGCTTTGAACAGAATCTCCTCGACGCCGGACACTGGTGGAACAACCTCGAACAGCAAATTAAGGCTACCGCCCGGTCACACTATAGTGTAAGATGACTTCTTCTCCAATTTGTTTGACTTCGGTGAGCCTAAGTTTAAACCCATCCTTAATGTATGGAAAACCTTTACCCTCAACAGGCGTTATAGCATCCTTGCCACCTACAATAAAGGGAGCTACTGTGAGTTGAACCTCGTTGATTAAACCGTTTACGAGAAGATGCCAGTTTAGCTCACCTCCACCCTCCACAAGTACCCTCCTAATGCCTAGCTCATATAACTTTTCAAAAAAGAATGGAAGATCAACATGCTCGCCAACTCCGCAGCGCACTAACCTCACACCTCTGGATTCTAATTCGCGCACCTTACCAGCGTCCGCCTTTTGCGTGCACCCCACAATCAGTTTCCCCGGATAAAGCGTGACCAGCCTGGAATTTAGTGGAATCTTTAATGAACCATCCACCACCACCTTAAGGGGATCCCTACCCTCCACATACCTGACATCCAGCCTGGGATCATCGACTAGAACTGTGTTTGAACCAACAACCACAGCGTCAACAGACGCTCGGAGCTCATGCACTCTACGCTTATCCAATTCACTGGAAATCGATGATTCACCAGTATAGGAGGCTATTTTTCCATCCACGGTCATAGCAAAATTGAGAATAGTGTAAGGGCGCATGTATCCCACAACTAAGCGGGGCTTATCAACTTTTTTACGAGAGCCTACGATATCGATAAGACCGCCACATAGGGCTGTGGGGGGTGTTCAAACCCTTGTGAACGCGAAGCCAGTTATAGTAGGTGGGCGTAGAATACGCCTAGGGAGGCTTTGAGCTGGCGGGTGCGCCTATCCCTAGCCTGTGTGTGTTCACGTTCCCCAGACCACCCTGCTCCTCTATCCTCATCAAGCGGATGTGGAGGAAGCGCCGCACCAACCCACTCTGTTCCTCTCACCGAACGTCTCGTAGCGGTGGGTGTTAGCTGAGACACATGCGCTCGGCGTCCACCACATGTACCATGAACCACCTTCATCCATCACGATAGAACTCCAACTTGTTCCCACCAGCGTACCCCTCTACTCAGAACCCTACCTCGGGAGGAATAGTAAAGCGTGCAGAGGGCTTCTAACAGGCTCACCGGGACGGCCTCCGCAGCCAAAACCTTCACCCGTCGTAGGTGCCAGCGTCCACCGCTGACAGCCCGCACGTACACGCATTCAGCGTTCACCTTGAGCTTTGCTTCGTCTTATGGATGACCCCACGCTACGAGTCTCCTAACCCTTTTCTGGAGGCCGTCTCCACCCACCAGTGGTAGTGGGTGGCTGAGACCCCTTCGCTCCGCGGGCCTAGCCCATCCCGGGAGGGACGCGTGTGGTGGGAGACGCTCAACCAGCAAGCGTATGAGCGCCCACTCCCACCTACACACCCATGAAGATAGCCCCTACATGTAGAGTAGTAGTGCTCGAGCCCCCTTTCTCTCCGACCGGGTTTCTTCCTATCTCTCTCCTTGAATATACATGTTTTGCGGGTTCGCCCCCCACACACGAGCATTTTGAGTGGGTGGCTCAATCCGCACGCATAAATGGTGTGGGGTCGATCCGCTATTTTATCCTTATCTGACCAATATCAATTAACGATATCATCAAAATGGTTTAGTTTAACCATCACATACGAATGAACGAGGTCGAGATTAATTCCTCTCTGCCAAAAGTATCTGTTGTGAGGCCGTCGATGACTTCTTTATGTCAGGAAGAGTGTTTTGCCGTCGACGTGTACTCGTCTTACCCTTACTTCATACAGCTGTGTGAGGAGGTCCTCTGTCAGTACCCTTTCGGCTTCCCCCTGCGCGATAACTCTTCCACACTTTAGGAGTGCAACTCTATCCGCGGCCTGAGCGAACGACACATCGTGTGTGGAGACAACGATAACCTTGTGCTTAATGGTACCTAGTACCTCTCTAAGTTTAACCTGATTTTTTAAGTCTAGGCCAGATGTGGGCTCATCCATGAGAACAACGTCACCTTCAGCCAGAGCCTTCGCTATCAGAACCATTCTTTTCTCACCTGTACTCAGGCTTGAAAAGTTCCTTTCTAGGAAGGATTGGAGGCTGAATAACTCGAGGTATGGTGTATACTCTCTTCTTGAGTCTCCTGACAGTAGGACATCGAGTACACTCATTTCGGCTCCGAAGTACTCTGCGGGTGCGTATGATTTCTCGCCCGCTTCAACCTCGATTTTACCGGTCTGCGGTTTGAACATTTCGATTATACACCTAAGTAGTGTGGTTTTACCCGAGCCGTTTGGGCCAAGTATCACGTTTAGGCCTCTGACGAACTCGACGTTCACTTCTCGTAACACGAGTCTGTCGCCAAGCTTCACGCTAATAGCGCTTATCAGCAATACCCCTCACCATTACGTATACAATGATTGGGGCCGCCACGAGTGAGGTTATGGCTGTCACAGGTATAACTGTTCCGAAAATCCCGCTTGAGAGTATGTTCGCAAGGAGGAGGAGGGGTGAGCCGAGGAGGGCAGAGTAGGGTACGAGCGCCGTAGTGGAGCCCCCGAGAATCCTCCTCACGATGTGGGGCACGATTATGCCCACGAAACCCACTATGCCAACAAGCGAGACTATGTAGCCGCTCACGAGGCTCACGAGGACAACCCACATGTACCTATATGTGTTGGGGTTTATTCCCCTCGCATAGGACATTTCGTCGCTTATTGCCACCAAGTCGATCCTCCTCGCCTGCTTCACCCCGAGTAGCACGAGGATGGCTGTGAGAGCAAATAATCCCAGGTCACTCCTCCACCCCACAACCACGATCTGGCCCTGCAACCAGAATGTTACACTTGGCACGAACGGGAACCTAGTAGATATTAGTGTGGTGAGTATGGTGACCGCCGAGGAGAAAATGAAGGCAACAACCACGCCCCCCACCACCAACCCATACACGCCCGTTCTCCTGCCCACGGCTATCGTGATGAGCGTTGAGAGTAGGGCGAACGCGAACGCAATCAGGGGGGAAACATACACCAGATATGCGAAGGGTAGGTTGAATGCTAGCAGAAAATATGAGAGTACGGCGCCGAAGGCTCCACCCGACGCTGTGCCACTCACGTATGGGTCCATGAGTGGGTTTCTGAGGAGCATCTGCATCACGGCTCCACACACCGCGAGACTGGTCCCGATAGCTGCGGCTGCGAGCACCGTGGGTATACGTATCCTCTCAAGGATCACGCTGTACACTCCGTGCGGATGTAGGAGAGCCGACGGAGGCACATAGACCTCGCCGAAGATGAGTGCGGCGAGAATAGAAAAGAAAAGTAGAACGCTGAGTAACAATGTCCATGTTTTCTTCATGTTAGAACACTGGGAGCGTCACGTTGAGTTCGCTTTCCACCCACGCACTCGAGATATAGCTTGGGGCGTCACCCTTTATGGCTAAGTTGATCATCTGTATCGCGTAAACCGAGAGAGGTCCAGGCTCGTCTAGGAGGAAGGTGGGTAGGTTCTGTGACATCACGTACACTCTGTGATTGGTGTAGGCGCTCACATTAGCGATTCCTGGCATTGTGTTTATCATGTAAAGCGTGTAACTCAGGTTTGTTAGCTCTTGGGCGATGATTATCTGAGGATTTCCAACAATCAGACTCTCTGGGGATAGTACGGGGTACCCCGTGGTGTTAGAGAAGACGTTGACACCCCCTGATAGGTTTAGAATTGTGTTGATAAACGTGTTGGAGCCAGCCGTGTAAAACGTGTGGTCAGGATTAACCCATAGAAGGTACGCCACGCTCGTGTCACCCTGAGATTCGTAACTATGGATTCTGGTGTTCATCCAGTTTACGAGCTCCACAGCCTGCGTGTTCCTGTCGAAGAGTTTGCCTAGTGTGGTTATGCTTTTCTCTATCGCAGTATAGTTCCCCGCGTAATCAGCGTTCGTGTAGAATGTTGTGAGCCCTGCCTCGGAGAGCTGGGTCGAGTAGTCTCCTATCAGTCCGAGCTCGTCTACCACCACGCTTGGTCGAAGCGCAACGATTCCCGAAATGTTCGGCGAGATTGATGGAGAGAACACGGTCACATTTTGGGGCAGGTCAGATGTGGCATTCAAATATTTAAGTAGGAGGTAGGAGTAGTAGTCCACACCCACTAACTCTTTCCCCAAACCCAAGGAGACGAGAACCTGCGTGTCACTTGGCGCAAGACTCACAATCCTCGAAGGCGATGTGTAGAGTGTAACGTTCCTACCGCTAGCATCCCTAACAGTAACTGGATAATATGTTGAACCCGTCGATTTTTGAACAACCGTTTCGTTTCGGTAAACCAGCACTGCAACCACGCCTATAACCACTATTATAGCCACCACAGCAGCCAACAATATGGTCCTGTTCATAGCAACATGGATGGATAATCCATACATATAAACCTTTTTGGTTCCTACGAACTTATTGGCGAAACACCACACTCTGCGTGTCATCCCGCACTTGATGGGTAATCTTCAAAAACACGAATACACTGCAGGAATGCGGTGTCCATTGGCTAAACTGGATTCTGGCTCATATCAGCTTGTGATAAAGCTCGCTGACAAACGCCGTATCAAGGTGGGTAGGCTTGGGAGCTTCGTTTTCCCCGCTGGTTACTATGTGTATACTGGTAGCGCTAAGAGAGGGCTTGAGGCGAGGATTGCTAGACATTTAAGGAGGGATAAGAAGCTCAGGTGGCACATAGACTACTTACTGCAGTTCGCAACCGTCGTTGAGGTGAACAGATACCCCAATAAGGTAGAATGTGAACTGAACAAGATATTAAGCCGGCAGGGGGGTAAAGTGATTGTTGAACGCTTTGGGTCATCAGACTGCATGTGTGAAACACACCTCCTCTACATTGGTGGCTCTCAAGCAAATATACTTCATCAATAATGAGTTTAACACAATACTCGTGGTTTTCCTATAACTAACATCACCCTACCAAGCGTCCTAACAGCCTATGCCAGAACACCTGCACACTAAGCTCCTACGTTTGACCTCGGCCGCTAAACTCTTAACCCCAGCATGATGGTGACCACCCACTCCTACAATGTCTTCTACGAGGCCTGTGGATGTCAAGCTGTACTCACATCGGGTGCAGGTCGTGATGGAGGGTTGCCATTCAGATTACATTTGTGCTCAATCCGCTTCGCTAGCCATCAATAGAGTTCCTAGGGTACCACAGATTTTTCGGCGCCAGTGTAATTTCACATCTCAACCATTATTGGGTAGGGATGCCCATTCTCAGCCAATGTGATGCACCTAACAAGCTCCTGCTCATGCTGGGTTGGTTTTCTGACCTTTGCGATGTATGTGTTGAATGAAGCGGCAAGCCCGGAGAAGCCTATTCACGGCTGGTTAATGTCCACGAACTCGAAGTCACGTGCTTTTTAGCCCACTGCTCAGTCGTCCTCTCGATGGCGGGCCATTCTATCCCCCAGCAAGCATTGTTGAGCACGATGTAGACAACGCCCAGCCCGTAATGTTCACGTGTCTAAAACGCGGAACCAATGTTCCCAAACATTGCCTCACTGTCTACGAGGGTGCACACTGTGACTCGACCACCACTCGATAATCTACCCGAGGCGGGTAGGTCTAGAAAACACTATATATGGAGTAAGGATGGTGTCAAAATAATAGTTTTCCCTGCTTGGATACTCCGCTCACCAACCCCTAAACCGGATCTATCAGTCGTAGCATAAATATTATAACAATGTTTAACTTAAAGTTCGGCCCCTCTTTGTTAACATACAAATATTAATTAAACTAAAACCCGAATAGATACTGTGGCACGCTATCCCTATCGCTGCTAGAAAGTTTATTATATAGCGAGAATAATATTTTATGTGTAGAAGTTGGGAGTAGAGGACGACATTAAGAGACGATTACTGGACATGTTGGAGAAGGACCCGGAGTTTAGGTACGCTGTAGCCGGTATTCTCGGCATGTCCCAGACAAGAGACCAGCTTAGCGGAATATCTAAGAGTATAGAGAAGCTGTCGGAAAACCAAGAGAAGCTCTGGCTCGAAGTCAAATCCCTAAGAGAAAACCAAGAGAAGCTCTGGCTCGAAGTCAAATCCCTAAGAGAAAACCAAGAGAAGCTCTGGCTCGAAGTCAAATCCCTAAGAGAAAACCAAGAGAAGCTCTGGCTCGAAGTCAAATCCCTAAGAGAAAACCAAGAGAAGCTCTGGCTCGAAGTCAAATCCCTAAGAGAAAACCAAGAGAAGCTCTGGCTCGAAGTCAAATCCCTAAGAGAAAACCAAGAGAAGCTCTGGCTCGAAGTCAAATCCCTAAGAGAAAACCAAGAAAAAGCTGAACGAGATATCCGCGATATTAAGACCACTCTGCAGCGGCTAACACTCAGCGAGGAGGAGGAAGCGGGTGAGGTTTTAGCCGCCAAATTGGAGGAGAAACTCGGCGTCAGACCCGTGTTCACACGTTTATTCATTGACTCAAAGGAAGTGGATCTCTACTCAGCCTTCGACGACTACTGGCTCGTGTGCGAGGCCACTGTGCGCTTCGGTTCATCCATGATTGACGAGCTGAACCAAAAAGTTGAGCTCATAAAGAGGAGTAGACCAGACCTAGTGAGACCCAAGCTGATTAAGGCGGTGTACACCATAATAAGTGTGGGGGATGCCGCCAAAAAAGCCGAGGAGCAAAACATATGGGTGCTCACATGGAAGGAGGAACTCACACCGCTAAAACCCACTACTTAGACTAGTTCTCCATATGACCTCACAAGGAGTTTCCGAGCACTCCTTAACCAATTGTGTTTCAACACCCAACGAATCCCAGATAAATTGTTTCCTAGAGGTCTTTCGGAACCCGATTTTGTAATACACATAGAAAAGGGTCTCTATAAGAGCCACATCATACATCCTAGTCGCAGCTTTACGTGGCTCATCAAAACGAAATGGTAGTTTTACAGTGCTCCATAGATAGGCGGTGGTCCAGTTGGAGAACACTTGATGGTGGTCGACTAAAGTGAGTCTCTTGTTGTTCATTCACCCAACCTCTGTAGTGACACCCTAATCCGTTCTTGTGATTAGCCTCCGCCGCAGGAGTGACAGCCCCCAGTCAAACATGACGCCGAGCTTGTTTCTGGCTGTAGCTAAACTAACCAAGTGAACCATTCTCCAAACGAGCCACCCAATGAAGCCTGAGAGAATAATTCCGTTTGCTAGTTCCACTAGTCCGCTGAACCTACCCAGTGAGAGCATGATACCCTGGTCACGGTAGACGAACGGCCCAGTAACTTTATTGTCCACAAATATATGTGCCAAGTGGCTCCCCGCGTACTCTCCCTCCTGCACAGCGGCCGCCGCCGTCAGGGGTGCAACCGTGTCTCTCCCGGTATTCACCCACGCACAGTCACCCACCGCGTAGACCTCAGAGTGTCCGATAAGCCTGAGATTAGAGTCCACCTCGAGTCTCCCCCTCTTCTTCGGGGCTACCGTTTCAGGCATACCCTCAAGAACGGGGTTGGGTTTGACGCCGGCCGTCCAGAACACGCTTCTACTCTCAATTAGCTCCCCACCGACGAGGTGAACGCCGTCAACGCCAACCTTAACTACACGTGCGCCCAGCCTGACTTCTATTCCAGCCGACTCTAAGTCTTGCCTACACTTATTGGGTAGTCTGCCACCGAGCCCGGGGAGCAGGGTGTCCGCGGCCTCTACAAGTAGGACCCTTACATCTCGTGTCTGGAACCCGTATCGCCTTACTAGAAGCCTTGTGTAGTCCCTGCTAGTGCCCGCGAGTTCAACCCCAGTGGCCCCGGCCCCTACAACCACAAATGTTAGAAGGGCGGCTCGGTCGGGGCTATTAGCACCTATTATCGCTGCCTGCTCGAAGGACGCCAGAATCCTATTCCTAATCCTCTCACCGTCTTGAGCCAGCTTTAGTGGGAGAGTGTTCTCCTTTACCCCAGGTATCCCAAAATCATTACTCGATGAGCCCAGAGCCACCACCAGATAGTCGTAACCAATTGGGCCAACATCTGTATACACCACTCTCCCAGTAAAATCTACCACCTCTACTTCCACCTCCACTACTCTGACACGACCTTTACCGAAGTGGGGTAGAGGGTCGAGCACGTGGTGCTCATCGACAAGACCGCCCGCAACTTGGTAGAGGAGGGGTGTAAACAAGTGGTAGTTCCTCCTCGTCACCCAGACGAGTTCAACCGAATCAAGCAGGCTACTCGAAGCATTGTCTAAAAAGCTTTTAACAAATGAGACCCCACCGAAACCGCTGCCCAACACCACAACCCTAGTGCCAAAACGAGAAATGGGCTCTAAAACACCACTTTTCTGTGTCTTAGTAACACCCGCAATCTCGGAACCCGATGAACGACTATTCTTCATAACCCGTCAATCATAATAGAATACGTCCTCGAAAGAAATAAGGCAAACCCTAAAGTGTTAGGGTAAAGCAAGCGATTTACTATCTGCCAATTTTAAACGGAAGGAGCCACACCAGAATTTCCAGGGTTACAACCCTTTACATCTAGACTACTCTGCTTTATCCTTCCGCACAGCGTTGGGAGGACGAGAGTCTGTACCTTCTACCTACTACTGTAAGGACCCAATGCGTCGTCGTGAAAGGGCCAACAAGTCACCGCTCATCCAGGAGTTCTAGAGCCCAACTCCTCTAAACGATATCCCGAAATCGATTCCTTAAATTTTTGCATTTGGGGCGCAGTTTTTTGGTACAATGTTAAAGTCAAGGTTTGCAGACCTTTAAGAAACCTCTCCAAAGGAGAACCCATCAATCAGTAGATGTCTTCACGAGTGTTCATACTTCCAGGTAAAACATAACCCACAACATGGTGCCACAAATGTGAACGACCTGTAACTAAAGGATGAAACATTCCACTTCACTGTCACATCAAGTCTCCTTATGAACCACAATTGTTTATGAATATGAGGAAGATTTTTTGATCAACCCTAAACGACGGGTCAAAGATTTGCTTTCGGCTTATGATTGATGTTAAGACAAATTTTTATCATCCGTTAAGGGCTGGGTTTTAGAATCTATATAATCGTTAAAAGCCGGTAACATGATTACGAAAGGTGTTCTTCTCATCGATACACGTGTGCTCTGTGCATCGTAAGAAACGTTTCTGCTGCTTCTCCACCAGTCATTCACCGCTTGAACTAACGGGTTGGGTAGCTAAGTACACCTATCGTAATCAGCAATGCCGTAAGTGTTTCACCAAAACCATAGACATGCTTTCGGCATCTAACAGAGTTCTAAACAAATGCATCCGATGTTAGGTTCCCATATAACTCAGGCCTTTATCTATTCTTTTGGTTAAATCGAGCATACGTTGAAACTCGGATAACGATTATGCATATAGTTGCCGTCGACTACCATCACAAAAAATAAGATGGTGACCACGCGATGGAGTCCAATACTTATGTTATGTGTCCCCGCGTTTGAGAACGGTTTCCTTTCCGTGTTAATATGTCGACTTTAGCGAGAATAATGAGTTAAAAACCATCGTAGACGAATTACCGTTATTATGGTTTTGTGACTTTGCGGGTGCGGCTAGTATGATAGTGTCTGCCTTATAGCCATCTCCACCCTCTTCGGGCTGGGTATGTTATGGTCCTCGAGCTTAGCGAGTGGGTTGACTATATCGTAGGATGTAACCCTCTTTATGGGCGCCTTAAGGCTGAATATGGCTTTATCCGAAACCTGCGCCGCCACCTCAGCGCCTAACCCCAAGTTCCTCGGCGCCTCGTGCACTATCACCAGCCTACCCGTCTTCTCAACCGAGGATACTATGGTCTTGGTGTCGAGGGGGGAGAGCGTTCTGAGGTCTATCACCTCGGCTGAGAACCCTTTGGAGCCTTCGAGCGCCACGTGCAGCATCGCACCATAGCTAACCACGGTCACATCGTCACCCTCCCTTACCACCTTCGCCTTCCCGATGGGCACCGTGTACTCCTCCTCTGGCACAGCCATCTTGGGCGCATCGTACAGCCTCTTCGGCTCCATGAACACCACCGGGTCCTCGCACCTAAGAGCGGATGCGAGTAGACCCTTAGCGTCATAGGGGTTAGATGGGACAACCACCTTCAAACCCGGTGTGTGCGCGAAGTAGGTTTCGGGTGAGTCGGAGTGGTGCTCGAGCGAGTGCACCGCGCCGTATGGGAAGCGTATCACTCCCCGCATGGGGTATCTTCCACGCGTCCTATTCCTATAGCGTGCGATGTGATTGAATATCTGGTCGTACGCTGGGAGTGTGAAGCCGTCGAACTGGAACTCCGCCACGGGTATATAGCCTCCCACGGCGAGGCCCACGAACACCCCAGCTATTGATACCTCGGCCAGCGGTGTGTCAAAAACCCTCTCACCGAAGCGTTCGAGTAGGCCTCGCGTCACCTGGAACACCCCACCATTCCTAGCCACATCCTCACCGTACACGAGGATGCGTGGGTCCCGCTCCATTTCCTGCCTGAGCGTCAGATTCATAGCGTTCCTAATATTCACCTCGACCGTTTTACCCTCCACCCCAAGTTGTTCATCCGCTTCGTCTAAATTGTTCTGCGCAAGAGCTGAAGCCGCATCTCCAAACGCTTCATAAGCTTCCTCGACTAGGTTGGGTGTGGGTTTAGAGTACATGTACCTGAAGATGTCGAGGGGGTCGGCTGGCTTGGCAGACCTGAACCTCTCAACCGCCTCCTTAACCCTCCTATTCGCCTCATCATAAATAGCCTCCTTCTCCTCCTGGGTTAGCGCGCCCTTGGACATTAGATACTTCTCCACCCGGAGTATTGGGTCGCGCCGCTCCCACGCACTCATCTCCTCCTCGGGCTGCAGCTTGTGTGACACGAGCTCGGCTGTGGTGTGATAGCTACGCCTATAGGTCACGTACTCGACGAGCACTGGTCGCCCTTCACGTGCTAGTTTCAGCGCCAGCCTAGTCGCCTCATAGGATGCGACAACGTCGTTCCCATCCACCATGATGCCCGCCACACCGTAGGCCAAGGCCTTCTGGGCTATCGTTTTAGAGTGGGTCTGCATACTCCTAGGAAGTGATATCGCGTACTGGTTGTTCTCGACACCAACCACAAGCGGCAACCCGAACACCCCAGCGAAGTTCAAACCCTCGTGGAAGTCACCCTTGCTGGTTCCCCCGTCACCCACCGTCACAACCACGGCGCCACCCGTACGACCAAGCTTCTGAGCCATCGCAAGACCCGCGGCGTGAGGTATCTGTGTGCCGACGGGTATCGCGAACGGAAGCATCTTCAGATTCTCGGGGACATGCAGTCCCCACTCATCGCCACCCCAATAGCGTAGGAGGGACTCCATAGGCATACCCATGGTTATCATAGCCCCATTATCCCTGTACATGGGCACGAACCAGTCTGATGGGGCTAGCGCTCTGACAATTCCCACTTGGGTTGCCTCCTGACCCATGTGGGGGGCGTATGTACCTATCTCCCTCACCGATGAGAGGAGCACCGCCCTCTCATCGAAGCGGCGCGCCAAAACCATGTCGGCGTACAGCTTCTTTAAAAACTCCGTGGGAACGGAGGGCTCTCTGAGCGGGGAGCCATCCTCCGCTAGAACCCTGTAGGGCTCTAGGTCTCTGATGTCATCTTCGCTAACCACCTCCAAACCTTCTGTCTGGACAGTTTCCAACAATAATCCCCATCTAAACCATTAGGCAAGCCACTATTAAGCTGTTCTAACCATTAAAAAGAACATAAAAATTATGACAAAGTCTACTCATATAAACTCTGTAAAGTCTAATTATACTATCACAATACAGGCATACGCAACGACTCGGATAAGCATTTACTTCTTCCCATAGGCTTAGCCCAGATTAACTTATGGATAAACACGCTCTTACCCACATGCTCACAAAACAGTAACCATAGTGCCCCCATAAACCTACGATATCCACCACATGAGGGTAAAATAGCGCATCATCCTCACATCATTCACGCGGTAAACCAGTAAAATACTAAAAGAGTTAATCCATAGAACGGATATATTCGGACAAAGCAAAACAAAGTACATGCTGAGGGAAGGAAGCGTATTTCATCCCGTTGCGCATCTTGGACTCCCTTGCGAAAAGCAGCTTAGCGAGTAAATAGGTACCCTGGCATCTATCCGTGTCAGATGGACCTATGCGTTAGCGCCAGCTTAGTATATTATATTTTTATCAAGAGAGAAGGCTTGCGACTGTTGACAGGACGGTAGAACCGAATGGGGATGCAGTGTAAGCTGGGTGACCCTAGAGGTTGGTGATGGAGAGCTTTAGTCATCAAGCGCACACGATTTAAAAACCCGGTACTCACATTCCTGACGCATTAAATGAGCTCTTTAGAAGGCACTATTAGACTAAGCTCCGTGTTGGAAGAGGGTTTTATATAGGTGATGTGTAAGAATACCTCGAGCCAAACCCTAATCATGTTGCTTCCCTACCTTCTTCTTAACACCGCGCATTATCTGAAATCGTGTGTAATTAAGAGAAGAGTTAAGGTTTGACATTGCCTAGGTCTCCCAAATATCTTTGGGTAAACTCTTATGACGTAAGGCATATTTAGAAGGAGAGGAAAATGGGTGTCGGTTTTGTGGATGTGGGAAGTCTCCCACCAAGTCAGAGGCACGAGATAATCCTTATGGTGTTCGATGAGATTCAGCTAGGAGACCATATAAGGGTAGTGAACAACCATGAATCAGTCAACTTGCTTCCAATACTTACGCTATGTGAGGAGGGATTTCGAGGGTGAGCCTATGTTGCCCATGAACGTAGCGCGGGAGTTTGGGTTGCGGTTATAAAGTAGAAGAGTGTCGTCGAACACCGCCATGAGTCGGGGAGTGTTATTTGCTTCTACTGCTATCCAGTGAGGTCTAGACGTGGCGTATACGTTCGCCAAATCTTTATTTGTCGCAGAGGCTACGTAAATAGGCGATGGTTTCGGGTTCAGAAATCTATACCGTAGGTCACTCCACACTCACAATAGAGGAGTTCACCCGGATACTCAAGGCAAACGGTGTTAGACTCGTGGTTGATGTGCGCACGGTTCCCCGCTCACGTGCGAATCCCGAGTTCGATAAGCAAAGCCTGCCAACCTCCCTTGAAGCCGTTGGGGTTGAGTATACACACTTCCCATGTTTGGGGGGTCTGCGTAAGCCTAGGAAGGATTCTCCCAACGACGCGTGGATTAACTCCTCATTTAGAGGGTACGCTGACTATATGCTCACCGAGGAGTTCGAGGAGTGTCTTAATAGGTTACTCAATCTGATAGCCACTAGGAGCGGTGGAGTGACCCTCATGTGCGCAGAAGCCGTTCCTTGGCGGTGTCATCGTTCGCTTATAGCCGACGCCCTCTACGTGAGGGGAGTGAATGCCACCCACCTCGTGGGCAAAAATGGGAGGAGGGTGCACACGCTTACGAAGTTCGCGGTGGTGCGCGGCAAAACCATAACTTATCCCAAAGCGGGGTCAGAGTCTAATTAGCCACCCGATTGGGAAAAGGCACGGTGTGGACGCACACTTCGTCCCCGTAGGCCATGCACCTTTCGAGTTTCACGCTCCCTTTACCTGTGAGCTCCTCGATAAGCCAGGTGTGCAGCCCACTGCACACCTGAGTGGAGTGCTTTAGGGCTAGCCTCCTTAGGATACAGTTGGCGCTAGTTATTGTGGCTTCACCGTCCGTTTCACTGTAAGACGTGTGGAAGCCTAGGTTGTTTAGGAGGTCGGCTGCTTCCTTCACACCCACGGTAGTAGCACGCTTCCCTAGGAGTTCACGTGCGAGCCGCTTCGCCACACCCTTCATATAGCGTGAAGCTCTCCCAGCGTCATCACTTTCAATTTCACGCACGAGTAACTCCAACACTTCGTCGTACCTCCTTGGGAAGCGCTACAAACCCTTCTCGGTCAAACCGTACAACTTTTTTGGTCTGCCCCTTCCAAGCCTCACTAGTGAAGATAAGACGAGTCCTCCACTCCTAAGCGCTTCGAGGTGTGCCCTCACGGCGCTCTCCCTAATGCCAAGCTCCTCCGAGAGAGTGAGAGCGCTCTTCTTCCCGCCTAGCAGCAGCTCAAGTATCCTCTCCTTTGTATCCAAGAACATGACACTGCTCAGAGGTCGACGAACACGTCGCCGTCAACAACACTCACTTTGAACACGGGGAGGTCCGGAACACTGCCAGCCTCTTCGCCGTCGGGGCCGAGAACATTCACCCCCTGATTCTCCAAGTCGAACTGCGAGCCATGGTCGGGGCACGTGACCACCCCCTCCTCGATGCTTCCAGCCGCAAGATCCCCTTGTTCGTGCGTGCACCACCTGTCAAACGCATATATCTTCCCACCCTCCCTGTAAAGCACAATCTGTCTGCCGTCAACATCGAAAGCCTTGAGCCTACCCTCCTGCAGATCCCTTTCACCGCAAACCCTTTTCCGAGCCATGACCAACTCACCGCGCCGTAAAATATAACCATTTTGAACACCACTAAATGTCTGAATAGTCTTGCAACAAAAACACCCAGAATACACACTCAGACTCGCACACGCGGAGACCGAGGCACCAACCATCAAAACCTACACCTTCGGCACATCGGCTTTAGGGTTCAAATTCACAGCTGGAGAGTATGTGAAGGTGGTGTTAGACGGAGTAGTAGGCGACCCCCGAGGCAATCAGAGAGAGTTCTCGATATTCTCCCCAGCCACTAGGAGCGCGGAGTACATGAACATCACGACCACAATTGAACCCAGCGATTCACCATACAAGAATAAGTTAAACTCCCTTAAACCAGGTGACCAAGCCACCGTTATCGGACCACTCGGTAAATTCACACTTAACGGTGTAAACGACGACGCGGAGGTGGTTCTAATCGCTGGAGGCATCGGTATAACGCCGTTTAGAAGCATCATACTCACGGAACTCGCCTCAGGGAGCTCTAGGCGGATCACACTCATATACTCAGCCAGAACCCCCTGAGAACCTTGTGTTTAGACGCGAGTTCGACGAGCTGAGCGTGGCGCACCCAAACTTTAAAGCATATTACACCATCACCCGCCCAATCATGGGTGAGGCCGCAGAACATGTGGGGAGAATCGACGCGGAGTATGTGAGAAGCTTCATACACCCAGAGAAATCAGTTTTCTATATAGCGGGTCCACCAGCCATGGTTCAAGAACTATCACAACAGCTAATGCAAAAACTTTCGGTAAGTGGCGGTCGAATAAGAACAGAGAAGTTTACGGGCCACTAACACTTAGCGGCGCCATTATAGGCGCCCCTAGGGTGAGACATGCTGGAGGCCAAATCCTTCGTTGAACCGTCCCCACGTCGCCAACAATACTTGCCCGAAGCGAGCAATCCTACTTCAAACATATTCGTCTATGCAGGGTAGACACACGTAGCTAAAGTTATATGCCTACTCTGGCACGCATGAGCCTTCTCTCCGCGTCATCCGCTTACCCTCTACGTAGAAGCCGGTGTGGAGGAGCCGTGGTGTAAAGAAGCGGAAGTGGCTAGTGGGTCGGGCGGGTGATAAGCTCTTAGGCTGCCAACATGGGTATCCGGATAGTGGGAGCCTGGTGAGCCAACTCCGAGCCATATCAAATAATCGTAATAGGCATTCTGAGTATATGTTGGGTGTTATGGTTCTTTGCGGCTTCTCCCGGAAAGTGTTTAGTAATATATGATGAGCGCGCTGCGTTAAATAGGCTTACAGGATGGGTAAAGTCTGTTTTGAGCTATGTTTATTTCCAGTCGTATAGTAATCAGAAGTAGATGTTAGAAGTGTGGGTGCGTAGGCGTTCAACTGACCTAGTGCTTTACATACTCTCCTTCGTGGTTCCCTTCACTGTTTACGCTCTAACACTCAACGGCTACTACGCAAGCGACCACCCCAACAGCATGCTAGACCTCCAATACTCACTCCTCGTCAACCACACACCCATCCTACCTTCTTGGATGGCTTCCAACTCTGTGGATGTGAGCCTGTACCATGGGGTGTACTCGAGCGCCATCGCTCCGGGCGCGTCGATTCTCTCAGCACCGTTTGGGGCTGTGGGCATCTTGCTGGATAAACAGTTCACGCTCTTCGGGTGGCAGAGGCTGTTTGACGAGCTCTTTGTAGCACTCTGCGCATCGCTCTCCTCGCTTCTAGTGTTCAGGGTGGCGAGGATGTTTTGGGGTGCTAAAGCGAGCTTCTTTGCCTCCCTAACCTTCAGCTTCGGAACACTGGTGTGGCCGTATGCAACCGTGCTGTTTCAACACGACGTTGCAACACTATTCGTGCTCCTCGGAGCCTATTTCAGCCTACGCGGGAAGCCGCGGAGTGCGGGATTCACTCTGGGTGTAGCGATGCTAGTGGATTATACGGCTACGTTGTTCTTCATACCCTATGTTTGGCTCGCCCAGAAGAAGTGGGGGCTTAGGGGTGTTGTCAACCTTTCTCTGGGGTGTGTACTCTCGGGGTGGACGGGCCTCGCATACAATTTCTGGGTGTTCAAAAACCCCTTAATCTTCCCAGAGGAGTACTGGGTGGGGGCTCATGGCTCCCTGTTCTCAAGGTTCACTCCGAGCCTAGCTCCAGAGCACTTCGCGCTCCTACTGTTTAGCCCCTACAGGGGACTAGCGCTCTTCTCACCCATATTGGTTGTGGGTGCGGTATCACTCTACCATATGTCTAGGTCTCCGAAGCTGTATGAAGCAGCCGTGTTTTTCGCCTCCCTATTCACGGTTAACTTGGTGTTCTACTCCTTCTGGGGGGACTGGGGTGGGGGTTAAGCTACGGCCCGAGGTTTATGGTTGACTCAACACCATTCCTAGCCATCCCGATTGCTGGCTTGGTCGAAGGATGCCGCCAAAATTGGGTGAAGCCACCAGTGTTCGCCCTCTACGCGTATAGTGTTTTCGTACAGGCCATAGGTTCGTTCACAGACGTGTTCTCTGGGTATGGGGGGTGGAGATTCTACCAGCCCTTCGATTACAATTTGGGCCTCCTCCTAAGAGGTCGACTCAGTGTTTGGTGGATAGATATAGGGGTGGGGGAGCCTCTATACGTGAAATACGTGTTCGTGTTATGCACAATTGTAATCGTGTACACTCTCGGAGCGCTAGCTCTTTGGGGTTTTGGGTTCCCTGCTTTCAGGTGGCTGAATAGGCCACGCTGACTGGAGGTTTAGTGATCAATCTGACACCCAACCCTAGTAAGCATGGAATCCTTCGATTATATGCCTTTGTCGGGTCAGCAAGCGTCTACATAACACTCTAGTCGCAGGGTTACTTCACACTGTTGTATTCAAACTTAGCGTGCGTGGTAGCCACTATTTGAGAATTCGGCTAAATATTGGAGGGTGTCTGGATACCCATGTGAGCGGCTTATGAATCCAGCGCCAGTCAGCTACAGCCTACTCCTCGGAGAGTTCTCCACCGCCACCACGCTGCATCCTGCCATACAATCATGAATCCGCAATAAGCACCCTACACTGGATTCATCATCACGCCTCCATCCTCCATATCGAAGCACGAAGCAAGTTGCTACAGCCATCCCCAGCCTTGTTGAGGTCTACATAGACAGTCAGCCGCGACCACTGAGATCATAGTAACCCAACGACACTTCTCCCACGCCCCCTATCCAACCAGCACACCTTCACCACACCAAGAACACCACCCCACTGTCAACGCCGGTGTAGAGCCGCCAATACGTCCCCCATTCAAATGTACACGTAGCTGTTTGCCACCTTGAGGTTGACGGGACACGGGGGTGGACACCTAGTTGACGTGGGCACACAGGTGGGGATACATGCTAATACAATATATTGCTAGGTTGTCAGGTGTATCACTAGTTACAGAGTCAGCGTTCAAACAGGGTTCGCAGCCTCTGATGTTATTAGTTGGTTCGATGGGCCTTTACTTATAGATTCCCACGTGGCGTAGTATATCTTGATGGTTTCTCGCGAACTCATCCTCCCGCATGGTACTCATATCCCTGAATTTGAGCTCCAACCATGCTGGATGAGGCGCTGGCTCACTTTTGAGTTCCCCTAGAAAAACGAACTCAAGGTCCCAGTGGTTTTTAATGCTAACCCTCTCAATATCGTACACCTCAGTGTAGATGTGTGGGCCATCCAATTGTACCCCCTCTAACCCGAGTTGCTCCTTAAGCACACGCCGCGCTCCCTCCTGCGGGGACTCGTATAGAACGAAGTGACTGGATGGGAGCATCCATCTAGCGCTAAACCTTTCAAGCCTTAACTTATCGAGGGCACCTATGTGCTCCCAATCACTGAACTCAGGATTCACTCTACCCATTAACACGTTTGATTTGGCGCCCCTCCAGAGGACCAGGAAAACCGAAAGGCACATCCCACCCTCGGGGATATGATCCATACAGTAGTAAGGTAAACTCTTACCGAAGTCGGCGAACCGTCTTGAAGTGGGCATAACCTCATTCTGTAAGCACCCATATTAATAGGTTACCAGCCATTAGGAGGAGATGGCTATATGAGCGCAGAACCGAATCGGTCGCCCCATCTGTAACACCTCGAAGCGGTATAAAGAATAGCCAGCTGGAATGGTGGCTTTGGACCTTCAGTAACCTAAGATATCCACCCTGAGCGCTGGAGGGTTTACTGTGTGGACAACAATCCTCTTGACGCTGGAGTGTCTAATCCGTTAAGGCTTTTTGTTGTCTTCAAGCTTCTAATCGCATCAAGCTCAAGCGGGGGCACGTGCGGTGATGTGGCCCATTCTCCCACCCATAGTTACCCCACACTTTCTTATGGGGTTTCCCCTATTAACCCGTAGTTAAAAATGGGTGCTTGGAATATAGGACTCCTAAGTGTTTTGAAGGGTACTGTAGGTAGTGGATACTCCGCTCACCAACCCCTAATTGGGGGCGCTTGTGTGCGGTGTAGCATTCTGTGCGGGATGTTCATTCAAGCGTGTTTAGCGTGTTAGGGTGTGCCTCTACTCTAGGCTACTCGACCCAATCTCTCTTAGGACCTGGATTACGACCCAGAGCCCCCTTTTCACATCGTCTTCCTCTAGGCTTTTTAGGAGGCCTTCTAGGCTTGGGGGCTGCTTGTTCCCGCTGGTGGCCGCTCCCTTTGAGGCTGCGCTAATTATAGAGCTTAAGCCCCGAATATTCGCCTTCGTGAGGGTGTTTACAAGTTCTAGTAGGTTTGCGGGGCTCTGGGTGCCCATTGAGTTTAGCCAGTCGGCTAGCACACCCAGCAGGTCCTCGTAGCGCTCGAGGGCTGCTTTGAGGGTGGAAAGTATTCCCCGCTCGTGTAATAGTTGGATCACATCCATGAATTCGTTAAAAGCCTCTTGCCTACTTACGAACTGTTTGACTAGGGTGTCTAGGTCGAGTGTTGGCTCCTCTGCTTTCCTCTCAACCCTCGCCGTGGGTTTGGCCATCTCTGTTCACCCCTTCACCTGAGCGTAGTCAGCCCTACTCCACTTCTCCTCCACTTTGACACCCACTTGGGAAACCCTGCTCTTAACGTGGTGTCGATAGTTGGACACAGGGAGAGGTGCTCTTCGCTCGTATTCGCCCTCAAGCTTCTCAACACTTACGGGTAACTCCTTGTAGGCTGGGGTCTTCGAGGTTGGGTCCCTCTCGTCCCCTGTCAACTGGTTCACCGCGTCATCACCTTGGCCGTGTAGACCAATATAGAGTCTGTTGGATGACACGCGGTCCGAGACCATGACGCCCGCAACCACCCTGCCAACCCTTGACTTAACCAGCACCTTGTCACCCGTCTTCAAACCCTTACGCTGCGCGGCTTCGGGTGATATCTCAATGTACGCTTCGGGCACAAGCTCCCTTATACCCTTACTACGCCAGGTTAGGTTGCCCCAGTGGAAGTGTTCGAGCACACGCCCATTATCCAAGTACATGTCGTATTGGGTGGTTGAACCCAGCGGCTCAATCCACTTCGGCACGTGGAAGCGCGCCCTACCATCTGGGAACTCGAACCTGTCGGTATAGAGGAGTGGTGAGTCGGCGCCATCCTTCTTCACGGGCCACAGCAAGCTTCGGAACCCCTCCAGCCTCTCATAGCTTACACCCGCGAAGTACTCTGCTACACCAGCCACTTCATCCATTATCTCCATCGGGTGGGTGTACACCCAGCCTGCGCCCATGGCGTTGGCGATCATCTGGATTATCTCCCAGTCCGCCTTAGCCTCCCCAGGCGGGTCGAACGCCTTATACAGCCTCTGGATACGCCTCTCCGTATTCACGAAAGTGCCATCCTTTTCAAGGCTCGCCGCGGCTGGGAGGATAACGTCGGCGTACTGCGCCGTGCGTGTCAGGAATAGCTCTTGAACCACTAGGAACTCCACCTTGGAGAGGGCTTCACCCACCTTCTGCTGGTTGGAGTCCGCAAGCACTTTATCCTCACCCATAATATACATGGCTCTGAGTCTACCATCGAGTATCGCGTCAACCATCTCCGTGCTGGTGAGCCCAGGCGTCATCGGAAGCTTTACACCCCACGCCTTCTCATACTTCTCCCTGATCTTGGGGTTATCCACACGCTCATAGCCTGGTAGATAGGTTGGCAGAGCCCCGAAGTCGCTTGTACCCTGAACATTGGCGTGTCCACGCGCTGGGTAGGCACCCGTACCAGGCCGCCCATAGTTACCCGTGAGAAGCAGCAGATCCGAGATCGCCGTCGTGGTCTCGCTGCCATTCTGGTGTTGAGTGATACCCATCGCGAAGATGGCGCACACACTCCTGGCCTCATGGATCATGGTGGCCGCCCTAATTATCAGCTCCCTGGGTACCCCGGTTACACGCTCCGCGTACTCCAGCGTGAATGGCTCAAGCTCTTTGCGGTAGGCTTCGAAGTTCACGGTTCTCTTCTCTATGAATTCCCTGTCCTCCCAGCCCTGGTCAACAATGTGTTTCGCGATCGCGTTGACGACGACGAGGTCCGTGCCCGGGTGAGGTGAGATGAAAAGGTCGGCCCAGCCAACCATCTCGTGTGGTTTCACATCCACGACTATGAGCTTCTGACCCCTGAGCTTCTTGGCTCTCTTCAGCTTCCCAGCCCACACCGGGTGGGCCTCAGCGGTGTTCGACCCAAAGGTAATCACTAGGTCGGCCTTCTCGGTGTCGGCCATGGTACCCGAATCACCACCTATACCCACCGTTCTAAAAAGGCCTGTGGTGGCTGGGGCCTGACAGTAGCGCGCACAGTTGTCCACATTATTTGTGCCTATCACAGCGCGAGCCAGCTTCTGCGCTAAATAGGCTTCCTCGTTTGTACCTGTACACGTGGCTATAACGCCTATGGCGTCTGGCCCATGCTTGTGTTTTATCTCAGTTAGCCTTCTAGCTACCAGCGATATCGCCTCCTCCCAGCTTGCCTCCCGGAAGTGGTCCCCCTCCCTTATGAGGGGTTTTGTGAGCCTCTCGGGGCTGTTGACGAAGTCCCAGCCAAATTTCCCCTTTATACACGTGGCGACACCGTTCGCGGGGCTCTCGGATTTAGGCTCAACTTTCAGGATTTTCCTACCCTTCGTCCACACCTCGAACGAGCAGCCCACAGCGCAGAAGGGGCACACAGTCTTGGTCTTCTTTATCTGTGTTGACCTCAGCTTGGCTTCTATATCGCTTGTGAGCATGTAGAAGCTTATATCCGTCTCGGAGCGTTTGAGTGCGCCCACAAGCTTACCACGGGTCTCAGGTTTAATCCTCGTAAATAGACCCGCCTCACCAATCATGCTTTTCTCCATGATTGCATCCACAGGACACACGGTTGCACACGTGCCACAAGACACACATGAAGACTGACCTATAGGTGAATTATTATCCCAAACCACACGTGGGGGGTTGAGAGACCAGTCAATCCTTATGACCTCGTTCACAACATAGTCCTGACAAGCCTCAACGCACCTACCGCAGAGGATACACTGGTTGGGGTCATACACGTAGAAGGGATTAGAAGAATCCACTGGGTAGGGTTTGCTTTTAAAGCTCTGGTTTCTCACACCCATCCTCGCAACAGTGTTGTGTAGCTCGCAGTCACCATTATTGTTGTCACATATTGTGCAGTAGAGGTTGTGGTTTGTGAGTATCCTATCCATCGCGGCCTTACGAACTGAGGTAACACGTGGGGTCTCAGTGTCCACCACCATACCCTCACGCACAGGTGTGGAGCAGGCGCGGACAAGCTGGCCGTCAACCTCCACAAAACACAGGTCACACGTCTGTATAGCGCCAAGCGAGAGATTATAGCACACGTGGGGAACATACACGCCGCTTCTCTCTAATGAGACCAGTAGGGGGGCGCCGGCTGGAACATCAATACTACGCCCGTTCACCCTAAGGTTCACAAAGCTCACCGCGCCCCAATCTTCACCAAACCATATAAATATTTCGACGACTACCACATCATCGTATTAAATTGTAATAATTAACATAAACACACTTTTAAAATATCAAAGATTATTTATAAATTATATAACAGTATGGTTTACACTTAAAACTTGAAATAGGTTCAGTATAGGGCATAGGCTGGGAAATGAGCTCGTGGTCACTGTTAGCTATATGATTCTTTCTGGTGAGCTATAGACATTGAATTTGTTATCCCTGAGGAATCCCACCAGTGTTACCCCGTATTTCTCGGCTAGCTCCACCGCCAGGTTACTCGGCGCCCCAACAGCCGCAAGCATGGGTATCCCCGCGAGCACGGCTTTCTGGACGAGTTCGAAGCCAGCTCTCCCACTGACTAACACAATCTTATTAGAGGCGGGAAGTCTGCCTTCGAGTAAGAGGCGGCCTACAAGCTTGTCCATGGCGTTGTGTCTTCCTACATCCTCTCTCACATAGAGGATTGAACCGTCCACGTCTATGAGCCCACTAGCGTGGAGACCGCCAGTCCTAGTGAAAAACCGCTGAGCGCCTCTTAGCTTCGACGGGAGGGAGGCAATCACCTCGCGTCGAATCACAAAGTCGCCCACAGGTCTTATGGCGCATAGTTTCTGAACATACTCCAAAGACGCTGCTCCGCACACCCCACACGCGGACGAGGTGAACACCCGTCTACTCAGGGATTCAGCGTCGAAAGTAACATTTGGATCGAGCTGAACGTTCACGATGTTGAACCTCTGCGGCTCATTCGGGTCGGTGCAGTAGTAGACGCTGGCCACATCTCGCGTGGAGCGGACAACTCCCTCCGAGTGGAGGAAGCCTACCGCCAACTCGAAGTCATATCCCGGCGTCCTCATCGTGACGGCCACCCTGCTTGTGACCAACCGCCCCGAATCCCAGTGCACAACCCTGATTTCAAGGGGTTCCTCCGTGACAACGTAGTCAACCTTCTCCGTTACATCGCCACCAACACGATACTCCCGAACCCCTAATGCCACAGTGGGCTCAAAAACATTAAACAACAGATCATCCTGCCAACTCAACGCTTAAACACCATAGCATGTGAGTCGCGCCATACCGAAAAATGCAATGCTTCTAAATCTAATTCTTCCTGCAGCATAATAAGTCTACTCTGCCTTAGTTTTATTAGACGAACAATTATTCATATCAGCTCATAACATCCCATACTTTAATAAAAGAAATCCTTAATAAACAAGGTTAGAAAGGGATTATGAGTTGAAATTCGCGCCTGATCAGTGATGTATATGGACTATTAAGTTTCCCTCGTCGGGCAATGAGGTGGGTTACCGCTAACCCACGGGGATTGGGGGAAAGTTTAATCGTTGGCGAATGTGTATATTAACCATCGTGAGGGTAGATCAGAAGAGGTACCTTAAGCTTACTCCTGTGGCTTCGGCGCTCGAAGCCCTTCTTGGGGAGGTGGGTTTCCCCAAGGTTGAGGTTGTCCCAACGGTTGAATCCCTAGACCGCTTTAGTGCTGAGGACTATGCGGCTAAGTGGGATGTTCCACGCTTCGACGTGGCCGCGATGGACGGGTATGCTGTCCGTGCACTAGACCTACCAGATGAGGGCTCAGCTAAACTGTTCAACGTTAGAGGTAGGTTATCCCCTAACAGCGCAGATACAGGGTCGCTCGGAAAAGGCGATGCGTATTACGTGGCCACCGGATCACCTCTCCCACCGGGGGCTGATACCGTGGTCAGGGTTGAGGAAACCAGATTCGTGGACGGGGATAAGGTTTCAATAGGCGTTAAGCTGGAGAGGGGTAAAAATGTGAGCCAGCGTGGGGAGGACCTCCGCAGGGGGGAGGTTGTGGTGAGGAGGGGGGAGAGGATAACGCCTAACTCCCTTTCTCTGCTTGTGTATTTCGGTGTGAGGCATGTTAGGGTGTACCGCAAGCCACGCGTGGGAGTGCTCTCAATTGGCAGCGAACTAGTGGATTTCGAGAAGTCAAAGCGTGGGGGAGGTGTGTACAACAACTACGCTTACCTTATCACATCCTACCTTAAACGCCTAGGGTTAGAGCCAAGACGCCTCGGCGTGGTCGAGGATGACGCTGAAGCCATAACCAAGGTGGTGCGTCGGGTGCTTAACGGGTTAGACGTACTCATCACGATTGGTGGGACATCTGTTGGGCTCTGGGATAATACGCCTGACGCGGTGTCCGAGATCCCCGGTTCACGCGTTCTCTTCCACGGCTTAAGGGTTGTTCCACTGAAGCCAACCGGTGCAGCCTGCGTCGAGGGGGGTGGAGGTAAGAGCTTTATTGTGTTACTTCCAGCCCAAGTCGTCTCAGCCGCTCTCTCCTTCCACGAGGTGTGTGTGCCGCTGCTCTCTTCACTGAGCGGTGGAGGGCCTGAAGCCTTTCGCTCAACGGTGAACGGTTTACTTGTGCGGTCTGTGGAGAATCCGAGGAGCATAGAGGCCCTGTACCTCGTCGAACTCCGCATGGAGAATGGTGATCTACTTGTGTCCCCGCTGGGGTGGGGCTCCAATCTGATGAGCAACCTGCTGAGAGCCAAGGGATTCATACGCTTAAGGCCCAAGCAGGCCCTCGAGGCTGGGAGCAGGGTGACTGCTGAGCTACTAGGCTCCTACGGACTACTCTGCTAGGTGTAGCCCCGTTGAGGATAGTTGCGGTTTTGGGTTATAGTGGTAGCGGCAAGACCACCACAATAGAGCATCTCACCTCCGAGCTTGTCTCACGAGGCATGAAGGTGGGGGTAGTCAAACACATACATGGTGAACACACGCTTTTTGACTACTCCAAGGACACGGGGAGATTCGTTAAGAGCGGTGCTAACCCAGTGGTGGGCGTGGCTCAAGATGGCTTACACCTCTTCCTCGCGGGTGAAGACCTGGAGCGAGCGCTTATGCTGGTGAGAAACTCCTCACCCGACTATCTCTTCGTGGAGGGATTCAGCACCCACACCCTACTCAGAGGTGTAGATGTCATGTGTGTTGTGTGCGCAAAAACCGAGGATGAAGCTGTTGAGCTTATAGAGAAACACACCACTAGAAGCATAGTGTGTGTCACAGGCGTACTGGCGATTAACTCTAAGAAAAACGAGATTCGCGGTATACCAATACTTACTATACCCGACGACACATGCAAACTCATTCAACTCATTTCAAGATGACTCCCAACAACTCGGCCATAAACCGCCAACCATCAGATAACACGCGGGATAATGGAAGAGTGCTCTAGTGGCAAGTTTTCGCCGAATACTATTTGTGTGAGTTACAACTAGGCTCTTTGGAGCGAGATGACGCGGTTCTGTTTTTAGAGTCGCTTGGCTGCTTCATTGGTTATCGGGTCTGGTATCATGTATCCTTCACCTTTCTTCTCGAGGATGCTATACTTGATGAGTCTGCCTAGCGCCTCATTGAATGATGCGTCAGAGAGTGCCACGCTGTTCGCCTTTACATATCTGTAGATCTCTGACCAAGTGTTTGCACCAAGCGTCACCGCTTTTAGGATGAGCCTATAATATTTTCCCTTTAGCTTTGAAAGCTCTTCGAGCTCCAGGTTTACAGCTGAGTCAACCACCCGGGCGAGGTTGGCGTCTTCGTTTAAACACATGTACCCATAGTAGACCAGCCAACCCACTATACCATCAAGTCTCTGAACAGCCTCTTCGATATTCACGGGCTCTTTGCCGCAGGCTTTGAAACCCCTGCGTAGAAATTCGAGTGAGTCTTCCCTTGAGAATCTCTTTAAAGCCAACTCGTAGACATATCTTTCATATAAGGGGGAGGCGGGGTCTTGGATGCCGAGGAAATCGTTTAGTAGACCAGTCTGGGAGCCAGCTAGGACAAACCTTATTCTCCTATTATAGTCATAGGAGTGTGCGATCGCCCCCACAAGAGGTTTGTAGCCACGCGCCTCCTGAGCTTCGTCGAAGGCGATCACGAAGTCTATCCCCATACTCTCCGCGTGCTCGTTTATCGTGTCGAAGAGTGTTGCGAAGCTAACGGTGAGCGGCTTTGTCTTCGCGAAGCTAACACCTAGAGATCCCAGCGTGATTGAAGAGATGTGTTTTGATAGATGCTCCCAGAGGCTCTTTAAACCGCTCGAGTTAACCGCCTCCTCGAACCTGTTCAAAAGGAGGATGGGTGAGGGATTCGGGCCAGTCCCTCTGAAGTCCACGACAAGCGCATTCTTGCGTTTCAGCGCAGTCGCAAGTAGTGAAGATTTCCCAAGCCTTCTAATACCTGTGAGTGTGATTATCGGGTGTGTTGCCCTTTCAAGAATAGATAGCTCCTCCTCCCTATCGTATAGCTCCTCCCGCTCACTCTTGACACCCAAGCTAAAATAGTTGGGGTTACAGTTCACTCTGCCTACCCATAGTAACTCTGGGTAGGCAGAGTAATAAGGGTTTGCGGGGAGCAAAACCAACAATCGATCACACTAGAATGCCAATGGTTGACGCCTAGCGCCACTACTGCGAATGCCCACTATAGCCTCAGCTAGTCTCTGAGGAAAGGTTCATGTGACCGCAGATGGAGGATTCACTGAGCTTTAACTCCTCGTAGTCCTGCGGTGTATTTATATTTTTCAGGCTTTCTAGGTTTGCATCAAACCTTTTCAGGCTGTTCACATCCACATAGCATACATTCGCTAAATATTCGAAGAGGTGTTTTAGACCGAGCTTACCGTCCCCTACTGCTTGCCGGGTTGCGCTGAGTGTGTCGCCAACATTGTACACTGCGAGTAGTGGTTCAAGCTCTCCGCTTGGCCAGCGTGGGAGGGCCGCTGAGTGCCCCCCTGCGAGGCTGGCTAGGTATGTCAACACCTTCTCCCTGATAAGTGGCATGTCACAGCCCACAAGTGCAGCGTAGTCCACGCCCAGAATCTCGAAACCGGTGAGCACGCCGGAGAGAGGTGTTCCCAAATCCACTCTATCATTTACTACTAATACGTTTCCCGGTAACACGGCTTCGAATACACTCCTATTTTTTGAGCCAACGCACACAACGACCTTGTCGCTCACCTTGAGTGCTTTCTCTACAACTATCTCGATGAAGCTCCGCCCACAATAAGTGAGGAAGGCCTTATCCACACCCATCCGTCTACTTTTACCTCCCGCAAGAACAACCGTTGCAGGTAGACTCCGCCCCAACTGTGATAACCCGCTTTTAGCCGCCTGGCTACAACAAATATGTCTGAGGACGCACTCTTAAGGCTTAACTGACGCCGATTTATGGGCGAGGACACCCCCTCACGTTTTGAAAGACCGTAGAACATGAGGCTATAGTGAATCGAAAGCCTATCCTCTGCCGTCAGCAGTAAAAAATCAACCAGGCTAGGATAAGATCTATTTAACCTGTGACAAAGATGTATTCCAAATCTCTATAAGGTCTAATGGAGTGCCTCGTGTAAGGATTGGATACTAAGGGGGTGTACTGGATCACATACGTTTTGCTAACGCTCCATTGTATTTGAAAACGTCCACCAATTCACGAGCATTTTCCCTCCTATCCCTGTTCTGCTCTAAGAAGCTGTTGAGTTTTTCGACCAGCAACTGCTTTACTTCACCTGTGAGTATCCTACCCGAGGCGTAATCCTCCCCTAATCTCTTTATCTTCGAGTCATCCTCTTCGAGGAAGTAGTATAGCAATTGATACGGAACATCAATTTCAAGGTTGGCGCCAAGCTTCCTTTGCAACTCGACAGTGGGTTGCCCCCCTGAGAATGCGTGCCTCATCACTTTACGCTCAACGGTTTTGGGGTTATCGGATAAGTATACGGCGGACTCTGGGATAGAGGAGCTCATCTTGCCCTCTGGTCCCGTTAGGGGTGGTAGGAACTTGCTGTGTATCTGCGCTGCTTTATGGTACCCAAGGCTCCCAGCAATATCCCTCTGAAGCCTCCAGTAGGGGTCCTGGTCTATTCCCGCGGGGATAAGGCACCTTCTGTGTTCGAACATTGTTGGAGCTAGTTGAATGGCCGGGTAAAAAATCGCGCCGATATTGATTGAAGGTCTGAGCCCAAATGTGGCGCTCACCTCTGAGAAGTTGACCTTCTTCGCGATCTTAATGACGAGTGGGTATATGTTTCGAATATACTCGGTGTCTTGGAAGATGAATGTCTTGTCCGGGTCGAAGCCCACCGCTATTATGTCGAAGATGTTATCATACGCCCACATAGCAGTTTCCTCAAGCGTGTACTCGGGGTTCCTCAGAAACTTCTCGTCATCCGTGATCTCGATGTAGACATTTACTGCAAATTTCTCCTGAAACCATCTAGCCAACATGAAGGGTATCAGGTGACCGATGTGCATACCCAAAGAGGAAGCCCTACCAGTGTAGAGGAAGAAACCCCTACCACTGGCCCAGTCATCCAATATAAGGTCCAGGTCCCTATGCCAGAAGAAGACGCCTCTTCTCAACATCACGTGTAACTCTCCGCCCGCAGCGGATTGAATGCTACTGGCTTCTTAATATACTAATAGGTGACGTCTACTGCACAAGTCTGTTTGGTTTTGCAAGCTTTGGCCATAGGGTTGATAGGAGCAGGAATATTACGAGGTAGATGAGGCTTAGTGTAAGGTTTAGTGTTACGCTGGGGGCTAAGTTGCCTGTCGCTGAAACTATTGTTATTGATGCTATTGGGAGTATTAGTATGCCGCTAAGCTGTTGGGCTTCCTTGAATCCTTTTGAGAAGGAGGATATCCAAGCTACGAGGCCTACGTTTGCGAATGTGATGGTTGGCACAACCACGAGCATCGCTGTCACCCATACGAGGTTCGGTGTCACGCTTACGCCAACGACGCTTGCATAGTGTGATGCAAGCACCCAGTAGACCGTTACCGACGCCCAAGTGACGCATAGTGCAACCGATGAAGGGGCTAGGGTTTTCCCGAGAAATAGCGTTGTTAGGGAGACGGGTTCTGCTAGCAGGGTTTCAAGCGTCCTCCTCTCCTTCTCACCGGCGAAGCTGTCGGATGCAAGCACGATTACGCTTGTTATCGGTAGCAGTAGGAACATGGGTAGCGTGACCACTGAGAACATGTACCAGTAGAGAGCTTGCTTCGGCCCCATGACGAGGAGGGCCTGCCTTAGCACGGGTGGTAGGAAGCGGGTTACCTGTGGGGATAGGTTTGTGGGCACGTTTAGGAGGAGGGTTTTTATGAAGAAGGGGATGGTTACCGATATGAGAAGTGGTAGAGCCACCACGGAGATCACTAGCGCCCTGCTTGAGAGGTACTCCCTAATGTCCTTGGAGGCTATTGTGAGTATTGTACTTTTCATGTGTAGCTACCCTCTCCCTGTTTGGGTAGTGACTCGACGGGTTCCACGCCCACCACTCTCAGACCGGCTTTCACCATATCCTCGACGATTTGGGCTATTTCCTCACCGCCCCTAACAGCCACTTCGAACTCTGATGTAACACCCGATTCCCCTTGGCTAGTGAGGGGGGTGGAGCCATCCCCCACCAAGCGGCTTATCACCCCTACATCTACCGCTCTAAGTAGCCTGATTCTCACTTTACGCTCAAACACGAGTAACTCCAATTCGCCCCTACTCTTGATGCTCCCGTCAGCCACTATGAGCGCATCCCTGCTCACCCTACGTGCGAAGTAGGGATTGTGGGTGCTCACTATTAGTGTGGAGCCCTGCTCGAGCTTCTCTCGTAGAAGGGAGACGGTGAGGTTTGCCCCGTCGGGGTCTAGGCCCGAGGTTGGCTCATCCAATAGGAGTAATGGGGGGTCGGCTAACAGTGTTCTGGCTAACGCCAACCTCTGCTTCATGCCCTTAGAAAAGGTGTGCACACGGGCGTGGGCGACCCCAGCTAATCCAAACGCCTCCAATAGAGCCATGGACCTCTCTAACGCGGTAGCCCTGTTGAGACCGTTGAGCTCGGCATGGAACAACATGTTTTGAAGCGCTGTCAACCTTTCATAGACACCAGGCCTTTCTGGCAGGTAGCCTATGAGGCGCTTCGCACCAACAGTCCCCGCCTCCAATCCAAACACCTTAACCCACCCCCTATACGGGTGGACAACACCCACAATGGTTCTGAGAATCGTGGTTTTACCAGCACCATTCTGCCCGAGTATCGCGGTGGACGACCCAGCGTGGAACACGTGGTTAACGCCTCTCAGCACAGTTTTCGAACCGTACTTGACGCACACTTCACCTAGCTCCACGGCGTAGCGCTCTGGCACACCCATGGTCTCTGATTTATGAAATGCCTAACACAATATTAAACTATACTATATAACAGTTCATAGGAATATTCATTAAAATGCTCATCGACATACCCCTCTAAGGTAGGCAAACCTGGAAAAAGGTATGAGGGATAATACTAGCCACCCCGGAAATTGGGCTACGCTAAGAATTTTGATGTAATGCTACACAACTGCTCTGGTGCTCCGACTCCTTAGTGTAACCTTACGATGAGGAGTGTGCACGCTGAACCCGCTATGATGTTGGCCGCACCGAACACGTCGCCCGAGAGGCCGCCGATGAGTCTCTTAGAGACAACCATAAGAAACGTAGCGCACACCAAGTCTAAGACGATGAGTGACAAAGTGGGTGTTAGCCCTACCAGTAGGACCATGGGGACGCATAGGAGGGTTGAGGCGACGGCGAGGACTGCACCCCTCCGCGTGTGCATGTGTTTGGTTACTGGCTCAGCGCTGCTGGGGGTCACCGAGCTTCCGAGCACGCTTAGGTAGACCATTGCGAGTTTGCCGAAAACCTCATAGACCAAGGTCGCGGTGAAGGGTGCTCGTGATAGTTGAGCCCAGCTGAATAGCTGCACTGAGAACGCTAGTAGACCCGCTGCCATCCCGCCTACCCCAAGGTGGGGGTCTCGCATAGCCTCCAACCTTCTTTGATATGAGCCAACACACATGGCTCCATCGGCGAAGTCGACGAAGCCGTCGAGTTCATTCGCTCCTGTAACCAAGAGAAGCGCTGCGATTGCGAGTGTGGATGAGAGAAACGGGTTGAAGACTCTGAGTGACAGGTATAGGATAACCCCGCTCACACCGCCTGTGAGGTACCCTATAATTGGGAAGATGGGTGTGGCCTGAGCCACATCCTCAATCGTCGTTGGTCCACCTGGCAGGGGTACCGATGTGAGGAAGCTGAGAGCCGCTCTGACCATCTTAGCAGGATTCATTTTGCACGCCCTATCCCGCTGAACACCTTTGATGCCACGCCGCCGATGAGTCCGCAGAGTGCGTCGTCCAGAAACATGGGCAACCTGCCTAGGCATCCGGGCTTAAGCCTATCGTAGTGGTGGAAGTTGTGTATACCCATCGTCCCCGCTAGATACCTCGCTATCATCTCCCCAATGTCCTCATCCGCCGTCACCTGTACTGGGTCCGCATCGTGCAGCTTCTTGGGGAGAGTGGGAATCATGTCAAACTCGGCCTCATCCTCGAGCCTGAGAGCCGCTATTATAAGGGATGCCACGTTAGGGTCGTTCAGAGCAGCTCTGAGCTCGGCTAGAAATCTCTGCTCAAAGGAGTCGGGCTTTGAGCCCACGATGCCCCCCACAGCGGCCTCAACTAAATCATCCATGCTAACACCACGCTCCCTGAGCCTTTCAAGCACGCTTCTCCCAATGAATTTCGACGTCCTGAGTTGTTCGAGGAGGCACTCTGTAACCGTGAGTCCCACAAGGTAGCCGAGCACGGTGGCTGTCCCCCCATACTCTAATCTTCTACCAACCCCACTGAATATGACTGTTGTGGTGTCGGTGGACGTACCAGCCGCCGGCACCCCGCTGGTGCTACTCCTCACATCCAGAAGCCTGAAGAGGCTGCACTTCGCCTCCACAGCGGTCTGGAGGGCATTCACCATAGCTGGTTGGGTCGCCCTACAATCACAGAACACGATGAGGTTGACGGTGGAACATGTATTAGCCCTTGGGGGTGGCTCCATGACCCCACGCGTGTTGGTTAGACCCACTGTGGCCAGGGAGATCACGGATACACCCTGCATGCGGCGCATTTTCACGCTGAAACGTGTGACATCGGCCGCGGTCATCAGCCCTAAGGCTTCTTCGGGGGGGATTCCGAGGTGTGAGAGGGCGCTGAGCATCTCTTTAATTGGTGAGCCACAGTTGAAGTCTTCGGGCACTCGGTGGTTCACCACATATCTGACATTAGCTAACCCCCCATTCCAGGGTGCGTCGCTCAGAGCTTGGCACACGCTGGGTAGTTCCACCACTAGGTTGGCTCCACTAGTACCCACGTGTAGCCTTCCAACCCTCCTCACAACCACCACCTCAGATATCTTCCAGCCATAAGAAGGCTGAAGGTGATGGCTACCAGGGTCGTAAAGAGTAGGGTGACAAGCTTCATAAGCTTCAATGAAGCCTCGACCTCCCTGATGCCAGGGTAGCCGTAGCCCTCACCTATCACATACTCCGAGCGCTTCTCCAAGCGAACGTTGAGCGCACCAGCAAACGCGGCCATAGGGCACCCAGCGTTGCGGCTACGCGTCCTAGAGTGGTCACGCCTAAACGTGACCCACGAGCCCCTCGCATTAAGCCCTAGGATGTAGGCGGCTATAACCGTGAGGATGCCAACGAGGCGTGCGGTGAGATAATTAGCGGCGGTGTCCGCCTTAGCCGAGAACCACCCGATCTCCAAGTACTCTGGTGACGTGTATCCAACCATGCTGTCAAGTGTGTTCACAGCCCTATAGCCCAAGGCGCCCAGAACACCTAGCACTGAGAAGAATAGCAGGGGTGAACACGTCCCATCTACGAGGCCCTCCGCGACGCTCTCCACAACCGCGGAGCAGATCAACCCAGTATCCAAGTCAGCCGTAGGCCTTCTCACGATGAGTTGGAGGTGACGCCTAGCATCATCTATTTCTCCACTTCTAAGCGACTCGAGAATAGGCTTAACATGGCGATCCATTGAAAAGAGGGTAAAGGAGGATTTCAATAAGAACACCGACACAAGGAACCAGACGAGTACGAACCCTAGTGAATAGAGCACTCGTAGCAAAAACGCTGAGAGAGCCACTGGGACCACTACGCAAAGGACCCAGAGGAGCACACCAGCGGCCCTCAGCCTATCCGTGAATCTGAGTTTACGATCCAAGAAGCTGGCCATGCGCCCGATGAGCACCACGGGGTGGATTCTAAGAGGGGGCTCGCCAAGCAAGTCGGCGGCGAAGGATGCCGAGACAATGAGGAGCACAATCACCCAGGACTCAAGCACGGGGGCCACACTCCTAATCCCAGGAGCCACGCGACTGATGTGAGCCGTTATCCTCCTTAGTAGTCTATACCAGCCCTAGCCCACTCACCATGCTCGAAGGGGTGTTTCACCATCTTCATCTCAGTGACTAGGTCGGCTGCCTCTATCACCCTCTCATCAGCGCCTCTACCAGTCAACACCAAGTGCAGCCTCCTAGGCTTATTCGTGATAAGCCAGAGAACCTCCTCCACCGGGATAAGTCCGAAGCGTGTAGCGTTATTCAATTCGTCAAGCACAACCAAGTCGAATTCATCCGAGAGCACAGCCCTCTTAGCCTCCTCCCAAGCCTTCCTCGCAGCCTCAACATGCTCCTCGAAGCTCTTCTTGGGGTGCCACGTCACAAATCCCACACCCAACTTCCTGAGAACCAGATTCCCCCCAAACTTCGCAAACCCCCTCTCCTCCCCCGTCCTCCACGTGCCCTTAACAAACTGTAGCACGGCAACCCTCCAACCATAACCCAAGGCGCGCACAACCAACCCGAAGGCCGCAGTGCTCTTCCCCTTACCGTCACCCGTGTAGACAATCACGAGTCCCCGCTGATTCCCAGACATGTACACCAATCACCAACAAGGCTTAATAAGGATTTGGCTGAACAATCCAGCCATAAAACACAAAGAGGGGTAAGAAACACCACAAGGGTCTAATGTAGAGCATATAAATCTGGTGAATCGAGCAAACCCGTCGGTTGTCCACAACACTATTAGAGTGGGCCTCAACTTTGCCGAGTCTTCCTGAAACACCGAAATTCCGGAGCTGAGCGAAGCCGATCACTGACCTGTCATCCTAGCCATCACGGTTCAGAGAAATCTTCACGGGTCGCCGAACTCTATTAATCATAATGTATCTGTGTTGAGACCACATCAAGTAGTTCAATGTATTTTTTCTGGAGGTACTCCTCCGCCTTCCTACCCCCGTAGACCACTACTCCCTCATCTATTATGGTCTTGAGAATGCTTTGGTCAGCTGAATCCAAGTCCACCAAGTCCACTAGGTCGTCGGGTAAACCCAGAGTGTCAGCCACCTCCTCTAGGAGCCTGCCAAGTTTGAGCACGTGCGCTCCCTGCTCGAAGACCACGGCGAGGTCAAGGTCCCGCCCGCTACCCTTTCTCGCAACCGAGCCGAAGACGTACGCATACCTTACACCAAACCTTTTCAGAATCTTTCTCACCTTTTTAAGGTCAGAGAGGGATGGGTCACCCCTAACGTGTACGCTTATCTTGTCGAGGATGGAGGGTATTTTCTGCCTTATCTCTAAAAATGCGCTACGCTCCCTCTCAGGTTCAATCTGAGTGTAACCGTGTACAAGGAGGTTTCTAAAACCCGCGAGACCCACCAAGAATTCTTTCTCTTCTTCTGTGAGACCCGCTTCACCCGCTAACCAAGCAGCCAGCTTCTTATAGCTCTCGGGTTTTCTACCAGTACTCTGTGTTGCCATCATGGCTGATAGGTCGAATAAAGCCTGCGAAACCAGTTGGCTGAGTCTTTCAAGCGCGTAGCTGTCAGAGTCACCACTCAACTTGGCGCAGAACTCGTCGAAATACCTCTTCACTAACGCCAGCTGGTTTCTTAACCTCACAACCGATACTCTAAGACGTGAAATAAATAGCTTGCGTCGAAGGCTTGGTTAGCTCACGGATGGGTGTGGTATAGCTACTCAAACATCAAAATCCGCCATGGGGTGGCTCACCCTTCGAAGTACCCGGTTGGAACAGGTGTTAGCGGGATGATTGTGGTGGTGTGCGTGTGTGGGTTTATCAAAACCAATATATTTTCTCGCACATACTCTTTCCTATGTCTGAGTCCGAGGAGGCTTTGATTCTCAGGAATTTGGGTGAGCTTTCGAAGAGGTTTTCTGAGAGGGCTGGTAGGGTTGACAGTGAAGGCTTGTTTCCGCAGGACAACTTGAAGGAGCTCTCAGAGAACGGCTATCTTGGGGCGTTCATACCTAAACCCTACGGTTTGGGACTCGGTGCACCACTGTATGTTGATGTGGTGAGGGAGCTGGCTAAGGCGTGTGCTTCAACCGCTTGGCTCTACGTGGTGCACTGCTCAGCAGCTCAGAGCCTCTATGTGTGCGGTAGCAGCGAGCAGCATGAACGCTTTCTGCGCGGAGCCGCTTCAGGTAGCCTGATGGGGCTTGCGGCCACAGAGGTCGCCACAGGCTCCGGGATTTCGGGTATGGAGACTAGGGCTGAGATCAGGGGTGATGTGTACGTGCTGAACGGCACAAAATCATTTATAACAGGAGCCCACGGTGCGCACACTTTCATAGTGGTCGCGAGGATGGCTAACTCAGACGCCCCATTCCCCAAGAACCTTTCAGCATTCATAGTTGAGAGAGGCGCTAAGGGTTTCAGCGTGGGTCAACGCTTCGAACCCATGGGTATGCGGGGTATCGGTTGGGGGGAACTCGTCTTTAGGGAGTGCGAGGTGCCGAAGGAGAACGTGATCGCTGAGGGAGTTCGCGCGATAAACTCTGGTGGCCACATGGGTATGCTTGGGGCTTCAGCCATAAGTTTCGGACTCGCGGAGGCCGCGTTCGAGCTGTGTAGGAAGCACGTTAAGGAGAGGAGTGTGGGGGGCCAAGCGCTCGGGCAGAGGGAGGGAGTAAAAGCGATGCTATCGGAGATGGGCATGGGTGTCGAGGCTATGAGGCAGGTTCTGAAGTTTGGTGTAGACGCCTTCGCAAGGGACAGCTACCCAGACTTGCTCAAGGTTAAGGGATTCATCACTGAGACCTCGCTGAAGGTGCTTGATTTGGGGCTACGCATCACGGGGGCCCACGGCTACAGCAGGCTGCTACCACTGGAGCGCCACTTCAGAGACGCCCGCGCACCCCTGCTACACTTCCAGACCCTAGAGACAGGTAGAAACGTGCTGGGCTCAATACTGCAGGCGTAAAGCACAGGGGCTAACTCTACGCCTATACCTTGTTTAGCACACTCTTTTGGCTTTCGGCTTCAATGCGTAGCAGGTAGACTTTCGCATCCAACCCAGCCGAGTAGCCTCCAAGCCCCCTTGAACCAACCACCCTATGGCATGGCACAATGATTTCTAGGGGGTTCCTCCCACACGCTGAGCCCACAGCCCTATAGCACTCTACGCCGAGTGAGCGGGCTACCTCCTTATAGCTCTTAGTCTGGGCGTAGGGTATCTTAGCAAGCTCACCCCAAACGGCTCGCTGAAAAGGTGTGCCAACCACAAAACGCGTGGGAACGGTGAATACCCGCCTCTTACCCCTAAAGTACTCATCGAGCTCACCCATACATTCATCAGTCAAACCATTCGGCTCAGAGACGCCCGCCTCAGACACCCTTTTTACGTAGAGAACAGCTGAATCGTCGGCCACCACCCGATAGTACCCAATTGGGGAAAGATAGTAGCCTGTGTAGAGTTTACCAACCACACAATAATCTGGGTCGACCTCCTAAAAAGCGTTGCCGCCAAACGGTGCGCCCACCAGTAGAGAACCACGAATATCTTGACGCGGAAGCTTTTTTGGTGTGTGATGCCTGTCTAAGGTTTATGACGCTCGAGCTACAAGCCTCTCTACTAACCAATCATCTTACGGGGTTTGGCTACCCGCACCTTCCGTCCTCCCCTTCTTCGCCAGGATAGCTGAACCAATAACACCTCCTAGTACGCCAAGCGCGAATGTATAGAGGAGTGTAAGAATAAGTGGTAAGGCCAAGCCTCCCGGTGCGCCTATTATGCGTGCGAGAAGAGCGGCCTGAGCGGCCCCCTGATCACGAGAGTCAATGTATATGATTATTCCCACACCAACCAATGAACCTACACCTAGAAGGGTGCTTCTCACCGCCCCCCTGCCCAGGGCGCCAAGCACTATGGCGGGTACTGCGAGCAGATACCAGTACCCAAAGTAGGCCGCCACGGTGGAAGCAAGGAGCTGGATCAACGCTCCCTGCCAGCTCTTCAAGGCTGGGCGCCCCCCGTGTATAGGTAGAAGAATTCCTCTGGAGCATTCGGCGGTATGAGCCTATAGTATTCTCCAAGGTTCCAAGCTTGGAAGGTGTTGGAGTAGTAGGGGCTAACCGGGCTCCCACTCGCCCCACCCGGATAGATGCCTAGCGCCTCCACGGGGTGAGACATGTCCACAACCATCCTCCAGGAGGGGCCGAAGCTTGATGTCAAACCGTACGCCGCGTTCACAGTGTTACCGTCCCCTGACGCTGGTAGTGGCTGGGTGTCCATGGCGGAGACTCCGAAGAAGCTTGTGAGGATCCTCGTGTGCACATCCCCCCACCTCCAATTATTCGAGTAGGCCCCAAGCTTTTCTGTCAGGTTCGTGATGGCTTCGACGTATGCGGCAACCATATCCGTTGAGGCGTTCGCGTGTGCGTGGGTGATGGGATTAGAGAACCACTGTATATCCGTATAGTTGAGAGTCCAGTTCTCCAGGTCTTCGATGAGGGGGCCGTGGTAGTAGTCGTCTGGGCCTAGGAAGAAGGACACGGAGCCCAAGCCCTCCGCGGGGGTTATATTATAGTAGTGTAGCCACGGGGAGAACACGTAGCTCACATAGTCTTGGAGCCAGAAATAGTATATGGTGGGGGCGGTTGAGTTTACGTCCATATCCCCATTCCACGCCGAGAGAGCCTGGTATTCGGGAGTGTCTGCGTACCCTGATCTTGCTAGGGCGGCTAGGAGTGGCTTGAGGAAGACATTGGTTGAATAGTCGTGAACGTTGAGCTGCAACCCAATCATATAGCTCAGGTTGACCGTGGATGTGGATGTTAGTGTATAGTATATTTGGTCAGCTCTGAACCCTGACTCGTAGTCCCAGCCAATATAGTAGGGGTATCCTGACGAGACTGTTATCTGGTTCGCGGAGAACACGAAGCCGGTGGGTGGGTCGTAGAGTGATGGCTGCTCTGATGTTGGGATAAAGCCCTCCCAGTCGTATTCACCCGTTCCCGGGAGGATCCCCCTCGGGTCTCCCCCACTTATGATGGGGTAGTCACCATAGCTGAAGATGCCTATGTTACCCTTCGAGTCGGCTACAGCCCAGTTCTGCGTCGCGACTTTAAAGTAGTCGGCTAGGAGAGACTGGAATTCCCTCACCGAGGTCGCCCTGTCAGCCCTCAGGAAGAAGGTTATCTCGTAGCTCGGGCTGAGCCCAACCCAGTCCATCGCTATAGTCACGGGCTTCTCCTGGATGACCACACCGTTCGCGGCCCTCAGCACACTGAGATGGTATGGCTTAGAGCCCTTCACATCTATTGTTTCATTGATGACCGAGAAGTTGTGCCAAGCACCATCCAAATAGTACTCCCCCGGATGAGTGGGGCTAGTCATCTCAGCGTAGAAATATGTCTGCTGGATCTGTCCATTGGTGGCACCCCACGCCAGATAGGGGTTGTGGCCTAACACCACCCCGGGGAAACCCGGGAACACCACGCCCACAACGTTCTGCCCAGGCGAAACAAGCTGGAAACCCATCCAGATGGGTGGCACCGTGGTTGAGAGGTGGGGGTCGTTGGCCAACATCGCGGAGCCAGCTGTAAGGGGGGCGTTAACAGCCCAATCGTTGCTCCCAAAATCCTTTAGGCTCGCCACAAGCTCTGAGACATCCATGTACGCGGCACCCCGCCCCACACTCAAGTTGCTGGGCACACCGTACTCGGGTGGATCGGGTGGCGAAGCGTTAAGCGGGTAGATGTAGGTGGGTGTGTAGAGCGTCAGGTTGCCGATGTCCCCCGACTCGTTATAGATCTGGGGGTTGAGGCTCTGGGGGACTATGGGGTGCTGCACACCCTCTGGGTAGGCTGGGTAGAACGCACGCACAACGCTTTGAGGCATCTTTTCGAGGGCGAACGTGAAGTAGAGGGGGTCGAATTGTGCAGCGGTGTTCTCCCATAAAAACAGTTGCTGCAGAGCTAACACGTCAGCCACACTCCAGTTAGTGGGTTTGAATCCAAGGAGCTTGAATATAAGGGGCATACGCGCCTCACTCGCCGTGGCGATATACGTGTTTATTCCACGCACAAACTCGCTCAGCGCAGTGTACGTATAGCTTGAGGGTGAGAGGTTAGCGGCCTCCTGCTCGGCGAGCTCATAGTTTCCAAGCTCCCTCATAAATATATCAGAGGAGAGAGCCTCCCTCCCAACCACGCTTGAGAGGTTACCCGTGGCTGTGAGGAGGAGGAACTCCATTTGGGCGAGTCTATACTCAGCTTCAATGTATCCCTGCTCAAAGTAAACCGCCCAAGTCTCGTTCGATGCGATACCAACGAACCCATCCGCTTCCCTGAACACTCTCACCGACGCGTGATTCACACCCTGCGTGATGGTTAAACTCTGAGTACCGTTAACATAAGGCTCCTCAGCAACCCACACACCAGAGGCTGGGTTGAGAAGGCCGAAGAGTGGCGGCAGGGGTCCAAGCGACACCGATCCAGAGACAACGACGACGACAAGCAAAGCAAGGGAGACTCCCAGTCTCACTGGATGCATGAATCCTCTACGGGTGGGTTCTATTAAAATTTTTGTGATGCAAAAAGCACTTATACGCTTAGCGGTAAGCCAATGCAGAAGACCAGTTCTATGAGTATATGTAGTATAAGGATTTCTGCGACCTCTCGGAAAATATTCCCGTGATTGAGAAACAGCGGGCCTAGCCCCCTAGTTAGACCCGAAACCCTTGATTATGGTTCGATCATTCTCGAGGGAAATTTCGGATGCAGGCGTTGAGGAGGGTTATACCAAGAAAGCCGTGATTGCGAGTATCGCGAAGATTGTTAGATGACCGTACAGCCCCAATCTTAGGATCCTGATTCCATGCCGGTCGAGCTCGCCTCTTCTGTAACTCGACAGGGCGCTGAGGTATATCGCGCCGTATATCCCGAGGAACACTGCTGCGAAGAGTGCTACGGCGACGAGTGCGTACACATTCATGTGTTGGGCCCCCTATGGTGGGTAGACGGCCAGGTGGGCCATAATAAGTATGATTGCAAGCTGCATTACCCCCTGAACACCCGCCAGCCTAATGTTTATACCGTTGAGCCTCGCGATCTTGGCTCGATCGGGGCTGGGCTTCGCGAGCTCAATGAATATCCGCAAACTATTCGGCATAAATATCCCGAAGCCCTGCGCGGTGAGTATTATAACCACGATCCCAGAAGCGATTATCCAAGGTGATGTCAAGACGAATGTTCCAAGCGACTCAGCCAGATATATGCCAGCCGTGATAGCGGTTGAGGCGAGTGATGGCATGATGAAGAAGGTTGTAGGCGTCAGGCGCTTTGCTACTTCAACCCTACCAGGCAAATCGAGCGAAGCGAGTATCCTACCAAGGATGACACTCATGAATAGATCGAAGCCAGTCCAGGTACCACCGCTTATCACGTGCACATACTCTAGAAGAAGGAGGCTTCTAAGCTCGAGAGCCATGACAAGCGCAGCGGGTGGAATAACACCCACACCAAAACTCCACAACAGGAGGCGAGAGGTAAATATCGGAAGCCCCCCAACACTTTTAGCCGCCTCCCGAGTGATCTCACCGTTCACCCGAGCATCATTCCCACCCATGTCTTCTGAGCTCATCCCAATTTTCCATGCCAAAACACAGCTTCCAACTATTTAAGGAATAGGTTTTCTGAAAAATTGAAAAAACCTTAAAACATGGGGTAGATCCACATCAAACAATACTCGAAAAATCCGTCCCCAACCACCGTATCGCGGTGATGCCTACTTAGCGCTGTGCCTCTGCGAGCAGAGCGCTAGCACCCCACAAAGCCGACATCACCATAGACGCACCCAGCGCACAGCGAATGACACACCAACACGACCCCACGCTGACACTTAATAGCCTCCCAATCAATCGCGCACCCCAGAGAGGAGCAACACTCAAACAAGACCCCACCCCCCAGCTCAGCCTAGCCAGCCTGACTCGAAGTTCAACACTCAGCTAACCCCGTTTCAGTTGAAATTCATCGTGTTGGTGTAAAAAAGGAGTGGGGGTTCATGTGTTGATGTAGTACACTGTGTTATAGTAATACTCGTTGTACTGGCTATAGAGTCCCGCCACGTAGGGTTGGACGAAGAGGTACATGTCTTCGTCCGGAAGCCACACATACGGTGCGTACCAGTAGGTTATGTTGTACACTTTCTTTACAAGCTGGATCTGCTCCGTTGTGTTCGTCAAGAAGGGTAGAACGTTCATTATCTGGTTGACACTACTCAGATTCATCCACGCTGGCAGATAGCTCGTGGTTGTCACCGCGGGCATAAGCAGCTGGAAGATGGGATCCGGCCAGTCGGGTCCCCAGCCCAAGTAGACAAAGGCGGGGGTCGCCTGAGGAGTCGTCCAACTAGTGGTAACAGCGGGGGTAACCCCCTGTATACCAGCGCTTAGGCCTATGGCTGAAAGATCAGCTTGGATTATCTCAAGCTGGGTCTGGATTAAGGGAGTTATGGGCGTGATGTAATAGATTGTAATCGGTTTAAGTGGTGGAGCCGACGTGTCCCCGATGACTGTCCCGTTGGGTAGTGTAACAGAGAAGTTCTCTTGCTGCCCAGCCAGGTTCAAATAGTACTCGGCAAGCTTGGTGTTATAGGAGTAAAGGGAGAGGTTTCCTGGGTTATAGTACTCTGGGAAGGCGGGGTTAATGGGTCCAACATAGTTGGCTCCGTATAGCGTCCCATTATAATAATACGACTCGTAAAGCAGCTGAGTATAGTTTATGGCGTGAACTACCGCCAGACGGAAGTCATTGTTGTTTGTGGGGTATATTTGAGTATTCATGGATACATAGTTGAAGCCTGACCCAGCTGTGATTCCCCAGTTCTTGATTATCTGGTTAAAGCTGTAATACTGCTTATAGTTGTAGGCCTGATACATTTGGCCGAAATACTCGGGGTTCACGAAGGACACCTGGGCCTGGTTAGTCGCGAAAGCTTCGACACGCTCCGAGTGGGATAGCCCATAGTTTATTATCACAACGGGTATTGTTGGAGGCTTATCAACGTAGGGCACACCACTCGAGTGGAGACCCCAGTATGTGGGGTTCTCTCTGAGCACCACGTAGGTGAAGCCAACACCAACTGATGCTATCTCGTATGGACCCGTGCCTGGGCCGCCGTTAGCATCGAAGTAGCTGTTGGCAGTGTTGGCCTGAACGCCGCCGTGAGCATCCACGTAGGCTGGGTCCACGATGGCACCCCACCACGCAGCGATATCCTGGAGGAAGAACTTGTAGTGGACGAGCAGGTTGATCTCGAACGAGGTAGAGTTGAGCACAACGTACGCTTGGTCGGGGTAGCTCATTATGGCTCTCTGCGTTGAGTTATCCGGGTTAAAGTTGCTCAGCATGTTGTTGAGCACAGACTCTGTAATATTGATATTCGTGGTTGCTGGAAGACCCGTCACCTCCTGTATTGCGTGGCGGATTCCCCAAGGCAGGATCAGCCCCGTGGAGAGGGTGGAGGTGTTAACCGTGAGCTCGGCGTAGTTGGATATACCAACAGCCTGCCCCAAGTAGAGTTCACGCACGAAGCTGAACCACACATCATACACCGTGAGTGGGTCGCCGTTGCTGAAGGTCACGTTCGGCCTGATCCTGAAGATGTAGGTCTTATAGTTGTCTGTGATGGTCCAGTTAGTGGCCAGGCCGGGGACAACGGTGGTTGGTGTTCCACTGGGTGTGGCGTTAAACTCAACCAACTGCTGGAAAACGTTGAAGAAAACCGCTATATCCGCCCCGTAGAACCCAGTGGCTGGGTCGAGTGCATCAGGTGTATACGTAAATGAATCGTCCACGAACTCACTCGTGTTAGAGGGACCAAGCCTGAAAACAGTTGAGCTCGTCGTAGTGGTTGAACCCGTTGTGATGGAGGATGAGCTCGTTGTGGATGTCTGGGTGCCCGTTGAACTGGGTGTGCTCGTTGGGCTTGTAGGTAGGCTGCTTGGAGCGCTTGGAGGCGTTGATGGGTGACGCTGGGTTAAGACAACTGTGGCCGCAACTATAACTATGATTACCAGTAGTGCGGCTACCACTAAACCCTTAGAGAGACCCCTACCGCGTTTTAGGGTCAACATTAACCAAGTCTATCTAAGGTTTTACTTAAAGTTTTCGTGCATTACATAGAAAATTTTCGTGAACGGATGCTAAAAGAGGGAAGTTGTTTGTTACTTCAATGATATACCGAACTTTCGTCAGGAACACAGGACCCACATTAAAACACACCGCGTAGCTGTATGAGGATTGCTAGGTCAACCCTCCCACTTCACTGAGTTTCCCACAAGCTTCCCCATGGTCTCTCTCTTATTCGAGATACGTACACCGTATTCCCAATGGTGGATCAAATTTTCACTTCTTTGAGCGCCTGCTTTACGGCGGCTAAAGACCCCTCGGTTTTCAAGGTCAGCCCAGCCGTACGACCCCTCTTTGGTCTTACTATGCTTAACCAAGCGCCCCTCTTGGATGTGGACATCAAAGCCTAATTCGATCACATCAAGAATAATCAGACCTAACGCTACAAGGAATGGCTCATGTGCGCGTAAAAATGTCATCCATGATTGGGTATACGTTTTTGACCCCAAGAACCACTTGAATGTGTCCACTTCGAATCCCACCTACAGAGCGTCCTACCCTTTAACAACACCCCCACACCAATCTCAGAAAACACCCGAATATTTCTAACCCTGACGTGTGAAGTCGCTTAGCACTGCCCTAAGACTGGAAGGCATATCCTCCAAGACCTCTCCATACTCCCCCACACACTTATAGTCCACGTCACGCCGCTTATCCTCCTTATCTCAACGTTATGGTCATAAAGGAGGTCAACTCTGTAACCCATACTTTCAAGGAAATTAACTAGGTGAGCCTCAGCCACAAGACCAATATACTCAACCCCCTTTATGGTTACCATACTTGTAGGAAAAGTCATCCACTAAGCCGTACCCAATCTCAGTCCCATTCACCCACACGTTCACATGGCGTTCGTCGAATAAATGCATTGCAACCCAACTATTATACCTAAACAAGGCTGTATACCTACCTAAGTATACAATCAACTCGACTGAATATCTGTAAAGAATACGCCATTTATTAGCCCATGTAATAGCATCATCAAAAAACCTCTGCTTCGAAGAGTGGGTTGGCTTGCGATTACCGGAAAAAGTACTCTTGCTGGGCGCTCTCTCCTTTACCTCTTCTTTCCTCTTCCTCCTGTCTTAACACATTCCTCCTTATTTTCCCGCTTATCGTTTTAGGTAGCTCGGGGACGAACTGGATTATTCTTGGGGCCTTGTGTCTCATGAGTAGTGATTGAACGTGGTCGTGTATCTGAGCGGCGAGCTCTTGACTTGGCTGGTAGCCTGGTTTGAGCACTATGTAGGCTTTGACCACCTGCCACCTCATAGGGTCGGGGCTACCCACCACCGCGGCCTCAGCCACAGCGGGGTGCTCGAGGAGGGCGCTCTCCACCTCGAAGGGCCCAATCCTGTAATCCGCACTCTTTATCACATCGTCAGCCCTACCCACAAAGAACCAGTAACCCTCCGAGTCAAAGTATGCTTTATCACCTGTAATATAATACTCACCCACGAATGCCTCACGGTTCTTCGATTCATCCGAGTAGTGTGAAAAGAGGGCTTTAGGCCTCCACCTTGAAAGCCTAACCGCGATCACCCCAACAACGTTTGGTCGCGTTATCAGCTTGAAGCCATCGTCGAGTAGGACCACATCATAGTGTGGGATGGGTCTACCCATCGAGCCCTCCACAACATTATCCCAAGGCATGTTGGCTATCATCGCAGTGGTCTCAGTTTGACCGTAAAAATCCCTTATGGGAACACCGAACCTCTTCCTCCACGTCCTTATGAGCTCTGGGTTAAGCGGCTCACCCGCGCTCACCGCAGCCCACAGTGAACCAAAGTTTAGCTTGCTGAGGTCGCATAGCACGAACTGCCTCCACGCTGTGGGAGGCGCGCAGAATGTGTTCACCCCATACTCGTCGAGTATCTCAAGATACCTCTGCGGGTCGAGTTTCCCTCTATAATCCACGGCGAGCGTAGCTGAGCCCGCTATGATGGGGGAGAAGAAGCTGCTCCAAGCAAACTTAGCCCAGCCAGGAGCGCTCAGGTTGCAGTGAAGGTTACCCGGCTTCAAACCTATAGCGGCAGCCGTGGTCATGTGTCCAAGCGGGTAGCTTGACGCCGTGTGTATCACCCTCTTCGGCATGCCGGTGGTACCCGACGTGAAGTAGCTTAGCACGGAGTCGTCGGGTGAAGTGGCTTCAGCCTTAATACTGGGAGATTCCCCCAATACTTCATCCAAAGGGAGCCAGCCCTCCCTTCTACCTGATACAAGCAGCTTAACGCAGCCCAGCGAGCCAAGCGCCTCATCTATCTTCGGGGCGCTCTCATAGTCCGCGATCACCGCTTTGGGTCTAAGCTCAGAGAACCTGTAGCGCAACTCATACGTGGTGAGGTTGGTGGCGCTTGGAACACCCATGAACCCACCCTTAAAGACGGCCAAAAGCGAATACCACTGCTCTGGTACAACCGGCGTCATAAGGTAAACAGCGTCCCCCTTCTTTATACCCCTCTCACAGAGGAGCTCCACGAGTGCACCAGCCCTCCTAAGCAACTCTGAATAGGAAACTTTTTCCTCCTGCCCAGATTGGAGGCTACGATAGATGAGCGCCGTCTGGGAGGAACCACCGTAAAGAGGCTCGAGCGCGTCCCCAACCCAGTTAAACCTACCCGGCAAAACAAGCTTGTTAAGCTCGCCCAAAACAGACTCAATCTCCAAGCGCCCTCCACCCCGAAGAGCGCCAGTAAACTTCGAGTATAGCTCCACTATACTCATTAACAAATTAATAACGCAAAAGATTAAAAAACTTATCCCTCCGATGACATCTGCAGAAAGTGGTTAAGACATAAGACTCTCACACAATCTACACACAAAATCTGAGCGCCACAACCATTATGCCTTCAGATGCCTAGAATAAATAGTACATTAAATGCAGACCAAGAGGCCATTGCAATCATTATAAGGGGGTGATGCCCAAAAGTCAACTTTTCACACCTTTAGTTGTTAGCTCACCCCACCCACCTTATACCCTTGGAAGCTTAGCTAATAGGTTGACGTTGAGCTTGACGCCCACACTGTTTTGGGGTTGGCTCCTCGAGGAGTTAAGGAAGAGTGCGAGTGCCTCAAGGCCGTCGACTAGTCTTGGACCTGGCCTGCTGAAATACCATGAACCATTCATAGCGTAGACGTTACCCTCCCTGACAGCTTGGAGGGTGGGCCACCCATCCCTGCTAGCGAGTGCGGCTAGCTCCCTGATTGTCCTCTCAACATCGTAGCCGCACACGGTTAGGAACAGGTGCTCGGGGTCTGCCTCCAACACCCTCTCCCAACCCACCCTGCGAGAGGGTGCACCCTTCACCCCGAGCACCTCCTTGCCACCCGCATATTCAACCATCTGGGGTAGCCAGTGCCCAGCGTTGTAAACCGGGTCAAGCCACTCCAAACAAACCACTCTAGGTCTAACGCTACGCGTAGAAACCTCCCGCTTCACCCTCTGGATTCTAGCTTCAAGTGAATCCACAAGCCTACGAGCCATATCCAACCTACCAGCGGCCTCCCCAACCCTCAGCACATCGCTCAACACGTCTTCGAGTGAGTGCGGGTTAAGGGTGACAACCTCCGGCTTCTTACTAAGCTTCTCCACGGAGTCCAAAACCACACTCGAGGAGACAGCGCACACATCGCACACTTCCTGGGTAACCACCAAGTCTGGTTGCAGCCGCGTGAGTAACTCCACGTCCACCTTATAGATGGGTCTCCCACTCCTCAAAAACTCCGAGACAAGCTTGTCCACGCTCTTAGCATCCATAGCCGAAGTGTCAAACACACTCCTTACCACAACAGGCTTGGAACGAACACTCGGCGGATAATCACACTCGTGCGTCACACCCACAAGCTCATCCTCCAAACCCAGAGCACACACAATCTCCGTGGCGCTTGGAAGCGTGCTAACTATCCTCACAGACACCTATAACAACAATCACACCTTTAGCTTTTTCCATTTAAAAAGAATGGTGTCCTGCATTAGGGAGCGGTTAATGTGATGGACAACTGTGGAAAATCGTTATCCTGACACCATAAAAAAGGACAACACACATAAAAGTATGTGGATTAGCATCCGAGTTTAGGACGCCCCTTAAATCCACGCACGGCGGCGCCCGGATGAGAGAGCGGTGTGCGGGGCACCTAAGCGTGAGAAACGGTTATCCGGACATAATTCCACGCACGATGGAAAGCTAGAACAATAGAATTTGACGGGCAACACCTACCAGATGGAACGGGGTCTTAGCGAACGCGGCGTCCAGCGTTTACACTACAAATATTAAAAAATCAACCTAAGTGCCAGCTATTAATTCCTACTTATAACTTATCCACCAAGATCATGTTCTTTACATTATACCCATGTTCACTTAAGAACTAGTAAAATCCTCTATGTAACGTGAGGGCGCTTGTATTCGTAGTTACAGAGGTTGCATAAAGAACAGCGTCGAAGATGTCCTTCCAACCACTGCGGATAACGTCGTACACGATTTGAACGTCATCTGGAGTCGGGGAAAGGATCTTAACTTCGCCTGAATACAAAACATTTAGAAATCCGCGAAGCGCATTCTAAGGTAAAAATTGTAGGGAGAGAGCCTTGGCCTCTTTCACCATCACAGCGAGCAACTCGATCAACATTAGCTGTGGATAACACAAGGTTTTATCAGCGAGCTACCTCAAATCCACACCCTGACCTTCACCCCCACCATCGGGAGGATGAATGATGTGTCAACTATTACTTCTGAGGGTTCGCTCACTTAGCTCTTCACCCACGCTTTCAATCTCCTCTAGCGTAACTTCAGCCCAATACTCACCCTCGGTTTTACCCATTGGAATAAGTTCAATCTTACCAGAGCTAACTTTAACAAGCATGGCATCACCCTCTCTTACCCCCACTGCATCAGCAAGCTCCTTTGGTATATAGACCATATTCTTCTTACCAATCCTAACTCTCCTTATCATACATACGCTTATTACCATACCAGCTAATAAGTTCTCCATGGAGAGTAATTTACGCCCAAGTATTGGGGTACTAGGGCATATTCATTCAACAAGACCTACCACCATTGCTTTCAAGACTCTCAGTACCAGCTCCTCCAAGTAGGAGATTCATATTTCTCCAAAACCTCGTCTTCCACGGAAAATACAAATTTACGCTCAGTACCGATTGTGCTCCAAACACGTCTTCTGTGTCTACGGTTTAAGGTGAGGATGGTAATAATACGAATACAAGTGTGGAAAAGGGTGGTGAATATGCGGTTGAGAACTTACCGCTACCGAGCGTAGACACCAAAAGACAACTACGGGTGGGGTGTTGTAGACCCCCAGAGTGACCTGCAGGCTCCAACGAGCTCTTGTACGCAGGAAAGGAAGAGTATAGTGAAAATAAGTATATACTGAGTGGTGACAAGTTTAGACAACCTCCACTACGCCTAAGAAACCAAAATCATAGTTCCAGGTACTGCACCCCCAGGTCGCGTAGCAGGTAGCAAAAAAGGCTCTATCAGACTAAACGGGGGTTCTCCAGGGATTCGCAAAACCGGGAAAAATAAGGCTCGCAATTTCTTCCTTACAGTTTACCCTCAAGGTGGCTGGAGACTTTCCAGTATAGGCGGGTGGGTGGAGGCTGGGATCCGGGAGGAGAGGAAAGCCAAACCGTATTTGAGTAAAATTGGCTTCTTCACCCTGATGGTTCAAAGGGATTTTCGAATAAAGCCAAGTGCCCAAGTGTGTATAGCTCTACCCAATAGATAGAGTCTGAGTGATATTCTCGGCCAGGGAAGCCGAGGTGTGACCCCAACAACCCCACCAACGCCCAAAAACCGTGGATTTAATTCACTAGTGGACGATTTTTAACCGAATAGGGCTTCTAGGATGACGGCGGTGGGGTGCGTGAACGCAAAATACTTCAAAGTAGGTTTGAGCTTTTCGGCTTTCAACCTATATCCACTCTAGTGTACTAGCTCCTATCCTAATACTTTGAATGCGTTGCACGAATGTATATGTTGACCAGTAAATCATTTGGGTAGCCCGGAGGGAGGTGTTAGGGCTCATTATGCTAGTACGCAGTTTGACCACCCACAGTCGAGGCACCTCACACATCCCTCCTGGTTGGCCAGGTTTTCGCTACCACACACCGTGCACCTCGTGAACTCTAGGCGCTCCTCTGGTCTAACAACAAGCCCTAATACACTCTTCGGCTCACTCATTCTGGATTTTGCCGTGGGAGTCGGGAGGCTCACGCCTAGCTCACCCATCATGCGCAGGGTGGTGTTCTCTGGCTGCGCTGGGTAGCTCCCAGCCCTCTGTGAAGGGGTGGTTAAAACTTGACCCGGCTTAGAGGTGTCCCTGTAGACGGTTATACCCTTCAATCCGAGCCTGTGGGCGAAGAGGTAGGCGCTGAGTACATCCTCGGGTTCAACCCAAGCGGGCATGTTTATGGTTTTGCTCACCGCGGCGCTCACCCACTTTTGCACTTCGTACTGGGCTCTAATATGGTCCCACCAAGGTATGTCGTACGCTGTCAGGAATATTCTCCTCATGTCTTCTGGAACCTCGTTTATACCTTGGACTGACCCCCCATTCTTGGAGACGGCTTCAAGTACCTTCTCCCTGTTAAGCCCTCTCACTGCGAGTTGTAGCTCGAATTCGGGGTCAGCGTAGTAGAACCTCCCAACTGTGGCGTGTTTTTCGAAGACGATGGCGTACTGGGGCTCGAGGCCTGACGATACATCTGCAATCATCGAGATGCTGCCTGTAGGGGCAACCGTCATGGTGTGCGAGTTCCTAGCACCCCTCTTAGCGAGGCTTGAGGCTTTATCCCAATCCATTGACCACCACTCCCTGTGGTGGTAGCCCTCGAACGGTAGCTCGCCGCACGCAAGCCTAGAGGAGTTGAAAAGTGGGAAGCATCCCCTCTCCTCGGCGAGTCTTATGGACTCCATCAGGGAGAAGAATGAGACGTATTCGGCTACCCTACTCATAAACCTGAAACCCTCCTCACTATTATAGGGTATGCCTAATGCGTAGAGGGTGTCCGCGAGCCCCATGATACCCAAGCCGATACGCCTGGTCTTCTTTGTGACCTCCTCGATCTCCGGGAGAGGGTATTTGTTCACATCTATCACACCGTCGAGGAACCTCGTAGCCACCTCCACCACCCTTCTAAGCTCATCCCAGTCGAACACCGCTTTTCCCCCATCTCGTTTCACGAAGGCGTAGAGGTTTATCGACCCTAGATTACACGACTCGTATGGGTAAAGTGGCTCTTCACCGCAGGGGTTGGTGCACCTAATCGGTCCAAGCGCCTCGTATAGAGGATTATTACGGTTGATATTATCAAAGAACACGAGGCCTGGGTCCCCGCTCTTCCAAGCGGTTCTCGCGATGTCCGCGAAGAGCTTGGCTGGGTCCACTTCCCCCCAAACCGAGTTGTCCCGTGGATTCACGAGCGGCCAGGGCTTACCGGCTGCGTAGTGCTCCCAGAACCAGGGTGTGACGAGCACTGAGAGGTTAAAGTTCTCAAGGAAGCCGGGTACACTCTTTGCACCCACGAATTTTTGGATGTCAGGATGGTTTATCTCAAGTATACCCATGTTCGCACCCCTTCTTTTCCCTCCCTGCTTGACCACGTCTGTTAGGGTGTCTATGATACGCATGAAGGAAACGGGTCCCGAGGCGGAGCCACCCGTGGACGAGACCCTGTCGCCCTCAGGTCTAAGCGGAGTATAATTAATACCCACCCCACCCCCCGACTTAAACACCAGCGCTGCCTCCTTAGCGGCATCCATTATGGACTCAAGGCTGTCCTCTACGGGTAACACGAAGCACGCGCTAAGCTGGCCGAGTCTCGTGCCAGCGTTGAATAGGGTGGGACTATTCGGTATAAACTTTCTTTGAGCCATTATATCATAGTAGG
>Ga0208151_100058_pt1 | contig 59651 bp, 61 predicted proteins | sample ECH_Bhost_MetaG_FD_187130 | JGI IMG/M metagenome (GOLD analysis project Ga0208151, IMG submission 187130) | Hot spring microbial mat communities from Yellowstone National Park, Wyoming, USA - ECH_B host_MetaG (SPAdes) (version 2) | ecosystem: Environmental > Aquatic > Thermal springs > Hot... | reverse complement strand
CCTTACAACAACATAAGGTTCTATGATGTTAGGGACTCAATGAGGTCAATCTTTAATTCTAATAAGTCTAAAAGCCCTTAAATTGTAAATGTTTGATATCCACATGGCTGGTATGGAAACCAGAAGTATTATCAATGCAGATTCTAGAATTGATCCTATAATATTGTATGACATAACCTGGCTCAGAAATACCAATACAAGAAACACCATGGTCCACATGGTAAAATATAATTCATAAACCGTGAATTCATACTTTTTATTTCCACCCATATATAAAGCTATGAGTACTGAGGATGTGTTGCTAAAGGCAATTATTAATATCAAGTTAACAATATTAAAGCCATTAATAAAAGTGAAAAATAATAAGAAGCTAATAGTCTGTAGAACTAATCCTAGAAGTAGTGCTTTTATTCCTAAATTAATTTTTTTGTTTATTGCTCTAATTATTAAAATTGTCATTAGACCTGCGAAGAACATTGATGTAAGTAGGTACAATTTAACATCTAAATAAATCAATAAAGAAGAAACCAATAAAAGTAAAGGCATGATTATTAGTAATTTTTCATTAAATTTACTTCCCATGTTATTCCTCATTCTAATTTTGCCCTTTACTATTTGATTGGTGATTATTAAAAAAATCAAAGAAATAAATAATAAGGGCAGAGTAAGTATTGAAAAAATGGTCGCAACAAATGCTGAAAGACCTATTGAGGATTCACATTGGCATGATGTCAATATAGGTATAATTTGAACTGCACCAGATAGACTGGTAATTTTATAATTCCTCAAAATGAGGATGGTATTATCTACAGCGAAGAATGAGGCAGCCCCCATTATAATCAGGGATAATAAAGATACCGTAACAACTATCCTACCTAAAGAAATAACTATTCCGTTATAAAAAATGATAGGAACATATTGCTTAGGTATGTCATCGTAAATCGAAAATACATAAAATCCATTATCGTTTTGAAGTCTTAAAGCACCTGACAATATCAAAAGCAAGAAAAACATTGCAGTTATGAATAAAGATTTAAAAATTGTATCCCTCTTTTCAATAAATATAAATGGAATTCCGGATAGAAAAATACCCAACAATTCTATATAAAAGGATCCGAATATTATCAATATTAAAGCTACTAATGACATAATAATCTGAATCATCGAATTTTCGTAGCGAACTAACAGATAAACTGAGGAGATTATGACCGTTAAGGAAATTAATATTAATTGTAGTATTGCATCAGAATCTATGAATGCCCTTCTAAACAATAGCAATAAAAATATTGAAGTAAAGATCGGAGATAGAATTTTGTATGTTATAGGTTTCATGGATAAAACCGAGATAAAATAATACCTAGCATGAGTATCATTATATAAATATTACTTGAACCAAACAATCTAATTGCATTTTTCATTGGTTCCATTTTATATCTTATAATGTTAATAGCCAGCATTAAAGTTGATATCACCAAAGCATAATCATAGATAATACCGAATCTTATAATGTTTGGAAATATCAGAGGAATCATTGAATAGAAAATAAGAATTATTGCATTTAATAAAATTGCCGTTGCGACCTTATCAGGTGACTTTATTGATGGAAGCATAGGGATACCTGCCAATTTATAATCATCTTTATATTTGGTAGCTAATGCCCAAAAGTGTACCGGTGTCCAAAGAAATATCAGGAATCCTATGTACAGGGAATATATGGAAATTGCAGAATTTACTGTTGACCATCCTGCTAATGCAGGAAATGATCCAGATATTCCTCCAATTACTATGTTCCAATAGGTCCTCCTCTTTAAGATAATTGTATACAGAAAAACATACGATAGAAATCCAGAAATTATCCATAAAGTCGTATAAATATTAATTAATTCCAGGGATACCAGAATAGAAATTCCCAATAGAATTAATGCAATAAAAATTATAATAGATTTTATTTCTGAAGCTTTTCTCCATGATGTTCTTTGCATATGTTCATCAGATTTCGCTTCAATAACGCCATTTAGTAAAGATGCTGAAAATGAAGCAAATGAGCCTGAAATTAATAAAGGAATTAGAAGATAAAGCTTATTTATATTATTTAGTCCTATAAAAAAGCCTGCTATTGCCACTAAGTCCAATAATAACGCAATTTCCGGCTTCATCATTGAAATTATTCTATGTCTCGAATTTTGCCCCATATATATTACCGATAGATAGATTTGATAACTGATAACCTTGAATAGAATTTGGAACAACAGAAGCTGTCTGATTTGTAGATGAATTTATTATTAATAAACCAACCATTGTTTCTGGATGAACAATACACCAATATGTATAAGTGCCAGGCTGACCAAATGACCAATTAACCCAGACCACAGTTCCAGTAATTGGGGGAATATTTACACTTACTATTGCTGAATTCTGATTTTCAGAATTACCGGGATTAATGGTTAGTGTATGAGGTAAATTATCTTGCTCTATAACTTTGAATTCTAATAGAACATGGGTCTTGGCATATATAGTAGGATTTGGATGACTTGAATTATAATTCCATCCCTGAGCATTTGCGTATAATACTATTAGCTCCGTTGAATTATATGATGCACTAACCCCTTGTGCCCCATTCCCCTGAGGTACCGACAAAAAGAAATAAAACGATAGTCCCGCTCCCAAAATCAATATCAATGCCAATGATATGGCTGTAATCCTACTCACCGTAAATCACCTCACTTTCTAGTATATTTTCATTGCTGACAGAAATTGGTTTAGTAGATGAATATACTAGATTTATAAGGAATATCAATTGTCCAATTCCCAGTATTATTCCCCCTATAGCTGCCGCATCTTGATAAGACTGAAAGATGCCGAAGTAACCAGCGACTCTTCTTGGCATTCCTAGAAATCCTCCTAGGGCCCATGGTACAGTCATAACATATGTCCCTAAGGCTGTCAGGTAGAAATGGGCTTTTGCTAGAGTGACATTATATCTTCTTCCCCCACTTAAGGTTGGGAATAATGCATATATTGCAGCAAAAGCCATCCCAGTAGTCATTCCTAATAATATAAAATGAAAGTGCGCCGTAACCCAGTAAGTTCCATGTATTAATTCATTTATTCCAACATTAGCTTGCATTACGCCAGTTACACCGCCTATCAAAAAATCAATTATTGCATTTAGTATAAATAGCATGGGCACGGTTAACCTTATCTTTCCTGTCCATAATGTTGCAATCCAATTAAAAACAGTAATGGCAGATGGAATGGCAACAAGGAATGATGTTGTTGAAAAAATTAAATCCCAAAATGTACCTAATCCGCTGTTGAATAGATGATGACCCCAAACTGTTCCAGACAATACCATCAACAACAATAAACCAATTACGCCACTTTTATAACTGTATACTTTTGTATTTGCATATTTTGGCAACAACTCATAAATTAATCCAAATGCAGGAATAACCGCCACATAAACTATTGGATGGCCCCAGAACCAAAATAGTATAGCATAACCCAATGCAGTTCCATTTGATCCTGTAAAAAATACAGGATTTATTAGATCATAAATCAACATAACATCAGCTACCATAGACACAGGGGCACTAGATAATATAAGTAATGCTGTAGAGACAATTGACCATGCGAAAAGTGGTAATTTGGATAATCTTATTGACTTATCTCTATCGAAAAATATCATCTTTAGGAAGATTATACTTGCAACATTAGCAGCAGTTAATATCAATAAAACGCCAGCGAGAGCAGCGAACGAATAGCTACCACCACCAGCCTCTGTAAGCTGGTCAGTTAATGGATAATAGAAATACCATGAGGCAGTACTTCTTGAGAAAATTAGAAGCACACCCCCTACAAAATAGAACCAGAACATTGCCGAATTAAGATGACCTAACTTATCACTCTTAATCTTTAGCATTGAAGGCAAAAGATAATAACCTAGCCCCAAAATTGAACCTGTAGCCCAACCATATAACATCAAAGTTCCATGCTCAGTTAAAAGGACATTATATTGAATGGGTGTTAAAAATGTAGGATTGGGATTCCACAATGAAATTCTCATTCCCACCCCTGCTAAACCTGCAATAAAGAAAAATAAGAGTGAAGTTATAATATACCTTATTCCAATCGATTTAGAATCATCCATGAAAAAGGCCGCAAAAGACAATTCTCTTTTCATATTGGATAATATTGCATTCTCTTGACTCCTCTCCTGTATTACTTCTTGTTTACCTTCAAGGAGATACTTTCTGTAATCTTTCGCATAGAAATATAGAAGAAGAAACATTATTATGAGAACACTTATAGTAGAACCAAATATTGCAAGTTCAAACGAAAAAATCATAAAACCACCACCTGACCCCTCATTTCGTAATGGTATTCACCGCAATATTCAACACATTCCATTATATATGTTCCGGGAACTAACGGGGTAAATGATATTTCATTGGTATGTCCATATACCGCATAAACCTGCACCCCAAATTGGGGTATATACAGATCGTGTATCACATCCTTTGAAGTAACGATAAGAGTGTAAGTAACATTAGCCATTAGTATTAATTTATCAGTAGTGATCGTACCATTAGGATATTCAAATTGCCAACCCCATTGATACCCTGTAACATTTATCACTACTCCTGAAGGGTCTCCATTGTAAGGTTGGGCAATATTTTTACTGGCACTTAGGGTATAATTATAATTTGCTAATGCCGATATTGCCAGAATTGCTATAACAGCAACCAACCAAATCAATTCATATTTAACTTTTTTATTCATTTAAAACCACCCTTTCTCTGTTATTAATAACTGGATAAATTACCATTGCAATAGTAAAATAAGCTACTGCTACTCCTAAGGAAATATATGATGTGGCAAAGGGTACAAGAGCCTTACCCGGATTGCCAGTATAAAATTTTTCAAAAAGTGGTCCGAGAATTAACATCGAAACAACAAAATAAACCACTATGCTCTCAATTAAGATTGCGATTATGGCTTTATCTTTGCTCATTGAAGGATAAATTAAATTAATCCTAATAAAACTTTTCAATTACAATTAAATGCAATTGTCTTGATAAGATAACAAATCTTAATTATATATTATTATCACAAAATTAAATATTTACCGTCTCATCAGGATTTATGAATACTCCCTATGGAGGAAAGCTCATAAACAGATTTGTAACAAAAAAAGAAGAATATCAGGGTGATCTAATAGAAACACCATTCATAGACTTTTATCTTGATTCCATAAAAATATCAGAGGGGGCATACAGCCCCCTTGAGGGATTTAATTACGCGAATGACATTGATTCCATCATTAACCAAAACATGCTTCCCAATGGTCTACCTTGGACAATACCGATTGTCTTTACAACTAGTGAAATAATCTGGAAAAAATTAAAAGAAGGTGATGATCTTTTTCTAAGGAAACCTAATGGTGGAATTTATGGATACTTAAATGTAGAAGAAAAATATTTTTTTGATAAAAAGGATGTGGCATTGAAAGTTTACGGCACCTTGGATGAAAGCCACCCAAATGTAAATGATATATTGCATAATTATACTAATTACGGGGTAGCTGGAAAACTACATTTATTTGGGGAGATCAAACATGAAAATTTCGGAGAGTTAAACCCTACCGAAGTTAGGAATATAATTAAGGAGAGGAATTGGAAAGGTATTGCCGCATATCAAGCCAGAAATCCACCGCACGTAGCCCATGAATATCTTCAAAAAACAACTCTCGAAATGCCCGATATTGATGGACTTTTCATTCATATAGTTGTAGGTAGGTTAAAGAAAGGAGATTACAAACCAAATGTTATAATTGAAGCCTATAAGCGTCTGATAGAAAATTACCATAAACCCGAAAAAGTGATTTTTTCCCCATTGAATATTACCATGAGGTACGGGGGGCCAAAAGCTGCACTTTTCCTTGCCATTATTAGAAGGAATTATGGTGCCACACACTATATCATAGGTAGAGATCAAGCGGGGGTTGGAAAATTTTATGATCCCTATGCAGCGCACCAGATATTTGATAAATTCGATATAGGAATGAAAGCGTTAAAATTCACCGAGACCTTTTACTGCAGGAAATGCAATAGCATAACTTCAGATAAAGTTTGCCCACATGGCAATGATGACCGGCTTATAATAAGCCAAACAAAAATTAGAGATATGCTGATAAAGAAAGAAAAAATTCCTGCGGAAATAATAAGGCCAGAAGTAGCTGAAGTGCTTTATGGTGATGATGTTTTATTGTGAACTTGATACATTTTTATTTTCTCTCTAAGGATATAAATTGATATCCACATTGATATCAATACTGCTTCCAACATTTCATAGACCCCAAGACCTAATATCCTAGGAATTAAACGAAATGATGATAGAATTCCAACAATTATGACAAACAAAGACGCTGTTCCAATGATTATATTAAAAAACTTATTTAGATTTTCAGTGTAGCTAGAATTTAGGATTATATAGATAGGCATAAGAATAAAATATATTAAGGCAAATATTAAATGTAGTAAATGAAAATCTTCATTAAAAACTCCTACCAAAGACAATGAAAATGATCCTATAACTATTAAATACCTCTGCCTGGAATTTTTTCCATAAAAAAAGAAATAAAGTCCATTAATTATTCCCTCGGTAAATATAGCACTATTAAAAATAAACCCGTATTGATGAATTCCCAAATCAGATAAGGCGTTCTTATACCATGAGAACCAAGGTGATATTAATATATTTAATATAATTAGAAAAATAGTAATCCACGGCCAGATTAGGGCTATCCATGAAAATAAATAATTTCTTTCATGGTTGGACATTATGGTATATGGGTTTTGTAAAATTTAAATCTAACTCATGGAAATTAAGAAACATTTATTTTCTCGAAATTATACAGAGATGTTGGGCCCGTAGCTTAGCCAGGTAGAGCGACTGGCTCTTAACCAGTAGGCCAGGGGTTCGAATCCCCTCGGGCCCGTCTGTATTTTGTAAGCGAATACGTCATAATCACCATGTTCCCTATATATACTTTTGTAAAATTCTTTTTTAATAACTACTATAATTAAGTTCATTTTCTAGAAATAATATGATAGAATCAATCATAAAGTACAGAAGGATTGTTTTAATAATCTGGATAATAGCTATTATCGCCCTGGTTCCACTGACTTCTCACTATAGTTCTTACATCAATTATGGAAATTCAACTTCCGGCATACCAAATACTGAATCTTCTCAGGTACAGTCAATAATATCTAAAATTTCTTCCCAGAATTCTTCACTCTATGTTCTTCTGATATCTAACCCATATAACATTACTACAGAAAAAGAAGTTCTAAATTTTCAAAATAAAATAGATAATTCCGGAATTAAAAATCTCAGTTCAACTAATTCTGTTTATACAGCTTATGCCTCATTCCTTGATAAATCTATAGGGAGCATAAAACCAAAAATAATTCAATTGTATGATAATTTTTCACATTATTCTTATTTAATGCTATCATTTCCATCAAACTTTTATAGGAATTATTCAAATGAATATTCAATAAACTACATTGCTAATATCTCGGGATACAATGGCTCTTCTTACGAAAAAACATTCCTTCAATTTTTCCAATATTCCCCAGCAAATTTGAGTATATTGAAGAGAATCAACTTGGCTGTTGAAGAAAGCGCATTTTCTTATTTCCATGATAATGAGAGTATTTTTTACGCAACAATGGTTTTGAAATACGTTAATATCACAACATTTCCTGGAAGTCTAATAGATAATGCTACCCAGTTTATATCTGGTATTTCTAAATTCAATTTTACAAAAGATGATTTGTTGGCAGCTCTTATGGAAGGTGACTTTGGAATGAATTACGTTCAGAATTTTGGGTTAAATGGGGTCCCTTCCTTTATCAGGGAGTCGTTCATAAATTCAAATGATTCAGCATCTTTGATTGTTATCACATTCAATGTTCCTAGCGGTTATATATCACCAAGTGGCTTCTATCCAGCTGCGGCCGCAACTCCAGTCGTAGAAAAATACGTTCATTATTACTTTGGGAATTCTGGATATCTCACCGGAAATGGTGCCATATATTATCAAACACAGCAACAGACATCAAAATCTGGTGCCTTTTTTGGAGCTATTTACATAATTCTATTCATAGCTGTTTTATTAACACTCTATTCTTACAAACTATCCATACTCAATTTGATCCTTGTTTCTGTAACGGTATTATTTGGATATGCAGCCATAATACTAACTGGGCTTATAGCCGGAAAAGTTTCCTATGTGGTAACATATACTTTGACAGCGGTCCTTTTAGGGATAACAACTGATTATGTAGTTTTCGTACTTTACAGATTTAGAAGTGAGCTAAAAAGAGGAAAATCTAAAGAGGAAATCCTTGGAAAGCCGCTTTCCAATTCATTGAAGGCTGTATTAATTAGTGGTTTAACAGTTGCATTCAGTCTTGGAATGTTCACTTTCATAAAATCTTTTGAAACCTGGGGCATTACATTGCTGATTGCGATTCTTATTACTCTTCTTGGAGTCGTAACATCATTACCGGCCATAATACCCTACCTTGGTCCTAAATCATTCATGAAAAGAGGTCTCAAAAGAGAGGATGAAATGGATATAAAAAAGTCTTACTTTTACAGAACTTCCAACTTCTCTGTCAAAAGATCTTTTACAGTATTCACAATAATAATTTTGTTGGCAGTTCCATCAGTCTATCTTTTTACAGAATATCCTACTACATATAATTTTAATGCGGGTCTTCCACAAAATTTAGAGAGCACCGAGGGATTAAACAAATTAAACTCCTATTTTGGGGCGAATATTCTATATCCCGTTTATGTCTTAATACCAAATGAAAATAGTTCTATTAATTCTTCACTTAATAATAAGCTCTATTATTTCACTAATTACTTGTTTTCCCTACACGGTACAAAAGAAGTAATAGGCCCATTTTCAAATGGATCAAGTATATCCAAGAATGTTTCGGCAGATTCATTTTTAGTGGATAATAATAAATATGTTCTATACACTATTTTCCTGAATTACAATCCATATTCACAGAATGCCATTTCTTATGTTGAACTGTTGAGAAGCAATAAATCTCTGTTGGTGGGTGGTGTTACATCCTCCATTATAGATGAAGAGAGGCAGAATAATATTGATTTTACCGAGCTGGCTATTCTCATTACCCTAGCAATTTTTATCATTCTCTCTATTTCATTCAGGAACATTAAATATCCGATAATATCACTTTCAGGAGTTTTTATTTCGATTGTTTGGACTCTATCAATTCTGTATTTTATATCAACCTACATTCTTCATCAAACTATAATATACCTTATTCCAGTCATATTATTTGTCATTCTCATGTCCCTTGGAAATGACTACTCAGTATTCATCTTCTCAAGAGTAAGGGAAGAGCAGGAGAAATTCGGGAACTTAGAAGGTATTAACAGAGGAATGCAAACATCCGGAAAGGTTGTAACATCTTTAGGACTTATTCTTGCTGGATCACTTGGAGCTTTAGGCCTTGTGCCTGTTGGATTTTTAGAACAGATGGGAATAGCCTTCGCTGTATCTCTTACCATTGACACTATGGTCATTAGAACATTCTATTTCCCTTCAATGATTAAAATCCTAAAAGTAAATTTTAAAAATTGATTTACAAATATTCTTATATTCTTTTTTATTAATTCAGTGAATGGATGAAATTGATCGGGAAATATTAATTTCGCTTTTAATGAAAGGTGGAATTTCTCAATCTGAAATTTCTAAGATGATCGGATCCTCTACACAGCGAATAAACTATAGAATGAAGAAAATGTTAGAGGAAGGTATTATAAAAAATTTCAAGGTCCATATTAATCCCTATTTCCTTAATGGAATGAATTTATTTGTTGCGTATGAAGGAACAAAGAATATAGATTTAATGGGAATAGGGTCTGTTTTTCGATGTTTAGAAAGAACTGATTTCTATGAATTGCAGGCTATGAATGAGAAAGAGCTTTTAGATCTGACGAATTATATGAGTGTTGAATTCGGAAATAAAATAATGCAATATAGGCCGAGGGTACCGGAGTTGAAAAACAAAATTAATTACTATGACCTATTGATTTTGCGCGAACTTTTAAAGAATCCGACTATAAATTATATTAAATTATCTCAGATATTGGGAACAAGAGCCCCATTGATAAGGAAGAGAATAAATAGGATGAAATCTATAGGAGTATTCAGCATAATTCCCATAATCGACCTTTCGAAAACTGATATTTTTCTATTCACAATAATTTCTGGAAGAAGATTAGAGAACAAACTAAATGTTAGCAATACCATATTAAAAATTATTGATGATAATGCATCTATTTATGTGGGCATTGAAAAATCCATGTCGAATATACGCAAAAACTTAAGTTATGTTAGGAAGATAGATAAAAATGCGGAAGTAATGGTGGTTTATGATTATGATTTTAGATCAGATTTTGCTGAAAGGGCAATAAACAATTTAATAGAGGCGGAAGAAAGCAATATGAGAAAAATTCTGCCAGAGGAAACTCCTTAACTTATTTTATATTCATTCATTTAATAGAAATTATCACTAAAAAATATTTATCTAAAATATTCCCTTAACAGACTGTTTAGCTATATATTATTAATTTTAATAATACTCAATATATTTATATCCCTGGGGCTTCTGATAATAAAGATAGGATGGATCGATTATAAAAAAGATAAATATAATGAAAATGATATTCTTAATCCTGAAGTCCTCATAATTCTGCCCGTCAAGGGAAAGGATTTTGAAATGAGTTATAATTAAAAATCTCTGAAAGAACAGTCATATAGTAATTTTAGAATAATCGCTGTAGCTGATTATAAAAATGATGAATCTCTTAATATACTCAAAGAGGTGGGCATTGAATACATCATTTCTGATGCACACTGCACCCATTGTAGCGGAAAAGTTCGTGCTATATACTCAGCAATTATTAAATACAGAAATTTTCAATACTATGTAATTGCTGATTCGGATATCAGAGTTGAGAGGAATTGGCTTGAGAAAATAATTAGACCTCTTTCGAAGAAAGGTATTGGATTATCGACTACATTCCCTAAATTTTATCCTGATGGCGGATTCTGGTCAATTTTTAGAATGTACTGGTGTATGATAAGAGAATCCATGATGGAATCTAATATCACTCGATTCGCGTGGGGTGGATTACTAGCGTTCAGAAGTGACCTCTTGGAAGATGAGAATCTGAAAGAATTTTTATCATCAATTTCAGATGATATTTCTTTATTGAATATTTGCAGAAGAAAAGGTCTTAAGGTTGCTTATGTGAAGGATGCAAGAGTCTTAATTCACTCTAATGATAGTTTTAAAATATTCCTGGAATGGAGTAATAGACAGACAGCCCTTTCCATCTCTTCCAGTAGCAGGATATTCCTTTTCGGTATGATATATTACATCTTAGCCTCATTCCTGATAATTTCAGTCATTGCAATGACGGTACTTGGGCATTATCTTTTTCTTTTATTGCTCATTCCCGTTTTTACATCTCTTACTTCAACTACTGAAATGCACCTGTAAAGAGTAGATTATTTATAATTCATAATTTTCTCCTTTACTTTTTTCATATATATGTACAGCCTTATATCCTTATATCGGGAAAATTCAAGAAAAATATTACCTAGAGGGGCAAGACTTACAACCTAAAATCAAAGGTTTGAATTCAGGGTGATCCCGGATGGTATTTCTGGATTAAAGTATGTGGATTTTTGAGGAAAAACTAAACCTTTTAATGCTATTTCCATAAATTTACCCTTGTTGAAAGGAGGCAAAATTATTCCAAAAGAATATTTCCCTGAATCCACATTTTCAACCACTCCTCTCCAGGAATTTGTGTAATAAACATTATCTAACATCTCTCTTTCACCCCGCTTCATACATTTTTTGAAGATTAGATCATTTATAAGAGAAAATGGTAGATCATCAATCAATCCCCTTCCATTGATTTTTAGCTTGATTTCAAGAAAATTTCCATTATATATTTTTATATTATTTTCTGAGTGATTTGATTTTTGAATTTAATTTCATCTTTTTCATATTCTATTGTAGCTATAATTATGGAATTACCCATCCTTTTTAATTTACTGGATGAGATAGGGGAATTAAGAATTTTGCCAGTATCCTTGTAATCTTTAGGCAGGGTTATGTGTGTTATATTATCCACATTTTTATTCAATTCAGCTTCCTCATCTTCACTAATTGTATCAAATTGAGGTGATATGAGTTCATTAAAGTTACCCTTGTATACCCTGGGATCAAAAGACTTAATTATCATTCTTTACCTTAGGCACGTGCAAGTGAACTGATTGATGTAAATTCCTTTTTGTTTTCAAGTCCGTAATTCTTAACCTTGGAAATATTGACACCTTTCTTCTTGGCAATATTCTCCACAACCTTCATCATCATCAAACCGCCAAATGATATAATGGAGCCAGTTCCCGCTCTGACGAAAAAGTTCCCTGATCCTTCACCATATCCTCTTCTTGATGCCATTCTAGCAAGATGCCTATATGATGCATAATATACAGCAAGCTAGGATACTGATTATTTATCCATTGCAAAAGAAGAAGTATGGATTTTGTGCATAGGAATTTAAGGATAAATAAACTAAATACAAGAAGGACATAGAATATAAGTAGAAATGAATTATTTGTACATCGCTTTTTCCACATTGATCTCGTTAAAGAGGTGAACTATGCTTTTAAAATCTTTCATGAATTCGGGAAAGGATGAATAAAAAAGAGAACTTTAAATGGTAGGATCAATTAAGAAGACTCCTTAAATCTTGAAATATAAATGAAAAATTATCAATATTATTTGCTAATTTAACATGTAGTTTTATAAGTTCTCCAATAATCTGATAGTACTAAATATCTTAAGAATCCAGCATCTCTAATGATAAAGTAGCATTTTCCAAAATTTTGCCAAATATAATGGTAGAATATACACCAATTTTGTCATTAATATTTTTTCTGATAATTGTCGGCGGAGTAAAATGTAGAAGATCTTTTTCGAATGATTTAGCTACAATTTTCTTATCTCCTAAAACAATGATCTGTAATTGATTAATGTCAAATGGAATCCGGAACGCAAAATTGCTCAGATTATGAATCAATTTAATTTCAAGAGTAATAACTTCATATTCATTCTGTTTTAAAAATCTATTGAGGGTTAATTCATATAAGGTCTCAGTTGATGTCGAATATAATTTTTCTATGTCCTTAATTTTACTAATAGAATCTGAAATATCTATTTCTTTTATGGCGTCAACACTAAAAGGTATGAGGATTCCGAATTTGTCAATTATAAATCTTGACTCGTTTTTCATTATGAAAAAGAATTTGATGAATGAATCAAAAATTACGATTTGTGAAAACTCACTGGTTATCTTTATAGATACAATCTTATTTATTTTGTAAATGGTATTTCTTCCAATGACTTCCCTATTTAATCTATTTATTTTAATTAGATTTCTTAATGCCCTTGAGATTATTTGATTATGTATATTCATTTTTGTTTTTTCTTCGATAAGTGATTTTATCTCCGAAAATTTCATTGGCTCTTTTATATATTCTTCTATTATCTCCTCTGCTAAAGTAACTAATGATATTTTTGGGCTCTCTGATAATTCAGGCGTTCTATGTTGTGATCCATCATCGTGAACGTAAATTAAATAGCGATATAATTTTCCTTTAACTCTAACGCTCTGTTTTCTCACCCTTGAAAGCTTGTTACATACAGGGCATAATTTCAAATTATTCATAGTGCTTTCTCCCAATGATTATTCATTTGCTCTACCTCATACATTCTTCTGCCATTTTATTAGTACATTTTCTCCAGCTGCCAAATTTTCAACTGTGATTTCATATGATTTTATATTATCATCTCTAATAATTATGAAATTTTCAGTTCTTCTTATTGACCTGGTGACATCTATAACTTCACAATGTGGCCACCTTATAAAATTTGAAATTATAGAAATTTTTAACATCTTTATTTCTACTAATATGCTGATCAAATATTCAATAGCACTATCGGGCCAATTGTATTCTATCCAAATGGATCTTTGTTCTCCAGGTTTAACTCCTTTACTAAATGATAGTAAAATTTTCTTTATTTTAGGTTCGTCTTGAATAAAATGATAGCTAATTTTGAAATTTTCATCTAGAGAACCTGCTTTGAATTTAAGATCCTCCCTGCTAAGTGGTGAATCTCCATATATCATGACTATAAAATAGTAAAATATTGCGTCTGTGGGATTTTTTATTAAATATGTAAATTTATGGTACGCCATCGTTCCATTTCCGATTTCATCCTTAAGATCAACTATTAATTTTTCTATTTGATATCGATTACCCAATTCAGGTATTTTGTTTATAAAATATTTCTTACCGCTAATAGTCTTTGATTCAATAAACCCTTCAGTCGCAAGGTTTTGCAATGAATTCATTAGGTTTTGATAAGTTAATTTATTTAAATCCAATCCATTATATTTTAATCTTTCAGCTAAATCCTTTATAGTAAATATCCTTATTTTAAAACCTTCTCCTGATAAAATATCCATAATTATATTTCTCAGATATCCCTTCTTCATTATAGGTTTTCGATTTATAGGTATATAATGGGAAAGCTCCTCATGCTGAATCTTCTTATAATAATACTTTTGCCCATATTTGTTCCTTGTCCAAATAAACGTCTCTTTTCCTTCTAATCCGCATTCTGGACATCTAACAATCTTAGCTACCATTATCAAACAATGATAAAAAAGTTAGAAATAAATTTATCCACCAATTAAGATTCCAGGTGTTATATTTGCCATGGTTATCAGGATTTAATTCTAGTTTAATATTCTAATATTATTAGAAAGTTAGAATATTCTAACTTTTCACTCGCATAGTAATAAGGATATATAATGGATGTTAGCTAGAATGAGAAATATAACATTAGTTAAAAATTACTTAACATTTCAGTCAGGTCTATTAGAGAGGATTATGAAACTCAAGACCAAGGCGTATAAATTATACCATCTTGTGTTTAAAAAATTCAAGTCAACCTTCAGTTTTTCACCCTCGATTGCGTATATATTTAGTCACCCTGGTTCAAATGAAAGTCACAATTTTAGTACAGAAAGTATAAAAAATTTTAAAAATTCTGGAAATCTGCCCTATTCGAAGACTAGGAGTAAAAACGATAAGTCTGAAGGAACTAGATTTATATTGATTAGTTCTTCAGGGATTAGCATAGTAAGAAGCAATGATATTCCAAAGGGTTTTAATAAATTTAAGATCAATATTTATCTAAGCGACCTTATATATATAATATTAAATAATCCTGAATTTAAAAAAAGATATAGAAATCTTCTTGAGAGATTACTAAATCTTCTCATTATAAATATATCAAACTTCAAAGAAGAATCTCTTACTCTAGAGGAAGAAAAAGAAATTGAAAATATTTGTTCAATTTTGAATGATCAATAATAATAGAACTATATATTACCATTTGGATAAGGGTGAATAGGATTTATTTAGACTCTTAATACTGGTAATATGTCGGAATGCATATTCTGTAGGATCATTAAAAAAGAAGCCGAATCAACAACGATAATAGAGAATAATGGATTTATTGCTATTATGGATATAAATCCAATTGCACCAGGACACACCCTAATTATATCCAAAGAGCATTACAAGGATATATTGGAACTTCCGGATAACTTAGCACCCGATCTTGTCGATATGATTAAAAAATTATCTCAATTGATGATTAACAATTTAGGTTGTGACGGAATAAACTTGATAAACTCCACAGGGCGGTCTGCAGGCCAAACTATTTTCCATTTCCACGTTCATGTAATTCCTAGATTCTCAGGAAAAAGCATAGGATTCCAGGAATGGTGGTTTTCCAGAGCAGGGCATTGGGATAGAGAAAGTCTCAATAAGATAGCTAATAAGATACTCGGAAATCCAAATTATAAATATTGAAAATAACTATGGATAATTATGGTTAGGCTTGAAAAAGATTCCTTGGGGACCGTTGAGGTTCCGGATGATGTTTACTATGGTCCAGAAACAGCAAGGGCATTGGCTAATTTTCCATATGATAGATTTATTGATAGAAGGATCATAGAGCATCTAATTGTAATAAAAAGATCATATGTCAAGGCATTTGCAGATGCTAATAAATTAGATAAAGAAAAAGCAGATTATATAATAAAGGCTGCTGATGAACTCCTTAGAAATAGAAGAGATGTAGATTTTCCACTAAAATATATTCAAGCTGGTGCAGGAACTTCTACTAATATGAATGTTAATGAAGTTATCGCAAATAAAGCATTGGAGTTAATGGGAAAACCAAAGGGTTCCTATGAAATTATATCACCCCATACCCATGTAAACATAGGCCAATCTAGTAATGATGTCTTTCCAGCTGCAATGAGATTAACATTCTATAGAGAATTGAAGAAATTCTCTGATGAAATAGATAAAACCATATCCAAGTTTCTAGAACTTTATAATGAACATAAGGAACATATAAAAACTGGAAGAACGCATCTTATGGATGCCTCCGCGGTAACATTTGGGGATGAGTTTAAAGCTCATGCCGATGAATTAAATTCACTAAAAGCTGATATAGATTTTATTCTCTCAAGATTAAGAAGATTAAACCTGGGCGGAACAGCAGTAGGGACAGGAGCAAACCTCCCAAAAAACATAAGAGATCTGGTTTATAAAAATATCAATGCTTATTATCATGAGGATTTTGTGCCGGCTGAAAATTTAATGACAGTAGAACAATTCACATCTGATTTTAATAGACTTGCACAATGGATAGCAAATTTTAGCGCATCTTTGATTAAAATTGGGAGAGATCTAAGATTAATGAACTCTGGACCGGTTGCAGGCTTTAATGAAATAGTCTTACCGGCCGTTCAACCAGGATCATCAATAATGCCCGGCAAAGTAAATCCTAGTATAATTGAAGCAGTTACTATGGCATCTTTCCTTGCAAGAGGATATGCAAATACAGTAAACGAAGCATCAATGAATGGTGAGATGGAAATTAACGTCTTCACACCAATAATTTATACTTCCATAATGGGTGCATTTGATATATTAACGGTATCTCTGTACATTCTTAGAGAAAAGGCATTAACAGGATTAAAGGTAAATCATGAATATGCCTGGGAAGTATTAATAAATTCACCAGGAACTGCTCTACTACTAAATCCTATAATAGGTTATGAGAAGACAGCTGAAATAGTTAAAGAGGCCAAAGAAAGGAAGATTCCATTTATCCAAGTATTAAGGGAAAAGAAAATACTTACTGAAGAAGAAATACAGAGAATTTTCAGCAAAGAGAATATGTTGAATAGGTAAATAACAAGGAAAAAATAATTAACGTGTTAAAAATATCGCAAGGATTAGTGATCAATGATGTATTTGATAGTCGAATCAGAAGAAGTCATAAGGATTCCTCCAAATAAAATAGGAGAGAAATACGAGGAAACCGCTAAAATAGAAGCCATAAAGAAAATGGAATCTGGAGTTGGAATCCTTGATAGATCTTTAGTTAGGGACTCTAACGATAGAAAATACATCGTTCTAATGGTGCTTGATGCTTCATTGAATGGAGAAGGATATCTAGTTCATGGAGATGGAGGGGTGTACCAACCAGTTAAAGTTAAGGCACTCGCCTATCAGCCAAATTTACAGGAAGTTGTTGAAGGAGAGGTTACCGATATTACTAAAATTGGCGCCTTTGTAAGAGTTGGACCAGTGGAAGCACTTTTACATATTAGCCAGATAATGGATGATAGATTGGATATTGATCTTGAAAACAAGAAGTTGATAGGAAGGGAAACGAAAAGAGATCTAAAAGTTGGAGATGTTGTTAGAGCCAGAATAGTTAGCATTTCCATAGCAGACTCCATATCTAAGGGCGTTAAAATAGGATTAACCTTGAGGCAAAATTTCCTTGGAAAACTTTCTTGGTTGAAAGGTGAAAATCAATGATAAAGTTAAGGGCATGCAGGGTTTGCAAGAGGGTGACTGAGGAGCAGAAGTGCCATGGTGATACCGTATTAGAATGGAAGGGATACATTTACATATTAAACCCAGAAAAATCAATAATAGCAAAAAGGGCCGGAATAAATCAAGTAGGTGAGTATGCCATTAAGGTTAGATAGAGATATAATCGTAAGCCAAAAGTTTCGAAACATATTCTCAAAGAAACCCGATGTTATAATTAAAAAAGAAACGCAAATTCTACTTTTATCTTCAAAGAACATAATAACAGTTGGCGATGTAGTTACAGATACCGCGCTTAAACTGGGTATAGTTCCAAAATTAGCAGTTATTGACCTCAAAACTAAAAGAGAAATTCCAAAAGAAGTTCAACAAGATAAGTTTGATAAGGTGATAAGGGTAAATAACCCTCCCGGTACAATTACAAAAGAACTTTGGGAAAGCGTTGAAGATGCCATAAAATCTAATGGAAATGTTCTAATCATTGTAGAGGGTGAGGAGGATTTGGCTTCACTACCGGCTATATATTTCTCCCCTAAAGGTTTTATAATACTCTATGGAATTCCAGACGAGGGAATCGCAGTAATTGAATCCGGGGACTCTGTAAAAACCGAAATAGAAAAATATATCAAAGAAATGGGGGGAGGAGCTTCATGAATATTGAGATAATAGAAAAGAAGGAAAATCCATTGCTAGGAAGGGTTCAAATTAAATTTCAAATTACACATAACATGGAACCCACACCATCAAGAGAAAAAATGAGGAATCTTATAGCCGCCAATCTCCACGCATCTCCATCTAACGTTGTAATTAACTATGCGAAGCCCATGTTTGGTGTAAATAAAACTATAGGATATGCTAAGATATACAATTCTAAGGAACAGGCTCTTAAAATTGAGTTGAAACATTATCTTAAAAGAAATGGTCTTTTAGAAGAAAAGAAACAGGAGTGAATTAAATGCAAAAGAGAGAATTATACTCAGTTGAGAATGGAAAACTGGTTAGAAAGAGAAAATTCTGTCCAAAATGTGGTCCTGGGGTATTTCTGGCTGAACATGAAAACAGACTTTCATGTGGAAGATGTGGATACACAGAAATAAAGGTAAAATAAATATTCTAAAACCATTTTAAGTTTTGATTAAAATGGTGGAATTTAAGATCGATGCCAGATCATTGAGAGAATTTGCTGATATAGTGGTAAGCCTTAACCAGGAAGCAAAAATAGACTTTACAAACAAGGGTCTTTCTACGAAAATCATAGATCCTGCACATATAGCAATGGTACTTTTAGAAATCGATAAGGATACATTTCAGGATTTCAAGGTTGAAGATGAAGAATCCATTGGGATTGATATAGAAAGACTACGAAATGCCATGAAGCTGGCTTCTTCTACGGATATAATAAATTTCAAGGCAGATGGTAAGAGGATATCAATTAAGTACGGTAATTTAAGTTATAACATACCTATTATTGATCCGAGTTCCATCTCAACTCCAAAAATGCTCAACTTAGAGATTCCCAATAAAATAATCACTGATTTCAACCTGGTTTTAACCGGAATTAAAGCTGCTGAGAACTTTGCAGATGTCGTAACCTTCCATATGAAAACGGATGAACTTAAAATATTGGCAAAAGGAGAAAGTGATTTAGAAAATGCCGAACTTTCGATACCTAAGAGTCTAGCGAAGGAATATGTTTTTAGTGAGGAGGCCAAAAGTTCCTATTCGTTGGATTATCTTTCAAATTTTGTTAGGTCTCTCGAATCTGTGACAGATATTTCCATTATGTTAAAGACTGATTATCCCCTGAAAATAGAAGCACCGGTATTTAATGGTAAAGGGAAAGTTACGTTTATCTTAGCTCCTAGAATTGAGAGTATTTAATCACATTTTCTATTCTTCATCTTTATATTTCCCTTTATTCTCAATTTGAATAAAAATATCATATTCTTGATTCCATCTCTCCACGGACGCAGTTTCTTTTCTCCCATCCTTCTCTTGTATTGAATAGGTATTTCAATATAACAATAAGCTGATGCGGCTCTAATTTTTATTTCCTCCGAGAATTCCATCCCCCCACTTGATGGGAGTATGTCTTCTAATATCTCTCTTTTAAAAACCCACATACCACTTTGGCTATCAGTTATTTTGACCATGAATAGTATCCTTGTCAATAAAGTAAGGAGAAAATTTCCAATCATATGCATAGTTGGCATAGCTTCCTTGGTCGAATTTGATAAGCGTTCCCCGTTTATGAAATCATATTTACCAATCAGTTCTACTAGACGCCTGGCTTCTGAAGGTGGATATGTACCATCGGCATCAAGTGTAACTATTATATCACCATTAACATTTTCAAATCCTTTCATATAAGCGTATCCATAACCTCTTATACTTTGATTGATAACTTTTGCCCCCTTAGATTTGGCTATTTCTGGAGTACCGTCTGTTGAATCTGAATCCACAATTATAATTTCTGAACCTGGAAAATTTCTTTTTACTTCGTCAATAACATGCCCTATACTCTCTGCTTCGTTCAAAGCTGGTATAACTATGCTAATCATGAAAATCACCTAATAAGTATCCTACTATTCCAGCAGATAATCTTAAAAACTCTATAATAGGGTGAGCCTTTAAATTGTTTACATTGAATTTTGATTTTAGTTTATATTTCTTATTAATATATTTTCTCCCTATACCATCGCTATACGCCTGCTTTAGCAATGATTTTAAATTCTCCCTAGGATAGTGATATATTACTACATCTTCGGCATAGAAAATATCATAGCCCTTCATTATGGCTCTTATATTTAGGTCAATATCTTCGGCCGTATGCATTCGAACATCAAATTTGCCGATTTCGTCTATTACGGCCTTTGAATATTTTAAATTATTACTTGGGAAGGTTACATCTTTTCCTTGAAATAACATCGGTACTCTTCCAAGATCGTTCCATTTAACGTTCCCTTTTTGGATGATCCTTCCTGCAACTATGGGTTTCTCAAAATGCTTCTTGAATTCTTCAAACCACCCTGGGGTTACCTCAGTATCTGAATCAAGGAAGATAAAGTTTTCACCCGTTGCCAATTCTATGCACCTGTTTCTTCCGATAGCCCTATTTCCCCTTACTCTATCCACCTTTAAAATAAGCTTATCTTCATAATTTTTTAAAATCTCGTAAGTACCATCAGTGGAGAAGGCATCCACTATAACAACTTCAGCGTTCTTACCCACCTCATTGGATAATGAATTTAATAGCCTTATCATATTTGTTCTATCGTTTTTAACTGTTATTAGAATGGATACCTCCATCGTGGATAATGAAAATCAATCATTAAAATTTAATCGTATTTTTGCATTATTTAGAACATGTCTCATGAGCCCTATGAGTTAGATGATGAATTTGTAATGCAGATGGAAGACTCTCCACCATTTCAATGGCTGATAAGCTACACCGAGCGTTTTATTTCATGCTCTACAAGGACTAAGGAAGGTAGACCTGAGATACATTCAGTTGGAAATCCTTTTACAATTTCAAGGATCTTTACTGATACTTTCCTAAACAAATCATTCGACACCTCATTAAAATTATTCGGAGTATTCATAACAGTTTCAGGAGAGAATCAGGAAATAATCTCAAAAATGAAAGATTATCTGGGTGAAGCAATAGTAATATCCCAAGGAGGCAATGCCAAGAGAATAGCAAGGGAGAAGGGGTTTGATTTCTACTCATTGCCCAGAGGTATACCTTCCAGATTCCTATTTCCAGAAATATTAGGTTGTTTAGCTTCAATATTTTCTATAAAGATTTCATTAGATAAGCTTAAAAGAACAATACAAAGTCTTACTCCATCAACGCCTACTGAAAATAATATTTCAAAGATATTAGCATATGCCATATCTAGAGATTTCATAATTTCAGTTAATAGAAATTTAATTGGAGTAGGAAGGAGGATCCAGGATATGATGCTTCAAACCGTTAACAGAGTTCAAAATATTTACTGGGATGATCAGCTAGAACTTTTCCTTAGAGATTCTAAAAGAAATGGGAAAATAATTATAACTGAGTCATCAATCGTAATAGAAGATCCGCTAAACCAATTAAGCTATAAATTGCGAGATTTAGATCTGATCTCTGTTTTAACCATCATTGATTTCGCTATTAACTATTATGCGATCATTTCCAAAAAAGACATTTCATTCTTGGATGCTTTCAAGGATTAAATCGATTAAAAGCAATATTTTCCATTTGATTTATTAGCTCATAAAAATCATAAAATGATGTTTACAAATTATGGAGAAAATATTTATTTATTTACTTAATCACTTATAGTATAATGAGAGAAGATATTGTGTCAAGTTCAATTTCCGACTTCAGGAAAAGAGAATATATAGAGTCTATAATGCTTATTTCGAAAACTGGCGTTCCAATTATGGGAAATCCTCCTCAAACAAACCAATCAGATTTATTTCCAATTTTAACAGGGGTAATATTTGGAGGAGCAGAAGAATTGTTAGGAAAATCAACAGGGAATGTGAAAGAAATTTTTATAGAATCTGATCAACCTAGATTCATCAAGATTAATCCCATGGGTGATAAATACATTATTGTTACTGTATTTAGAAGACATGACCAAAACATAATGAGTGAATATAATGAGTTTCTAAAAAGACTTGAAACTGCATTTAAATAACTTAGATCCTCTTAAATCCTCTTAGAGCATATTCCGAACCCATCTTCCAATATAGAAGCACCCTATTTTTAAGTGTTAAATCTTCCCCCATTGGCCTACCTATTCCTTTTATGATGGCTTTCCTTATGCTCTCCATATCACCATCAGGCACTTCCAGGTATACCCTTCCGACCTCATTGATGAAATGAGCGTCGCTCCCTGCTGTCTTTCCTACATTCAGTGAAATAGACAAATTATTAGCTCTATTATTGCATCCTTTTCCGCATCTAGAATTTTTAACTTCAACGGCATCAAAGGATTTTACGTATTTTTTGCCTATCCCATTAACAATTCTATAGGGATGTGCAAGTACCGCTATTCCCCCAGCATCGTGTATTTTCTCTATTGTTTCTATCTGTGTTAGACCCTTTGGTATTTCATGTTCAATAAAAAGTGCCAGTATATGACCATCAATGGAACTTACCTCTTCACCGGATATGGTAATGATGGATTCAGACTTATATATATTGAATTTATTGTGATCAGAAATGCATATAAAATCCAAACCTAACTTGACTGAATATTTAATTATCTCCTCCGGGTCTGATCTTGAGTCTGGGCTATATTTAGAATGAATGTGAAGGTCTCCCTTCATTTTATCTTCAATCCTTCAGGTACCTTATCATCAACCACAATATTCTCATCGTTTACCTTCAAAGGGATTTTCCTGCCCTTATGATATAGAACTGCAATGGTTTGGTTTCCTTCTCTCTGGGTTTGCAGTGAATATTTTTTAAATTCTTCTATACTAATTTCTTGGTTTATAATTTCGAGATCATCCAAGGTAACCTTGTCACCAGGTTTCGACTTTTCAGGTGGTGTTAAAAGATAAGTTTTTCCTTCATATTCAGTAGCTAAGAGCATTCCGTTGCTTGTTATACTTCTGATATTTGCAGGCTTAAGATTTCTGATGATTACAATTTTTCTACCAACAAGTTCTGTCTCAGTATAACTATCCCGTATTCCAGATACGATTGTCCTATTTTCATTTCCAATATTTAGGTCTAGCACATACAGTTTATCAGCATTAGGATGAGGTTTAGCATTAATTATTTCAGCAACAACCAAGTCTAGAGGGATAGCTTCCTTGCTCTGTATTTTTTCATACAGTTTTTCAGGTTTTGTTACAACCTTAAACACAGGTATTTGTGGATCTGTATTTATCCTAAGTGGAGTTGTAAATCCCATCCAATTCAATACTTTTTCAGATGATTTAGGCAAGAAGACTTGAGCGTCCATAGCCAAAATGTAACTAAGGAAACCCAAGGTATATAAAGAAGCACTGCAGTTTGGGCCCCTTGTTTTACATGCATCCCATGGTTTCCTGTTGGTAATATATACATTAGCATATCTCGCTAATTCCATCCATTCCCTGAAGGCATCCCTTATCCTTACCTTTTCCATATTTTCAATAAATGAGTTGTGCTTTTGTCTTGCTATTTTCATGGCTTCAATATCTATTTCATTAAATAATGATTCATCAAATGAGACGGGTCCATTTTTAAATAGCAATATAAGTGCCCTGTTAATGAAATTTCCATATTTATCTATAAGTTCAGTGTTAACTTTATTTTCAAATTCTTCGATAGAAAAATCAGAATCGTGTCCTTCCGGGAGGTTATAATATATTCCAAATCTGAGATATTCTGGATCATATTTATCTAAAAGCTCAGGCATAAAAAACCCTACATTTGCACTCTTTGAAAATTTTGAACCCTGAAAATTTAGGTATTCATTTGCCGCGATGAAATAAGGCAATTGATAATTTCCATGGGCGATCAACATGGCCGGCCATATAATGCTGTGGAAAGGTATGTTATCCTTACCCATGAAGTAATACTGCTTTACCTCTGGATCAGACCACCAATTTTCTGCGTCCTTAAAAGAGTTTAATGTAACCCTGGTCCCTGTGAGGTATCCTATTAACGCTTCGAACCAAACATAGATCTTTTTACCATTCATTTCGGGAAATGGAGCATCGACACCCCATTCCAAATCCCTCGTTATGGGTCTATCTTTAAGACCTGACGATATAAAATTTTTTGAAAAAAATATCACATTTTCTCTCCAATGTTCATTGGAATTTATGTAAGATTCCATCTCTTTCTGTAGAGCAGAAAGCTTAAAGAACAGATGATCTGTTTCTTTGAAAACAGGTGGATTTTTACAAATGATGCAGACTGGATCTATCAATTCTGATGGCTCTAGAGTAGCTCCACAGTTTTCACATTGATCACCCCTAGCTTTTTCATATCCACATCTGGGGCACTTGCCTGTTATATACCTATCAGGCAGGAACATTTTATCGTGTTCGCAATATGGTTGTACCATCTTACCTTTGTATATGTAACCATTTTCCATCAATCTCTTTATAAAATTAAATACTGTTTCCTTATGTATTTCCCATGATGTCTCAATATAAGTTGAGAATTCAATATACATCTTTTCAAATATTTCCTTGTTTATTTTATGATAATATTTCGCGATTTCTTCGGGTGTTTTGTTTTCCTTCATTGCCCTTACCGTAATTGGAGTCCCGTGTTCATCACTACCAGAAACTGAAATTACTTCTCTATCCATTAATATATTGAATCTTTTAAACGCGTCATAAGGAACGTACGCTCCCGCCATATGCCCCAAGTGAAGTGGTCCGTTTGCGTACGGTAATGCTGAAAATATAAGTCTTCTCTCTTTCATCAGGGTATAATTTAAAATATTAATTAAATATTGCTAAAAAAAGAATAAATTAATGGGCTCTTACTCCAGTTCTTCTTGGAGCTCCAGTTGTAAGGCCATATGATGCAGCTAAGTATACTAATCCTGCTATCAGTGCTGTGAATATTGCTAGATATAGGAACGTGTTCTTTCCGCCGGATAGCATTACTTCTGCATACATCATGGAAAGCCCGGTTATTAGATATGTCAGTTGGAAATACTTAAGATTGCTGCTCGACGTTACAAATCCTACAATATAGGATACCAGGGCAAAAGCAAGCAATGTTATTCCAATGTATAGTACTGCAGATGTTATCCCCTTAGATATCTGGAACACATATACCAGCAGGAATACGCTAGCTAAGAAAGCCAATACTCCGCTCACAACTTTTATGTTACTATTTTTTTCCATCATTTTTCACCTCCTTTTTACATTATCTGGTCTATTTCAGAGTCTAAGCCCTTCACGCCTATCTTTGAAACTGATTTACTTGAATCTAAGAAGTACGGGGAATTTACTCCTGTCAGTACTACAAGTACCTTAAACTCCCCTTTCAATGTTGGATCTATTGAAGCACCCCATACTATTCTGGCCATGGGGTTCACTTTTTCCTGAACCATCCTTACTGCGGTTTCTGCCTGTGAAATAGTCATATCTTCCCCACCAACTACCCTTACTAATGCACCCTTTGCGGTGGAAATATCTGCTTCTATTAATGGTGATGTAATAGCTTCATTTACAGCTTCTTCAACAGTTGCTTTGCCACCAGTGCTTTCACCTATACCTATCATAGCAACTCCACCCTCTTTCATTACTGTGAGTATATCAGCATAATCCAAGTTAACTAGTCCTGGCTTTGTTATTATTTCAGTAAGTCCTTTGAGTGCTTCCATCAAAAGTTCATCAGCCACCTTAAACGCTTGATCCAAAGGTAACCTTGGAACTAGTTGAAGTAGCTTGTCATTCGGTATAACTATGGTGGTATCTGAATACCTTCTAATTTTATCCACTCCATATAGAGCATTCTCCAACCTTACCTTACCTTCAGCCGAGAAAGGCAGAGTAACTATTGATATAACTAGGGCTTTCTGTTTCTTGGCTATTTCAGCAACAACAGGTGCTACACCGGTTCCGGTACCTCCACCCATCCCTGCGGTTACAAATACAATATGGGAATTTCCTATTACTGAAACTATATCGTCCCAGCTTTCCCTTGCTGCTTCCTCGCCAACCTGGGGTAAAGCACCTGCTCCCAACCCACCTGTTGTCCTCTTTCCGACAAGCACTTTTCTATGAGCTTGCACCATTAACAAGTGGTGTGCATCCGTATTAAGTGCTACTAATTCAGCCCCATATATGCTTTCTCTTGCGCACCTTGTTATGGTATTGGTTCCACTCCCTCCACAGCCAATAATTTTTATGTTTACCTTGAGCTGCTCAACTATTTTGGCCAGCTCTTCGTCATCTGGACTGGTATAATTGTTTACCATAGATGTATGTATGTCAGACGTAGTATAAATATCTTTCTTATCAATATCTGACGATTGTCATCTATCTTTTCTCTAGGTCTTCACCGCCTGAAAAAATCATGCTTAGGAATTCATATATATCTTCCATCCCCTCGTCACTCTGACTTGATACAAATTTACTTTTTCCCAAAATATCAAAAGAATTTATGCCTTCCATCATCTTTTCTGCTAACAATGCACTCATTCCGGCCTTCTCTTTCTTCAATGCTTCCAACAGTTCGTCTGGATTCTTCTCCCATATTCCTATGTAGGAACGTTCTTCTGGGGAAAGAAGATCTGATTTAGATATTAAAGGAAGTAACGGAATGTAAAATCTGGTCAATACACTCATGGCCAGAAATTTTGATGAAACGAATGAACTAGGAACCTTAGCCAAAGTTGAGTCGATCAGATACACAATAGCACTATTTCTTTCTCCAAGGGTCCGGATAATTTCTCTTGAAGATTGTCTGAATGCGAAAAGCTCAAGCTGCCCAGGAACATCTATTAAAATATAATCGGATTCATATGCATCTATTTCTTCAGCAAATTCATCAAGATGCTGTATTAGTAAATCAGAAGCAGCTATTTGAGCTCCATTTGGACCGAGATCGTACTCTTGCATCACCTCAACCAGCGATATTTTCTCCCTTATATCAAAGTCAGGAGAATATGGTATATATTCTGCGCCGGGGTCCAGATTAAATGTAGCTGCATCTAGCTTTATATTTTCAAGCCATCTTTGGAAACCTGCCACTAATGATGATTTTCCAGCACCTGCGGTTCCGACAAAATAAATCCTTGGTATCATCCGAAATCTTCAAGCGTCTTTACATTATTATCTTTTCCCACCATTTCTGAATAGAAGAGTTCTTCCATAGATCTGTTCAATATCTGTATTCTTTGCCTAACATAATTTGAAACCCCGAAATTTTCCATTAACCAGTTCGCGTCATTCATGTATTTGTTAATATTTCCTAAATGTACTGTCTCCTTAACTAGACCACCACATTTAATGCATCTATTGTTTAAAGGGGGTCTCCTGTATTTAGTATTGCAATTCATGCACCTGAATCCCTGTGATCCATATTTCCTTAAATTCCCCATCATGTCTGGTATAAAATGATATTTCAATATTCTCTCAGCAACATCGTTTTCATCCACCGCACGAATCTTAACTGCAAGTTCCATTTGTTTTTTCAACTTCTTGGACATTGTATCTATGCTTTTGTAAGACGATTCAAGAGTCCCATTATTAATATCTGGTGTATCATCACTGAAATTGCAATGTGGATACAGGTTCCCCTTTTTAACTTCATCTCCAACTGTTTTCACAAGATTACTCAATTGTGATGGTGATACATAATTTCTTGTTAATTCGAGCAATTCAAGTGGGTAGTCTCCGGTTATGTCAAGATTTAATGCTTCTTTATCTATCTCCAGGGGGTTTATTTTTGTCGAGAGAACTAATGGAGCATCCATCATTGAACCTCTTGTATTTGGTAAGAAATCCACTGAGAAATTTATTAATCCATCGAGCAACAGCATTATAGAGTCTTCGTCTCCATCACAGTTTCTTCTTTTTGCTGCATGGAAAAATGGATGTGCATAACCCACATTATCCCTTGTGAAACCAATTATCCTTCCTAAAATTCCTCCTGAAGTATGAGGAGCCAATCCTATTATAAGATTTCCAATTAAATCTTCTCTAGATTTGCATTTGTAATATTTGTCCAATCCGTAAAATTTTTCCAAAAGATCATCGATGAAATTTGAGACCCTTACCATATAGTCTCCAGCTCTCTCATTTATAACGATATCCTGGGGGTAAATTTCTAAAATCTGCTCATCAGATACCAGTGGTTTACCTTTATAATCAAAATTGTATCCGAGTTCTTTTGCCTTCTCCACACTCAAACCTATTTCCTTAGGCCTAAAATGAGTCAGAGGAAGATCAGACATATCATATCTACAAGTTCCATCTTTAAATGGATACACTTTATGATATGAACGTAACATCCCTTTCTCTAAAGGCTCTGGGGTAGAGGATGCAGACATTAGCGACTTCACTCCCCGAAAATCTGATAATTCTTCCATCCCCAGTTTTTTTGCCTTTTTCTCTATTATAGTTTTAATATCTATATCAAATTTTTTTGTTTGAGTCGTTGCCTCTGTTCTTTCTCCGCAAGTTGGGCATTTATATTCATATGTTTCAGTACCACAGAGTTTGCATTTTCTTACCCGCATTTCAGCCCCTTTTAATTTAATGTAATCGTTGAAATTTCTTTTATTTTTCAATGTATCTCCCAATGGAAATAGAACATGCACAGGTGGGTCCATCGATCTTTCTTGAGCCTTCTCAGGCCTTCCCATTCTAGCGCCTATTCTGGATGGGCCTTTAGCATAAATTGGGAAACCCGCCATTTTAGATAATGATGTTAGAACATCCTTATCAAATGGAATGTCAGTTACCTTTTGGATTCTGTTTCCTACAACTTCTAAACCTAATGGAACTAAGAGATGTTCATAGGAATCTGAGATAATTAAACCTCCCTGAACAATGTGCTCAAAAAGTAAATCTTCCAATATTCGCTTAATCTTATTGTCCAATGGTAGTACAAGGCTTCCCTCTTCTATCCTAGCCCTTTCAAATATGAAGTCTCTAAGTGATTTTATATCTTCAAAATTCAAGTCATGCCATAAAAGAGTATAATCGGGATGTAAAGGTAATTGGAATTCTCTCGAAAAAAAGATTGCTTCTTTGGCATTTTTAAACACTTTAGGCTCCAAGCCCTTTTTCTTGACTAATTTTTCCCACCATGACACTGTAAAAGCTCCTGGAAACAATGTTTTATTATTCTCCAAAAATTCACCGAAAGAAATTAATACTTCACCTAAGTCAACTACCTCTTTTATTTTATCCTTATAATAAAAGTAGTCACCCATTGTTCTTAATTTTATAAGCGATCCATCATCTAAAAGTACATAAGGTGTGTCAATATTTTCATTGGTAGAAATAGCTGCAGCCTTCCCTGGCCTCTCAGTCTTAATTTGTGTCCCTATGGCAATGAAATCGTCCAAAACCTTCATAGTTAATGGATGAATGGCTACTGCTGCCAAACCAGTGTTTCTTCCTCTACCGTACCTTAGTCTGAAACCCCCCTTCTTTGAAGGATATGATAGGGCCGGCCTACCTGCAACCATTTCTTTCAAATAATTGTAATTGGGTTTCGTAGCATCCTCCTCTTTTTTTTCTTCTCCAAATTTCCATCCTTCTAATTGAAAAATTTTGGCGTACTTCTTAAGTTTTGAAGCTTTTAATATTAATCCCTCCGCAATGACTAATGCCATTCCTCCCCTTACCCTATTTGTCTCTATCAATTCTAGATCTCTGTGACCTGAAACTTCAATTTCTTCAGTACCTTCACCTGTAATGCAAACTGGAGAACCCCTTATGGCAATTTCAATCTCTTCTGGGGTAGGAACGTATTGAAGGTGTTGAATTCTTGCGTAAAGTGGAATTTCTTCTTTATATCTTTCTATCTCATCTTCTGTAGGTATATACCTTTCAATTCCGAGTTTTCTCCTTATTAAATCACCTATCATTACACTCAGTGCCTGAGCTGTTCCGCCTGCGCTCCTAATAGGACCTGAGTAATAGATACAGAGAAAATTCTTCCCGTCTCTCTCTTTAATTTTAACTCCTGTTATACCTTCAAGTGGAGCTACCAATATTCCTTCTGTTAAAACTGCTAATGCTGTTCTTATCCCCATTTCTATCTTTTGTTCTTGAGTTCCATTATAACTGTTGGCAACTTCCAAAGCTATTTCTATCGCAACTCTCTCCCTATCATATTCCTTTTCCAATTCCCTAATTTTATCTGCTACATCTATCTTTATTAAGGCAGCTACTCTTCCTGCCAAGTCCTCAGCTTGTGGGATTTCTACTTCGGTTTTTGGGTCAAGACCAATCGAACGGGCCTTCTTTGCAATTTCATATTCTCTATTGGCCCTTTCCTTGATATTATTATAATAATCTTGGACCCAACTCATTATCATTCTGATATTTTCTTTGAATAAAAATTTTTGACAAATACAACATGACAAATACAACATAGTTAGCTGTCGAATATTTGGAGCCCGTAAAAATTCTTTCGAATACAAATCATAATTCAATATTATCGAGATTAATTATCCTTTTTAATGTTCTCCAACTTTTTCTGACGTAAGGTGGTAGAACTTTATTTTTAGAATAATACTCACTTATGAATCTGATAGTCCTCTCATCAGATGGATATCCAGAACCAAACTCACCAATTTCCTCTTTAATCTTTTCAATTTCTTTTTCTCTTATAACCTTGGCTACTATACTGGCTGCTCCAACTTCCGGATATATTAAATCTGCCTTGTGCTTCGCTGTTATATTATGATTGCCGGACAGCGAAATCAATAAATCTTGAAAACGCGCCTCATTGGTATCAGGGCAATCTACGATATATGACCCTTCTTTTTCTATCAGGAGTGAGATGTACCTAGCTTCCATAAGGTTTAGTTCTCCTTTTAATACATATTTATCTATAGTTTCTGGCGGAATTATAATGTATTCTATTTTTTCGCTGTGTTCCTCCAACTTCTTAAAAATCTCCTCCCTTCTATTCTGGCTCAACAGTTTACTATCCTTTACTCCTATTTCTCTTAGCTTCTCACTTTCACCGCATACCTTTGCGATAACCATAGGGCCTATTAAAGGACCTCTTCCTGCTTCATCTATACCGCATGCCAACTTTCTACACCCCGTTTATTGTTATACCATATTTCTCGTCATACTTCCTATCAAAAATGGCATATATCTCTCCAAATTCTGTCTTGAGTAGGTAATGAAACATAATACCCTTTTCCTCGCTTATGATTTTTGCCTGGATATTTCCTCCAATTTTTATTTTATATGGATGGATGAATAATTTTGATCCCTGGAAATTAATTATATTATAACCCAAAAGTTTTGCCGTTTCCTCCTTTTTTGGATTATCGAGAATTTCTTCCTTTTTTCCTTCCTCCACAATTTTTCCATTGCTTAAAACTGAAACTTTATCTGCCAATATAGCGCAATCGTCCACATCATGAGTAACGTATATCACAGTTAAATTCATGGACTTTGCTAAATTCTTAATATACCAGCGCATGCTGTTTCTCAGGAATGTGTCCAAAGAGCTCAGAGGTTCATCCATAAGAATTATTGATGGATCAATGATCAATGCTCTTGCCAAAGCTACCAATTGCTTTTGTCCACCACTTAATTCTATTGGATATTTATCTAATAGATTCTGTAATCCAAATTTTACGCTATATTCGTTTATTTTTCTTTTAATAAAGTCTTCCTTGTATTTTCTAACAACTAACCCATATGCAATGTTATCTCGGACAGTCAAAGATGAGAAAAGACCTAAGTCTTGAAATATGTAAGCAATATTTCTTTTTTCAGTAGGGACATTGGTAATATCCCTCGCATCCAAAATTATTTTGCCTTTGTCCGGTGCTATTAAACCTGATATTATATTCAAGAGGGTGGTTTTTCCTGTACCTGATTGACCTAAGATAACCCTAAACTCCCCCGGAAATACATCCATGCTGATTGAATCTAGAACATATTCCTTTTCAAACCGTTTGCTTATTCCTTGTATAGAGATTTTTGCTTCCAGATTTACCACTTATCCCCATCATGTATATTAGGAATGTTGAAATAAATATTACAGTCACGAAAAGCTCGCTAATGGCGTAGGCGATACTTATCTTTTTTAACAAAAATTCATTGTAGATTTCAACCGTTAATGTTACTGTGTTCTGGGTATAAACTGTTGCTATGGCTGAAAATTCACCCATAACAGTTACAAATTCCAAAGCAACTATCCCTATAAAGCTACTCTTTATTCTCCCTAAATAATAAAATATAGAGGCCCCGATTCGCGAATCTCCCAGAATAAAAGGAGAATTTCTTTCTGAAAAAGGAATACGCAATATGGAATCAGAATAATTTCTTGCCATAAAAGGTAGCGATATGGCAATAAATATCAATACTATTATGTACGGTAAGGGCAGAATTGATTGATAAATCAAGAAATATGATAAAGCAATGGCAATAGGCGTAAGTGCAGTAGAAGTTATGAAAATCAGTTGTGATTTGTAGCCGGAAATATCAGAAAAAACAAAAATTAACAAAAGTAGAGATGAAAGTATGGATATAGAACTGAAAAGTATGGTATTTAACAAAGCCAATCTTACAGTATAGGTATTCAATAATGAAAACATTTCCCAAAATGGGTTGTGTAAGAAGAGAAATATTATGGGAAAATAAAGTATGAAAAGAATAAGTGCCAGAAGTAGCAAAGCAATTAGCGACTTTCCTCGGGAAAATGCTTTAAAATTTTGTGGTTGAGAAATTGAAGGCAACCTTGAAATTATTAGATAAGAAACAACAGGAAAAAGTAAAATTGAAAATTGTAGAATGGCCATCATAGATGCATTAGAGAATGGATAAGGCCCCGGCATGATGTATGTCCTCTTAAAGAGGTATATTAAGACTTCGAATGTAGAATACCTTGGACCACCAATTATTAATGGAAGGCTAAACCCCTGGAAACACAGAATAAAGGTCAATATGGCACCAATCCACAATCCTTTCATTCCATTTCTTAAGTATAATTTTATAAGTTGAAAATCTGAAGCACCCAATATCTTCGCCATTTGTATTTCCTTCTGGTTCATTTCCATGGCATATAGGTATCCTAAAATTCCAATCATAGGTGCGTTGAAAATAACATTTCCCAGAATTATTTCCATGAAGGGGTTTTCAAAACCGAAGGTAAATATAATTGAAAGTGCAATTATTATTCCAGGCATGACATAAGAAATGTACATTACTGCTATTATAACATTCAGTAGCCTGCCATTGTAAATAACTAGCAAGATTGTTAATATCAATCCAATTGCCAAGGATATTAATGTTGATAATGATGCTTGTAAAATGGATTGCATGATGGCTCTCTTGATGAGTAAAAAAATCAAGTAATTTCCATGAAAACTAAATGCTTCTGTAATTAAAAAGATAATGGGCAGAAAAAATAATAGAATAAAAATCGCTAAGAAAATTAAATCATTTTGTCTCAATCTCATCCCATTCAAGCTCCAGATTTGATAGATTCATATAAACAAATGTACCATTGACAAATTCGTTCAATGGAATTATTTGATCTGGATTAGGTATATAATGAAACACTGAGGTTAAAATTACTTGATTATTTACTGGAAACATCCACTCATTAATGGGTATTTGATTCTGAACTTCCTTTCCTAAAAACCAGTTTACAAAATCCTCATCTAATGGTTTGTGACTTGAATAGTTTAATATACCTATACCTAGAACTTCCATCCATGAGTAATAAGAATTTTCATATTTGAATGGAGTTGTGCCGATAGGAGTGTAATTAAAGTATTGGTTATATGCGGGGTCTGTTAAATATGAATAGAATAATTGTTTCTCGCCAGATTCAAATATATTGAATCCTGAAGACCAGTCACTGGTTATATATATGCTTTTAGCGTTTATCCAAAAATTGGTCCAATTCTCTCTTAGAACATTTTCATAAAATGCGTATTCTTCTAAAAGAAATTCTTCACCTGTTATGCTGGTTAACGGGTTTTCCACTATAAATTGAGACCCTATGGACGTATTATAAAAATCTGTTAGACTTAGATTTTTAATGATGCTCAATGGCAATGGACCTGAAAGATTATAATCTGTGGTAAGATAAGAGTATTCATAGGGTATTACATAACCCATCGAATCCATATATTTCATTATGGTCTCATTCATATAAGATTCATTGCTTACTGTAAACTTATAAAATAGACCAGATTTATATGCGGCATATGCATCTAGATTGTTTAAACCTATTACAATATCGTAACCTTTTCCCCCTGACTGCTCTAGAGCATTTAGAAGATCGCCAGATGCATTTTTCATTATTATGTTAACATGATACCATTTTTCAAAATTTCCGAAAACGTAATTATAGGTTTCATTGGGATTAGGACCATAATTAAGGAGTGATGGATAGGTTAGTATTGTAATGGTAACTTTTGCTTTATTCTGTATTTCCGGTGCCTCAAAATAGATTAGCCCAGCAACTATAAATATTACAGACAGTACAATAGCCACAATATAATATATCCTTCTCATTTTTTCCCTCCGCCAGTATTACCTGGATCAGGTTCTAAGGGTCGATCCTTTCAGGATCCTCTCAGCCCGTCACAACGAGCTCCCCCAAAGGACCCAAAACATTATTAAAAATTAATATTTATAAGTTTCATTATTCGATAATTTAATTTAATTCATGTAATTTTCAGTTATTTATTGTAATTGCTAAAGAATTTATACGAATTTTAATTTGTGTAATATGTATTCCAAAAAACTCGAAAATGCTAAAATAGCATACACATTTGATGATGTTTTAGTTGTACCGGATGCATCAGCAGTGGAACCTAATCAAGTAATTACAAAGACGCAACTATCTAGGAATATTAAATTAAACATCCCAATAGTTTCAAGCCCTATGGATACTGTTACAGAGGCAGATATGGCAATCGCAATGGCCAGATTGGGGGGCATTGGAATAATCCACAGGAATATGAAGAAAGATTTACAAGCTGAATTGGTTAAAAGGGTCAAACGGGAAGAATCCCTAATTATAAGGGATCTTTTCATTGTAACTCCTGACACATCGATCGCAGAAGCAATTAAAATTATGAATGAGAGAAAAATCGCGGGATTACCTGTTGTTGAAGGCAAAAAATTGGTTGGAATTCTTACATCAAGAGATGTAAGATTTTTTAGAGATGATAAGAAATTAGTTAAAGATATAATGACAAGAAATGTAGTAACTGCCAAAGAAAATATTTCATTAGAAGATGCGCTAGGAATTATGGCTGAGAAAAAGATTGAGAAACTACCGTTAATAGATGATCAGGGTAATTTGGTAGGACTTATAACAGCGAAGGACATTATTAAGAGACAGCAATTCCCCGACGCAGTTAGAGATAAAAATGGAAAACTATTGGTTGGTGCAGCAGTTGGCCCATTTGATATTGAAAGGGCAAAACTTCTAGAAAATGCCGGTGCAGATGTAATCGTTGTGGATAGTGCACATGGGCATAATTTAAATCTAATTGAATCCGTTAAGAAAATGAGGAGAGAAATAAATGTTGACATAATTGCAGGAAATATTGCAACATCGAAAGCGGCTGAGGACCTGATATCTGCCGATGTTGATGGATTGAGAGTAGGTATTGGACCTGGATCAATTTGCACAACTAGGATAGTGGCAGGTATAGGGATACCTCAAATCACTGCCATTGCAGATGTGGCGGATGTGGCTGAAAATTATGCAGTTCCCGTAATTGCTGATGGTGGGATTAGATACTCTGGTGATATTGTGAAAGCCATAGTAGCTGGAGCAAGTACGGTAATGTTGGGCTCCTTATTAGCCGGTACTGACGAGGCTCCTGGTCAGGAAATTACAATAGGCGGGAGGAGGTACAAAAGTTATAGAGGTATGGGATCATTAGGGGCAATATCATCTGGAGAGCATGATCGATACGGTAAATTAGGTTCATCCAAATTTGTTCCAGAGGGGGTTGAGGGTGCAGTGCCATACAAGGGAAAAGTTGCAGATACTGTTTATCAATTGGTAGGGGGGCTAAAAGCAGGTATGGGTTATGCAGGTGCAAAGACTATAGACCAGCTCAGAAAGAATGGAAAATTTGTAATCATTACGCAGGCCGGAATAACAGAAAGTCATCCTCATGATATAATGATAATTGCAGAACCTCCAAACTATAAGGTAAAGTAATGGATTTGGCAAGAAATTTAGAAAGATTTATTTATTGTTTAAATTATAGTGAAGCATTATGATAGGCCCCCTTGAACTTGTCCAAAATTACGAAAAAGCTGCGAAGGAACTAATAGCAAATGGAAAGACAGAAGCTGCAGGAAAAGAGCTTAAAAAAGCTATTTCAGCAATTCTTGACCAACAAGATAACTTTGATCCGGATGAATTCCCAGGGCTTGTAAAGACCATTGAAAATATTTTTGATGATTTCCTAAAAATAGGTGATTTTAGCGGTAGCTATGATTCATTAGTACTTCTAAATGCATTTAGTTCTGATAAAAGAAGGGTAGGTGACAAATTCACTGTATGGTTAAAGGAGGTGCCGAAGGTAATAGCTGAACAATTTGAACCTAGGATCTCTAAACTTGCACAGAAAAACCAATTTATAAGGCAAGCTTGGGAATCATATAAAACTAATCAAATTTCAACTGCCAAACCTCAAGAGATTGAAATCAAGAAACCTCAGGAGCAGGCACAGGAGGTTAAGCAATTGCAAAGTAGCCAGATAGCAGCACCAATATCTCAAGAAAGAAAGATTGAAACAGTCCCACAACCTAATATTTCCTCATCCCAGCCTATTCAGCCACAAATGGACAGTGTAATAAAGTTAAAATTAACAATTGCATCAACTGAGATTTCGAGGGGAAATTACGAAAATGCTTATGTACTATTATCAGATATTTTGAAAGCAGACCCTAATAACCTGGAAGCAAAAAAAATGCTTGAAGGGGTACAGGCGAAACGCAACCAACTAGAACAAGAGAAAGCCATAACTAATCTTATTAATTCCACCGAACCAACTTCTGATGATGAAAGGGAAGTTTTAAAGCTTTATTTCACAAAAAACTTCAGAGAAGCCAATGACCTAATAACAAAATTGCTAGTCAAGGAAAGAAACAATGCCAGGTTATGGTATCTAAAATCTCAAATAGTTAAAAAATTGGGAGATGAGAAGACATCACAAAATTTTGAATCCTTTGCTAAGAGATTGGATCCCAAAATTGAGGATTCAAAACTGGCACAAACTATTAAGAGTTTCCAATAAGAAACAATAGTTTTCAATTTTTCTATTATTAATTTATTTATTGGAAAATTCCATGATTAAAAATAACTGGTTTTTTAATTGACTTTAGAGCACCTTCATTAATAATGAAATAGTTTATGATTTGGGAACCGCTCGTAAATTGATTTTAATGTTTTTTGAAAGGGAGAAAAAATACTAATAATTCCTAGAAAATCCTGAAGAAAAAAGCTTTGATCCCGGCTGCCGGATTCGAACCAGCGACCTGTGGATAGCGGCGGTGCGCCGAAGCGCTGTCCCTCTACAGTCCACCGCTCTACCAACTGAGCTAAGCCGGGTTATGTGGTAATAATATGATGTAAATAAAAATTTCCTTTTGATCTAGGTTTTAAAAAGAAATATTAATATTCCTGCATATTATTTCTATCCGGTGAATTTAAAATGCCTATGCCATTCAGAAAAAAACCATCCTTAAGGCCTGAGGGTAGGGGTAAGGAACCAAGAAAATATATTGATCTGTCAGAGATGGATTCTAATGTGAATGCAGCTGGAGCTACTCAGATGTATGTTAAATTTGCGGAAATTAATAAATTTGAGGATATTGGTTTCTTCAGCCAGATAGTAGATGATGGAGATGTACTAATTTTGGACTATGGTGCAATGCAGGGAGATGAGCTTCAGTTAAAAAGAGTAATAAGTGAATTGAAAAGATCAGCAAGCGAAACAAACGGTGACGTTGTTTCCTTTGGAGGAAAATATATAGTTGTAACTCCCAGGGGCGTTAAGATTCAGAGGGAAAAGATTAAACCTCCTGAAATTTAATTAAAATTTTATTGCATTTATACAGATTTCTTTTTAAATGGCAAGGGGATTTTTTAGCTTAATTTTAAGCGGTTTTCATTTATTTAATCCATAATGATAATTATTAATACTTATACTATCACCCTACATGATTATAAGCGAACTTGATTGGGAGCTTTTTGCTTTAATATCAGCCCTCCTGGGATTATTATATGAAGGAATTCAATCTTATTTACTGCTTAAAATTCCTGTTACTGAAGAGAAACAATTGAGTATAGCAAAGTTAATAATGGAAGGCTCTAATGCTTTCATGAAGAGACAATATAAATCTATATTCACATTTGCGATAATTCTGGCAATTTTAATATTTATAGCATTTTATTTCTCAGAAGGTTGGGGCAATGCCTGGAAAGTTACACTGAGTTTCTTAGTAAGTGCAATTAGGTCGGCTGTAGCGGGACTTATTGGAATGAATATCTCCGTTAGGGCTAACGTTAGAACTGCCATAACTGCAAAAAAAAGGACTTAATCCGGCACTTAGATTAGCATTCAGGGGCGGAACCGTAACTGGATTGAATGTTGCTTCATTGGCCCTACTGGGACTTATTGTATTTTACATGTGGTTTGGAAATCCCCAGCTAATGGTGGGATATATCTTTGGTGCATCATTAGTTAGCCTTTTTGCTAGGGTTGGGGGTGGAATTTATACCAAAGGCGCGGATGTTGGGGCAGACCTTGTTGGAAAAGTAGAGGCTGGAATACCTGAAGATGATCCAAGGAATCCTGCAGTTATTGCGAATAACGTAGGGGATAATGTAGGAGATTGTGCGGGAATGGGTGCAGATCTATTCGAAACTTACGTGGTTACAGCCCTTTCCTCCATGTTGCTTGCTTATCTCATTTACCTTTCCTATCCATCGGTAATCGGACAGAACGGGGTTATACTTCCTCCTGTGATAGGAGGTTTTGCAATACTTGCCACTATTATAGGAACATTCTTCGTTAGGAAGAATGAGAAGGAAAGAATAATGAGAGCTCTTTACAAAGGTTTAATCGCAACAGTAATTATTTCGGCAGTTTTCTTCTATATAGCAGATATTACCTGATGAACGGGAATGTAGCAATATACGTGGATAGCCTTGTAGGAATAGTCATAAGCTTATTATGGTGTATATCAGAATATTATACCTCTGAAAGGTATGCACCAGTTGCTAAAATCGCAAAGGCATCTGTAACAGGCACAGGAATGAATATAATTACTGGACTTGCCTATGGACTTCAGGCTGTATTTATTCCAGCTGTAGTGATTGTACCAGGAATTATTATATCTTATGGAATAACATTCTATTCCTTTGGTCAAAATGCTCAAATGGGCCTATATGGTATAGCGATTGCTGCTGCTTCGATGCTTTCAGCTTCCGGTATAATCATGTCGATTGATTCTTACGGACCTATAACTGACAATGCAGGCGGTATAGCTGAAATGTCCGGATTTTATAAAAAAACCAGAAAGGAAGTAACTGATCCATTGGATGCTGTGGGTAATACTACCAAAGCGGTCACAAAAGGCTACGCTATTGGTAGTGCTGCATTGGCAGCTTTGACATTGTTTGCAGCTTACAAGACAGTCATTTATTCGCAGTTCCCGCAAATCGAAATAGATAATCCCCTTTTAGTATCAGGATTAATAATTGGTGCTGCATTGCCATTCTTCTTTACATCATTCTTCATGAATGCCGTTGGAAAGGCTGCCTTCGCAATAGTTGAAGAAGTAAGAAGGCAGTTTAAGGAAAAACCAAAGACATTGGAATGGCAAGATAAACCTGACTACGGAAAGGCTGTTGACATTGTAACAAATGAAGCTTTAAGGCAATTAATGGTCCCTGCCATTATTGCAGTTTTGACTCCGATTCTAGTTAAATTCATATTAGGACCTCTTGCTCTTGCAGGTGTTCTACTTGGCGTAATACTATCTGGTTTCCCATTGGCCATAATGATGACAGTTGGAAGCGGGGCATGGGATAATGCAAAGAAATACATCGAACAAGGTAATTACGGAGGGAAAGGATCAGAGGCTCATAAGGCAGCAGTAGTGGGAGATGCCACGAAGGATACTGCGGGTCTAGCCATAAATCCCCTGGTTAAAGTGGTTAATACAATATCCATATTGTTTGTGGTGATAATATTAACACATTACCCGATACATTTATAATTTTTTTAATCTTTTTATTAATTCTATTATTTTCAAGTTTTCTTTTGGATCATGGACCCTTATAAAATCGGAGCCATTAAGGATAGATACAGTATTCATTATAACAGTTGAGCATAACCTTTCATCTGCGGTTTCATTTAATATTTTCCCTAAAAAGGATTTCCTTGATAGTCCTATTAGCATGAAATAACCCATTTTTATTTCATCTAAATACTTAACTATCATCAGATTGTCTTCTACCCTTTTTCCAAAGCCTATTCCAGGATCTAAAATTATATTATCTTCTATCCCTAGTCTTTCTGCACGCCTCAATCTTTCCATAAAAAATGAAATTATCTCTAAAATTACATTTTCATAGTTTGGATTTTCCTGCATTGTTTTAAAATCTCCCTTACTGTGCATTAATATGATTGGAACATCGAATTTTTTCGCTAAAATGCCCATTTCCTCAGATTCCATGCCCTTCACATCATTTATAATATGAGAACCCAATTCTAGAGCCTTTCTTTGAGTTTGTGGCTTATAAGAATCCACTGATACAATGAATCCCTCATCTATAAATAATTTCAGCGGTTTTTCTATTCTCTTCCATTCCTCTTCAAAGGAGATTGGGTCACTGCCTGGTCTGGTACTTTCCCCTCCTATGTCAATTATCTTAACTCCAATATTTTTTAATTCTTGAGATAATTCTTCTATCTTATCCAAATTTATTCTGCTTTTTTCGTAAAAGGAATCTGACGTAAAGTTGAGAATAGCCATAAGTTCAGGAGGATCTATATTCCATTCCCTGCCTCTAATTCTGAGATTTCTGTGAGGTTTATACCATTTGAATGGTTCTTTATCACCGTTCAGATTTAATAATTCATCAAACGATTTTTTGGGAATTTGATATAGATATTTTTCCTCTTTATTTATTAAATTTGCGGCTTTACTGGAAATTCCAATATCTAGATCATGCCAGGACAGTATGTATGTCATCCCATATTTAAATTCTGAATCATTAAATCCAAGATATTTACTTATGAATTCCCTATTTTTTAATATAAAAGAATTAGACCTCCAGGATTGAAAATTGTGCGTGTGGCACACCTCCTATGACAAGTATTCTTGACCTATCTATAAAACCAGCTTTGATCGCAGCTTCAACAGCCCTGCTGCCCACTATATTAGCTACAGTGCAAAGTCTGAATAATTCTATATACTGTTGTTCATTTACCAATTGTCCTTTGTAGAAACCCTCGCTTACTTTTATTCTGTATTTTCCTTCCTTAAATTCAAGTCCCATTATCTCCTCATCCGCGGCAGCAAGTAAAATTTCACCCGAAGTTCTGTATATTTTTGTCCATATCAATTTCAAGCACCCTGTTTTGATCTTAATACTTTGTAAATATCGTTTCTGTATTCATAAATCATCGCATTGTTTTTCATTACCTTCAGTAATCTTTCCAATGTTTCCTTTGAAATATTGTTTCTTTCAGCTTCTGACTCTATATCTGATAATTTGGCAAAGCCAAATTGAGATTCGTATCTTTCAATTATGTCAAGAATAATTGATATTTCTGTTCTTTCCTTTGAACTATGGCCTGTAGTTACCAGATCGATGTCTATTTTTCCGTTAACAGAGGCAGAATCCCTTAGAAAGTATTCCATTAGTCTAATTGCCCTGTTTACATCCTCTTCACTTATTCTCTCGCTCAATCTCACTCTGGCTGAAGCTTCAGATAGCCTTATTAAAGCTTCAAGCTGCCTTGGGGTCATTATCATGGCCTTTGTTTCTTTTGATTGCAATCTTTTTTCCAAATAATATTCTTTAATTTTTTGTCGTGCCTCCGGAGATAGAATGGGGAATGAATTTTTACGTGCGTAAACAACATACTTCCTTATGAAGTCTGGCGAAAGAAGTGGCTTATAAACTGATTTATCCACATCTTTGCCTCCAGCTATTTTTTCTCCATCCGTATGGACATTTAGAATGTAATCTGTCATGTTTTCATCTTGTTTTCCAGGTGTGTCCCTTACCACAAATATTAAATCAAATCTTGAAAGCAATGACGGCGGTAAGTCAGTTTGCTCCACAATGCTCATATCCTCTTGAAGGCGGCCTAGTTTTGGATTTGCTGCTCCAAGTATAGCACATCTTGACATTAATGTGGCATTGATCCCAGCTTTTGCTATGGTAACTGTCTGCTGCTCCATAGCCTCGTGCATTGCACTTCTATCTTCTTTTTCCATTTTATCCAGTTCATCTATTGCCGCTAGCCCACCATCTGCAAGAACTAATGTTCCAGCTTCAAGAGTCCATCTCCCCTCTGAAAGGTCATCCTTAATGGCTGCAGCAGTTAAACCAGCTGCGGAGCTTCCTTTGCCTGAAGAATATATGGATTTGGGTGCAACATTTACTGCGTACTTCAGAAGCTGGGATTTTGCTGTACCGGGATCGCCCAAAAGCAGAATGTGTATTTCTCCCCTTATTGTAGTACCATCTTGAAATCTCTTCCTTATGGCCCCAAATAGTTGCAGTGTTATTGCCTCTTTCACGTGCTCCATACCATATATAGTTGGTGCAATGCTTTGGATTAGTTTTGAATAAGCATCTGGATCTGAGGCTATTTTCTTTATTTCCTCTTCTTCTTCATCAGATATTTCTATTTCTTCATATTCTGTAGATTCTTTTTCAAAGTAAGATGCTTCTAAAAAAATTTCAAATTGCGTACTCATTGTATTTCCAATGTTTTTTTGCTTCCCCCTCAATATCCCAGAAATTTTTACTCTGTCCCCGGGGTTTAATTTGCCGCATAAATCATCCATAAGATGTACATTAACACGAGCAGGTTGTGTTGCTCCTCTCAGTAGTTCTGGTTTTTCCTGAATTTCAATTATTTGCGTATCATGGAATACGCTTTTCTCGGGAACAAATTTAAACTTTATTTTGTCTAGCTCCTTAGATTTTCCACACAAATAACATTCTGTGGGCTCAATTAATTTTGGTCCGGGTTGCTCATAGAGCCCTATTCTATGGCAATATGAACATTCATAGGCAGCCATGGTTATTGTTGGGGTAACTTCGGTAGCCCTTTTAACTATTCCATCAACCTGTATAAATTTATTTAGATCCTCACTTCTTAAGTCTCTTATTTTTTTCTCTAAATCTTGGAGTTTCGTGGTTATCCTTATGTTTATTCTGTTTGCTCTATTCTCTTTGAACTCCGTAGGTAGAAATTCCTTCTGAAATACCTCTCTTAATAATTTCAAAAAATCATCGGGTCTATCTAGAAAATCTAAGGCAAAGTCCCTATTCAAAGAGTCCATTTCTTCATAATTTATCACAAGTGATTTTTCCCTGGGATAGTTACCTACTATCGAATATATCTGTGAAGCCTTAAGAGTAAGTAATCTTGACCAGAGCTCCTTTATACTCTTATCACTAAACTTTCTCATTCTGATAGGTATTATGAACCCCTAATTTAACAGTTATGTAACTATCCTCAGTCTCTGAAAAAGCTAGTTATAAAAGCTAGTTATTCTGGTTCCTAACTTCATCATTTTATTTCACAGGTGCTTAAAATAGGCTTAATGATGACAAGAAACATTTATGTAAATGCAATTATTTCGTCCATGAAGCAGGTGTTGTGTAGCCTGGTAGCACAAAGGCCTTCCAAGCCTTTAGCCCGGGTTCAAATCCCGGCACCTGCATAATCTTGAAACTGATTGATGTATCGTTATACATCCTAAAATGGATTAATGTATTGTTAAATTGTTTTCATGTAGTATAACTAATTTAAGGTCTAAAATGATAATTACATAATCAATTTTTTGGTTTTACCATTAATTATTTATCTTGATAAATTTTGCTTGAACGATGACTTTAATAATTACAGATGATATTTTTAACTACAGAGGGTCTATTATGCAACTAGAACGTATTCCTCTCCATGCTTTTTGAACAGACCTGAATAAACCCCCCATTCAATGAATATAACTTCCAGTTCGTGAAGTCCTGAGGGGGAATTGAATCTCTGTATTCCATTTCTTATTAACTCTTTCTGTAAATCTTCCAGCTTGAACCTCTTCATTTCAATTGCTGTATAAAATGGTTCCACATCCCTTATCGAATCTCTTATAATTTCCTTTCTTTTTTTGATGCCTGACCTTATGAATTCAGTGCCTTTTTCAGTTATGGAAATATCTCCGTTTTCTAGCTTAACGAAATTTAGAAGTGATGCTGTATAAACTATGGGCATTAAATCATCAACATCTACTTCCATCTCCTTCTCTAGCATGTAAAGGTCAGTTTTACCATTAAATATATTGGTGAGAGTATAAAGTAGACCTACCAGGTCGGCAATTCTAGAATCTGGATCAATTACTCCTTTCATTATCATTTACAATATTTTCACTCCTAATATTAATTTTTCTTATTTTCTCAGGATTTAGATAAAAATCATGCTGCATAAATTCCCTCCTCTGCAACATATTTTTTACTTGCCAGATCCATTAGTTTCTTAGTGAAAAATAGGGAATATAACACTACCACAATGGAGAAAATGAATGAAGACCACGCTGCTATTTCTATATTTCCCTGTAAGGTTGCTTGAGAAATGTATTTCATCAAACCAACCTTAACTTCTAAACTTTTATCACCTATTATATCTGGCCAATATTCTCCTATCATTAAGCCGCCCCAAGCACTATTTATTGTTGAGGTTATTCCAGATATTAAGTATGGAAATGTTCCTGGCAAAATTACATACCTTAACTTTTGGAAAAAATTCATTTGGAAATTCTCCATAACATCGAAATACTCCCCTGGAAATGCCTTAAATCCCATCCAGAATGAATATAGTACATAATAGAACGTGCTTACAAAACCAATTGCGAGGACGTATATTTCTGTTGTTAAGAACCCAAAATAATGAAGCACAAAAGGATAGCTGATTCCAAAAACAATGGGAAAATAAATAGGTGGTGGGAATGCGCTAAATGTCTGAATTATTGGAACTAAAATGCCCTCGCCGCGCTTGCGCATTGCTAGATAATAACCTAACAAAATAGCAAAGATCAATGAGACTATTGCAATTATTGCAATTCGTATATAATCAAAAAGCATATTTAGAATTATAAATGGAGTTATAGAAAAAAGGTAATTCCATGTAGCCATTGGTATTGAAACAATCAATTTTACTGAATAATAAATAAGGACAATGAAGATTAAAATCGCTATAACTCCTGGAATATATTTTATCCACTCATACTTTTTTTCTTCTTTTTCAAATACCTCTTCTTCAGGTATATTATTCCTAAACCTGTAATATCTTGCTAATCTACTAAGTGGGGTTACTGTTATGGAAGAAATAACTCTAGTGGTCTGCCTTAAATTGATCCTGCCCCTTCGCAAAATTGGTGCATCGGTATCAATTGTATACTTTGCAACTGCATACTTGCTAAATTCTCGCAGTAAATAAACAGATATTGATATTATTATGGCCATCACTAGTAATGAATAATGAACGTACGTTATCTGATTCCTAGAATAGAAATAAACTATTATTGACCCTATACCAAATGTTTCATATTGATGAGCCCCAATTGAAAATACCTCGCTAACTGTTATATAAAAAAAGGCATCAGCGAAACTTGGAAATAGATTAGCTGCTAATCTGGGGATAGAAAATGGTATATAGATATATTTTAGTTTTTCAGCTAGAGTGAAATTATAATTTTCACCGACTTCAATCATTTCATTGGGAACTGTTTTATATGCCTGGTATTCACCCATCCAAATATTCCATACTACCGCTGTGAAAACAAGAAAATCAGCCGCCAGCTCAACTCCCAAGATACCACCTATTGCGTTGACGAAAAGAATCAGAACTATTGGAAAGAATGATATTACCGGGACTGATTCAAATATCTCCATTAACGGTACATAAATGTTCTCGAAAATTTTACTTTTAATAGCTGCATATGAAAGTAGCCAACCTGAGGTTATCGACAATAATATTACCCCGAATACCCTTAATGTAGTTACAACCGCTGCCAAAATTATAATTTCAATAACATACAAAAAATTCACCCCCTAATATTAGAGGATGAACCAAGATATGTATAAAGCTGATCAAGCATCCTGTTAAATTCTTCACTTCTGGGATTTCTTGGCCTCGGTAAATTAACCTCAATCTTCGCTACAATCGTAGCCGGCATATTATTCAATATAAAAATCTCATCCGAAAGTTCTAGTACCTCAGTTAGATTGTGAGATACTAGAACCACTGCTTTCAAATTTGTTTCTAAATTAAAAAGTATATTAAAAATATCCTGTCTAAGACCTTCTGCCGTCAATTCATCAAGATGTGCAAATGGTTCATCCATTAACAGCATAAGTGGTTCTGCTGCAAGTGCCCTGGCGATTGAAATCCTTTGCCTCATTCCACCACTCATTTCCTTGGGATAGAGATCCTCAAATCCTTGTAAGCCAACCATTTCTAATGCTTTTCTTGCCCTGTAATTTTCTTCCTCCTCTGTTAGGTTCTTTGATTTAAGGGAGATTTTGACATTTTCAAATGCAGTCATCCATGGAAATGTAACAATTGATTGATGAATTAAAACAATTTGTGGATTCGGTTTAGTGATTCTTCTGTTTCTAAGATAAATGTTTCCAGAGTCAGGTTTCAGAAATCCACCAAGCAGTCTTAAGAAAGTTGATTTCCCAATCCCTGAACGCCCTATTACTGAAACAAATTTATTTTCATTAATTGATAAATTGATATTTTCAAAAACTTTATATCCATTCTCATAGGTGAAGTTGAGATTTTCAACTCTCATGATTTCATTAATTTGATCCTTATGAATATTTTCATTTAGAGACATACAGCTTCCTCCTAAATTATATTTATAGTCATATTTTATTCTCTGGAACTTCAGAGAATAGGGATTTATCTTATATAAGATTTTACTTAAATATTTTTATTATTATAACTCAAATCTTTCCTCCATTCTTCCCTTATCCCAGATGTTCTAAGTCATTATGAGATAAGTTCTCTAATGCATTGTTTTCGAATCTTAATTACATCTGCAAAGTTCGAGAATTGGTTTTTGCAGTCAGGAATAATTAATCTCAAACTATGAAAGCATTTTTTATATTTCCATCTAATTTGATGAGCATCTCTCTGCTTCTCTGGAGGTAATGTAGTACTTATTCCTATCCAACTAGATATAAATATTAATGAAACTGCAACTATCTAAGTTTTTATCAAATTAAATTTTCAGTTTCCACATCAAAATATCAAAAAATTCTTGGGGTTTTTAAATTAAAACGGGCCCGAGGGGATTCGAACCCCTGACCACCTGGTTAAAAGCCAGATGCTCTACCTGGCTGAGCTACGGGCCCCTCGGGCCATATAAAATAAGATAATATAAAATTATTGATTAAACTTCTACATTAATCCCTAACTTCTCAGTTAGCTCTTTATATCGGTTCCTAATAGTAACCTCTGTTACCCCTGCGACCTCAGCAACTTCTCTTTGAGTTCTCCTTTCATTGAGTGCAATGCTGGCTATGTAAATGGCCGCGGCAGCAACCCCTGTGGGACCCCTTCCGCTTGTGAGGTCTTTATTCTCAGCCATTTTCAATATTTCCATGGCCTTTTTCTTAACCTCATTGCTAAGTCTCAGTCTATTGCAGAACCTTGTGATATAATCCTCTGGCTTTGATGGCATTATACCTAATTGCAGGATCCTAGACATCATCCTAAATGTCCTTCCTATCTCCTTTTTCTTAATCCTAGTTACCGATGCTATCTCCTCTAGTGTCCTTGGAACGCCCATTTTCCTGCAAGCCCCATATATTGAGCCAGCTACGACCCCCTCAATTGACCTTCCTCTGATCATGTTCTCCTTGACCGCTTTCCTATAAATTACAGCGGCGGTTTCCCTAACGTCCTTAGGCAATGACAAATTTGATGCCATTCTTTCAAGCTCTTGAAGGGCCTGCGCAAGATTCCTTTCTGCTGCGTTAGAGACTTTTATTCTCCTCTGCCACTTCCTCAGTCTGTAAAGTTGTGCCCTAGATTTAGTAGGTATACTTTTACCATAAGAATCTTTATTTTTCCATGAAATTTCGGTTGATAATCCTTTATCGTGGATAGTATAAGTCATTGGCGCTCCGGTCCTGGCTCGAGCTTCTGACTGTTCAGAGTCAAATGCTCTCCAATCTGGTCCCTGGTCTATGAAACTATCATCTATTACTAAACCGCAATCATTACAAACTAGTTCTCCTCTTTCGTAATCCCTAGTAAGATGCGTAGATCCGCATTCAGGGCATTTTGTAACCTCTTCAAATAGATCCTTCTTCTTTTTCTCATCCACCATTCTTATCACCTCACATAAATTTCCATTGCAGAATCCCCTTTACCATCTATAGCAGCATAGGGTTGCTTAACCGGACCGAATATCCTTGCAACCTTCCCAATAGTTTTTCCGTCTTTGTTGTACACTTTGGTGGAAAGTGGAACCTCTTTTTGCAATTTTGCAATTAATTTTCCTTCCCTTACTCCTAATATAATGCCTATTTTTTTAAGGGATTCTGCCATATCTTATTGAATTAATATCATATATTTAAACCTTCCGAAAAAATTGGAATTAATATTTAATCATTTCTCAAAAATTTCTTATATTGGTAAGCAGCTTCTACCAGACCTAAATGTAGTACTGATGGTTTGAAAGGTCTACTTTTAAACTCTGCGTGGAATTGAGATCCCATAAAAAATGGATGATCAACTAACTCCAATATTTCCATCCTATATCCAGTTTCATCGGTTGCTGCGAATTTAAGGCCGTTTTGTTCGAGATCTTTTAAATACCGTGGATTCACTTCATACCTGTGTCTGTGTCTTTCATGAATTAAATTAGTTCTATAAAGGCTGTATGCCTTCGTACCCTCTTTTATAAGAACTGGCTTATCCCCTAATCTCATAGTTCCACCTAATTTTGTGATACCGATCTGTTCAGGTAATAGATCTATTACTGGATAGTGGGTACCGGGTTCAAATTCTGTTGAATTTGCATCTTTAAAATCTAGAACATTTCTTGAATATTCCACCACTTGCAATTGGAATCCTAAGCATATACCTAGAATTGGTATTTTATTTTTCCTGGCATACGTAATAGCTTTAATTTTACCTTCTATTCCCCTACTGCCAAACCCTCCCGGAATTAAAATGCCATGTACACCCTTTAATTTTTCAAAATCATTCATTTCTGTCTCAGAATTAACCCACCTTATCTTAACACCGATTCCCGTGTTTCCGGTGACATGCATAAATGCGTGTTCATGTGAAATATATGAATCCTTTAGGTTAACATACTTTCCTACGATTGCAATTTCAACTCTATCTTTAGGATTCAATATCTTTCTTAGCAAATTTTTCCATTGGATAAGTTCTGATTTGCCTACATTCTCAATATTGTTTCCCTCTTTTTTAAATTTCTCTAAAATTATGTCAACGAGATTTGATTCGTTTATAACTAGAGGCATCTGGAAAATATCTGAAACATCAGGAACACCAATGACTGCTTTATTATCTACCTGAGTAAATAACGCAATTTTATTCCTAACATCTTCGCTCAATATGCCGGGGGATCTAGCTATTATGGAATCTGGTTGAATACCTATTGACCTTAGCTCCTTCACACTATGCTGTGTGGGCTTTGTCTTTAATTCGCCAACACTTGAGAGCATTGGAACATATGTTACATGAATGAAAAACATTCTTCCATCTTCTTCCAACTTCATCTGCCTTAGAGCTTCCAAGAAGGGCATGCTCTCTATATCTCCCACAACTCCACCTACTTCTATTAAGAGAATATCTGTTTCGCTCTGTTGCGTAACGTTTCTAATTCTTCTTTTTATTTCGTCTGTAATATGGGGAATTATTTGAACTGTACTTCCTAAATAATCACCCCTTCTCTCCCTTTCTATAACAGTGCTATAGACTTTACCCGTAGTAATATTATTATCGCTAGTCAAGTCCCTATCCAAAAATCTCTCATAATTTCCTAAATCTAAATCAACTTCTGAACCATCCTTTAGGACAAAAACTTCCCCATGCTGATATGGATTCATAGTTCCAGCATCATAATTTAAGTAAGGATCAATTTTTAATATGTTAACCTTTAATCCTCTTTCTTTGAGGAGATATCCCAATGAAGATGTAATAGTTCCTTTTCCAATTCCTGAAATGACTCCTCCTGTGATTACAACATAGTGCATATCCAATATTTTATTCCGATTTAAATGATTTTCCTAATAAGGGATTCATATCAGTATACTTAATTATTTAATTGCATTCATTATCTCAATGCAAGGTGAAATTAGAGTAATTGGAGCCTCCTATTTAGTTGAAAATAATGAGCCTGTAATAGAAATATTTGGGCGAGACATAAATGGGGATTCCTATGCACTATTATATAGAGGATTTAAACCTTATTTTTTTGTAGCAGAACCTACAGCTTCTGAGCTAAATTATTTAAATAGCATTTCAGAAAAGGTTTCAATTGAAGAAAAGACACTCTGGCTTAAGGGGAGAGATGTTAATGCTGTAAAATTTGTTTGCAAATCACCTTGGAAAGTTCCAGAATTTAGAAAAGGAATACAAGAGCAGAGTAGGGTATTGGCTGCCGATATTCCCTTCCATTTTAGGTTTTACTATGATATGGATCTAGGATCATGTGTTAAATTCGAAGGAGAGGAAATAAAGGATGATAGATTTACGACGGATCATGTTGTAAATTTAACTAGCATATCAAAAACTAATGACTTTAAACCTCCCCTTAAAATCATGAGTTTTGACATAGAAAACAGCATAAAAACTCAGCAATTGTATGTGATTGGATACACTATAAAATTTAAGGATAAAGAAAAAAATGGAAGTATAACCGGTGAACCTACCGATGTATTGAAAAGATTTATTGAAGTTGTCAGAGAAAACGACCCAGACATAATAACCGGTTACAACATAGATGGATACGATCTACCATTTCTAAGTGATCTCGCTAAGAACAATAACATTAAGATGCAATTATCAAGAGACGACCAAGAACCCAAAAGAGTACAGAACCAATTCTGGAAAATTAATGGGAGAGTTGTTGCAGATGCATGGTGGAATGTAAAACGCGAGATCCATCCAAAACAAGAAACTCTAGCAGCTGTTTCAAAAGAGTTATTAGGGGAGTCAAAATTGGATGTTGATAGAATTAATATAGATAATGAATGGGAGAACAATAGGAATAAAGTCATAGAATATTGTATAAAAGATTCTAGGTTAGCCCTTTTGATCCTTGAGAAGATCGATGTTGTTGATAAATACCTGAATATGAGCACAGTGTCTCTGCTTCCCTTAGACGATGTGTGGAACTCAGGTAATTCTACACTCATAGATTCCTTATTAATAAGGGAGGCTGACAGAAGGAATATTGCTGTACCCATGAACAATTTCACAAATCAACAAGAAGAAAAGATAGAGGGAGGATACGTCCATACCATTGAACCTGGGCTATATGATATGGTTGCAGTTCTTGACTTTAAATCTATGTATCCCAGTCTCATGATAAAATATAATATTTGCTTTACGACTCTCAGTCCCAACGGAACTATTGTTGCTCCAAACGGGGTGAGATTTTTAGCACCAGAGGTAAAGAAAGGGCTAGTCCCTGAAAAGTTGCAGGAATTAATGAAGACAAGGGATATGTACAAGTCTATGATGAAAAATGAAAAAAATGAAGATAGGAAAAGATACCTAAATAGTATGCAGAATTCTGTAAAGATTTTGATGAATTCTTTCTATGGAGTTTTTGCATCAAACTTCTATAGATTCACTGATCAAAATATTGGTGCTGCAATAACTGCATTTGCCAGGGAAACAATTAAAGGAATTATAAGGGATTTGGAATCGAGAGGTATAAAAGTTGTGTATGGGGATACTGATTCTATATTTATTAAAACAGAGAAAAAAACTCCGGATGAAGCTCTAAAGTTGGCTTTCCAAATAAGGGATGAGATATCAAATAAATTAGGAATACAACTAGAAGTTGAAAGGATTTTAGATCCTATGTTTTCCCACGGAGCTAAGAAAAGATACGCTGGAAGAATAATATATCCAGAGCAGGAAAAGGGTAACATAATAGTAAGGGGATATGAAATAAGAAGAACTGACTCATTTGACCTCCAGTCAGAAGCCCTTATGGAGATTTTCAATCATATTTTAGATAGGGATGTTACGGGTGCACTTCGCAGAGCCAAACAGATAATTCAGGATGTGAAAAGTGGAAATGTTGATATAGAAAAACTTGTAATTTCAAGGTCAGTAAAGGATTTTGATACATATAAAGATGCAGATTCACTGGCAAATGTGCAAGCTGCAAGAAAATTGCAGGAAATGGGGATGGAGTTTGTACCCGGTATGAAAGTTTCGTGGATAGTTACGGACAGTAAAAAAAGACCTCAAGAAGTTGAGCCTTACATTCCCAGTGTTCCATTCAAAAAGAAACCTGATTACGAATACTATGCTGACAGAGTAGCTCAAACATTAGCAAGAATCACGGAAGTATTTAATATGGATGAAATATCATTGAAATCAAACGAAGTCAGAAAGAAGAGTACACTGGAGGATTTCCTTTAAACTTTTGCGATAGAAAAACTTATAAGTAAATTGTATAATATCACAACGTGCCTAGATTGTTACCTAAAATTAATATTATTCCTGTATATTTAATTAACACCCCTCTTAAAAAAAGGGATAGCAAAGGGTCGATGATCATAGAGCAAAACATATCCAATTCAGAAAATTATGATCACTCAAGATTTTATTCACAGGAAAGGTATCCAATAAGGGAACCATATTCATATGTTAATATTTTAACAGATAAGCTAACCAATCAGAACATATACTGGGTTAGCGAACCTCTGCTAACCATTAGGGATTCCAATCTACTTGATATGTTAAAAACAGGTTTGGAAAGTGTCACTCACATTATTGAAAATATTGAGGAAGTCAAGGATAAAGAAGAATTTATTAAAGAAACGGTAAGAGATTTCATAAGAACTAGAGAGCTTTGGATAGATAGCGTTACTTTAAGGAAGGTTGAGTATTATTTGATCAGGGACTTTTTAGGTTATTCAGTAATTGATCCCCTAATGAAAGACCCCAATATAGAAGACATATCCTGTGATGGTGTCAACATTCCAGTGTATGTCTACCATCGTAAATATGAGAATTTGAAAACCAATATTGTATTTGAAACCCCTGAAAAACTCAACAGTTTTATTGTATATTTAGCACAAAAAGGGAATAAGCAAATTTCTGTTTCGGAACCAATATTGGACGCATCAACACCTGAAGGTAATAGAATTAGTGCGACTTTTGGTGATGAAGTTACAGCAAAGGGTGGTACATTTACAATTAGACTTTTCAGGGAGACGCCATTTACTCCTATTGATCTTGTAATTAGAAGAACAGCTAGTTCCGAACTGGTAGCATACATGTGGATGATGGTTGAACATGGCAGAAATGCAATGGTTTTAGGAGGAACTGGCGCAGGGAAAACTTCAACTCTAAATGCACTTTCTTTATTTATACCACCAAATGCTAAGATTGTCAGCATTGAAGATACAAGAGAAATAAATCTTCCCCATCTTAACTGGATTGCATCGACAACTAGGAGCGGAAATACGGAAAAGGGCCTATCAACTGGAAAGGGAATAGGCGAAATTGATATGTTTGATCTAGTAAGGGCAGCATTAAGACAGAGACCGAATTACATAATAGTTGGTGAAGTTAGAGGTCAGGAAGCATACAACCTCTTTCAGGCAATGACAACCGGTCACATAACATATGGCACTATGCATGCCGAATCCATAAAATCCATGGTTTCAAGATTGACAAATAAGCCAATTAACATACCAAAAATAATGCTTACTTCACTGAATAATGTCTCTGTTCAAATGCAAGTTAGATATAGAAATCAATTGGTTAGAAGGATAAAATTCATGCATGAAATTACAGGTTATGATATTGACAGTGACGAAATAGAAACAAACACAGTATTTGAATGGAACGTGAAAAATGACAAGATTGAAATGAAGGGTTCGCCAGATCTTTTTAGATATATTGGGGATATTAAAAATATGACAGAGGAAAAGGTCGAAGAAGAGTTCAGGAGGAGAGTACTATTAATCGATTACTTAACAAGGGAAGGCATTACTGATTATTTGGAAATATGGAAATACATCAATGAATATTATAGGAATCCTATTGATTATTCCAACCTAATAAGAGAGAAGATGAAAGAAAAGTGGGGTGAGGATTTTGAGCAGTTCAATATTTGACCGCCTTAAAGTAAAAAAAGCAAAATTTCTTCAAACCTCCGAATCAGGAAATAAGCTAAAATATGAAGCGCATAAGGTAAGAGGTATTAAGGGCAGCTATTATGGAAATACCAAGCTCTCGCCTTATTATAAACTAGCCTGGAAACTGTTTAGTAAAATCATACAGGGAAGAAATTTCAAGTCTCAGGTTAGTTTGCAAAATTCATTGAAGATGGCAGCAATTGATATTAGGGCTGAAGAATATATTGCAAGTGCCCTCCTGACCTCTCTTTTGGTTGGTGCAATTTCGGTTTTAATACTTTTAATAATGCTAATATTAAGAGTCAACATAATTTTAAATATTTTTATACTCATCTTGATACCTTTGTCTAGCTGGATTACCTACCTGGTTTATATCTATTATCCTCAATCTGTTGCAGGTAGTAGGAAGAAAAAAATAGATGCAAATTTAGGTGGGGCAATGTCATTCATTGCTTCAATGGCTTCTGCTGATGTTCCGGTTTACGTTATATTTAAAGAATTAGCTAAAAGACCAGAATACGGAGAAATTAGAAAAGAGGCTTTAAGAATTACAAGAAATACTGAATTATTTGGAATGGATATATTAACTGCTTTGAGTGAAGCTGCTAGATACAGCCCATCAACAAGATGGCAGGAATTCTTACAGGGAGTTATAACAACTTCGACAACAGGTGGCAGACTCAAGCCATATTTCATAAGCAAAGCGGAAGAGTATCAAAACGAATTGAGAATAGCTCTCAGGAGAAATGCTGAAAATGTTGGGTTATTTGCAGAAACATATGTCACCGTTGGCGTAGCATTCCCACTTTTCTTGATAATAATTTTAGCAATAATGGGAGTTATTTCAGGTTCGACTGGATCAAGCACAATTGTATTACTATCTGTGTTTGTTTTCCTGGTTATACCGGTTATCATGGGAGTATTTATTTGGATAATGGCAAGCGTATCCAAGGAGGTCGCCATATGATTAACAAAATAGTACTGATGGTATCCATAGCTTTGGCTTCAGTAATATCTATTTTAGGTGCACTTTTATATCTTTACAACTTAATTTCTGTTGGGATCCTTTTAGATTTAATTGTTTTCTCTATTGCGATAGCCCTTATACCATCAGGCATAATCGATTATATTTATATTAGGAGAATAAGGGAAATAGAGAACAGAATACCCGATTTCCTTCAAGATGTAGCAGAAGCCAGCAGATTTGGGATGACATTGGCAGATGCCATAATATCAACATCGAAAGGAAAATATGGAATTTTGACAAATGACATTAAAAAGATGGCAGGTCAGCTGGAATGGGGGGTCCCTGTGAGCATAGCTCTGGAAGACTTTCTTGAAAGGACGAGGACTCCTTTAACAGAGAGGGTCGTTGGTACTATTATTAAAGCTAATGAAGCAGGAGGAAACGTTTCAGATGTCCTTAGCAAAGTTGCTCAATACGCCAGAGAAGTACAACAATTAACGAAGGAAAAATATAGTCAGTTGGGGACTTACAATGTAGTTCTTCTAATATCATTTGGTGTATTTCTCGTAACAATACTGATATTGAATGTTCAGTTCTTCCCTGAAATGATAAAATCAGCAGGTAGTATAACAGGTAATGTAGCCTCTAACAGCATAGCTTCAATTAATGTCTCAATAATTCCATATGTAAAATTAATATTCGCAGCTGCAGTTTTGATTAGCGCAGTAGGGGACGGTATTATGGCCGGTGTCCTTAAAGATGGGAGATATGAAAGTGGATTTATTATGGCCGCTGCCCTTGCGATATCAGGATACATATTCTTGCTTTTGCTTGGAGGTGTTTAGATGGATTTAACCACCGGCCTCATAATAGGAAGAAAACCCATAAAGCAGCGAGGGATTTTCTATTCTAACATATCCGAAGACATTAACCCTGAAATAACATGGGGAAAGGAATGGTATGTTTTAGAAAAAAAGGATATAGAAAAACCATACTCTAGGGTTTCAATAGTTCAGAACAAAGAAACAAGCGAAATGATATATTTTGTTGAGGAACCGCCTATATCGGACGTTCTAAAGAATATAATAAAGTCAATAAAAGACTTAATAGTATATTCAATAAATGATTCATTTAGTAGTAATGAGAAGAAGGCTAATTTTATTAGAGATATAATTGATAAATACATTATAGAGAAATCCCTGGCCATTTCTAACCTTGATAAGGAGAAAATTTTTTATTACATATTCAGAGACTTTGTCGGTTATGGCCCCATACAGGTGATGATGATAGACCCCGATATAGAAGATATTTCATGCGATGGCCCAAGGCTTCCAGTATTCATTTACCACAGAATATACGGTTCCATGAAATCGAACGTACAATTTGAGTCCGATGAAGATTTAGATACTTATGTCGTATGGATTGTGCAGAAATCTGGTAAACATATATCGGTTGCCAATCCAATGGTAGATTGCAGTCTACCTGACAGCTCTAGACTTCAGGCAACATTGAGCCGAGAAGTCACAAAAAGAGGTTCAACATTTACCATAAGAAGATTTAAGGAAAGCCCGTTCACACCCCTTGATCTGATCAAACTTAAAACTTTGGATAAGAAGATGCTTTCTTTTCTATGGTTAGCTGTGGAGCATGGAATGTCAGCCTTTGTAGTCGGAGGAACAGCATCCGGTAAAACAACTACATTAAACACCTTATTGCTCTTTATTCCCCCTGGAAAAAAGATTATAAGCATTGAAGATACAAGAGAAATTAATATTCCTCATGAGAATTGGATACCGGCAGTAACTAAACCGGGAATAGGTGAGGTAAACCCCATAACTAATAAGAGGGTTGGAGAAGTGAATATGTTTGACCTGCTAGTTGCCACATTAAGACAGAGACCGAACTATATAGTTGTAGGAGAGGTCAGGGGCCAGGAGGCCTATACAGTCTTCCAGGCAATGGCTACTGGTCATACAGCGTATACTACTTTCCACGCGGATGAAATTAGAGCTATGGTACACAGATTAGAGAGCGAACCTATAAACTTACCTAGGGTTATGATGACCTCTCTGGACCTCGTTATACTTCAAGGACAGGTAAAAGTTGAAGGTAAATTAACTAGAAGAATAAAGGATATATCTGAAATTGTACCTGAATCATCTTCAGATGAGTTAAATACTAATCGTGTTTACTCCTGGGAACAGGCATTTGATGAATTTAGATACATGGGTCATTCCTATGTTCTAGATAAAATAAAGAATATTAGAAACTGGAATCAGTCAAGAATTGATATAGAACTCAAGAGAAGGGAAAAGATATTCGATTATATGGAACTCATTGGTATAAATAATTTTAGAGACTTTGTAAATGTGATATATCAATACAACAGAAATGAGAGAGAATTTCTTGATAACTTAAGACAGGTTCTTGGAGAGGATATACCATGAATCAAGTATTGTATAAAGAGGAAGGGGTAGCCAGTGCTGTTGGTACTATATTTGCAATACTTATATTCGTCACTGTACTGGGAATAGTAATTACAACATATGTCCCTGCCACCATGCAATCTTATGAAGAGCAATACAGTGAAGGAATTTTAAATAGTATGGTACAGCTCACAAGTGATATATCATTCCTTATTTCTAATTATAAGGCACAATCAATCCTTTTAGTGCCATTTGACCTAGCATCTAATTATGTACCACTATTTTCCACACCAACCTATGGATCGATAAATATAACTCCACCTACAGGTACCAATGGCGAAGGAACTATATCCGTTATATATAATAATACCAATGTCACAGTAGGGGGTTCTATACAAGTTTATACAAATAATAGATATTTTACGGATGAGGAATATGTTTATGAATATTCATCATTAATTTTCAATCAGGTTGGGAGCGGTGGCAAAATAGGTAGTGTGATGGAAAGCGAACTTTTTTCAATCAACACCCCGGTGGAATCACATCCAAATATTACTATAACTCTTATAAACTTAGTTGGTGGGCCCTTAATTTTGGGAAGTGGAAGTCCAGTGACTATAAGTTTGGAAACCTTGGCAAGAAACAGTTACGCCTTTATGGTTGATGGATCTAGTTTAATTATAAAGGCAAACTCATATCAATTCTTGAATAGGTATTTTTATTCTTATCTAAATCAGACTGCAAATTCTTTTAGCCTAATACCTTCTTTCCACAATGGTGAGTTAATGCTTTCATTTA